>Ga0207652_10002800_pt1 | contig 14631 bp, 10 predicted proteins | sample KBSC63BmetaG_FD_184334 | JGI IMG/M metagenome (GOLD analysis project Ga0207652, IMG submission 184334) | Corn rhizosphere microbial communities from Kellogg Biological Station, Michigan, USA - KBS C6-3B metaG (SPAdes) (version 2) | ecosystem: Host-associated > Plants > Roots > Rhizosphere ... | reverse complement strand
GGCCGGCTCGCGGGAATTCTTCTGGATTTCGGATCGGGACGGCTGGCAACACCTCTACCGGTACAACTACGCCGGCCGGATGGTGAAGCAGGTGACCAGCGGCCAGTGGAGCGTGACACGGGTGGAGGGCACCGATCCCGCAAGGAAGACGGTGTACTTCACCACGACAAAGGATTCTCCGCTGGAGCGGCAGCTGTATTCGGTTCGCTATGACGGGAGCCATCTCACCCGGCTGACCACGACCACTGGTACTCACGACATCGACATGTCGCCCAATGCCCGCTTCTACATGGATCGGTGGTCATCGGTGAGCCAGCCCCGCCAGGTGGAGCTGTGGGCCACCGGTGGCCGGATGATCAAGAAGCTGGAGGCCAACCCCGGCGTGACAGCATGGATGAAGACGCATGCCTACTCGCCCACCGAACTGTTCTCCTTCACGACATCGGACGGCCAGAAGCTGGACGGGTCCATGGTGAAGCCATACCCGTTTGACAGTACCCGCCGGTATCCGGTGATCTTCGCCATATACGGCGGTCCTGGCTCCCAGCAGGTGTACAACAGCTTCGGCAGCAGCGGCTGGACGCAGTGGCTGGCGCAGGAAGGTTATCTGGTCGTCGGTCTCAACAACCGCGGCTCCAATAATTACGGCAGCAAGTTCATGAAGGTGGTGCACCAGCAGCTTGGCAAGTGGGAGAGCCACGATTTTGCCGAAGCCGCGCGCTATCTCTCGACGCTGCCCTACGTGGACAGCAGTCACATTGCCATCATGGGCGGCAGCTACGGCGGTTATTCGACGGTGTTCACCATGGAGCAGTATCCCGACATCTTCAAGGTGGGTGTGGCGAATTCGGCGGTGACCGACTGGCGGCTGTACGACGACATTTACACCGAACGCTACATGAACACCCCGGCCCTCAATGAAGCAGGGTACAACACCAGCTCGGCGGTCAAGAACGCCAAGGCGCTGACCGGCCGGCTGCTGCTGATTCACTCCATGATGGATGACAACGTCCATCCCCAGAACACCATGCAGCTGCTGACGGCCATGACCAACGCCGGGCACGACGTGGACACCCGGATCTATCCGCCGGGACGCCACGGCGCGGCCTACAATGCCCAGAGCAACATGCTCATCATGCAGGTGACCGACCAGTTCCTGGCGGAGCACCTGAAGTCCGGCGCTGACGCCGGCTCGGCCCTGCCCTGAGCAGGGGCCGCTCGATACACCTCGTGTGAGGAGAACTAGATGCAAGTCCGCTTGATCGCGGCGCTGGTCGCCGGCTCCGCCGCGCTCGGCTGCGCCGGCTCGCAGCCGGCGACGCCGGCACCGCAGCCAGCCGCGCAGGTCGCCGGGCCCGATGGTGTGGTGCCGTTGCCGGTGACCACGCTGCCCCGGACCCACGCGCCGAGGCCCACCAAGGCCGAGATCAGTGCAGCCGATCTCATGACCAGGCTGTACATCTTCTCGGATGATTCGATGCAGGGCCGCGAGGCGGGAACCATCGGCAACGTCAAGGGCACCACGTACATTGCCAGCGAGATCCAGAAGATGGGACTCGAGCCGGCCGGCGATAACGGCACCTATTTCCAGACCATCCCTGTCATGACCCGGGCGCTGGATCCCAGCTCCACGTTCACGGTGGGCGGCACTCCGCTCACGATGTTCAGGGACTATGTCGCTACCAGCTCGGGGCCGATTGCTCTGGCCTCGGTGCCAGTGGTGTATGGCGGGGTGCTGGGCGACTCCTCGGCGCTGATTTCCGCCGACCAGGCCAAGGGCAAGCTGGTGGTGCTGGCGGCACCGGAGGGGCTCACGTCGCTTCGCCGGGTACAGCGGGCGCCGACCGAGCTTCGGGATGCAGCGGCCGTCGCGATTGCGGTGCTGGACGCGTATCCGCCTCGCGTCCTGGACCGGCTCCGGGAGCCGCGCATGTTCCTCGATGACAATCCGCAGCAGCCCACCAGCCAGCAGGGCAGTTTCCTGCTGAGCAAAGGCGCCGCGGACGGCCTGTTCGACCAGCCCCTGTCACAGCTGGCGGTAGGTGCCACCGGCAAGACGGCGAGCATCAGCATCAGCTACAAGACGGAGCCGGTTGAATTCCCGGCGCGCAATGTGGTGGGAATCGTGCGTGGCAGCGACCCTGCGTTGCGGAACGAGTACGTTGCGGTGGGCGCGCACAACGACCACATCGGGATCAACAGCAGCCCGGTGGATCACGATTCCATCCGGATCTGGAACCACACCGTCCGTCCCGAGGGCGCAGATGACGGGGGCAAGCAGGCCTCGCCCGGACAGCAGGCGCGTGTCAATGCCGAACTGGCGGCGTTCCGCGCCGCACATCCTGGCCAGTCGCGTGCGGATTCCATCAACAATGGCGCCGATGATGATGGCTCGGGCACCGTGACGGTCCTGGAGCTGGCCCAGAAGATCTCCGCCATGAAGGTGAAGCCAAAGCGCTCGATTCTGTTCGTCTGGCATGTCGGCGAGGAGAAGGGGTTGTGGGGCTCGCATTACTACACCGACCACCCGACCGTTCCGCGGGATTCCATCGTCGCCCAGCTCAACATGGACATGGTCGGGCGGGGCGAGGCATACGACGAGACCGGCCGGACCAAGGACGGTACTCCCATTCACGGTGGCCCCAACTACCTGCAGCTGGTCGGCTCGCGCCGGCTCTCGACCGAGCTGGGCGACATGGTCGAGAAGGTGAACACCCAGGGTGGCCACAACATGCAGCTGGATTACTCCATTGACGCGGACGGCCATCCGTCCCGGATCTACTGTCGCAGCGATCATTACGAATACGCCCGCTACGGCATTCCGATCGTGTTTTTCACCACCGGGCTCCATTCCGACTATCACCAGGTGACCGACGAGCCGCAGTACATCGAGTACAATCACATGGCGCGGGTGGCCAGCTTCCTGGAAGACCTGGCGGTGCAGGTGGCCGATATGGACCATCGCCCGCTGGTGGACAAGCCCAAGCCGGATCCCAACGCCCGCTGCGTGCAATAACTGCGTGCAGCAGCTGAGAACGGTGCAGGGGACCGGGCGTCGATCGGACGCCCGGCTCCTCACCGCAGCGGCTCCTTTTTCCGTATGTTACGCCCACTCCTGCCAGCGACCTCTTCATGATCAACTGGGCCCCGCTCCATCCGCAGATCGTCCACTTTGTCGTCGCACTGGGCTTTGTCGGCCTGGCGCTCCGCATCGTCTCGCTCTCCGGCCGCGCCAAGTGGACCCGGCCGGCCGGTGCGGCGCTGCTGATCATCGCCGCCGTTGCCAGCGTGGTGGCCGTCAAGTCGGGCACGGCGGCGCACGGCCCGGTGGAGCGCATCCCGGGTGCTCGCGAAGCGGTTGAGCGGCATGAGGAGGCCGGCAAGACGACGCGCACCTGGTTCCTGGTGGTAGGGGCGCTGGAGGTGCTGGGCCTGGCGCTTACGTCCCGGGACGGCGCGCGCCGCTGGGTGCTGGCTGCCTCGGCTCTGGTTGGAATTGCCGCCTGTTACCAGCTCTATGAAGCGGCCGATGAAGGCGGCGAGCTGGTCTACAACTACGCCGGCGGCCCAGGGTTGCGATCGGGCAGTCCTGCCGATATCCGGCATCTGCTCGTGGCCGGGCTCTATCAACAGGCGCAATCGGCCCGGGACTCGGGGCAGGGCGCCGAGGCCGCTCGCCTGACCGACGAACTGGTGCGCCAGATGCCAGGCGACCCTGGCGTCGCCCTGCTGGCGGTGCAATCGCTCATTACCGACCGAAAGGATCCGGCGGCGGCACTGGCATCGCTCGACAGCCTCAAGGTTCCGGCCGATAATCCGCGCTTCGAAGTCCAGACGGGGATCCTGCGGAGCCAGGCGCTGGTGGCGGCGGGCCGGGCTGACTCGGCGCGGGCGGTGCTCGCGGAGCTGGCCAGAAAGTATCCAGAGAGCCGTGGAGTGCAGCGAGCCCTGGAGGCACTGAGGTAGGTCAACGGTCGACCATCGACCGACGTCCACGCACCCCCCGTGCCAGCCTCACGGCACGACTTTTGACAGGGGGGCGCCTCCCGCATTAGCTTCGGGAACATGCAATCGCATGGCCCGCTGCCGGCTGGTGCCGGTCACCTTCCCAGTTCATCGCCGATACCCGCACCGACTCCGGCCGACGGGCCGGCGTGGTCCTCTGCCAAGGATTGTTCATGAGCACAAGCGCTACCGCGACCAAGTACATCTTCGTGACGGGCGGCGTCGTCTCGTCGCTCGGCAAGGGCATCGCGGCGGCATCGCTTGGACGGCTCCTGGTGGAGCGTGGCCTCAGTGTGACCATGCAGAAATTCGATCCGTACATCAATGTGGATCCCGGCACCATGTCGCCGTTCCAGCATGGCGAAGTGTTCGTCACTGATGACGGCGCCGAGACCGACCTCGACCTGGGCCACTACGAGCGCTTCATTGACCGCTCGCTCTCGCAGCAGAACAACGTCACGACGGGCCGCATCTACCAGAACGTGATCAACAAGGAGCGTCGCGGCGAGTACCTTGGCTCCACGGTGCAGGTCATTCCCCACATTACCGATGAGATCAAGTCCGCCATCCGGCGCACGGCGCCGGGGCACGATGTGGTCATCACCGAAATCGGCGGCACCGTGGGCGATATCGAATCGCTGCCGTTTCTGGAAGCCATCCGCCAGTTCCGCCAGGAAGTAGGCCGGGACAACGCGCTCTTCATGCACCTCACGCTGGTCCCCTTCATCGCGGCGGCGGGAGAAGTCAAGACCAAGCCGACCCAGCACTCGGTGCGGGAGCTGATGCAGATCGGGATCCAGCCCGACATTCTGGTCTGCCGCAGCGAGCAGGCACTCTCCGCCGACATCCGCCGCAAGATCGCGCTCTTCTGCAACGTGGATTTTTCCTGCGTGATCGAGAGCCCCGATGTAGCCTCGATCTACGAGATTCCGCTGCGCTTCCATGCCCAGCAACTCGACGCGGTGGTGTGCGAACGCCTGAGGCTCGAAACACCGGAGCCGAACCTTGAGCCGTGGGCCGCGATGGTGGAGCGGGTGCTCCGTCCCTCGCGAGAAGTCCGGATCGCCGTGGTGGGCAAGTACACCGACCTGCACGATGCCTACAAGTCAGTTCAGGAAGCACTCATTCATGGCGGCATCGCGCACGACGCGCGGGTGCGCATCGAATGGGTAGCGAGCGACCAGTTCACCGACCAGGCCGCTGCGGGCGAGGCGCTGGAGGGCTTCGACGGGCTGCTCGTGCCCGGCGGTTTCGGGGAGCGCGGCGTGGAGGGGATGATCGAGGCGATCCGGTGGGCCCGGGAGCACGGCCTGCCGTTCTTCGGCATCTGCCTCGGCTTGCAGGTGGCCATCATCGAATTCGCCCGCAATGTCTGTGGCCTGGAGGACGTCAACAGCACCGAATTCCAGCCCGACTGCGAGACGCCGGTCATTGCGCTGATGGCCTCGCAACGGGAGGTGTCGAGCATGGGTGGCACCATGCGGCTGGGCGCGTACGCAGCCCGGCTCCGGCCTGGCTCCAAGGTGGCGCAGGCGTATGGCACCAACGAGATCAGCGAACGCCATCGCCATCGCTGGGAAGTAAGCAATGCCTACCGCGATGTACTGGCCGAATTCGGCCTGCGGCTCTCGGGTCAGTCGCCCGATGGCGGGCTGGTCGAGGTGATCGAGCTGCCGGACCACCCGTGGTTCCTGGGCTGCCAGTTCCATCCCGAACTCAAGTCCCGTCCGACCCGCCCCCATCCGCTCTTTGCCGCCTTCGTCGGCGCCGCGCTCCAGCGCCGCGCCGGGCGTAGCGCGGGCCCGGTCCGGGTGGAGCTGGCGAGCACGACGCCCTGATGCGTGCTGCCGCGCTGCTGGCGCCTGGTCTGGCACTTGGTCTGGCGCTCTCGGCCTGCAGCGGCGACAGCACCCGGCCGACCGGGGCCTTTGCGGAGGCCGACAGCGCAGACATGCGGATGCTGGACTTCAAGTACAACGTGACGAGAAACGGTATTCGTCGCAGCCGCCTGGAAGCCGATACCGCGTACTTCTACGATGCCCGCCAGATGAGTGTGTTGCGGCACGTGAACGCCACCTTTTTCAACGACGCCGGTGCGCCCAGGGCCACCCTGACGGCCGACCGGATGGACTACAACCTCCGTGACGGCTCCATGCGCGCGGAAGGCAACGTGGCCCTGGTGGGGCCGGCCGGCGAGCGACTGACGACCTCCGTGCTGGTATTCGATGTGAACAAGAACACGCTGTCCAGTGATAAGGCCTTCGTGCTGCTCCGCGGCGGGGAACGGCTGCAGGGCGACGGGTTCGACGCGGACGCCGATTTCTCCCGGTTCCAGGCCAGCCGGCTGCACGGTGTCACTGCCGACACGGCGCTGAGTCGCTGATGCGCGGCCTGGCTGCTCTCGCGGCTCTCCTGCTGTGCCTCGCGGCGCCGCTGGCCGCGCAGGCGCCGGAGCGGTGCCGGATCCGGTTCTCGACGTCCGGTACGGGCGGTTTCATCACGACGCCTTCGGGCGAGACGCGCTGGGCCAGTGGCGGCGTGCGGCTCGGCTGCATCGGGCAGGACGTGAGCGTGACGACGGACAGCGCCATCGTCTATCCCGGCGGCGACGTGGACTTCGTGGGCCGGGTCCGCTACCGCGATACGACCGTGACCATTGCGGCCACCGGGGCCACCTTCAGGCGCGCCACCGAGACGTGGGAAGCACGTGGCGACGTGGCGATCCGGAATCTGGAGACCGGCTCGACGGTACGCGGCCCCGCGGTGGACTACCTGCGCGCCGCATCCGGCGTCCGGGACAGCGCCGAGGTTTACGCGACGGGCCGGCCCCATGTGGACTATTTCGCCGATGACTCGACGGCCGCGAAAGCCGAGCCGTACAAGATCGTCGCAGACCGGCTTCGCTCTCGTGGCAAGTCCCTCATCTGGGCCGGCGGGCGGGTAACGATCGATCGGAGTGACCTTGCCGCCCGGGGCGACTCGATGCGGCTCGATACCGGCGAGCGGGACGACGGCTCGCTGCTCGGCGGCACCCCGGAATTCCGGGGACTTGGCGCGGACAGCTTCCTGGTGCGGGGCGCCCGCATAGACTTCACCTTCCAACAGCGTGAGATCTCCGGCGTGCTGTCGCAGGGCCGGGCGCATAGTGAGCGGAAGGACTGGAAGCTGGACGCCGACACCATCGCTTTGGCGGTGCACGCCCATGCGGTCCAGCAGATCAACGCCTGGAGTGGCGGCGATCAGGCCCACGGGGCCTCCGACCGCTATGCGCTGCGGGGCGATTCCGTCATCATCGAGACGCCGGCCGAGCAGCTTACCGGTCTCCGGGCATTCGGCAACGGCTGGGTGGCAGGCGAGGTGGACTCGACGACGGGTGAGCGGAACTGGCTCTCCGGCGACACCGTCATCGCCGTGTTCCAGCCGGCAGACTCGACTGCGGGAGAGGCGTCCCGCCTGGCCCGGCTGGAGGCGCACCAGGATGCGCGCTCGTTCCATCAGATGGCGCCCGAGCATCCCGGGCAGCGCGCAGGCCTCGCCTACGTTCGCGCAAAAGAGATCGTGATCCACATGAAGCCGGCGGGGCCCGAGGAAGTGGAAAAGGTCGAAGCGGTCGGCGCGGTGCAGGGCGTCCAGCTCGATCCGTCGGATGGCAAGTGAGCGACACCTGGCTCGGGGCGGTCAGTCGCCGGGATCCGTCGGTTCCGCTCACCCTTGCGGCGATTGTGCGTGGCTCCGGTCCCCATGGCGCACTGTCGCTTGCCGACCTCCTGATTTCGTATCGTGAGACGTTCCTGCTCTGCTACCGCGACGTCTCGCGCGGCGTGGAGCCCGATCTCTCGAGCGATGAAATCCGTGAGCACCTGACCGGCTCACTGCTCCCTCGGCTGGCGTCCGAACGGTGGATCGACGATACGACGGCGATCGGCTGGGACGCGGTGCAGGTGGTGGGCGAGTGGTGGCCCGATGCCGCCGCTGACCGCAGCCATTCGTTCGATGCCCTGGTGGTGATCGCACGCGAGAGTCTCCGGGCGCCACGCCGGGTGGCACCCACTGGCCCGGCCAGCGTGCTGGAGGGCCGGGAGCTGTCCAAGAGCTATCGTCACCGGCGGGTGGTGGATCATGTGAACGTGCAGGTGAGCCAGGGGGAGATCGTCGGGTTGCTCGGCCCCAATGGCGCGGGCAAGACCACCACGTTCTACCTGATCACCGGGCTGGTGCGGCCCGAGTCGGGCCAGGTGCTGCTGGACGGCAAGGACATCAGCACGGTGCCGATGTACAAGCGGGCCCGCCTGGGCCTGGGCTATCTGGCGCAGGAGCCGTCGGTGTTCCGCCGCATGACGGTGGAAGACAACATCCGGGCCATCCTGGAGGTGCGCGGCCTGCAGGCCAGGGCGCGCGAACGCGAGCTGGAGCGCGTGCTCGACGAGCTGTCCATCCGGCACCTGCGGCGCGCCAAGGCCTATTCACTTTCCGGCGGTGAGCGTCGCCGGCTGGAGATTACCCGGGCGCTGGTCACCGAGCCCAAGTTCATGCTTCTGGACGAGCCGTTCGCCGGCGTGGACCCGATCGCGGTGCATGACATCCAGACGATCGTCGCCGGGCTTCGGCATCGCGGCATAGGAGTCCTCATTACGGACCATAACGTGGAACAGACCCTCGATATCGTGGATCGCGCCTACATCATGGTGGACGGCAAGGTGCAGGCGTCCGGCACGGTGCGGGACCTGGTACATAACGACCGGGTAGCGCAGCGCTATCTCGGCCCGACGCTCACGTCGCGCCTCAGGGCGCGTCTGGAGGCGGTGGCATGAGAACCGGGCTGCAGCAGACGGCAGGACTGCGACAGGAGCTGCGGGTCAACCCGCGGCTCTACCAGGCCATGGACATGCTGTACATGCCCATGATGGACCTGCAGCAGCACCTGAAGCAGGAACTCCTTTCCAATCCATTCCTGGAGCTGCTTGAGCCCGAGGATGAAGAGACGACCGAGGACAAGCCGGCCGAGCAGGAGCGCGAGGAGCAGAAGAAGGAAGACGAAGTAGACTGGGAGGAGATCCTGCTCAATGGTTTCGAGGTGGGTGGTGCGAAGGAGCAGTTCGAGGCCACCGAGTACCTCGAGCCGGTCACCGTGGAATCGCGCGACCTCAGCGACCACCTGCGCGAGCAGCTCCAGATGCTGGATCTCACGCCCCGCCAGCGCCTGCTCAGCGAAGAATTCCTGGGCAACATCAGCGACGATGGCTACCTGGCCGCGTCCCTCGAGGAGATCCTGGGTTCCGTCAACCACCTGGTCGAGAGCCACTTCGCCGAGCACGCGCGCGAGCAGGACGACTTCGATGAAGACGTGCCGGTGGAGATCCCCGCCGCGGCGCTCTATGCCATGGCGGACATCGAGCAGATGCTGGCCATCGTCCAGCGGCTTGACCCGGCCGGCGTCGGCGCGCGCGATCTGCAGGAATGCCTGGTGCTGCAGATGAAGGAGCAGGGCGACACGGCGTCACTCACCTATCTGCTGGTGCACGATGCATTCCAGGATCTGATTGCGCACCGGTGGAATGATCTCGCCAAGCGGTTCGGTGTGGAGCCGCAGGCGGTGCAAGCCGCAGCCGATGAGCTGGCCCGCTACGACCCGAAGCCGGGTCTCAAGTATTCCGACCGGGGCGAGGCCTACATCATCCCCGACCTCATCGTGGAGAAGATTGACGGCCAGTACCGGGTATTCCTGAATGATTCCGGCGTGCCGCGCCTGCGGCTGAGCCGGTCCTACCAGGAGATTGCCCGCGACAAGCGCAAGATGACGCCCGAGAACCGCGAGTTCATCGCGTCCAAGATGAACAGCGCCAACTGGATGATCCAGGCCATCGAGCAGCGGCGGCAGACCATGCTCAAGGTCATGAATTTCATCGTGGACCGGCAGCGGGACTTCTTCGAGAAGGGCATCGAATACCTGAAGCCGCTGACCCTCCGTGAAGTGGCTGAAGTGATCAGCATGCACGAGAGCACCGTCAGCCGGGTGACCAACGAGAAGTTCGTGCAGACGCCGCGCGGCGTGCTGCCGCTCAAGTTCTTCTTTTCCAGCGCCCTGTCCACGGCCTCCGGGGAGGATGCCAGCGCGCGGTCCATCCGGGCCAAGCTGGAGAAAATGGTCGCTGAAGAGAATCAGGCCAAGCCGCTGACCGACCAGCAGATCGTGCACCTGTTCCAGGAGCAGGGCATTCAGATTGCCCGCCGCACGGTGGCCAAGTACCGCGACCAGCTCGGCATCCTGCCGGCTCGCATGCGAAAGCGGGTATGAGCAGCACACCGGCACGACTTTCGGTGGATGTCAGTGTGCTGGTGCCGGCCAAGGATGAAGCCGAGAACCTGCCCGAATTCATGCGTCAGGCGGATGCCGCCCTGGGCGCCAGTGCGTTCAGCTTCGAAGTGATCGTGGTGAACGACGGATCCCGGGACGGGTCCGATTTTGTGCTTGGGGAGCTGCAGGACCGCTATTCCTTTCTGCGAGTGGTGACCCATCGGCGCCAGCGCGGCATCGCCGATGCGCTGCGCTCGGCACAGGACATTGCCCGCGGCGAGGTCTGCGTCTTCTATCCGGCCGACCTGCAATACCTGCCCGAAGACATTCCCGCACTGGTCGAGCCGGTTCTCCGCGGCGACGCGGACATTGTCACGGGCACCAAGCAGGGCAAGTATGAGAAGGCGTTCGTGTCCCGCATCTACAACCTGCTGTGCCGCTGGCTGTTCGGGGTACAGGTCGCCGACCTGAACGGCGTCAAGGCGTGGCGCCGGGAAGTGATGCAGGGGATGCCGCTGCGGCCCGACTGGCACCGCTACATGGTGGTCATCGCCCTGGCGGATGGTTACACCCTGACTTCCCGCCCCGTACCGCTGCATCCGCGCCGCGCCGGCGTATCCAAGTTCAACTGGAAGCGAATTCCGATCGGGGTGCTGGACCTGCTGTCGGTCTGGTTTCAGCTCCGCTTTGGCCGGAAGCCCATGCTGTTCTTCGGCCTGGCAGGCGCAACGCTGTTCCTGGTGGGTTTCATCGCCGGCATCGTGGCTCTGGTGCTGCGTTTCGGTTATGGCATCGGCTTCCGGCCGCTTCTCAACCTGGTCGAGACCATGGTGATCAGCGGCATCGCGCTCTTCGGCTTCGGGTTCGTGGGCGAGATCGTGGCGGGACAGCGGGAGGAGACCCGCGAGTTGCTGCGGTATCTTGCTCGCGCCACGCCGCCCCGGGACCAGCAGGACTGACTGCCGTGCGGGTCGTCTTCCTGACCCACAACTATCCGCGCCATGCCGGGGACCTCTCCGGCGCCTTTCTTTCCACCCTCGCGCAGGCCCTCGTTGCGCGCGGTACCGAGGTGCGTGTCATCGCCCCCAGTGACCGCGGCGATGTTGGCGATGCGATGGATGGCGCGGTGTCCGTACGCCGGGTGCGCTATGGCACTCCCCGCCAGGAGACCCTGGCCTATGGCGGGACCATGGCTGAGGCCGCCCGGACGGTGGCGGGGCTGCGGGGACTCGCCCGTCTGCGGCGGGCGCTGCGGGCGGCCGCAGCCGACGAGATGGCCAATGGCGCCGATCTCATTCACGCGCACTGGTGGATTCCAGCGGGCTTGTCAGTGCCCAAAGGATGCCCCTTTGTGCTCACCAGTCACGGGACCGATGCTGCGCTGCTCAACCGATCGGCGGTGGCGCGGAGGCTGGCCCGGCCCGTCTATGCCAGGGCGCGTCTGGTGACCGCCGTCTCCCGTGAGATGGCGCTCTGGATCCAGCGAGCCACGGGCCACTGGATTCCGCCAGAGCAGGTCAGTCCGATGCCGGTGGAGACCTCCCGCTACAGCTGGAGCCGCGGAGGCGGTGGCGCAGTGGTGGTGGCGCGGCTCACCAGTCAGAAGCGCGTCGATCTGGCGATCCGGGCCATCGGCGTGCTCGCAACGCTGGGCGCCCGCCTGCCGCTCACCATCGTGGGCGACGGGCCGGAGCGCCCCGCACTGGAATTGCTCACGGCTGAACTGGGCCTCACCCGCGATGTGCAGTTCATGGGCGCGGTGCCAACCTCGGCGATTCCAGCCATTCTTCAGGGCGCCGACCTCATGTACTTTCCGGCCGTTGCCGAGGGCTTCGGCCTGGCCGCAGCGGAAGCGCTGATGAGCGGTGTCCCCGTCATCGCGTGCTGGGATGGGGGCGGGGTGCTGGATATCGTGCCGGAGGATGGTGGAGGGCGGCGGGTCATTCCGGCCGCCGACGCGCTCGCCGATGCGACGCTGGACGTGCTGGCGGACGACCAGCGCACTTTCCACGCCCGCGAGGCGGGACAGGGCTGGCGCGAGCGGTTGCGTCCCGAAACCGTGGCTGGTGTGGTGGAAGGGTGGTATCGCGAGGCCCTGGGTGAATAACCGCTGGATCAGGCTTGCGGGCTGGGTGCTCGCAATCGCGGTCGCTGTGTTTGCAGTGCGCGCTGTCGCTGGACAATGGCACGCACTGGTGACCCAGAAAGTTGCCTGGCATGTCCGGCCGCTGTATCTCGTTGGCGCCGTCGCCCTGATCCTGGTGAACTACTCCGTGCTGGTGCAGGCCTGGCGGATCATGTTGCGCGGCTGGCGGCAGGAACTGCCGTTCATGGACAGTGTGCGGATCTGGATGGTCTCAAACCTGGGGAAGTACGTTCCGGGCAAGGTCTGGGCGATGGCCGGCATGGCCATGATGGCGCAGCGCTCAGGTGTGGCGGCATGGGCGGCGACAGCATCAGCGGTGGTGCTGCAGGCACTGGCCGTCGGGGCGGGCGCGGCGGTGACCGGCATCGCGGGGAGCGCCCGGCTCGAGGCGCAGGCACCGTGGGTCCGGCTGGCATTGATAGGGCTGATCATCGCGAGCGCTCTTGGTCTGGCGTGCTTGTTGTGGCCGCCGGTTACACGCCGGCTGCTGCGCCTGGCTCGAGTTGCCGCTCCGCCGGAACAGTCTCCTGGCGCGGGCGCGATAGCGGCGGGCCTGGCGGCAAACATCTTTGCCTGGCTCAGCTACGGGCTCTCGCTTTGGCTGCTGGCCAATGGGCTGTTTGATGTACCCGGGCTCCCGCTCCGGCTGGCCATATCCGCGTTTGCGGCGTCGTACGTCTCCGGCCTGCTTGCGCTGTTTGCGCCTGGCGGCATCGGCGTGCGCGAGGCCGTATTTTTTCTCATGCTTGACGGCGTGGTCGGCCCGGGCATCGCGGCCGCGCTGGCCGTCGCATCGCGCCTGCTCCTGACCGTGACCGAAATCGGAGCGGCGGTGCCGTTCCTTGTTCTCCAGAGGGGGGAACGTCGTGCAGCAGACTGACACCACTCCGTTCGAGCCCCGCCGCCCAGGGCTGATCGCCTTCCTCGCCTATCTGGTTCCCGTGGCGGTGATGTTCTGGCCGTTGCTGCAGGGCAAGTTTCTGGGAGGGACCAGCAGCGACCAGTATGTGGCCGGCTTCAGCTTCCGCGATTTCGGCGCTGAGATCTTTCGGAGCACTGGCAGCATTCCGCAGTGGAATCCGTACCTGTTCGGCGGCATGCCGTACATGGGTGCCATGCACGGCGACATCTTCTATCCCACCGCGTGGTTGCGCTGGATCATGCCGGTTGGCGTGGCCATGGGCCTGGGCTTCGCCATCCACATCCTGCTGGCAGGGCTCTTTACCTATCTGTTCATGCGGGCACTCCGGTTCAGCTGGACTGCCGCGCTGGCTGGCGGACTGGCGTATGAACTGAGCGGTATCGTGCTCTCGATGGTTCATCCGGGGCACGACGGGAAGCTCTTCGTGTCGGCACTCGCACCGCTGTTGCTGTGGGCGCTGGTGCGCGCGATCCGCGACGGGCGTGCGTGGGGATTCGGGGCCGTGGCTGCGGTCGTCGGGCTGATGATCCTGACGCCGCACCCGCCGATGACGCTGTACGCATTGATCGCGGCGGGCATCTTCACGTTGTATCTGGTCTTTTTCGACGCTGATCGAGATCATTCCCGCTCCCAAGCCACCGTGCTTGCCTTTGCTCTTGGTGCCGTGCTGCTGGGCGCCGGGATCGCGGCGGTGCAGATCCTGCCGGTGTATCACTACCTGCCATATTCCACCCGCGCCATCGGCCACTCGGCCAGCAGCTATGCCTACGCAACGGCGTACGCACTTCCACCGCTGGAGCTGATCGGCACGGTGCTGCCGCAGTTCAATGGCATCGGTAGCTTCTACTGGGGCGAGAATTTTTTCAAACTGCACAGCGAATACCTTGGTGCAGTGGTCGTGGCGTTTGCCTTGCTGGGATTGATGGCGCGTCGGCGCGACCGGGCCATGCTGGCGTTGGCGGTGATCGGCGGACTGTTTCTGCTGGTGTCGCTGGGTGGGCACACGCCGTTCTATCACCTCTGGTATGAAGTAGTGCCTTATATCAAGAAGGTCCGGGCGCCCGGGATGGCGTTCTTCCTGGTGGCGCTGCCGGTCGCGGTCTGGGCTGGTGCGGGAGTCGAGGAACTGCTCGCAAAGCGGGTGTCGCGCCGCCGTGTGGCAATTATTTTTGGCGCGTTGGCGGCGTTCGGCGCGCTGGCCGCCGTCGGCGGACTGCAATCAGTCACCGAGGGGCTGGCCAGCCCCCAGACGATGGCAGCGGC
>Ga0207652_10002796_pt1 | contig 14640 bp, 12 predicted proteins | sample KBSC63BmetaG_FD_184334 | JGI IMG/M metagenome (GOLD analysis project Ga0207652, IMG submission 184334) | Corn rhizosphere microbial communities from Kellogg Biological Station, Michigan, USA - KBS C6-3B metaG (SPAdes) (version 2) | ecosystem: Host-associated > Plants > Roots > Rhizosphere ... | reverse complement strand
CCGCGCATCAAATCCAGCTGGTTCGGACCTTCGCCGACCAGGCGGTGATCGCGATCGAGAATGTGCGGCTGTTCGACGAGGTGCAAGCGCGCACCGAGGACTTGCGTGAATCGCTTCAGCAGCAGACCGCGACGGCCGACGTGCTCAAGGTCATCAGCCGCTCGGCGTTCGACTTGCAGGCCGTCCTCGATACCCTCGTCGAGTCGGCGGCGCGGCTGTGCGAGGCCGATATGGCGGCGATTACGCGCCAGAAAGGCGATGAGTATTTTCGAGCCGGCTCATACGGCTTTACTTCAGAGTTCATGGATTACGTTAAGGATATTCCGGTCAAGCCAGAACGTTCGACCATTACCGGAAGGACGTTACTTGAGGGTGAGGTAATCCATGTGCCCGACATACACGCTGACCCCGACTACACGTTTTCGGAAGCCCAGAGACTGAGCGGCGACCCACGCACATTTCTCGGGGTACCCCTGCTGCGCGAGGGCAATCCGGTTGGCGCGCTCGTTCTGGCACGGCGAAACATGCTGCCCTTTGCCGACAAACAGGTCGAGCTGGTCACCACCTTCGCCGACCAGGCCGTGATCGCCATCGAGAACGTGAGGTTGTTCGATGAGGTGCAGGCAAAAACCCGCGACCTCTCGGAGGCACTGACTTACCAGACTGGCAGCAGCAATATCCTCAGGGTAATCGCGTCTTCGCCGACCGATGTCAAACCGGTTCTCAAAGCGATCGTTGAGAGTGCGTGCGAGCTTTGCGAGGCGGACGATGCCCTTGCGACCTTGAAGGATGGCGAGAATCTTGTGTTCCAGGCGCAGCACGGATCGATTCCGGTTGTTTGGGAGCGAATGCCGATCAACCGTCAATGGGCTTCCGGCCGCGCCGTTATCGATCGCAAGCCGGTCCATGTGCATGACCTTCTCGCAACCGGAGGAGAGCAGTTCCCCGACTCCCAGGAATTCGCGCGCCGGACCAGCGTCCGTACGGTTTTGAGTGTGCCGCTGCTGCGCGAAAACGAAAGTATCGGAGCGATTGTGCTTCGCCGCACCGAAGTGCAGCCGTTCAGCGACAAGCAGATCAGCTTGCTGCAGACGTTCGCCGATCAGGCGGTGATCGCCATCGGCAACGTCCGGTTGTTCGAACAGGTCCAGCAACGAACCCGGGAATTGTCGAAGTCCCTCGACGATCTGCGTACCGCGCAGGACCGCCTGATCCAGACCGAAAAGCTGGCCTCGCTCGGCCAGCTCACCGCCGGCATTGCGCATGAAATCAAGAACCCGCTCAATTTCGTCAATAATTTCTCCGCGCTTTCGGCTGAATTGACCGATGAGCTGAATGACCTCCTCAAGTCCGCCGAGTTCAGCGGCAAAATGCGGGATGAGGTCGGCGAGTTAACAGCCATGCTGAAAGACAATCTCGAAAAAGTCGTCCAGCACGGCAAGCGCGCCGACTCCATCGTCAAGAACATGCTGTTGCATTCGCGCGAAGGCTCCGGCGAGCACCGGCCCGCGGATATCAATGCGCTCCTGGATGAGAGCCTCAATCTCGCCTATCACGGCGCGCGCGCCGAAAAGCGAGAGTTCAATGTGACCCTGCAAAGAGACTTCGACGAGAAGGCCGGTACGATCGAAGTGTTTCCGCAGGAAATCACCCGCGTGTTGCTGAATTTGATCTCGAATGGATTCTACGCGGTAACCAAGCGCAAGACCGAGAATGGTAGTTCAGGTTTTGACCCGGTGCTGCGTGCAACCACGCGAAATCTCGGTGACACCGTGGAGATCCGGATTCGCGATAACGGCATCGGCATCCCGGCCGAGGTGAAGGAAAAGATGTTCAATCCGTTCTTTACAACGAAGCCGGCAGGTGAAGGAACCGGGCTTGGCCTTTCGATGAGCCACGACATCATCGTGAAACAGCACGGTGGTACGATCGATGTCGAGACCGAGCCCGGGCAGTTCACCGAATTCACCATCGTTTTGCCGCGGACCAGCAATCTGCAGGAAAAAAGTCGAGGTCAGACGTGAGCGTATTGGTTCTGGTGGTTGATGACGAGCCCGACGTCGAGGCGCTGTTCCGCCAGCAATTCCGCCGGGATTTGCGCGCGCAACGTTTCGTGATGGATTTTGCTATTTCGGCGGCGGACGCGCTGGCGCGCATTGCCAGCACGATCGAACAGTCGCTGATCCTGATCCTCTCGGATATCAACATGCCCGGGATGACGGGCCTTGAAATGCTGCCCAAGGTCAAGGCGTTGCGGCCCGACGTTCCCGTCATCATGATTACCGCCTACGGCGATCCCGAGACCAAGCGCAAGGCGATCGAAGGCGGCGCGGAGGGATTGTTGACCAAGCCGATCGACTTCACTTTGCTAAGAGAGGAAATCGACACCCGGCTGGAACGCGCGGGTTGAAGCCGAAGCTCACGGCTTGAAGAACGCGGGATCGTTGAGCGCCTTGATCATGGTGTCGACCATGTCGGCGGCGCCGTGGTCTTCACGTTCTTCCAGAAGCTCCCACATCTTGCGCAGGTTGGCCCGCATCGGCGCCTTCAGCGAGGGATCGCGCTCGATCAGGGTGCGCGCGATGCAGAAGGCAATGCCTTCGGTTCCCATCCGTGTCTGCTCGAGATGGTGGGTTTGCTCATGGCTGGCTCCTTGTCGATCTCGATGTCAGACGTGCTGGCGCCGCTGTTAGATCAAATCGCTGGTGATGCATAGCCAGGGCTCGAGGACCGCGAGACTGAAAGTGTCCCGGCCGCCCCTACTCCGCCATCTCGACCGGCGTGGCCGGGCCGGCCAGCGGTTTTTCTTCCATCAGGATCATGCACAGCGACGCCAGCGCGAGCAGGGCTGCGGCTGCGCCAAACACATAGTGGAATGCCGTGACCATGTCGGCAGCTGCAATCGAATTCACCGGACCGCGATGCTCCCCGCCAAGCGAAATATCCGCACCCAGCGCCATCAACAGGATCGCGGAGAACGCCGCCACCGCGAACGAGGCCATCAGCGCGCGGAAGAAATTCATCGCGCCGGTCACGGTGCCGACCTGCGAGCGCGCCACCGAATTCTGCAGTGAGACCACGCTGACCGGAAATGCCGTGCCAAGCCCCAGCGCGAACACCGACAACAGCGCGAGCAGCGCCCACAGCGGCAGCGCGGTGAGCGCGAGCGCAGTTCCCGCCAGTGCCGCGCAGGCGGTTCCGATGATCGCCACCCGCTTGTAATGCCTGGCGCGCGCCATGGTACGGCCGGCGATCGCGGCGCCGCCGGTCGAGACTGCGGCCAGCGGGATCAGCGCCAGCCCCGCCTCGCTGGCGCTGAGATGATAAACCACCTGGTAATAGAGCGGCAGGTGCACGGTCAGTCCCATGATCGCGCCGAGCGCGCAGCCGCCGGAAGCCATCGCATAGGGCACCACCGTTCCGCCCATCAGCGGCAGCGGGAGGAAAGGCTCTTCGGCGTTTCCCGCATGCCACACGAACGCGAGCGCCAGCGCGACGGATGCGCCCACCATCGCCAGAATGGTTGGCGACAGCCAGAGATAGCGGTTGCCGCCCCACGTCAGCACCAGCATGAACACGACCGCGGCGGCCATCAGCAATAGACCGCCGAACCAGTCGACCTTGCGCCTGCGGTGAAACACCGGAATCTTGCCCATCTTCGGCAGCAGCAGCCCCAGCGACGCGAGCCCGAGCGGCACATTGATCCAGAAGATCATCGACCAGTGCAGATGTTCGGCGAATACCCCGCCGAGGATGGGCCCGCCGATACCAGCCGCGACCCATACGCCGCTGAAATACGCCTGATACTGGCCGCGCTCGCGCGGCGTTACCACGTCGGAAATCACCGTCTGCACGATCGGCATGATGCCGCCGCCGCCGAGCCCCTGCAGGCCGCGCGCGAGAATCAGCACCGGCATGTTCGGCGCCAGCGCGCACAATATCGAGCCTGCGACGAACAGGCTGAGCGCCAGGACGATCATGGCGCGGCGGCCGTAGATGTCGCTGAGCGTGCCGAACACCGGCGCCACCGCGGTTGAGGCCAGCAGATAGGCCGTGATCACCCACGACAGGTTGGAGACGTCCTGGAATTGCCGGCCGATGGTCGGCAGCGCGGTGGCGACGATGGTCTGGTCGAGGGCAGCCAGGAACATCGTCAGCATCAGGCTCATCAGGATGGTGCGGACTTCGCTTTGGGTCAGCGGCGCCCTTGGCGCGATCGGCGGCGCATCGCCGATCTCGATGACCTCGCCCGGGATTTGCGACAAATCGCCGGCAATGGCTTCGGGCAATGTTTGTTGGTCAGCCGGTTGACGGCTCTGCCGTTCGAACTTGTTCATGCGGAGTTGCGTTTAATTCAGGTGCGCGACAGTAGGCCGCGTAGAATCACTATGGCTGCAATGTAGGCGGTAAATCCGAGCTGCGGCAGCGGGTTACGCGCATGGGTGCGTCCCGCGAAGCTACCATCGCATTCGCGTGAACAACGTTGGCGCTATTCAGGATTGTGGGCGCTTTTTCAGCCGCGCCCGCTTCGGCAGATGCGCGGGCCAATGCACGATGTGATCTTCGAGGTCGGCGTCCGCGATCTCGCTCTCGGTGCCCTGTACCCGCCCGCGTACGGAGACGCCGGCTTCGTGAACCGTATTGGGGTCGCCCGAAATCAGCGGATGCCACCAATAGAGATCGCGGCCCTCAGCGACGAGCTTGTAGCCGCAGCTCGGCGGCAGCCAGTTCAGGGTGCGGACGTTTTCGGGCGTAAGCCTGACGCAGTCCGGAACCAGGTCGGACCGATTCGCATAATCCTTGCAGGCGCACAGTCCGGCATCCAGAAGCTTGCAGGAAACATGGGTGAAATAGATCTTGCCGGTATCCTCGTCTTCGAGTTTCTCGAGGCAGCACCGCGCACAGCCGTCGCACAGGCTTTCCCATTCGGCGCTGGACATCTCCTCCAACGTCTTGGTTTTCCAAAAGAATCCCTCTTGACCCGAGGGCGGTTTGGAAGCTGCGGTCATGAGTCCTTACCGTTTCCGGGCCGGCAATGGGCTTGAGCCCCCCTTCTTGGGGCTGCTGCGGCCCGGTTGCAAGTAGGGTGCCTCGACAGCCGCTCAAGGGCCGCGCGGCATTAGCCCTGCTGTTCAAAATCGTGAGCCAGACCATTGGTTTATGGCCCCTGCTTGGATAGATTTGGATAGATAGAGACTCGGTCCCCAACGACGCAAAAGCGCCTTGGGTTTGCCGCAACATTCCCGCAAGACGTTTCAACGGCACCCGGCCGGGTGCTTGAGCGCTTTCGAACGGACCAAGGATCCTGGTGCCACCGATTTGAAGTTCCTGCACCGCAAGCGGCAAGCTCGACCGGGAACTTCAAATCGAAAATCGGCACTAGAATCTGAGATTTACCAGTGCCCTTTGTTTTCTGAAATTCGTACAAGGGGTACTGAAACGTATTACGAACTTCGGAAGACGGGCACTAGTGCGCCAGATCGTGCCAACGGAATGGAAGAAGAAAATCCGGCACTGGCTGCTGGATTTCGATGCGCGCATCGACTCGACGCTGTTTTCTTCCGCCAAGGGCGCGCGCGAACTCTATGAGCGCTACTCGACGTTCATGGACCGCTTCTATGTCGGCCGCTGGAAGCGCTGGGTCTTCATCGAACCGTTTTCAGAGGCCGCCACCATTGGGCTCGGCGGCCTGATCCTGATGCTGGCGCTGGCGGTGCCGGCGTTTCGCGAAACCGCCGACGACGATTGGCTGAAAAAATCCGATCTCGCGGTGACGTTTCTCGATCGCTACGGCAACCCGATCGGCAGCCGGGGCATCAAGCACAACGACTCGATTCCGTTGGAGGATTTTCCGGACAATCTGATCAAGGCGACGCTCGCCACCGAGGACCGCCGCTTCTACGACCATTTCGGCATCGACATCGCCGGCACCGCGCGCGCCTTGCTGACCAACGCGCAGGCCGGCGGCGTCAGGCAAGGCGGCTCGTCGATCACCCAGCAGCTTGCAAAAAACCTGTTCCTGAACAACGAGCGCACCATCGAGCGCAAGGTCAAGGAGGCGTTTCTCGCGGTCTGGCTGGAGACGCGGCTCACCAAGAATGAGATCCTGAAACTCTATCTCGATCGCGCCTATATGGGCGGCGGCACCTTCGGCGTCGATGGCGCCGCGCATTTCTATTTCAACAAGTCGGCGCGCGACGTCAATCTTGCGGAAGCCGCGATGCTGGCCGGGCTGTTCAAGGCGCCCACCAAATACGCCCCGCACATCAACCTGCCGGCGGCCCGCGCCCGCGCCAACGTGGTGCTGGACAATCTGGTCGACGCCGGCTTCATGACCGAAGGCCAGGTGTTCGGCGCGCGGCGCAATCCGGCCTTTGCAGTCGATCGCCGCGACGAGAACTCGCCGAACTATTATCTCGACTGGGCGTTCGACGAGATGCGCAAGCTGGTCGACACGTTTCCAAAATCCTATGTCGAGCGCGTGTTCGTGGTCCGCACCGCGATCGACATGAACGTGCAGCGCGCCGCGGAAGAAGCCATCGAAAACCAGCTGCGCCAGTTCGGCCGCGACTATCACGCGACGCAGGCCGCCACCGTGGTCGCCGATCTCGACGGCGGCGTGCGCGCCATGGTCGGCGGGCGCGACTACGGCGCCAGCCAGTTCAACCGTGCCGTCGACGCCTACCGTCAGCCCGGCTCGTCGTTCAAGCCCTATGTCTACTCAACCGCGCTGATGAACGGTTTCAAGCCGACATCGATCGTGGTCGATGGCCCGGTCTGCCTCGGCAACTGGTGTCCGCAGAATTACGGCCACTCCTATTCCGGCCCGGTGACGCTGACGCAGGCGATCACCCGCTCGATCAACGTCATTCCGGTAAAGCTGTCGATTGCGATCGGCAATAATCCGAAAAACCAGTGGGATTCCGCCAAGAGAGGCCGCGCCAAGATCGTCGAGGTTGCGCGCCGCATGGGCATCAAGGCGCCGCTGCCGGATACGCCGTCGCTGCCGATCGGCGCCGACGAAGTCACCGTGCTCGAGCACGCCGTGGCTTATGCAACGTTCCCCAACAGGGGAAAATCAGTCACGCCGCATTCGGTGCTCGAAGTTCGTACCGGCACCGGCGATCTGGTCTGGCGTTTCGACCGCGACGGCAAGAAGCCGCAGCAGGCGATTCCGGCGTCGGTCGCCTCCGACATGGCAGGCATGATGAGCCACGTCGTCTCTGAAGGTACCGCGCGCCGCGCCGCGCTCGACGGCATTCCGACCGCCGGCAAGACCGGCACCACCAACGCGTATCGTGACGCGTGGTTCGTCGGATATACCGGCAACTTCGTCTGCGCCGTCTGGTACGGCAATGACGATTACTCGCCGACCAACCGCATGACCGGCGGCTCGCTGCCGGCGCAGACCTGGCACGACATCATGGTCGCGGCCCATCAGGGCGTAGAGATCAAGGAGATCGCAGGTGTCGGCGCGGGCACAAAATTGCCGGCTCCCGCTGTCTCTCCGGCTGTCGCTGCCAACGGCGCGGCGAAACCTCCTGATATCAAACCGGGACCGCCGCCGATCCTGACCAAGCGTGGCGCGGATATTCTGGTGCGTGTGGAAAAATTGCTCGACGAGGCCGCCAGGACCGCAGGAAGTGCCTCGTCCGGCGATCCCGTGAAGCCGGTCAAGCCGGTGTCATCCAACGCCGTCGCGTTCCCGGATAGCTTCGCGGCGGCAACATCAGGCAACGCGGCCGCACCTTTGCCGCGCAAGAACTAGCCGTGCGGCTGATATTCATCACCCTGCTGGCGTTGATCCTCGCCACCGTCGTCGGCCTCGGCGCGACGTGGATGACGGCGACACGCGGTACCGATCTCGGTACGCTCACGATCGGCGCCTGGACCGCCCGGCCCAAGACCGGCACCGCCGACGTCGATCCATATTCGCGCGCGTCGATCGCGCGCAGCGGCGAGTTGCCGGTCGGCACCGGCGACGGCGTGGCATTCTCGGCGACCACAGACGATCGCAAGCGGCCGCTCGATGGGCGGTGCGACGTGGTCGTCAGCGGCGTCACCCCGGCCGCGCGGTTCTGGACCTTGACGCTCTACGACTCCAAAGGACGCCTTGTTGCGAATTCGCTGCAACGCTACGGCTTCACCAGCCAGGAAATCATCCGCGGCGCGGACGGCGCGTTCGAGATACGGGTGACCTCGAGATCGCGCGCCGGCAATTGGCTCCCCACCGGCGGAATCGAGCGGTACGCGCTGATGCTGCGGCTTTACGATACGCCGGTTGGCGTGGCGACGCGGACGCAGCGCGATGCGCCGATGCCATCCATTGCGACCGTGGGGTGCCCATGATCCGCTTGGCGTTCACGATTATCGCAGGCGTGTTGCTGGGCGGCGTCGTGCACCTCGTCAGCGTGCTGGCGTTGCCACGCATCGCCACCCAGGACGCCTATTCGCGTCTGACGCCGATGACGAAGCTCAACGCCGTCACCGCGCTTGCGCAGGCCGATCCGAACAACGCTCCGATGCCGTTCATGGATCCGGCGTTCGCGATGGCGATCTGTCGCTACGATCTGTCAGGTGGCCCGATCAAGCTCGCGGTCCCCGTCAGCCAGGCCTACACCTCGGTGTCGTTCTACACGCGCAACGAGGTCGCCTATTACGCCATCAACGACCGGTCCGCCGGACGCAAGGTGATCGAACTCGATCTGATGACCGAGGCCCAACACGCCGAATTGCCGGAAGACGAGGACGTGACGGCGGCCGACCGGCTGATCATCGATTCGCCGACCGCAACCGGCTTGATCGTGCTGAAGGCCCTGGCGCCGGAGCCCGGCCTGATGCCGCAGGCGCAGGCCACACTCGCCGCATCGAGCTGCAAGGTGCAGACCGAACCGCCCGCCAAGCAGGCGGAAGCGCCGCCGGCGAAGCGCTGATCGCAACGAAGGCTCCGGATATCTTTAGCCGCGCACGCTCACCGCATGCCCAATGACCGGCTGCGCCGCTACCGGCGGGTTGGCGGTCTGCGCGGCAAGCTCGCCGATCAGACGATCGGCGTCAGCCGCCATATTGTCGGGCGCCTGGATCACCAGCCGCTCCAGCGCCCAGCGATAAGAGGAAATTCTCCGCTCCAGGCATTGCTGCACCCACTGCACGATCAGGGTGTTCTCCTCCATGCGAGCGATCGCGTCGGCCCGTTCGGCCGGCGACAATTCGGAGACGAGCGTGAGACTTGCGTTACGTTTCCTGTCGAGTTCGATCACGCGCACCGCATCGGAAAAGAACGGTTCGAACCGTGTGATGTCGTCGCGGACATCTTCCATCAGCTGCGCATAGCGCGATGAGTGCGAACGGTGCGGCTCGTCGATCAGCTGGCGTCCATAGGCGGTACGATCGAACGCCGGCGCCTGCCGCCATGGTGAGGGAAGCGGTGCGTAGTCGCCGAACACGCTCTTCCAGGCCGGGCGCGAACGCGGCGGCTCGATCAGCGGATAGGCCAGATCGCGGAGCAGCCGTTCGTTATCGGTAAGCTGGAATTGCGAGGCACGCAGGCCGACGCTTGCCATCGCCTCGCCGCCGATCCAGCGATGCATGTCGTCGTTGAGAAAATCCTGGCGGGTGCGGCCGAGATCGCCGCCGCTGCAGCCGCCGAGCGTTACGCCTATCAAGAGCAGCGCGAGGGGCGGCCACGAAATCGGTATCTGCAGTTTGGTCCGGATCGGAAAATACGTCTCCGGCATAGCAAGATGTCCTGAGGTCAGCGCCGACGGCGACGACGGCCCGGAGCGGTGCCTTCTTCGGGTCCGCTGCCACCCCTGGTTTCGTCGGGGTCGCGTTCGATCCGGACGACGGGAAGGATCAGGATGGTCCCCATGCCTTCGCGGGGGGCGCCATCCATGGTTGAGCCCAGCCGCCGCGACGCCGGAAATTCAATGATGGTGCCCATGTCAAGCTCTCTTCTCGTTGCCGCTCTGGCACGATTGGCCGGCGACACGCCATCATTAAGAACAGGACGTGGTTAACGGCATCTTAATTTAGCTTCCGCGGACCTTGTTTGATGGCGGCATCCGACTGCGCCCATTTGCGGCACAAAACGCTCAAATACGAAGGACATTCTTCACGGATTGTTTTCCTTAACGAGCTGTTAAAGCAACTGAAATAAACTGGCGCGAGCATTACTCAGTCGCGTACCCCTGACATGACCACTCCTCCATTATTTCCGGGCTTCGACGGGCTGATGACGCTCTCCCGCCGCGAGGGCGTCGATATCAGACCCACCTTGTTACGCGTGCTGACCGATCTCTACGTCCAGGCCAATGCCCACAGCGGCGACGAAGAGCGGCAGTTTGTCGAGCTGACCTCGCGCTTGATCGATCAGGTTGACGATGCCACGCGCGCGGCGGTTCGCGCGCGCCTTGCGATCTATCCGGGCACGCCGGTCGAAGTCTTGAGAAAGCTCGGGTTGAAACCCGCAAGCCCGTCGGCGGCGCCGCCGGTCGAGGCACCGACTGAGGCGCAATTGCGGATAGCATCGAACCTGTCGATGCCGCCGAAGCACGCCGCCGAGATCAACGACATGTTTTTCCGCGCCGGCGCCAGCGAGCGCGCTGCTATCCTGCACCAACTTCCCGAAAGCTCCTTAAGGGCTTCCGCGCGGATTCCCCCCGCACGTGCCAGGCGCGCCGTTGAGACGCTTGAAATGGCCGCGTTCGCCGCCGACGTCGAGAACTTCACGCTCGAGCTTGGCGAGGCGCTGATCCTGCCGTGGCGGGTTGCAGCCCAAGTGGTCAACGATCCCGGCGGCGAGCCTTTGGCCTGCGCGACCAAGGCGCTGAACATGCCGAGCGCGGTTTTTCAGCGGGTATTGCTGTTCCTCAATCCGGAATTCGGATCCTCGGTCAACTACGTCTATCGGCTGTCGCGGCTGTACGACAGGTTGAGCGAGCGATCCGCCCTGATCATGCTGGCGGCGTGGCGCGGCTCGACGATGGCGGTCACCCGCGCCAGGTATCAACCTGGCTTCTACGACGACGAACGCCATCGCGCCCGCGCGGCGGCCGCCCAAACCCGCCCGGCGCCGCAACTACCCGGCGCCGCCGTGGTACCGCGCACCGGTTCGCAGGGCTCCGGAAGTTAAGCCCGCGCCAGTTCGAGAAAATGCCGCCCTGCCCTGTCCTCGGTCTCTACGATCCAGGCGTCCGGGTCGAACCGGATTTCCCTGACGAGACGCTCCTCCACTGACGTTTCCGGCACGGGCTCTCGCGATGCCGGCGTGAAGATGCGCTCGATCGGCCGGCTGTCGTCATAGACCGTCTGCGGCGCCGGCATGTACAGCATGGCGTTGCCGTCGAGCAGCGCGACCTTGACGAACACCGCGCCAGCCTCTTCCGCGCCGCGCCGGCGCACGGCGCCGAAGATCCCCTCGGTCTGGCAGCGGCGCAAATAAGCCGCCACCCATATGCTGGATTTCAATCGCATGGGATCGACGATAGGCCAGCGCCAGAGTCGAGGCTAGTGGCCCGGACTCGAGTTCACCGTGCAGCGGCCTCATCTGCGGACTTCGGATTGACGTGGAAGTACGTAAGCTCCGGGTGTTCTCTCGGCGAACGAGCAGCGAGGGCAACACGAATTTCCAAACCGCCACCCTACTCGATCGGCCGGCCGATCACCGCCGTCAGTTCGCGCACCAGGCGATCGGACATTTGCCCGGTCACCGGGATCTTGCGCTCGCGCTCGAACTTCTGGATCGCGGCCTGGGTCTCCGAGCCGATCGTGCCGGTCGGCTTCAACTGGCCGTAGCCATATTCGGTGAGCGCGCGCTGCACCGCCGCCACGCGGCGAAAGCCCGGGGCTGGATTGGCCGATGTCTCGTTACGGGAGGAAAACGGGATGGGCGCCGGTGGCCGCGCGATCGTGGAAGACGCCGCCGGCGCTACGCTGGTTGCCTTGACCAGATTGGTCAGCGGATCCGCGGACTTCGGCTCGGCCGGCCTTGGTTCGGCAAATTTCGGTTCAGCAAATTTTGGTTCGGCAAGCTTCGGTTCGGGCGCAGAGGTGTCGGCTTCAACCGGACGCGGACGCGGCAACGGACTGGCAGGCGCCAATGCCGCCGCCGGTATAGCGACTACCGAGCCGAACATCGGCGATGGATGGCGTCCCGCCTGCAGAAACAGCGCATTGGCGATGATGGCGCAAATCGCGGCAAACGCGAAAGCAGCCGCCACCGTGTCCTTCGGACTGTGCAGCAAAATGCGCAGCACCAGCCCGCGCTCTGCGTCCACTTCGAACGCAACCGCTTTGCCGCGACGGCGGCGGCGCGACATGTCGTTATCGCCTGTTATTTGTCTAGGCACTTTTCTTCACCTGATGAACCTGGTCCTGGGTTGCGGATCGCGGCGCCGGCGTGAGCGTCGCGATATTGCTTGATGATTTAGGCGCCGGCGCGGTGAACGCCAGCGGTAACGCGACGGTTACGGTGGTGCCTTCGCCGATCTTGCTTTGCACGGTTATCTCGCCGGCATGCAACCCGATCAGGCTTTTCACGATCGACAGCCCGAGGCCGGTGCCCTCGTGCCGCCGCTGATAGGTCTTGCCGGCCTGGAAGAACGGATCGCCGACCCGTTTGAGATCGTCGGCCGCAATGCCGACGCCGGTATCGGTGACGCGGAGCAGCAGCCGCGATCCCTCGACGCTGGCGGAAACCGTCACCTTGCCGCCGCGCTCGGTGAACTTGATGGCATTGGACACCAGATTAAGCACGATCTGTTTGAACGCGCGCGGATCGCCGGTCATGACCGGCAAATCCTCGGGCGCGCGGGTCACGAGGTCGATACCGTTTTCCCGCGCCTTCAAGGCCAGCAGGTTGCAGCAATTGACCAGCGCCGCGCGCGGCGCGAACGGCTCCGGCGAGATTTCGAAATTGCCGGACTCCATCTTGGACATGTCGAGGATGCCATTGACCACCGACAGCAAATGCTGGCCGGAATCGTTGATCAGCTGGGCATATTCCTTGCGGCGCACCGCATCCAGCATCAGCGCGTCTTCCTGCACGATCATTTCGGAGAAGCCGATGATGGCATTGAGCGGCGTGCGCAGCTCGTGGCTCATGGTGGCGAGGAAGAGCGTTTTGGACGCGTCGGCCTGCTCGGCGGCGGTGCGCGCCAGATCGAGCGCCTGTTCCTGACATTTTCGGTCGGTGATGTCGCGCATCACGGCGACGACCTCGGCTTCGGGCGAAGCCGTCGTATCCGCCGCCTGTTCGAGCGGCCGGCAGCGCATTTCGACCCAGATGAAATCGACCTGACCACTCTGACCGCGCTCGCTGCCGCGCGGCGCATCCCGCCTGACACGGAATTCAACGCTGCGCGCCTCGCCGCCGCGCGCCGCGTCCGAAAGTGCCGTGAGATAGGCCGGACGATCGGCGACGTGAACGCGGTCGAACAGACCATGCCCGAGCAGCCGCGGTACCGGCGTTCCCAACATCGCCTCCACCGCTGGCGAAATGAATTGTACCGCGCCATTGCGGCGATGGCGCGAGATCACGTCGCTCATGTTTCGCGCCAGCAAGCGATACCGGTCTTCCTCAACATAAAGCAGCGAGACGCTGGTGCGCGCCAGCGACTCCGCTCCGAAGGCCAGCCCGGCGGCATAGAGCGTCGCCGTGGCCACGCCAAACGCCATGAATATGCCGCGCGAGACCGGGTTCACATCCGCCGCCGGCAGCAGGTCAAAATGCCCGAAAACGATCAGCAGCGCCGTGCACACCAGCGCCAGCGCGGAGGCGAACGCGACCACGCGACGCGATGCCGACAGCGCCGCCTCAAGCGGAACGACGACAAGCCAGATCGCGGCAAAGGATTCGACGCCGCCGGTGGTCATCGCCACCGTCATGACGAGACCCGTCAGCGCCAGCGACGACAGGACATGGGCGCCCTCGTAGTATCCGGTATGCGACAGAAACCACGACAACAGGATGGGAGCGATCAGCCATGCGAATGCCGCGACCTCCAGCGCCGTGGGCGCGCCGCGCATCGCCAGATAGACCGGGAATGCCGCGAAAGCCGCGAGGCTGCCGAGCAGCCGCGGCGCCATGAATGCGCGATGGCGCGCGCGCGTCAGCGCATCATATCGCGCCGACGGATGCAGCAGCGCATCGAGACAATCGCGGATGATACTCAAAACTGTCACGGCTCCCGCGCTTCGGCTCGTTCGTCGAAAACAGACGCGCCGCAACGCCCCCTTATCGTTGCCCCACCGTGTCAGAGCGAAATTAAGCGAACGCTAAGGCGCGCCGGCCGGCCGTCAAAGACCGTAGATTCGCCGGGTTTTCGCATATGCCGGGACGGCTCATTCAACGCAGATGGTGAATGACCGGTTTCCAGAGCCCGGCGGATATGGTTTCGAAATGGTGGATGCGCCCGCACGCGTGCTTTTATCGGAAAGCCGGCATCAATCGAAAATTTACACCGAATCCAATCGCTCGGATTTTCCGCGAATTTTCGCTGATTTAACCTCAATGCAAACACTTGCGATTTATCGACGGCTGTTAGTCCAGAACCAGTTGCGAGATCACCGCAACGGAAACGAAAGAGACGGCCGGGGTCGCGATATGTTTTTTCTGCTCCGCATGGCATTCTGGCTCGG
>Ga0207652_10002793_pt1 | contig 14648 bp, 22 predicted proteins | sample KBSC63BmetaG_FD_184334 | JGI IMG/M metagenome (GOLD analysis project Ga0207652, IMG submission 184334) | Corn rhizosphere microbial communities from Kellogg Biological Station, Michigan, USA - KBS C6-3B metaG (SPAdes) (version 2) | ecosystem: Host-associated > Plants > Roots > Rhizosphere ... | reverse complement strand
CTCATTTATCATTCGCTGGTTTCCACGGCGGATCAATAAATCCCAGCTCTACCCTCACCGCCGTATTCAACCAGCGATTAGGGGCGTTGCGCGTGATGGCCACCGAAACCAATTCGCGCGCCGTATCGGGCTTCGATCGGAACAAATCACCAAACCAATGTTTGAGCAGGCTCTGTCTGCCATCCGTGCTGATCCCGTTCACCAGCTCATAACTCAATGCCGGCGAGCGCTGTAATTTTTCACGAATGTAAGGATCGGAAACAAAATCCTCCATGCTTCCAGACCGAGTTTGGTTCCCTGCAGGGGAACCTTGCTCCTTAGTACCCTCCGCCAGGTTTCGAGGTACTCGAGTCGAGTAATTTGCAGCTTCATTCTCGACTCGAGTACCTCGATCTCGACTCGAGTACGCTGCTTGGTTCCCTGCAGGGGAACTTTCCAAGGTTCCCTGCGAGGGAGTACGATAGGTTCCCCCCGAGGGAACTTCAGGCGGCGGTCTACAAGCTTCTGTCTCGACTTTGGTTCCCTCCAGGGGAACCATCGGCTCATGCGACGTTGGCACCGGCTTCGACTTCGATTGCGACTCGACACGACTAAAGTCCCACTCAGGGGAACCTGCGCGGACAGGCTGGTCACCTTCCGCACTCTCGACACGAGACGCTGTGCTGGGCACTGAGGCAGGCGTCACTGCCTTTGCATGGACCGGGGCGATTGAGGAACCGACCCGTTCCACGAAATCTTCCGCTAATAAATCATTCAAACTGGGTGGTGGCGCGATCAATTCCGGCTGGTCTGGATCCAATTGTGCCAGCCACGATTCCAAACCTTCCACGCGTTGAGTGGTAAGCACGCGCTCGGACACCTCCCATTTGCCCGGTGGAAGCAGCGTATATACCGTCCACCGCCGGCGCCGCCCACCATAACTCACCGGCAACAAAGCGCGCTGGATAACAAAACGTTGCTCCAACCAATCCAGGCACTCGCTCACCCGCGCCTTAGTCATCTTGCCGCACAACTCCTGGAAGAGCACCTGCACCGGTATCAATGCGCGGCAACGGCCGCAATCGATCGAAAACTCCAGAATCATTCGCAGAACGCGCTCGGGATTATCCGGCCAATCGTGCCGGCGAATCGCGGCTCGGTACTCCCTGGCCGTCGCCGCGAAAGCGCTATTCATTATACCCCCCCCGGTGGGCTTGAAATTCTCAATATTTCCTGCTAATTTCGCATTCATCAGGGTTCTTAAAGTTTACAAGGCCGCTCCGATCGGAGCGGCCCTTTTTGTTACAACAACGCCATTTGTTTCTCCGGCGCCGGCAAAGCCGCGCGTGGTGTTTGCGCCGGTTGATTCATCGCCGGCCGGATATTGATATTCTTCCCCGCGTGCACGCCGGCATAGGTTGCCGCCGTTGCCGAGTTATCCAGATTCAGATCCTGGTTCTGCAGCTTTGGAAACATCTTTTCCACAAATTGCTCGCGTCTCGCCAATTGACGATCGATAACCAGCAAAGCCGAATCACTCACCACTTCACGCGCGCGCTCATTTTCCATTCGGACCGCGAGGCCGATGTAAGCCCCATTCAAAAACGCCTCGCGATTTCGCAGCCGACGATTCTCTCGCCGACTCCACACCACGCGGAAAGCGCGTTGCAAAAATGCAAAAATATATTTTGCAATTTCACAATCCCACTCCGTTCCAACCAGGTTAACCTTCCACCGCTTCTGAAAACGTCCCTCTTCCACACAGCCCACGCGCGACACAATCACCGAAACGTTGAAAAACTTCGTAATGATCCCGCCGGCAAGCTTCGCCTCAAGCGGAAGCCGTGTACCCATCAGCGCATGAAGATGTGTGAGTCGCTCCCGCGAAGATTCCTCATCCGGATTGATCGAAGCCAAATCGATCGCATGCTCACGCGCCAGTTTGGCGGCCATCGCCAGCGCATTCTCAATCTCCCCAGGCGCGCCCCCGCGCTTCATGCGCAAAAGCTTCTTAATCTTCTCAATAACGGCGTCTTTGTTCATTGGAAAAACTCCCGGCTCGCCGAAAGCTCACCACGGCCCTCGACTAATTCCAACGTCCGCAACTTGCCCAGGTAAGTCCCAAACGTTCCGCTCGTATGCGAAATGTTCGCGCGAATCCCCAACTCTTCCTTCGTGAGAGTGGTAGGCCACGCCTCCGCCAAAACAGACAACATCCGCCCGGCGCCGCTCTGGCCCAAATCACCCAACCAGTAATCAAGCAACGCGCGCCCCTCTGGCAATGGTTCGTAATTGCCCAAAGCAGCCAGGCCTGCCGCCGTCAAAACCAGTGAATCGCCTTGCCCTTCCACATAACCGCTCGATCGCATGCGCCCCAGGTAGGTTCCAAACGTCCCACTGGTACTGGAGAGCCCCGCGCGCACGCCCAATTGTTTCTTTGTAAGCGGGCTGCGCTGCGCGAGAGCAATCATCATCCGCCGCATGCCGCCCGAAATCTCGCCATTCGTCGGCGCCGCGCCAGGAACACCATCCCTGTGCACGGGATGGGTGAATGATCGCGCCGGCACTCTTGCCGGCATACTGTATTTTTGTACAGTATGCGCCTTCGCCCGGATATCCTTCTCCAGGTTGGCCTCGCGAATTTCCTCCGCCAGCTCAGCCGCGATCGCCAAAAACTTTTCTGAAAGTTTATTAACCCGCTCCACAATCGCGCCCAGATCTTTAACCTGGCCATCCTTCAGGATCGGAACCTCTTTTATTTTCGGCTCCTGTTCCGGTGGCAGTGAAGTCTTATGTTTCAGATTTTCGCGCTTCAGCTCCGCAATCGTGCGCTTCAAATGGCCCACGTCGTTTTCCTTCGCCTTCCCGATCGTCGCGGCCATCTTGTCCTTGAACGCCTCGAGATCCAGCGGCGCGAGTTCGCGCTGCCTCCGCTTCTCGCCAACCTTGGGCGTGGCGCTCGCGTCGAAAGTTTTTTTCTTCGCGATTTTAACCTTCTGCAAAATGCCCAGCCATTGCGGGGACCAAACGTAAGCCGTGCCGATCGGCAGCGTCGGCAGCTCGTCCACCAGCTTCGTATCCATTCCCTGGTGAACAATCCAATCCTTCAGCGCCTTGCGCTCTGGAGCGCCATTCACCTGCAGGACCACCAGGCATTCCGTCTGCGTCAAAACTTCCTTGTTCACCGATTGCGGCCGCTGCGTAATCATCGCCACCCCAATTCCGTAATTGCGCCCCAGGCGAATGATCTCTTCCCAAATCCCCACCATCGCCGCGTCATCACCGCGCACCATTTGAGGAACAATCAACTGCGCCTCCTCGAGCGTGATAAACAACGGCGTGGGATTCGCCTCCGATTTCTTCCGCTGCCAGAGCCGCTTGGCAAACGACGTGGCGAACCGCTTCCGGTCCGCCTGGCTGAACTGGCTCACATCCACAATCACGCTGCGTCCGGTGTCGGCAACCAGGTCCGCCACCAGCTCGCCGCCCGTCGGCTCGAGCGGCAGATCCCCGCGCAAGCCTCCCAGGACGGGAATATCAAAACCGCTACCCTTTCCCTCCGCCGGCATGCGCAAGCCGTACCAATTGCCCACCGTATCCAGAATCACGCATTGCACGCCGGCATCGAGAAGCAATTCATTCAGCTTCCCGGCCGCGTACGTCTTGCCGGCGCCCTTCCGCGCGACAAAAGCAAAAGTCTGTGTGGCCGCGTCGACAGGCAACGAAAGATCGTCAGACAAGTGGAGTTTGCTCATTGGCGTATCTCAGCCTGACTGGGTTCAAAACTGTTGGCTCCATCGCATCCAAAACCGTTGGGTACCAGACATTGTTCACGCTCCCGCTTAAACACCTCGCGCGCCTTTTCTTTCGCCTCCAATTCAGATGAGGCATCGACGTCTATTTCGCATTGCCAAGGCACCATAGCGTAGCCGGTGACCTTGTACGTTCTAACCTCACTCAAAGGATCCACTCTACGTCCTTTGCGCCTCTGTGTTGATTTTGAATTCGTGCCCATTCGTGAAATTCGTGTAAACGCTATGTCTTGACGATTTCCTTCACCACCCGCTCAAATTGTTCACCCGTTGGATCCGCGGTAATCATTAGCCACGCCGCCAGATTGATTGCCCGCTCTGGCGATAACACCTGCCGCGCCATCGGCGGTTGAATGATGGCAATGCCCGTCTGCGATTTAACCACTTCAAAATGGTTGGCCGTATCCGACTTTGGACTTGGGACTTTGGGCTTTGGACTTTTTCGTCTACGCGGCTGTTCAGCAAAATCAATCATGGGAATCCCCCGTTTCCTTCTTTTGTCGGTTCGCCAGCAAACCCTCCTTGCGCCGTAAATGGTCCTGCAGCTCGTCCAGGCCGTGAATCGATTCAAACACATTGGCACTCGCCACCCCGTCCGCCGTGCCGATCGCATCCGCCAACTGCATCAACCGCACTTTAGCCTCAGTCGCCAAATTGATAATCCGCTGCTCCCGCGTCCCCGCCTCGATGACTTTGGGCCTTGGACTTTGGACTTTGGACTCCTTGGTAACAACCTCCGTATCCGACGAAATCCCAGCCATGCGATTAATCCGCCTCTGCACAACCTCAGCCACCGCGCCCGTTGTCACCCTCCCGTTCGGGACAATGCGCAGCACATCGCGCCAGGCCCCCGCCCAATCCTCACGCGGCAACTTCGTCAACGGCCGCGCCTGGCTCTCCGTCGCCGGCAGGACCGCAAAATTCTTTTCCTCCAGGACGTGCACCACATCCGCCGCCGAACGCAAATTGCGCGCGAACCGGTCCGAAATCTCCCAGACCTCGAGGCAATACTCCTCAAACGTGGAATAATTCTCCCGATACAACCGCGAATCCCGGATCCGCGAAAGCGCTTGCCCCACCTGGACAAACACCGCTCGCCCCGTGCGAATAATCGCCTCACACTCCAAAAGCGCCGCCCGCTCCGCCACCGTCAAAATAATCTGTAGCGGCACATTGGTGGGGCGAGAGTCCTCGCGAGCCAATTCCCCGTTCGATGTTGGATGTTCAGTCGCGATCATATTCATTCCTGTATTCCGTCCTTTTCCTCACGCGCAGCGCAATGATCGCGCAACGCCTTTTCCCCCGCTTCCCCAGTAGCCTCCACCACCACGCGCAGCGCAATAGCGAGACGCGAAATGGCAAACGTCGGCATTGGATGCGAGAGAGGCCCCGCCAAAAGCTTGTTGAATTCATCAATGCTCATATTCATTTCCTTCCATTCACAACTCCGCCAGATATTCCTCCGCCGTGGCATGCGCCAGCGCTGCCGAGCCAGGCGCCACATGCTCCCGAATCTTCAGCAACGGCTCATTCGTCAGAACCGAGGCCGCGGCCGTCAGCAAATCAAACGACTCCGTACCGGCGCCCAACTCGTTGCGCACGGCCGGAGATTTCCGAATCAGCATCAACACATGCAGGACCGCCCGCCTCGCCAATTTATTTTGTTCCTCAATCGTCATAATAGCCCGTGGCGGCTCGCCACTCGTTTAATCGCGCGCCAACCGCGCTGCGCCAGCTCCCACAACCGAATCAGAATCACGGAAATTAAAAGCATATGAGTTTTAGTGCTCAACACTTATGCCGCCTCGCGGCGTTCCCAATCCACCAACGCCTTCGCCTGCACCGCCGTCAGCCGCGCCAGGCGTTCCAGCGTCTCCTCGTCCAACCGCACGATCGGCGAAACTGGATTCAAAACCGCAGATCGCGCCGATCGCGCAAACAGCATTTTCCCCAGGATAAACTCCCGCACATCCGCCGGCTGATACCGAATAATCCGATCATCGCGAAAATGCGTAATCAGCTTCTTTTTATTCCAATCCGAGACCGTCCAATGGCCCACATCCAGGATCCACTGCAACCGCGGCGGACTAATCCACTGCGCATTCAAATCCAAAGTTGTGGCGTCGCTGGTCATTTCGGAGATTCAGGAAGAGAACGCCAGTGCGTGATGGTATATTCCACGGCGCTACCCTGGAGAGTTGTCCAATGGCCGCGATCGAGAAAAGCCACCGAGATCGGCTCTCGGTTCGCCGGCTCATAGATCAACACGCAACATTTATCCTGGGGCAACTCGTCAACCGTTCGAATCCATCCATCTTTGCGCCCTTTGCGTTCTCCGCGCCTCTGCGTTGAAGTCTTTGAACTCATAAAGCCGTCACCCTCGCCAGGCTGTAACAACCCGTGAAGCCGTGAAGAAAAATCACCGCTGTATGCCCGCTCAGCAAATACGCCTCCGTGGTGGCAATAGTCTCCACCGTGGAACCATCATCCTTCAATACGCGCACCTTGGTCCCGAGTTGCTTATGCTCTCGGTTCCACTCCTCAACCAAGCGTTTATTTTCCTCGAGCGACCTCGGAATCTTCAGCGACCTTGGACCTTGGACTTTGGACTTTGGACCCGACATCACATCGTCCTCCCTCTGCTTGGTGTCCGGTGCACGCGCGCAATCAACATCTGCCGGACCGCTTCGTGGATATCGCGCAACGTATCCTCTGAAACGCGCTTGAACTTATTATGCGGCCACGTCGCCGTGGCATGTTCCAGGAGAAAATTCCGCACTGCGCTGCGATTGATAAATGGCATCGAGTTCACCCGCTTCAGCTTTTGATCGATGCCGAACTCACTTTTCAGAATCGCCTCCGCGAGCCGCTTCCCTTTTAGCGGCCGGGAGCGCGGGCGAGTTGCACTCCCGCCCGCGCTTTGCGACATGCCGACGGGATGATTGGCGGGGACCGCCGGCAAATTTTTTAAAGGATTCATGATTCCGCCTCGATGGAATGAATTAAGTGATAGAGAGCTTTTCCCAGAGCCACAACGCATTCGGTGTAGGCATTCTGCTTGGTGATGCCAAACGCGCGCCCAATCTCCTCATAGGTCGCGAACCACGCAGCGTGTTTCGAATAAACAACACCGATTCGGTAATAAGTTCTAAAGCCCGGCTTACCTCGAAACAAAGATCGTTCAGTGCCGTTCAGCGCCAGCTTGGTGGGGAGAGCGTCCTCGCGAGCCACCCCCGACTTTGGACTTTGGACTTTGGACTTTAGACTCAATTGCGCCCCCTTTGATGCTGACACGCCCGGCACGTGCACATCCCCAGCTTCGTCATCTGAAGCGCATTCAACCGCGCCACATTTCGCAGCGGCACAATGAACGTATGCCCCGCCATTCCCGCCTGGACCACATGCCACCCGCCCTGGCGCGGTTCTTTCGCCACCTTCTCCAGAGCGTCCGCCAATCGCAATAGCGCGATCGCATTGCCCGCTCGCCGCCACTGCTCAGTGCGTTTCATCACATCCGCCACCGAAATCACCCGGCACTTCGGATGCACCGGCGAGAACTGTCCATCGAACGCCGCCTGGTAAGCCTGGTAAACAATCTCACTCACCAAAATTTTCTTTTCGCCGGATGATTCCATAGCGATCAATTTTGTTTATTGGGTTGGCTATTCGCCGGCTCGACCACCGTCTTGAGAGACGCCATCAATTGAAGACACGCCGTCGCGTCGAGCGACTCCACGTACTCCGTCAGAGAAGTTGCCGTGTGCACCTTGCACTCCGGATGGAAAGGCGGCAATTGCTGCGCGATGACCTCAATCTTCACCAGCTCGCCCTCCGGAATCGGAAAGCTGCCAGTGGCAGCCGGCCCGCCCGCCGGCGGCTTGTAAAAACTAATCTTCCGCGCACTCATGCTGCCTCCCCTGGGAGCGCTGGCGTCTCGCCGGCGATGAATCGAAACACCAGCAAATTCCCGCCGCGAAAAACCACATCCCCAATCGCGCAGAAAAACGCCGCACAGACCGGGCCCGGCAAAACGGTGAAAGGCGATTGCTCACAGCGCAACACGTGCAACCTCTGCCGCGTCTTCACCGACGTGCATTCCCCGATCTTTTCGAAAATCTGTTTCCCGTAAAAATCGTAGAACCGACCGCCAACGGGAATCCGCCACAACCGCGTCGGCATCTCACACAATTCCTCGGTGGGGCGAGAGTCCTGGTTAGCCGATTTGGACTTGGAGCCGATAAGCGCGCTCATGCGATCCTCACAAAGGCTTTGGTGTTTTTCGGGTCGACCAGGAAAAACTCACAATCCTCCCGCCGATAGGAATTGCTGTTGAATCGGATAGAGTGGCAGTCGCTCATCAGCGCCATGCCGCTCTGGGGATTGAAGCCGTCGAGTTTGAAAAATGCGGGTTTGCCATTCTCGAGCAACCCCTGATGGTAATATTTGGAGGATTTTTTCAGGCGCACCCAAACTTCGAATACAATCACCGGGCGCACTTCTACCAGCTCGTCATCAGGAATCGTGCGAGCGCAGCCATCCGGCATAACTGTCTTTGCGATCGCAGCGGCACATTTGCCGCGGACTTCACGCGTCTGAACAATGGAAGCCAAGCCAGCATGGGAAAGTATGTGCTCCATCCAGTCGTGCGCTTCCTGGCAGGCATCTAGCAATTCTGGCGCAGCGGCGATGAGTTGAGCGTTGGCTTCGTCCTGGGCGTCCCGCTCTGCAAACGCGTGCACGTGCACAAGACCGTCGGTGATCGAACGCACGGTGAGATCTTCTTTGTTAAGCCGCCACGGCGCCGGAGAAAAAGACTGTGGACTGTGGACTGTGGACTCAGGACTGGTTGTAGCATTCATCAGGTTTCTTCAGGTTGGGCCGCGGAGATCGGCGCGGCCGGGTTTAACCAGCCGGCGCGCTTTGCAATATCAACGGCCCTCCTCCGAGGTCCGCGCGCGCCGGCCGGAAATTGTCAGGCAGCTTTGGCGAATTGCCGTTCCAGCTCAGGCAACGCCTTCTCCAAGCATTCTTCGATAATGCTTGTTTGCGTCCGCTTCGAAGCTAAGACGACTTTTTTAAAACGGGTGGACATCGGTTCATCCAAACGGAAAGAAATGCGTCCGTTAGTATCCGGATTTGCGGACTGGGTTTTGACTGGGCGTTTCATACGTAGTCTTTCTAGTCTTACTTGTCTTACATGTCAACAATTATCTTGAATAATTTTATGCCGTGTCATACAAAAAGGCTGTGAAAGGCAAATCCATCACATTCCGACCAAAAAAAGACCTTCGCGAGCGTTTGGAAATTTTGTCCAAAGCGACTGAGCGTCCGATTTCCTATTTCATTGAAAAGTCCATCGAAGCGCACCTGCCAGCATTAGAAGAAAAACATGCGGTGGAAATCGAATCCGAAAACAAAATCGTTCATTATGAATTAAACGACAGGGGAAAGAAGAAAACCGGATAATTAACCTCCAGGATTATTTACCGGGATTATGAATACGCTCTCCAAATGCAAATGCCGGCACTGCAATCAATCCATACAATTCGATTCCGACAATGCTGGGGCCACCATCGCGTGCCCGAAATGCGGAATGGAAACCTTGCTCTTTGTTCCTCCCGAGCTCCCCAAGCCAGTCTCTGCAGTCGAGCGCAAAGCGGGATCGTTGGTTGAGTGCCAGGAGTGCGGGAACTCGATCAGTCGGCAAGCCGTGCTCTGCGTGAATTGTGGAGCCATTCCCAGCTTATTTCGGATCGGTTGGTATGTGCTCTGCATCATGGCCGCGATGAGCATCATTTCCGGAATCATCGCCTTCGCCGTCTGGGCTGTGAACAATTGCATCGGTTCAATGAAATAATCCGGCGCAAATTGCGCCGTTTTAAACCCTGATGAACCTACCCGAAAACGTATTTTTATTAACCGGTCCGGAAGCGCTCAGGTTTGTTACCGAGCTAGGTTTGTTGGGGGATTTTCCCAAGTATGTCGGAGAGTCGTCGAACTGTGTGGAACTCGTACTTGAACCCCATTTCCCCAGTCACTGGATCGTGGCGGTGCGGGAGCGGCGTAACCTTGATGCCGCGAGCAGCGCCTACACCGTGTTTGGCTTCGATAAGCGCTATTACACCATTGGGCCCGTCCGGATATTCATCGAGGGACTTCATAAATCAACCACCGATGGATCCGGAAAACCGGCAATCAATTTCCCCAAGCCCGATCGCAATTGAGCGCCTCATGACCCGATCTTAAACCCAATCCGGTGCAAATTGCACCACTTTAAACCCTGATGAACGCCAATCCTCACTTGGCGTCGGCTTCGCCGCCGCGCCTTCGTCTCCGCATTAACCTGGGAGCGCGGCCCACGCCTGGACAAACCGTGTCTAGACAAGAATTGTCTAGCTCTGTCGAGGCTGAGCCAAGACCCGAGCCGAAAACGATCGATATCAAACTCGGCACCAGTGTCCACCAGTTCAGGTACTGGAAAACCAAATGGACGAATAAAAAGACCCGCCGCGTTTACACCAGTTACGAGCTCGCGCCCCAGGGCGGGCGCCGCAAAGAAAAACGCTCCACCCTCAAAGCCCTCCGCGAACGCTGCCAGGAACTCGCCATCGCCATGGAGAACGGCGAGACCGCCCGCCTCCAGCTCACAGCCGCGGACCAGGCCAGCTATCTCCGCTCCCGAGAACTCGCCGCCAAAGTAGCCGCGCCAGTCGAATTGCTTGTTGCTGAGGCTGTCGAGGCCCGGCTCGCCCGCGCCGGCCGTGTACAACGCAAAACCTGTCCAGAGATTCTCACTGAACTTTTAGCAGCCAAAAAAGCGGAGGGCGCTGGCTTGCGCTGGGTGGATGATTTGGATAGCCGGCTAAACCGATTCATCAAATCTTTCACCAGGCCGCTTTGTGAAGTAGCTGATGATGAAGTAAAGCTGTGGCTCACGCGTCTCAACCTTTCGCGCCGTTCCTGGAACAATAATCGCACCGCGCTTCTCGCGCTGGTTGCCTTCGCGCGGGAGCGCAAGTATGTGCCGGCGGATTGGTCTGGTTTTGCCACCATCAAACCGTTCAAGCTGACGAAACCTGTGGAGGAGGTTTACACGCCGGAACAAATTCGCTCGCTACTATTCACCGCGGAGAAATATTATCCGCAACATTTGCCGGCGCTTGCCATTATGGCTTTCGCGGGACTACGCCACTGCGAATTGCGGGACGCCGAAAACGCGCTCGATTGGAAACATGTTCACTTCCACACGGCGAAGATCCATGTGACTGAAGATCTCGCCAAGAGCAACACCGGACGGCGCTACGTTCCCATTCAAGCCAATCTATTGGCCTGGCTCGAACCTTACTTAAAACCGCGCGGCCCGGTGTGTGAAGTGGAGAACCTCACCAACGCTTTCGCGCGGATCGCCGCCAAGGCAAAAATCACTTGGAAAAAAAATGCGCTCCGCAACAGTTTCATTTCCTACCGCTGCGCCGCCACCCAGAACATTCCCCAGGTTGCCAGCGAGGCCGGGAATAGCGTGGGTGAAATTCAGAAGAGTTATCGTCGCGAGCTCACCCAGGAAGAAGGCCATGCTTGGTTCGCGGTTGTGCCCACCCGCGCCGACGTCTTGCCATTGTTCGCCTTTGGCAAACTGTCCTGAAGGAAATCCTCCCCAAACCATCCCCAATTTAAAAGTGCCTAAAAAGGCCAATAAAAATGGCGGGAGCGGCGGGGCTCGAACCCGTAACCGTCAAAAACCGCAGACCCTCCAAACCATATCGACATACCGTCGTTATTGCGGTTGTTTCACGCGTGAAACGGCGCAATTGCATCGGTCTGAAATCTGTTATTGCCGTTGGAGTATGGTCATTGCATCCCAAATTGTCCCCAAAGCTGGAACCGTGCTATAACCTCGCGCTCGCACCCAAAACCTGAATCGATCCACTTCATGAAAATCACCAAAGCTATCGTTCTTCTCTCGCTGCTGGCGGCTACGCTCTTCCAAGGCTGGATGGCCGTGGACTACGAGCGATCGGCGAAAAAGCTCAGGGACCAGGCTGTATCGCTCAATGCGCAGGTGGAAAAAGTGAAGGCGCAATATAAAGCCTCAGGTGAGCGGCTGAAGGCTCAACATGAGGCGGTGCCCGTTCCTTTTGCTGAAATCATGCAACAGGAAATGCAGAATAAAGGGTTTACTAATTTGAACTGCGTGGTGTGGGGTGAAAAAAACGGCAAGATGATCGGGTTTATGATCGATTCAAATTCGATCGTTCCGATGCCTAATTTTTCGGTTCGTGTCATTGCGGAGGACGCCGATGACGCAAAGGTCAGAAGAAGGTTATAGGAGGTTCAAGGCCGCCGTGAGGTCATTGTAAATGACGGCCGCGATCGGCAGGAGCGTTGGGGCCCCGTCGGCGCCGAAAAACAAGAGAGCGCGCTGTGCCTCATACCACGCGGCGCCGGAATAGGAGCCGACGGAATAATCCCGCCCATTCAACTTCACCGAGGCGGAGTTAAAATTGGAGTGCATCATAGGTTGGAAATTCACGGCCGCATAAACAATCACTTGCTCGGTGCATTGGCACGCGAGCGGCGATCCGGTCAGGACCACCAGGAAAACGGCCGCGGTGGCTGAGGTTTGGCCGGCGGGAATAGTGATGGTTTGGATCTCGGTGAACACGCCGGCGGATTCGAAGGCAAATCCGAGCATCAGGCCGATCTTCACGTCCAGGGCGTTCGCGGAGCTGGCGCCGGGCCTGCGTCGGACGGTGAGTGAAGAAACGCAATAACCCGAGAGCGGAATGGGCCGCTGATCGACGGCATTGGGATCCGCGAAATGAAAACTGTCTCCCTCGAGTGCCGCAACGGCGTTGCCATTGTCATCCAACTCAGTTGGGAAAAACGTGCCCGTCGGCGGTGTGGCATCGGTGATGGTGAGCGCGATCGTGGTGACGTCCACATTTACGGCCGTCGGATTGTAGATGCCGATAAAATAGAACGTGTCGGTGGCAAAGCCGGGATGTGTTTCACGCAGTGAGAGCCAGTTGCCACCATTAACCGCAGCGTCGAATTGTGTGAGCGTCGGGAAGTCGCCGGCGCGCACATAGACAGTCACGTTGGGATTGTTCGCGAAGAACCGCGCGTCAAAGGCGCCGCCCGGAACGAACATCGAATAAAAAAAGAACTGCCCGGTCGGCGCGTAGGGCGGGATTGAATCGGTGTTCGTTTGCGTCGATTCGTATTTTGTCGGCAAGCTCTGCCAGGCAGTGCTTCCATTCACCGCGCGGCCGGTGACGTTGTCCGGAACAAAATCCGTGTCGCGAAATACAGGCCAGCGCGAGGCCATATAATCCACGCCGGGCATGTAGGGTAGAACATCGTTTCGCGGAAGGCGCTGCGAGCTGCCGCGCTGGCGTCCACCGTTGGGATCGGGAGCGTATTGCGGAAGATCCATGTCCAGGAAGGTCATCACTCCAAGCGTGGGCAAGGTGTTCGCCACAAAGACGCCATTGCAGAAACAGCGGTGATGCGATTCGCAAATCACTTGAACGCCGGTCGGGTCGGTGAAGGTGATGGGATCGAGCGTTGCCAGCAGCGCGGCGGACTTGGCGGCAAGGCCCGCCGTGTGAATGGCGATGGTATCGGCCGCGGGATATTCGACCAGGTCGGTCTCGGTGAATACCATGTTAATAACTGTGCCGCCGTAAATGCCGCCGCCGGCCGATGGAGTGACGGTGAGGGTGATGACATCTCCGGCCGTATAATCAACGTTCGTGAAATCGAAAATGAACGCGGTGGCCTGTGGGTGATTGTCCAGGTCATCAGTCACAAAGTTTGGATCGAAGCTGAAAGTGACGCCCGGCGGAAGCGCGCCAATGGTCCAGTCAGAGAGATTTTGCCCTGTCGGAACGGACAAGAGAACAATGCGGCCGTTGATGGTGCCGTTGGCGTCCCAACTAAAATCATTCGCACCGATGTGCGCGGTGATGTCGAAAGCCAGGTCGGTTTCGCGCGCGAGTTGGTTCCCCTCCACGGAATCCGCTTCCGAATAAATGAACTTCAGGTTTTTATACGCGGCGCGGCGGGTTGCTTGCGGGCCCAGGTAGAGATAACACTTCGGCGCCACACTCACGCACCAGGGACCGGAGACGAGCCAGGATTCATCGAAGACGCGCGCGCCGCCAAAGATATCGAGGCCGGTAAACAGATCGCCGTGAATTGTGTTCAATGTCTTCAGCCAGGCTCCGTGACCGCAGGGAAGGTTTTGCTCCGGAAAGCCGAGGTTCTGCGCATCGAGCGTTTGATCGAGGTTCCAACTGCCGTCCGGCAAATAGTTGGTGACAGTCACCGAATGCGCGGCGCCGATATCTTTCCACGCCAGCGCCGGCCCGAATGGATTCGCGATGGCGACGATGTAGCCATCCGGCAGCGTGCCATCCGCAACGGGCGTCCAGGACAACGCCAGCGCGAACGGGCTCGAGCCGGACGGGCGGTCATCGTAGAACGCTTTGAAGGTAAAATACGCGGAATAGGTTTTGACGCCGGCAATGGTTTTGTAACCGTAAATCCGCGCCGTCACTTTGGATCCGGCCGGGAAGGAACCCGGGAATTGCCGCTCCATGTCGATATCCGACGGCAGCCCGATCCGATTGTTGCCCGCGAAAGCGCTGAATACGTACGGCTGAGCCGGCGCCAGTTTCGTATTCGCCAGCTCGGCGAGGTCTTTGAGATCGGTTTGGGTGATTTTTGCGGCGGGCAAGACCATGATTTCGGTGCAATTTGCGCCGGTTTAAGCCCAAACACCCGCCGGCGATAGCGGAAATGAGTCCCAATAGGGCTTGCCGGTGTCCGGTGCAATGCCTTCCGGAACAGCCT
>Ga0207652_10002792_pt1 | contig 14648 bp, 12 predicted proteins | sample KBSC63BmetaG_FD_184334 | JGI IMG/M metagenome (GOLD analysis project Ga0207652, IMG submission 184334) | Corn rhizosphere microbial communities from Kellogg Biological Station, Michigan, USA - KBS C6-3B metaG (SPAdes) (version 2) | ecosystem: Host-associated > Plants > Roots > Rhizosphere ... | reverse complement strand
TCGTCGCCCGAAACGTGCAGCTATACGGGAACGATCGCTTTCATTTCTTGAAGGGAGATCTGGTCAAGGATCCCCTGCCGCGCGCGGATGTGGTGATGTGCCGTGACTGCTTCAATCACCTGAGCTACGCGGCCATTGCCGGCGCGCTCCGGAACTTCAAGCGCAGCGGTGCCTCGTACGCGCTGCTGACGACGGACCTCAACATCGGCGAGGCGCCGGATATCGTGGTGGGCGAATCACGATCCGTGAACCTGCAGGCGGCCCCCCTGCGGCTCCCGCCGCCGCTGCGGTTGCTGTTCGACGGACCGCGATCGCAGTGGTCCGGGGCTGATGCGCCCCGGAGCGCATGGGGGCGGCGCCTCGGGTTGTGGAGGCTGTCCGACCTGTCGGTGTGAGTGTTCCCGGCGGCCTCCCGAAGCGCGGCTTGCGCTGCTCAAGTCGCCGTCTCCCCCCTCCGAATGAGGGGAGTACATGCGCTTCTGGTCAGCCCGCACCCTGTCGTACGCGTCCGTCGTGTGCGCTGGCCTGATGCTGGCGGGGGTGACCTTCCTTCTGGCCACGAACTGGTGGGTTCATCGTCAGGGCCACGTGTTCCGCAGCTACGACGCGCTGACCGACGTCCCCGCGCGCGAATTCGCCATCGTGCCCGGGGTGGGCGACCGGAACGGCGCCATCGGCAACCGCTTGCGCAACCGCCTGCTCTCGGGCCTATCGCTCTATCGGGCGCACAAGGTGAACGCCATCCTGGTGTCAGGGGTGGGGGGAGACCCAGGGAGCGGAGACGAGGTGTCCTCGGCGTATGGGTGGCTGGTGGCCCACGGTGTGCCCCCCGCTCATATCGTCACGGACCCCGCCGGCTTTCGCACGTTGGACACGATGCAACGGGCCGCCAAGACGTTCGGCGTGAGGAGCGCGATCGTGTGCAGCCAGCGGCAACACATCGACCGTACGCTGTTCCTGGCGCACGCGGCCGGTATCGACGCGGTGGGCTTCCTGTCCAGGCAGTCGGACACGCTGACGAACTACGAGATCCGTCTCGAAACGTTGAAAGCCACGCTGGCGTTCACCGATACGTACCTGCTCCGGCGCGGGCCTCGTGTGACCGGCCCTGTCGGCTTGGTCGCCTCCACGCCCTGACGTCGCCTAGCGGGCCAGCCTTCGCAAGGTGGCCGTGCCGGCATCCAGCGCGCGCAGCGCGCCGTGGACGACCGCGAACCGTGCGAAGTCACGCGCGCGATCCACCATCGGATACAGCAACACCAGCTGTTCGACGCGGCGGGGGAGCCGCCGCCGGGGCTCGCCCCAACCCGCCAGATCGAACGCCGCCTCCAGCCACGTGCGACGCAGGGACGGGGGCCGCAATTCTGCCAGCACCGCGTCGGGGATGCGCGCGGCGGCGATCCGCCGTGCGTTCGCCAGCGTCAGCCACGCCGCCGACGCCACGCCCGCCGTGCGGGCGGTGGCGATCAGCGCCTCCCAGTCCACCTGTGACCGTTCGACCAGTACCCAGGCGTCCAGGTAGCGCAGCAGTCCGAACCGGTAGTGATCGTGCGCCTGGTTCGCCGCCATCACCAGCAGCTCGTCCGCGGCCGCCAGGAAGCGCACCGGCGCCTCGAACAGCGTGCCCGGCTCGGCGCGACCCAGCATGGCCTCGACCGGGAACCGGTAGCGCGCCGGTTGCGCGGGCGCGGTGTGCACGTCCAGCAGGCGGGCGCCCTCCAGCTCGGGCGGCGGCCTGAACGTCCGCTCGTGGCTGGCCCTCACCGTCCAGTCGCGCCCGGCCGGTGTTTCCAGCGGCGCCCAGCCGTGACTGTCCAGCAAGGCGTACAGGCGCCGCTCGTCGGCGCGCGCCACCAGCACGTCGACGTCGGTCATGGCGCGCGTCCAGGGCTGATCGTAATGGCGCGCGGCGATGGCCGCCCCTTTGTAGACCACCACGCGCATTCCGTCCGCGGCCGCTTGGGCCAGCACCGGACCCAGCGCCGCTCCGGTCACCATGTGCGTCGCCCAGGCGCCGCGGTCGATGCGCTCCAGCTCGGCCCGCAGGGCCTCGGGGCAGTCGGGCAGCGCGCGCAACGATCGCCCGACCAGCGCCAGCGCGTGCTGCGCGCGTGCCGCGTCGGCCAGCGCCTGCGGCGGGGGCAACCCGTCCAGCACAGGCGCCGCGCCATCCCACGCCCCGGCCGCCGCCTTGGCGCAGCGGATCAGCGCCTGGTCGCGCCGGTGGCGCTCGAACTCGCCCAGCGGAGTCGTGGACATGGCGCCGCCGCCGCCCGTCACCGGCGCGCCGTCAGCCGGCGGCCGCCTTCAGCTTCTTCACTTCGGCGATCAGCGCGGGGATGGCCGACTCCCACGCCGCCACCAGGCCGTAGTCGGCGACCTGAAAGATGGGCGCCTCACCGTCCTTGTTGATGGCGACGATGACCTTCGAGCCCTTCATGCCGGCCAGGTGCTGGATGGCACCCGAGATGGCGACCGCGATGTACAGCTGCGGCGCGACGATCTTGCCGGTCTGCCCGACCTGCAGGTCGTTCGGCACCATGCCCGCGTCGCAGGCGGCGCGGCTGGCGCCCAGCGCCCCGCCCAGCAGGTCGGTCAGCTCCTCGAGGATCTTGAAGTTCTCACCGGCCTTCATGCCGCGGCCACCGGAGACGACGATCTTCGCCTCGCCGAGATCGGGTCGCGCGCTCTGCGTGGCGTGGATGCCCAGCACCTCGGCGCCCAGCGTGTCGATGTTGCCTGCAGCTCCGGCCTCGACCTTGCCAGCAGCCGCGCCGGGCGCTGCCGGCGCGAACGCCGTCTGGCGGACGCTGATGACGGCGATGGGCGACGCGATCTCGACGTCGGACAGCGCGTTGCCGGCGTTGGTGGGCCGGCGAAACTTGTTCGCGCCGTCGACGCGAATCACGTCGGACGCCATGCCCGCGCCCAGCAGGGCCGCGGCCCGCGGCAGCACGTCCTTGCCGGTCGACGTGGCCGTGCCCACGACCGCCGTGGCGCCAGCCGTCTTCGCCGCCGCCGCGACCAGCGGCGCGTACGTCTCGGCCAGCGCCGGGCCCAGGCGCGCGTCGTCGAACACGATCACGCGGTCGGCGTAACGGGCCACGTCGTTCGCCGCCGCGCCCACGCCCTGTCCGATCACCAGCGCCACCACGCCCCCGCCATGCTTGCCGGCCAGCTCGCGCGCCGCCGTCAGCGCGTGCAGCGACGCCGTGCGGATCGTGTTCCCCGAGGTCTCGCAGAACGTCAGGATGGCGCCCATCAGATCACCTTCGCTTCGTTGTGCAGTTTGGCCACCAGCTCCTCGACGCTGCCCACGCGCGCGCCGGCCTTGCGGGCGGGCGGCGCCTCCACCGACAGCGTACGCACCAGCGGGCTCACCGTGGCGCCCAGCTCGGCCGGCGTCAGCTCTTTGATCTCCTTCTTCTTGGCCGCCATGATCCCCTTCAGCGAGGCGTAGCGCTGCGTCTCTTCCCACTCGGCGTCGGCCCCGGCCAGCGCCTCGTTGCGCACGGCCTTCTTGGCGATGATGCGCAGATCGACGGTGACCACCGCCGGCAGACGCACCCGCTTCTCCTCGACGCCGGCGTCCACCTCGCGCGTGGTGGTGGCGCTCTTGCCGTCGGCGGCCACGCGGATGGTGGCCAGAAACGTCGCCTGGGGCCAGCCCAGCAGACCGGCCAGGATCTGACCGACCTGGTTCGAGTCGCCGTCGACGGTCTGCTTGCCCAGGATCACGAGATCGGGCTTCTCGCGCTCGACCACCTTCGCCAGGACGTGGGCCACGGCGTCGGCGTCCAGCGCCGCGTCGTCGCCCGCCACCAGGAGGCCGCGATCGGCGCCCATGGCCAGCACGCCGCGCAGCTGCTGCGAGACGTCCTTGGGCCCGATGGCGACGGCAACGACTTCCCCCGAGCGCTCGCCGCCTTTGCCTTTCTCGGTCAGGCGCAGCGCGGTCTCGACGGCGTACTCGTCGAAGGTGTTGATCTGCCAGGTGGCGCCGGTCAGGTCGATCTTGCCGCCGGCCAGCTTCAGCTTCTGCTCGGGGTTTGGAACCCGCTTGCACGTGACCAGGATCTTCAAGGGTATCTCCCGTGGTCTGACGATGGAAAGGAACAGGAAAGAAACGCGAAGCGCGGGCCGCGACTCAGCCGCTCGCGACCTTCAGCGCTTCTTCCAGACAGAACAGAATCTCGTCATCCAGATCGACCAAGTAAACGGTCGCCGGCTTGGGCTGTCGGTGGGCGCGCAACTCGTCCACGATGGCGCGCGCGGCGTCCGACGGGTCGACGCCGCCCAGACCCGTGCCCATGCCGGGGATGGCGACCAGGTCGAACCCGTGGTGGGCGGCGGCCAGTAACGCCGCCCGCGTCGCGCGGCGCACGTTCTCGACCGCCACCTTCGTGCCGGGCTCCTCCATGGTCGGCGCGTGGATGACGTGCTTCGACGGCAGCTGGCCGGCGTTCGTCACCACGGCGGCACCGACGGCGATGGGCGCCAGCGACATCGCCTCCCTCTGGATCGAGGGGCCCCCCTTGCGCGATAGCGCCCCCGCCACCCCACCACCCATTATTCCGAGTGAATTCGCGGGATTGACGACGGCATCCACCGGCATGGTGGTGATGTCCGTCTTGGCCAGATGGACCTGCATAGGTGAGCCGACACACCCACTCTATCACCGGTCCGCCCGGAAATAAATGACGGGCCTGGCGGACGGGCTGGCAGACTTGGCTCAGGCCAGCAGGCGGTCCAGCTGCTCTTCGACGCGGGCTTCGTCTTCGGCCTGCGCGACGGACAGCTCCTGAACGATCAGGCCCCGGGCGGTGTCCAGCATGCGCCGCTCACCGAAGGACAGCGGCTTCATGACCTTCAGGCGGTACAGATCCCGGAACACCTCGGCGACCTCGAACAGCGAGCCCGACCGGATCTTCTCCATGAACCCGCGGTAGCGGCGGTTCCAGGTCTGCCGATCCAGGTGCACGTCCCGCTCTTTCAGGATCTGCATCACCTCGCCGATCTCGTCCTTGTCGGCGATGCGCCGCAGGCCGACCTGCTCGGACTTGTCGATCGGCACCAGGATCCGGTTCTCGCTCTCCAGCACGCGCAGCACGTAGAAGCGCTGGATATTGCCGAAGATTTCTTTGTGCTCGATGCCGAGCACCTCGGCCACGCCTTGCGACGGATAGACGGCCTTGTCACCAATGGCGAACTCAGCTTGCACGAGCCACCTCCGCTGTATCCCCGGTACCGACGAACCCGCCGATATTACAGAAGATTTTCATTGCAGATCGCAGCGAACGGCACACGGTACGAAATCGCGGCCCCAGGTGTCAAGAGCGATGACCGTCCCGGTTACCTGACGGCGGATTTTCAGTAACGAAATCGCGTCGGATCCGCTACCGGAATTTGTCCGTCCTGCGCTCGCCGGAATTGAGTTATTTTCGGCGGGGTCATGTCCTACGGTTTCAGCGACCCGTTTTCTGCGGCTTCCCCTTCGGTGCAGATTCGTCGCGTGGGTGCGTGGAAAGGCCTCGCCGGATTGATGGTCGCCGCGGTGGGGATCGGCTTCGCGGGCTACGTCTACATGAGCCCTTATCAGAAGGCGACGCGCGCGCTGCAAGAGCGCACCGCCGAGCTGAGCAAGGCGCGGGGCTCGACCGACGATCTGTCGTCCGAGCGCGATCGTCTGAAGGCCGAGATGGAGAAGCGGCAGGCGGCCGAGCAGCAGAAGGTGGCCGGCGAGTCGAAGCGCCACGAGACGCTCTCGTCGCTGGGGGCAGAGCTGAAGACGGCGCTGGGTGGGGCAGGCGCGGCGGTCGCCGCGGATGACGCGCGCCTGACGATCAGCTTCGCGATCCCCAGCCTGTTCGAGCAGCCGACGTCCGTCACGATCTCGCCGCAGGGCGAGACGGCGCTGCGGGTGGTGGTCGCCGCCGTGAAGAAGGCCGGCGGGCGGGCGCGCGTGAAGGCCAGGTTGATCCCGTCGCCGCCGCCGCGCGAGCTGGGTCAGTTCAAGAACATCGGAGAGTTCGAGATGCTGCGCGCCGCGCGCGTGATGCTGGTGCTGGCCGCCAACGGCGTCCCCGCCGATCACCTGGGGGTGGCGGGTGACCTGCCGGGGGCGCGCAAGACGAAGAACGGCATTCCCGATCGGCTGGACATCGAGATCGAAGCCGAGTGATCGCGGGTCCCAGCGTGCGCGACAGGGGCGCGGGGCAGGGGACAGGTGTGCTGGGCAGCGGCCGGCGAAGGGCGCGTCGCTGGGCCTTCGGCCTGGTCCTGGCTGCCTGTGCCGGCGCTGCCCCGGCGCACGCGTACGACTTCGTGCTGACCTCGCGCACCATCGGCCAGGGCTACGCCGAGCGACGCTATGACGCCGGTGGCGCCGCCGAGCTGCTGACGCGCCGTCGCCTGACGCAGTACCTGAATCTGTCGGTCTTCAACATCGAGCCGGACCACTGGCACGGCCCCGACGCCGATCGAAACCTGATCTCGTTCGAGGTGGCGATGCGCTTCGACGGCGACTTCGGCACGTACATGACCCACCGCCCGGGGGGCCCGGACGCGATCGCCGAGCTGCAACAGAGCCAGGTCGACATCCTGTACGCGTACCTGCTGGCGCGGGACGTGGGCGGTCACCTGGACGTGCAGCTGGGCCGGCAGCTTCATTACGACCTGGTCGACTTCTATTCCTTCGATGGCGTGGACGCGCAGGCGCACGTGGGGCGCTTCGCGACCGCGCAGGCGTTCGCCGGCACCGAGGTGCGCGGTGACATGCCGCTGTCCGCGCCCATCTATGAGCTGGACGGCACCAGCAGCGGCTCGCGCGATCCCGCCACCCGGCCCGAGCAGAGCAGCGCCTGGCGCCCCATGGTGGGTGCGGCGCTGGCGGTGGATCGTGCCTCTCCCGTCGACCTGCGCGTCGCCTACCGGAAGGCCTTCTCGAACACCGTCGATCCACGGCCGGGCGACCCCACCTCGGGCGTCAACCACGAGAGCGTGTCGATGACCGCCGACGCGCGCTTCCGCGATCGCGTGTTTCTGTCCGCCGGCGCCCGCTACAACCTGCTGGTGGCCGCCTGGGATGATCAGCAGGCGGCGCTGCGCTGGCGCCTCGGCGCGCGCCACGCGCTGTCCGCGGAGTACAGCTACCTGGCGCCCACGTTCGACGGCGATTCGATCTGGAACATCTTCGCGGCGGGCGCGTACCGTGATTTCCGGGCCTCGTACGACGTCGACCTGTCGCCCCGGTGGCGCGCCCACGTGCGCGGGTTCTACCGGCTGTTCGTGGATCCGCCGGGAACGCCCGCGGCGCTGTCGGACGCGATGCCGGGGGGACACGATGCGTACGGCGGCAGCGCGGGCGCCGATCTGCGGACGGTGCGTGGCCGCGCGCGCCTCGACGGGTACGCCGAAGGCGGGGCCGGCGGCTGGAAGGTGGGTGGCTTCGCGTCGGCGCGCTGGAACATCCGGCCCAACCTGTTCGACGTCGAGGGACGACTGACGGCGACGGCCTGGCGCTCGGATGACGTCCCCCAGCCGCAGGACGCGTTCATGGTCGGCGGCGGCCTGGGCTGCGTGTATCACCTGGGGCGGAAGATGCGCGTGCACTTCCTGGGCGAGGACAACTCGGGGACGTACTACCGCGCCCAGGTGCGCGGGCTGGCCATCCTGGAAATGGACGTGACGCTGTGACCGATCGTTCGATCCGGCTTTGCGCCTCGGCGGGCGCGGCGGCGCTGCTGGCGCTGGTGATCGCGCCCGGGTGGCGCCTGGGTCACGCGGCGCCCGCCACCGTGGACAGCGCCCCCGTCGCGGTGGGGGATCCCTCGCCGGTGGTGTATCCGCCGCCAACGCTGCCGCTGGCGTTCGATCACGCGCGGCACGCCCAGCGCGGCATTGCCTGCCAGCGCTGCCACGCCGGCGCCGCGAAGTCGCTGTCGGCGAAGGACAGCCTGCTGCCGGCCGAGGACACCTGCCGCCCCTGTCACGACATCGATCGCGCGCAGCCCGCGAAGGTGGTCGAGCCGGGCAAACCGGCGGCGCGCTGCGATTCCTGCCACCCCGGCTTCATGCCGCCGCCGGGCGACGCGGGCCGCTTCGTGGCGCCCCCGCGCGTGGTGATCCCGACCGCCGCCTTGAAGTTCAACCACAAGATGCACGCCGAGCGCGGGATGGCGTGCGCGCTGTGCCACGCGAACGTGGAGAACGTCGCGCTGGCCACCACCACCGAGATGCCGAAGATGGCGCTGTGCCTGGGGTGCCACGACGGCCGCCAGGCGACCGCACGGTGCGCCGCCTGCCACGTCACGCTGCCGGACGGACGCCTGCGCACGTCGTTCCCCACCGGCATGCTGGCGCCCAGCGGCGCGCTGCGCGGCGACGACGCGCACACCGCCAGCTTCCGCACCGACCACAAGATCGCCGGTCGCGACGAACGCTACTGCGCGACCTGCCACAAGCAGAGCGAGTGCATGGACTGCCACGGCGCCGGCGTGGTGAAGCCGGCCGACTTTCACCCCGGCGACTACGCCACGTTGCACGCGGTCGACGCCAAGCGGAACAATCCGAGCTGCGCCTCGTGCCATCGCAATCAGACCTTCTGCCTGGGCTGTCACCAGCGGCTGGGCGTGGCGGCCGATCCCGAGGGGGGGCTGCTGGGACGGCAGCCCAACAACCCGTTCGGCACCGGCACCTCGGTGAAGCGCTTCCATCCGCCGGGCTGGGTGCGCGACGAGACGGGCATGGTGTTGCAGACACCGACCCCCGCCAGTCACAGCTTCCAGGCGCGCCGCAACATCCGCGCCTGCGTGTCGTGCCACCGCGAGGAGAGCTGCCTGAACTGCCACTCCGCCGACCCCGCCCGCTCGATGGGAGCGAACCCGCACTGGCCGGGCTTCGGCACGTCGGCCGCCTGCCGCGCCATGGCGTCGCGCAACGCCCGCGCCTGTCTGAAGTGCCACGCGCCGGGCGCGCCCGAGCTGTCGTGCCAGTGAGCGGAGGCCACGAGCAGTTCGAGGATCCGGGCCTCGGCCGAGGCACCGTTCCCAGATCGCTCGGGCCGGACGTAACCCTGGAAGGTGTGCGGCGGGCCGGCGAATCTGTTAGGAGTCCTGAATCTTTCGGTCCTGCGGGGACGGGCTGGCGCGGCGGGCAGGACCGGGCATCCCGCGAGGTGAAGATGAACGTTCCGTCCACGATCCGTAAAGCTCGAGGTTTCTCGTTTGCGCTGCTCGGCTCGGCGCTGCTGTTCGCAGGCGCGTGCTCCGGCGGCTCGTCCAGCAACGCCTCGGGCGGCTCGCAAGGCAGCGGCGGCAGCGCCTCGGGCGGCAAGACGGGTTCGGGGGGCGGCAACGGTTCCGGCGGCTCGGCTTCGGGCGGCAGCGTCGGCTCGGGCGGCTCAGGTTCGGGCGGCTCGGCTTCGGGAGGCAAGGTCGGCTCGGGCGGCAGCGGCTCGGGTGGCACCGCCTCGGGCGGCGTCGTCGGCTCTGGCGGGAGTGCTTCGGGCGGCGTTGTCGGCTCTGGGGGGAACGCCTCGGGTGGCAGCGCCTCCGGTGGTTCGGTGGGCGCCGCCAGCGGCGGGGCGTCCAGCGGTGGCGCTCCCGGGAGCGGCGGCGCCGCCGGTGGTAGCCGGGGCAGCGGCGGAACCACGGGCGCTGGGGGCGGGGGCAGCGGCTCCTCCGATTGTCCGGCCGGCGCGACTTTCTGCTCGGACTTCGAAGAGGCGAGCGGTCCCCCGACCGGCGCAACAGTCCGATCGGACGGCGGCATGTTCGGCGACCTGATGGCGCTGGACAAGACTGTCCATCATGGAGGCGTTCAATCGTTGAAAGTGCTGCCGGCTACTGGCGGCTCCGCCTTTCGCATGCTTTCGGTGGCTGTACCCGGCCCTACGTTCTGGGCGAGATTCTTCTACAGGACGGATCAGGACTTCGGCGGGATGAATCACGATTCGATAGCTCAAGCGATGACGGATCCCGACCACAACAAGAGCACCACGTCCGTCGAAGTGGCAGAGCAGTTCTGCCAGGTGCTCCTCAACGAACACGACGCGATCTTTCCGATGGGATTGTCGGGATGTTCGACGATGGGGCCGGTGCTGAAGGCCGGCGACTGGCACTGCATGGAGGTGTTCGTCGACGGCGCGAATGGCAACGTGCAGGTCTATGCCGACAACAACAAGATCATCGATGCGGCAGGTTGGTCGCACGCCAAGGCCACGTTTACGACCTTCGAGTTCGGCTATGCCTCGTACGCGAATCCAGGCCGGACCAATTGGTATGACGACGTCGTCGTGGCATCAGCGCGGGTCGGCGGCTGTCAGTAGGCGAGCGGTTAGCGTGCACTGATAGGTTTCGTCTATCGCGCCAGTTTCCAGATTTGCAGATTATCCATCGTCGCAGCACCCGGCGCGACACAGCCACCATAGGAACCCCAGTAAACGGCGGCGGCTTCTCCCTGTATGCTGTTGATGATGCAATTGGTTGTGAACACGGTGTTCGTCGTCGCGAGACACTTATCCACTTTGCAGGCGTACAGGCTGCTCTGATTGCCGCTCGTCCAATACAGGTCCACGTCATCGGACCAGAGCACGTGTGCCATGCTCGTGCCGAGTGACTGGTATCCACCCGCTGCCGTCGGCAGCGTCAGGAACTTTGTCCCCGAGTCGTCTGAAAAATACAGGCGACTCGAAGAAGCCCAGAGGGTGTTGAGGTCGACACCAGAAGTATCCAAAAGCTGTTGGTAGATCCCTCCGGTAGCCGGCAACCGACTGATGTACTGGCCGCTGGAGAACAAAATTCCGCCCGCTGCGTAACCCATCCAGTACCCTGCGCTGGCCGCGGGGATATCTGCGCTGGTCACGGTTGTGACAGCGGGCGTCCCACTCGCCGAAGCAGGTGCGGTCATCACCCGCTTCGAAACGGCGTCGTACCAGAAAAGTCGTAGATTCGCACGGTCGAGAGCAAACTTGTATCCTTGGGTGCCGATGTTGGCGGGCGCGAAGCCGACCGTCGTTCCGTCGCAGTCGTTCGTCGAGCAGACCGCCATGCGGCAGGTGCTGCCGTCATTCCACTGATAGAAGACTCTTCCGTTGATTTCCTCTGCGCCACCGCCGGGACAACCTGAGGTCGCGAAAGTCGCTACGGGTGCGGCGGTCAGGTCCGTTCCGTCCTTTTTGACGCGTACGAGGAGATTCGTCTCACCCTTAGCGTACACGTAGGCGTCTCCCAGTGAGATGCCGTTATCGCCCAAGTACCGATCATATCGGCCGAGTAATACCGGTTGGCACTGGCCTGCGACACAGGTTCCGCCCAGGCAGCTATGGCCGCATACTCCACATGAGTTCGGATCGGTCTGGGTGTCGGTACAAGTCCCTCCGCAGCAGGTTTTGTCCATCGAACACGAGCAGGTTGAACTCGAACCGGAGTTTCCTCCTGCTCCACCGCCGCTCGTTCCACCAGTAAGAACGGTGGTGCCCCCCGAGTTCCCCGTCGCGCCGGTCCCCATTGCGCCGGTGGTCCCGCCGAATGACGCTTCATGACCGGCGCTGCCACCGCTTGCCCCTCGACCACCCCCGTTTCCCGCGAGGGCGCCACGGCTGTCCCCGCCGTTGCCATTTTCAGTAGCCCCTCCGTTCGATGCTGTTGCCGTCTGGCCTCCGCGCCCTCCCAGGTCGTCTCCGATCGTACCCCCGCCGCCAGCCGCTCCATTGGGTCGTCCCCCTTCCCCCCCAATCGAACCCACAGTTCCCGTAGCGACGGCCCCCCCGGTACTCGACTCAGGTCTCCATTTTCGAGGTTCGGAGCAGCCCCATGTCATTGGCCCAGTAGCGGCCACGACTATGATCAAACGAATCGAAAACGCACTGATGTATCTCATCACTCCTGGTCCTTCGTGTCTGAGATGCGAGCTTGGGCTGGAAATCCCAGGTATCGCCCGGATCGAAAATCGGTTGCTGGCTCTTTCACGCCTCGCGCAGATCGGTCTGGAAGGGGGAGACGCTGTCGTCGAGGGCCAGCCAGAGGAACATCGAGCGGAGCTCGAGGTACTCGGCGGCGGCGACGGCGGCCAGGTGATTGGGGAGGTCGTCGAGCGCGATGCCTTCCCAGGTGAAGCTGGGGATGCCCTGCATGCGGGCGCGCACGCCTCCCGTCAGGACCTTGTCGTGCGCGGCGAAGCAGCGCCCCACCGCGCGGGCCACCGCCGCCGTGAAGGACGGGGGCGGCGCGACCTTGGCCGGCAGTTCGACGCGATCCAGGCCGCAGGACCAGCACAGCCACGTCAGCGCGGCCCATTCGCCGCGCGCCTGTTCCAGCAGCTCGGCGATCGTCGCGCCGGCCAGCTTTTCCGCGGGAAGGTCCTCGTCGACGTGGATGTCCGTCGGCTCTGTCTCGCCCGTCTCGGTCTCCATCGGCACCGTCACGTCGTAGCGGCGGAGCGGGATGGGGCCGCGCAACAACAGGGTGGCGTGAAGATCGGGCGGTAGCCACGCCGGAGCGCGATCGCGTCCGGCGGCGGCCAGGCGCCCCTGGATCTCGTTGCGCCTGCGGTCCAGGCGGGTGGCGTACACCTGGACGACGTGACGGATCGCTTCGAGCGTCTGCTCCGGCTGCTGCGCCGGGACCTCGGGATCATCGGTCAGCGCCTCGCGGGCCGGCCAAAAATCGAACACCGGGAACCGCTGCGCCAGCTGGACCAGCAACGCCTGGGCGGCCGCCGGATCGGCGCCGGCCACCGCGGCCGCGTCCGCCCGCGCGCCGCGATCGTCGCCGTGCTCGATGCGGATGAAGGCGCGCGTCAGGTGCGCCTTCGATTGCCCCGGCTGCAGCAGCAACGAAGCGTCGGCGAAGTCCAAGGCGGCGAGGCTGCCCGGGTCCACTACGCCCGCCAGCGCGCGAAAAGCGGCGGACGCATCGGCGCCGGAGACCAGGGCGTCCAGCGCGGCGCCCGCCGTGATCGCGGGACCGGCCAGCGCCTGCGCCCGCTCCGCCCGCGCGGCCGGCGCAAGCGGCAAAGTCAGCTGGTCCAGCAGCGCCCGCAGCCCGCCGCTGTCGCCGCGCGCCGCGGCGCCGCGGCCCGCCGCGCATAGCGCCTCGCGCGTGCGGTGCTCCGCGCGTAGCCCGCGCGCACACTCGTCCCACGCGGCGCCCGGATCGCCATCGCCGGCGCGGTCTGACAGGGCAGGCGAGCGGGGCAGGTCGTCGGCCTCGACGACCCGCCCCAGATCGCGCTCGTGAAGCAGCGTGCCCTGCTGGTCATGCAGCGTCCACACGCCGCAGGGCCGTCCGTTGTCATACGCCCCGCGCTCCTCGCGCACGCGCGGGTCGGCGTAGGGGTTGGCCGCTGCGTCGAAACGGCGGAGGTAGGCACCGTGGCGCGCGCCTCGCCCTTCGCGATCCAGCCAGCCGTAAGACTCGGCGATCGTGCCGTCCGGCGCGTAGTGGCGCTGGGCCACGGCCAGACCGTCACGAAAGTCGCGCTCCTCGAGCAACTCCCCCTCGCGCCCCCAGAAGCGGAACGTCTCCAGAGGATGCCCCAGCTCGTTGAAGCGCCCTGCCATCCACCGCCCGCTGAACTCGTCGTAGTCCGCGCCCTCCGGTACGCCCGCCGGCGTGGTCGGCCGCGGCGCACCGCTGTCCAGCAGCGGTTGCCCCTGCCGATCGTAGAAGCGCTCGTAGATGGGTCTGCCCCGCAGGTACTGCGCCCGCAGCTCCCAGGCATTGTCGGGCACGCAGCAGACCCGCAGCTGCTCGCTCATCCGCCCCTCGGAAGCGGTCGCCACCAGCGCCCCCACCAGCTGCCCGCCCGCGAACGTCCCCTGCCGGGCCACGTCCCCGCTGGGGTGATACGACGTGAACGCCCCCTCCAGCATCCCCCCCGAAAACCGCCTCACCTGCGCCAGCGTCCCATCTCCCCGGAACGTGCGCGACTCCCCCTGCCTCTTCCCGCCCTCGACCCGCACGATCTCCCAGACCCGCTCGTCCTCATTCCACACCGCCCCCGCGGGCAAGCTCTCGGGACGAACAGGCTCAGCCATCGTCGTCCGATCGTGCCGCCCCGAGCCCCCCGTTGCAAACGCCGCCGATCCCCTCCGACGACCATCATGCCAGAGGGCGCAGCCGCGCCCGGGTCCAAGCAACAGAAGGCGCGGCTTCGCCGCGCCGGGGTCGCCGTTATTACAACCCGGGGGAGCCCACGAGGGGGCGGGCCCCCTCGTGTCTGGGCCCGGGGGAGCCCACGAGGGGGCGAGCCCCCTCGTGCTCTTTCAGCTCCCTTTCCAGTAGCGGACGCGGCCGGTGTCGCTGTGGACGAACTCGGAGTGCGGGTAGAAGCCGACGCCGCCGATGCGCAGTGACTTCACGAACGTCTGCAGCGTCTGGGTGGGGACGCCGCGGATGCGGAAGTCGACCGCGTGCCCTTCCACGTGCTGGCTCATGCGCGCGACGGCGTGACCCTTCTTGCGCAGCATCAGGTTGTACTTCGGCGAGCGATACCCCGACACGATCTCGATGCGCGCGGCATTGAAGCGGCGGGCCGCGCGCGCCAGCACGTCGACCAGCCGCGTGTCCATCTGCGTGGCCTGGTTCGTGTAGTGGTCGCGCAGGAAAACATGAAACTGGGGCTCCATGGGGTCGCCCGGCAGGATG
>Ga0207652_10002787_pt1 | contig 14691 bp, 8 predicted proteins | sample KBSC63BmetaG_FD_184334 | JGI IMG/M metagenome (GOLD analysis project Ga0207652, IMG submission 184334) | Corn rhizosphere microbial communities from Kellogg Biological Station, Michigan, USA - KBS C6-3B metaG (SPAdes) (version 2) | ecosystem: Host-associated > Plants > Roots > Rhizosphere ... | reverse complement strand
GTATAACGCTAAATCCAAAATAATTTTTGATACTGAACAATATCAGGAAGACGACAATCAGCAGCAGATTATATTGATCTCTTATTGCTTGCGGAAAATAAGCAGGCAAGGAAATACTTTTAGGATCAGTATAAAAACGAACAACAAACAAAAGTATCGCCAGAAAAGAAATGTCAAGAATACTAATCACTACATCTAATACAATTAGCTTTCTAAAGTTTTTCTTTTCATCAGTATTGAGTAACCTTAAAATATTTTTTAAAATATTTCTCAATATCTATTTATGTTTTTTCCCTAATTGAAATACTCTTGAAATATTAAACCCGAATCTTAAACCATGCTTATCAAAACCGCCGTTCGTCTTATCAGTTCTGTCGGTTTCAGAAATAAAAGATTTTTCTGTCAAGCCAATTGCATTAGTAAATAGCAATTCAAAAACATGACCCCCCGTTCCTATTTCAAGTCCAAATGATGCAGCATTTGTTGCGGTGGAGCTTTCGTTTCCCGGCAACTGATAATAATATTCAGCGTTTATGCTCATCCTTTTAGAAATCTTTTGCCGCCCTGCTATACCAAGTGCAAAAACATCCCGGTTATAAGCGCCGTCTTTATAATGATTAAAAGAAATATTGTCTGCATGAACATAAGTTGGCATTAGCTGCAACGAAAATCCTTCGGAAAATTTCCTTGCAATAAGTATCTGGAATACATAAGAGGCTCTGTCCTTTTTTGTTCCGGTAGTATCAGAAGCGTCGTAGCCGAAAGTAGTTGGCTTTAGAGTATTAATAGAAATGGTTGGTACAAATGATAGGGTAAAAGGCATGTTCACAGTTCCTTTAGATTGCTTTAATATTTTTAATTTAAAAAAAGCGTCATACGTTTTTTGCCATCCTACGTGGCCAATGCCCACCATAAGATTATTTGTAATTCCATAGTCAAAACCGATACGCACATTAAACGCCGAATAATCTAACCCCAGGAAATTATATAAACCCTGGTTTAGGGGACCAAAACGATGCTCAATTCTTACATCCAAAACGCGGGCAGGAAGGTTTTCTACGGATTGTCCATTTATAATATGAGTATAGTTAAATGTAGAGGTAGCATACATTGTTTCATTCTTTACTTCCTGGGTTTCCAATTGGTTCATAAGGCCGGCGCCATTATCACTCTTTGTTGTGTCCTGTGCACTTGTTTTGCTATATATACTTACAAACACGGTGATAGGCAATAAAAATTTCATTGAGAGCATAAATAATTAATTTGATTATTTTTTTTCGTAATTACAACTAACAGTTACTTCAATTTCTTTGGCAATTTTATTCGTTACTATTGTGGGCACTTTTATGTTATAATCTGTCAACAACACTTTGAAAGATGCAGCTGCGGAAATATTTCCGCTTTTAATATTTATCGTTCCGGGAGCAGTAATATTTTTCGTAATACCATGTATCGTCAAATCGCCATTTATATGCACCTGGTAATTTCCATCATTGTTTAAATTGATAGTGCCGATATCAGTGATAGTTCCGGTAAATGTTGATTTTGGATATTTATTGCTTTCAATATAGTTGTCATTAAAGTCGTCCTGCATTTTTGCCTTGGGGAAATAAAACGCATTATTAAGTAATGAAAATTGAATAGCGCCTGTCTGCATATTGATAACACTCAACACCTGGTTATTACTTGCAGATATATCTTCAAGAGACGTTTTTGAAAAAAAAGATATTCTTCCATTTTTAGTAAAATATAGTTGGCTATAAGAATTGCAATAGCTGCAACAAAATATAATAACCAATAAAGTAATAACTACTCTTTTCATATTTTTAAATTGACGGATAACATCTTATTAAAAAAACATCTCCAGGTATGCCCATCTCTGTATCCCCGTTGATATAACCACTGCAAATACCTTTCAGAACAACCTTATCGCCTTGTTTTATTTTATTGCGATTTTGCTCCATAGTGCAATTCACGGAAGCTCCGGATACGGATGTTTTTAAAAGAATTATTTGTTGCTGTTGTTGATTTACCAGGACTTTCTCTACCACACCTGAAACCTTAATAATTTTATCCAGAAAAACAGACTTCGCTTTTGCAGAGTCGCTGGTGAAACTATTGTATAATGAAATCGCATTAGTCTCAACTGCATCTGCATCCTTCACATCGCTGTGTGGTTTATTCCATATTCCGAAACCAATTACAAAAGCGCATAATGCAACTCCGATAAAAATAAAAAGTATGTTCCTTCCTTCTTTCCGCATAAAAAAGTTTCAGAAGGCAAAACGGGAATTTTAATTAAAAGGTTGCCGAAGATTTCAGTTTAAACTTGCGAAAAGTATTATTATGATATGAAAGTCTTTATTGATTTGTAGCAAAGGTCGTGTATGGCAGCTTCCTATTAAATGGCTTTTGATTGTTTACAACCCTATAAGTATACCACTCACTAAGTATTTTTTAAATGTTCACTTAACAAATCACTGCTATCCTTCGTTCTCAATCTTATCATAAAATCAAAAAAGCCCCGTGTTAGCCGGGGCAGTTCAATTTTAAATTATTAATGGTCTTAAAATATATATCGTAAGCCAAGTTGCATCCCCCAGGTACTAAAATTAGTAAGGTCTTTTTGGAATGGAGTTGTTATCAATGCTTTATTAAATTCGGCAAGATTATAAGTTGGCGTTCCATTAGCTATGCTTTTTAATGTTAATGGATTATTGATAAAATTAGTTGCAGAACCTAAAGCAGTAAATTGTTTAGTTCCCCAATTTTTATTGATAAGATTAGGAAGATTTAAAACATCCACACTAAACTGTAATGTATGTTTTACGTTCCCTGTTTTAACAAAAAAGTCCTGAAGAAATCTTGCATCAATGCGATTGTACCAGGGTGTTAACGCTGAATTTCTTTCTGCATATTGTCCTTTATGTTTTCTTAAGTAAGGATCGTTATTTACTAATTCATCATAAGCTGCCTGTTGCTGAGCTATTGTATATTTTACTGAACCTCCGGAAACAAAATCTACAAAGGGAACATCACTTCCTTTTGCATAGATAAACATGAGGTCAGATGAATTATTGCCATCGCCATTAACATCGCCACCAACAATATAACTAAAGCGGGATTGATTTTCGCCTTCATAGTATAACGAAAGAGTGGTTGCGAAATGATTTGCATATTGAAACCTGTACGATATATTTCCAACAATCCTATGAGGTATAGAATAAGCTGAGTTATACAGTTCTTCGTCGTTAGGTGTGCCCCTGTTGATGATAGACTGCCATGCGGAAGTAGCCTGAGAGCCCGGATTAGAGCTGATTTCAGTTGCCAGAGTATAAGTATATGCTATAGAACCATAAAACCCGCTCGCAAATGATTTGGACAACTGTGCAGTACTTGAAAAAGAATAACCTTTCTTAGTATTTTCAAGAACGATTATAGAGCTTTGTGCAGGATGTACCAATTTTGCACTTCCGGTTTGAGAAGAAGGATAATATTGCCGCGTATCTAACCCGGTTAAATTTCCTGCAGGATCTATAAGATTAGCATTGCGCATTTTAACAGCATTCAAATCTTTCGTATATAATATATCTATACTTGCCGCAAAACCATTTCCCAATTGCTTATCAATTCCAAAGTTTGTTCTAAACACCTGTGGGAATTTAAAATTATGATCTATCAGAACAAAACTTGCGGGAGCAGTAGGTGTAACTGTTGAAGGGAATTTAGAAATGTACGCATCGGGGTTGGGATTAAAAGTAATGCTTGCTAAATCAGCGGTTTTATTAATAACAGATCCCGTTTGGTAAACACCACTATTACTTGGCATGTTGGTTAAAAATACAAATGGAATTTTACCGGTAAATACGCCTGTTCCACCTCTTAGAACTAATCCTTTTTCATTAGGAACCTTCCATCTGAAACCTATCCGTGGTGATAAAAGAACTGTTGCTTTAGGCCATTTTCCCGTACTGTAATTTACCATGTTTCCACTCTCATCGGGAAATTGTAAAGCATCAATTGCCGGGTTTGACAGAGGTTGTTCAAGATAAGTTGGCACATCACCCCTAAGCCCATAAGTAAGCTTAAAATTACTGTTGATATTAAATTCATCCTGAAGATATACACCCAATTGTCCCAGCTTTAAGTCAGCAGAAAACACTTTCGGCTCTCCGGGAACTAATGAGTAAGTATAAGAGAAGTAAGCAGGTGGCGCATCAGTTATAAAATCATTCAGGCTGTTATACATATACAAGCTTTCCGAACCTCCCATGAATGCATTACCTACTTTTTGATATTCGTAAGTAGCGCCTGCTGTTAACGTATGCCGTCCTGCGAAATAAGTAAAGTTGTCTGTAAGCGTTGCTATATTATTTATCACTTCATTATTGCGGGTAAATGGATCGGTACCGGCGCTCATATAGTTACGCCCTTTCGTTACGCCTGGTACAGTACCTGCTGCATCGAAAATTTCAATGGTAGGAAAAATACCGCCGGGACTGTTTCTTGTATCGTTAATGTGAGTATAGGCTAATAATAATTGGTTAGAAACCCGGCTGTTAAAATTGCTGTTCAATTCAAGGGTAGCAGATTGCACTATGTGGTCAGTTCCATAATCAGAATTGGAAAAACCTATTGATTGAACGCTATTACGATTATTTGGAAGTCTCGTTGGCCACTTTGTGGGGTCAGCCTGGTTTGGCTGACCCTCAATATAAAATCCGCCAGATCCGCTATTTGGCACACTGCTTCCATTCAATGGCGATTGGTCTGATCCCTTAAAATCGCTATATTTTAAAACTAACTTTTGTTTTTCATTTATATTCCAATCTATTTTTCCAAGCAACTTTCTGTTTTTAGTAATATAATTAGGGCGATTATCATAAACCCCCGCATCATAGTTATATTTAGATTTTAATGCGTCTCTGAATTTATTTAAAGAATCTATTGGTGAAGCAGAAGCAGTTCCTGTTGCTGTAGAACCGGCAGGGATAAATGTATTGGAATTTGGTTTGGAAGCATTTTCCCATTCAGCATTCATAAAGAAAAATAATTTGTTTTTAATAATCGGGCCCCCAAGGCTGGCTCCGTAAACTTTATTTTTCTGGGGTGTTTGAGTAAGATTGACATCGCCAACATGCTTGCCGTTAAAGCTTTGATCGCGATAAAAGCCATATGCTGTGCCATGAAAAGTATTTGTTCCACTTTTAGTTATAACATTTAAACCTGCTCCTGTAAAACCAGATTGCCTTACATCGTAAGGCGCAATGTTTACTGAGATTTCATCATAAGCATCTATGGAGATTGGGCTTGCTCCTCCACCCGGCTGTGGATCTGTAGAAAGACCAAAGTTATTATTTAGATTAGCTCCGTCAATTTGCAGATTATTGAACCTGCCATCTCTGCCTGCAAAACTATTGCTGTTGCCAGCTTGCGGTGTTAACCTGGTAAAATCTGTTATGCTCCTGGAAATAGATGGCAGTGTAGATATCTGGCGTGAATTGAATACAGTAGCAGCACCGGTTTTAGCTCTTGCGGCGCTATTGCCTCCCGCACTTATAGTTACTTCCTGAAGAGTAGTAGCGCTGGCAGAAAGGGTGACATCTGCCGTAAACGGCAAACCAAGGTTCAGGTTAACATCATTAAGAGTTTGCGGAGAGTATCCGACAAATTCGAAAGTTATTTGGTACGGGCCGCCGATTCTTGTATTTGGAATGGTAAAGTTGCCATCTTTTTTGGAAATGGTAACGTATTTTGTACCCGATGGCTGATGAATAGCAGTAATAGTAGCCCCTTCTAACGGACTTCCATTATCAGATTTTACAAAACCAGTTATGCTGCTCGTTGTAACCTGCGCCTGGGCGAGGAAAGGGACAATAAGTGCAAAAAAGAAAGGTAAAAGTCTTTTTAAATTCATGGTTATTTTATTTTTGGGCAAAGGAAATAAATTATCCTTAATTTACTATTAACAATTATTAACAAGTTAAAGGCAATCTTTTATCTCCAGTCGCTGCTTCCGGCAGGTTAAGAAATGATTAACCATTGAACATAAACTTATTATCCTTTAATTTTTCTCCTGCAACTTTTATGTCCAATGTTCATATTTACAGGTGTAACAAAATTGCAGGCACTTACTATTTCACCAATTAATAAATCATTGTATAGTTGAAGTTTTGCATTCAACTATCTTTGCAAAATAATTTCGTAAATATGTTAGATACTATTGAAGCTGCAATAGAAGATATTAAAAAAGGAAAGCTGGTAATTGTGGTAGATGATGAAGACCGTGAAAATGAAGGGGACTTTGTTACTTCTGCCAGGAATGTAACACCGGAAGTAATCAATTTTATGAGCAAAAACGGGCGTGGGTTAATCTGTGCGCCGCTTTCTGAAAAAAGATGCGATGAACTGCAACTTGACCTGATGGTTAACAACAATACTGCTTTACATGGTACTCCGTTTACCGTAAGCGTGGACCTGCTGGGGAATGGCTGCACAACGGGCATATCTGCTCATGATCGTGCAAAAACGGTTCAGGCATTAGTTGATCCCGAAACAAAACCTGAAGATCTCGGAAGGCCGGGACATATTTTTCCTTTAAGAGCAAAAAATGGCGGCGTGTTAAGACGAACCGGGCATACAGAAGCAACCATAGACCTTGCAAAACTTGCAGGCCACGGCGATGCCGGTGTGCTGGTAGAAATTATGAATGAAGATGGAACAATGGCAAGGCTTCCTCAACTCAAAAGTATAGCTGAAAAACACGATTTAAAAGTTGTTTCTATCAAAGACCTTATTGAATACCGACTTGCCAAGGAAACCCTCATTAAAGAAGATGTGAGGGTGCAAATGCCTACCAAATACGGCACATTTGAATTAATAGCTTATAAACAATTGAATACAGGCGAAGAGCATATGGCCCTTAAAAAAGGCACTTGGGAAAAAGATGAAGCTGTATTGGTACGAGTGCATTCAAGCTGTATGACTGGCGACATACTCGGCTCTTTAAGGTGCGACTGTGGCGATCAACTGCATACCGCTATGAAAATGGTGGAGGCCGAAGGTAAAGGTGTTGTTTTATACATGAACCAGGAAGGAAGAGGAATTGGATTACTCAATAAATTAAAAGCCTATAAACTCCAGGAAGAAGGTTTTGATACAGTAGAAGCTAACTTAAAATTAGGCTTTGGAATGGACGAGAGAGACTATGGTGTGGGCGCCCAGATATTAAGAGAGCTAGGCATTTCAAAAATAAAACTCATTAGTAATAACCCACGGAAAAGAGCTGGCCTCCTGGGCTATGGCCTTGAAATTGTAGATACTGTTCCTATTGAAATAGTACCCAATTCACACAACAAAAAATATTTAACTACGAAGAGAGATAAGCTGGGGCATAATATTTTACAAACAGGAAAAATTTAATTTTTTACTTCTTCGAGGTAGTATCAGAAATGGTTCGCCTATATCTTCTTTTTTCATTAATAAAAAAATCCGTAAAACTGTCAAACTCTTTTCGGTAGGAAAGCTGAACACCTGTTCTGTTGCGGCGTGTAACACCAGAAATGTCTCCGATATCTGCGTCGCTATGGTTGAAGCCAATCACCCGTAACCTGCCGTCTGGTGATATTAAATACTCAAAAGAAACATCTGGAGTAAATAAAAAATTGGAATTAGAATTTGAAGTTGCCTGGCTAAGCCTGTAATCAACATTGCCACCAAAATTTACTAATAAGCGATTTTTTAAAAATGCCGTTTTTACACCGAAGTTACCAACGTTCTGAATTTCTTTTTGAGTAACACCCTTTTGAAAATTAAAGTCAGCGGTATTAATGTTGGTATAGAGATTTACAGAATTTGTATTCAATAATTTTTGCAGCCATGCATTCAGTGAAGTGGAAAGTGTTGAAGATAAAATTTGACCAACACTTCTTGTAACAAAATTTCCTGTGTTGTTGCTGCTCAGCAAACCCTGCTGGCTGCTCATAAAACTATTGAATAGAAGTAAAGAAGTTACCTGCCTGTTTAATTCATTTTGATCAGACTGGAATGTCTTTAAATATTCAGTTGCTATCGGGTCAGATTTTAAAGGATTGTCAAACGGAAATTGAAATTCAAAAGATGGTTCAGGATTTTTTAAAGTACCTCTAAGCTTGAATATGATATCAACATCGCCCTTTGCAGATGTGTATCCTGCGGTGGAAGGGATATTTCCAAGATCAACATTTACGGCCTGGTAAATTGCATCAATATTAAGATTAGCAAGGTAAGGATCGCCTTGCCATTCTATATATCCATCCTGCAAAGTAAATGGCGTTTTTAAAAACGTTTGAAAATTAAACGTGTATTCTCCCTGCGCTATATCGTATCTTCCTCTTATGGTTAAGGGGTCTGTTGTACCGGCGGTAATATTGAGTTTGCCACTTCCCTGCGCTTTAATAACATCCCCTGTAGTTTCATCTAATATCACATCAATTTTCGCATAAGGGTTAGCCGTTATAGCCATATCCACTTTTATGTTTGAGTTTTCGTGAGATGATTGGTCTGCTTTCATTTCACGGCCAAATTTTGTAAACTCAATGTAATCCAATGAACCGGTTTCAGCCGTTTCGCCGGTTGGCAAATAAATATGGCTGCTGTCAGTAGGCTCACCGGTTATGTTCATTTTCATATCTGTCACAAAACCATTCAACGATAATTCTGCCTGTCCTATGAGATTTCCATAAAATTCATTATTGTCTTTTGCTGTAGTATTCAGCAGAACAAATTTTGCCCTAGCATTCCCAACCCTGTCTGTTTTTAAATGAAGATTATTAAAGAAAAAATTATCAAAAAAACTATGGTAAATTTTCCCGCTTACAGTTGCAGTGTGGTTAAGGGTATCCCTTATCTTAATAGTTCCCAGGTCAATTTCATCAGGGTTAAATGAGATGATGGTATTATCATTTAAAATATAGCGGCAGCGTGTATAGTCGACTGTTAGTGTAGTGCTGTCGAGCCGAACTTTGCCTGTAAGCTTGGCTTCGGAAGCCTTCCCTGATAAATGTAATTCGCCGGTTGCCCTGCCATAAATATTATTGAAAATATTATCTAAATATTTTTCAAGAATATGAATTTCAGAATTATTCAATGCTATTACACCATTCAGTTGGTTAGCAGTTGTATCTTTCAGCGAATAATCAAAATCGCTAAAAAAATTATATAATTTATTATCCGAAACAAGATGAACTTTTATATTGCCTGGCTGTGAAAGATATTCGCCAGAAGCTAACAAAATCCCGACGGAATCATTTTCAAAACGGAATTCGTCAGTTTTGGTATCAAATGAAATAGCCATCTTTCCAAAAGGCTCAGTAATGCGAATATTGCCGGTCATAATGCCGTTTAGCGTCGGCGTTTTTATAAATAAAGGAGCAACATCGGCTATATGCAATTTCTTTATTCCAATTAAAACATCATTGCTTCCTTTATCTGCAGAAGGCTCTGTTGAAACATTAATTTCCTGCCCATCTTCATCAAACTTTATGTTATTAGCCGTTAGTAAATTTTTATTTAGTTCAAGTGTGCCGCCTTGTTCAACAATCCATTTCTTTTCATTAATCGTAAACGCTGACGGATTAAAAGTGAGCTTAAAACCATTGGTATTTGTAAGCACTCTCGCCGAAATATTTGCTGCATTGAGTGTTTTATTTGCGGATGTATTAATATTTACATCCGATATATCATTGTATGCTATCACCTGTATTTTTGTATCAGGAGCGTGAAGGCTGTCGTTAATAATCACATCATCAATATTGCCATTAAACGCAAGTGTGTCCTTTGTTCCGCTACCGGTGAAATGTATATTATTAAAACTGATATTGGTGAAACTAAATTCGGGTATATCTGCCTGCACATTCAAAGTATTTTTTGCCACATTTATATTGCCCATAAAAACTGAGTTATTAAGGCCGCCCAGTTTTTTATTAATAAGGCCAATATAATCACTGACATTTTTTGTTCTTATTAAAAAAGTAAAATCCTGATTTTCGATTTTTCTTTTAGGCTTATTAATATAGGCAGGATAATACCTATTAAGAAATAATTGAAAAGCATCAGGTAATTCAAGTACTTGAAAATTGCCGATAAGAGTAGCTTCTAATTCATTTGTTTGTACTGACAAATGTTTTGTTCCATCTTCTACCGATGACTTTACAACAAGTGAATCGAATGACAAATGCTTATTTTCATCCAGCAAAATGGCATTGTAAAGTTTTGCAGAGCCTAAAAAGTTATCAATATTATTTCCGGCAAAGTCAAGATTAAAATTTCCTGTTAACGAAATACTGTCATTTGTAAATCCCAGGTTTTTTAGATTGAGTCTCCCTACACTTGCCTCAAGATTAAACTCAGGATTGGTAGAGCTAAAATTAATTGAGCCGGTCAAAGTATCAATCTTTACATTTGGGTCATCAATGCTTGCTGTACCTGAAAAAACCTTTTTCCTGAAATTTCCATGAGCAATTATATTCGTGTATGCGTAACCGTTAAAGCTTACACTTTTTATATTTCCGTCAATATCAATATTCACATCGTTAGCGCTAAAGCCCTTCCCATTTATTTTTCCATTGAAAGAAATATTACCTATCTGGCTGTTATTAATAAATTTACCTAATTGAAAGCTGGCTGTAGATATACGACCGTTGTAAACAGCTTTGCCTTCTTCCGGAACTTTCATTTGCAAGTCGGTTTGCAAGGTTCCTATATCCGTTGACAATGTGCCATACGTTACAAAATCACGGATAAACCCGGTATAACTTCCCTGGAAATTAATGTTGCCGAAAGCGCTTAGATTTGGATTTGTAATGGTTTTCAGCATCGGTATAAGCCTTGCCAACTCATTGTAATTTGTGCGGAAATCATTTGCCCTGAAATCTATAAATGTTTGGTCAATATCAGGAAGTCCGCGCAGACTTATTTCTCCATTCAGGTAATTATTTGCGCCTGCTCTAATGCTTATTTTTTTAGCGGTTAAATTATCAATGGTTCCTTTCGCATTACCATCCATTAAAAAATCTTCCTTCCAGTTAGCCGCTTCGGGCGCAAAAAAAGCCAGGTCATCACTGCTTAAAATACTTTGAGTAAATCTTCCCTCCACTTTTACTTTATGTATAAAATTTTGCATATCATCATTAAAATTATTATACCGCATAGCATAGTAATCAGAAAGATGGCTTTTATTTGTGACAAGATCCAGCTTATTAAATTCCATTAATGTTGGCGTAAATTTAAAAGATGCTGATAATTTTTTTAAAATAAAACCGCTGCGTTCTTTAGCAGAAATATCAACGTTAGCACTCATGGTATCTTTCTCAAAAATAAAATTTTGAAACGTTCCATTAAGCTCCGAAATAACGATATGAGCATCATCAAACCGATCGCTGAAAACAGGCCGAACCGTTTGCTTTTCAACAGCAACACCACCATCGATAATTTTAATTTTACTTATGGAAACCCGCCATCCGTCTACATTCCATTGAAGAGAATCTTTGTCAATAGGAACAGAATCAGTTGTTACATCTGTCGTTGTAGTATCTTCCGGCTCGTTGCCGGCATAATCATATTGAGTAAAAAGAGGATGATCAAGATTTAAAGAGTTAATCCTGATAATATTTTTATTTAAATCAAAAGTATCTGCATTTATATGAAGCGAATTTAATGACACCAGCATATCAGTTCCTTTCCATGCATCCTGCTGCCAGATCTTTATTTTATTTAATTCTATCTTCTTAAGATTTAGCTGAACAGAATTAGATGCAGTATCTTTTTTTGTTGAAGGTCCTGAAAAATAATCTGCAAGAAATTGGTAATTCCAAACAGAATCCTTGCGTTTTAAATTTATAATGGCATCATCAAGGCCGATATATTTTAACGTGATATTATCTTTAAAAAAAAACCAATCGGTAATACTGATTCTTACAGCACCTGCATATAACAATGTGTCGTGATTGTGATCAAGTACTAATGTTCCCTTTAAAAGCATTTTATCAAAAAGATCAAAATCCACATGCCTGATAGAAACCTGTGTATTCAGGTCTTTTGAAAGCTTATGGGTAACTCTGCCTACAATAAAGTTTTGAAAAAAAGTTGTTTGCAACAAAACCCAAAGCACTAATACCAGCACAAAAAACGCCAGCAATATCTTTAAAAATATTTTATAAGCTTTTTTCAGGAAAAGAAATTAAGTCGCAAAAATAAACAAACCACTGCGTTGGCAAAATGAATAGTAAGTTAAAGATTGCAGGAGATGACAAACATAATAGATGCATTTCCTTAAAAAGTTATTTTATAAAAACAATTCCTCATAAGAATGCAGTGATAAACCAGATTCACAACTAAATAGCATATTTTTTGCTGCATAATTATTCGCATCGATAATTTATTACTTAATTTTTTTCCATGACTAATAAAAAAGAGAAAAATTCTCTTGTGCCCGAAAACAACGGTACCACAAGAAGGGAATTTATTACCCACTCTGCGGCTTTATCCGCAGGAATCGCAATCACGGTTTCATCTCCTTCAAAAAAAATTTTAGATAAAGTAAAGCAGCCGGCAACAGGCCATATGGTAATAAGTCTGCAAGTGAATGGTAAAGCAAAGTCGCTGGAAATAGATCCACGTACCACGCTGCTGGACGCACTACGTGAAAAAATGCATCTTACGGGAACTAAGAAAGGTTGTGACCGCGGTCAGTGTGGCGCTTGTACTGTTTTAGTAAATAACACAAGAGTTAATTCCTGCCTTACACTTGCGGCGATGTGCGATGGCTCTAAAGTAACAACTATTGAAGGGTTAGGGACACCGGATAAATTGCATCCCGTTCAACAGGCGTTTTTAAAACACGATGCTTTTCAATGCGGCTATTGCACACCAGGCCAAATATGCTCTTCCATTGGATTAATTAAAGAAGGTCACGCAAAAACAGATGCAGATATCCGCGAATTAATGAGTGGTAATATATGCAGATGCGGTGCTTACCAGAATATACTTGATGCCGTAAAAGAAGTACAAAATGCTTAATTAATATATATATTTCTATTATGTTTCCATTCACGTTTATTAAGGCAAAAAATAATAAAGAAGCAATAACTGCCGCAGCAAATAATACCGGCACAAAGTTTATCGGCGGCGGTACTAATATTGTTGACCTAATGAAGATGAACATTGAGAAGCCGCCGCAGTTGGTAGATATTACATCACTTGGCCTTAAGAAAATTGAAGTGCTATCCAATGGCAATATACTTATAGGAGCGTTGGTTAAAAACAGCGACCTGGCTTATGATGCTACTATAATAAGCAAATATCCAATGCTATCCAAAGCTTTGCTGTCGGGCGCTTCTCCGCAGTTAAGAAATATGGCTACTACCGGTGGTAATGTATTGCAGCGAACCCGTTGTTATTATTTTTTTGATACAGCCACGCCTTGCAATAAACGGGAGCCTGGCTCCGGCTGTTCCGCTATAAAAGGTTATAACAGGATGCATGCGGTATTGGGAACAAGCAGCAGTTGTATTGCTACACATCCTTCAGATATGAGTGTGGCGATGGCAGCACTCGATGCGATTGTACATGTTGAAGGAATAAATGGTGAACGCTCCATAAATTTTTTAGACTTTCATTTGCTGCCTGGTGATACGCCTGAAAAAGAGAACGTACTGCAGCAAGGCGATTTAATAACTTCAATTGAAATTCCTTCACTGCCATTTGCATCAAACTCTACTTATATAAAAGTACGGGATCGTGCCTCTTTTGAATTTGCTTTAGCATCAGCGGCTGTTGCACTTGAGGTAAGCGGCGGCACTATAAAAAATGCAAGGATTGCATTAGGTGGTGTTGCCACCAAACCATGGCGTGCTAAAGAAGCAGAGCAATATCTCATTGGTAAAAGTGCGGGGACAGAGACTTATAAAGCAGCGGCAAGTGTTGCATTGAAAGATGCAACCACGTACCCATATAATAGTTTTAAACCTGAACTGGCAAAACGAACTCTTATTAGTGCATTACAAAATACGGGAGGCAACAATGAATAATATAATAGGTAAACCCATTGACCGAAAAGACGGTAAACTTAAAGTAACTGGTAAGGCAACGTATGCTGCTGAATGGCCGGTAAAAAATATTGCTTACGGAGTTACTGTTCAAAGTACTATTACCAAGGGAACGATTACAAATATTGATACTGTCGAAGCGCAAAAGCTAAAAGGTGTTTTAGGAATTCTTACCTACAAAAATGCTATGCGGCTAAAGCCAATAGGCACTAATAATATTGGTGGTAAATTTTCTGAGAAAGGCCTGTTGCCTTTACAAACTAACGAAGTGTTTTATAACGGGCAGCACATTGCAGTGGTAATTGCAGAAACATTTGAAATCGCTGAGCATGCCGCTTCGCTGCTTGCAATAAGTTATAGTGAAGACAAGCCTGTTGTAGATATGGATGCAACTACGCCTGTCTCACAGCCGGGAGCTGCAACGCATCGTGGAGACGTTGCAACTACTTTCGATAATTCTGCAGTAAAAGTTCAGCAAACGTATCGAACACCGGTATATCATCACAACGCGATGGAACCGCATGCAACAACTGCAATTTGGAATGGCGATGACCTAACGGTGTATGATTCCACCCAATCAGTATTTGGAAATAAAAATGCAATCTCC
>Ga0207652_10002786_pt1 | contig 14694 bp, 10 predicted proteins | sample KBSC63BmetaG_FD_184334 | JGI IMG/M metagenome (GOLD analysis project Ga0207652, IMG submission 184334) | Corn rhizosphere microbial communities from Kellogg Biological Station, Michigan, USA - KBS C6-3B metaG (SPAdes) (version 2) | ecosystem: Host-associated > Plants > Roots > Rhizosphere ... | reverse complement strand
AGTTGTGAATGCTGCGATCTCTCCATTGCGCTGCGGTTCGATCCGGTCGAGATGACAGGGTTATGGTTGGTGTGAAAAAGGATGGGCCACCCGAGTTTGCGGGTGGCCCATCGATGTCTATTCACCTTGCGTCTCTACTGAGGTTTGAGTGAAGGCGCTGAGCGAGGGGTCTCATCCGGCAGCGTCATGGGTGACCCGTCGACGACTAGCGGCAGTTGCTGGGCGCGACCGTGCGAGTCGTAGGCGCGGACGATGCGTTGTACGAGCTGGTGGCGGACGACGTCGACGTCTTCGAAGTGGCAGAACTTGATGCCTTCCACGCCTTCGAGGACATGCAGGGCTTCGAAGAGACCGCTCTTCTTGGGATTAGGCAGATCGATCTGGGTAAGATCGCCCGTGATCACCGCCTTGGAAGCGTTGCCGAGTCGGGTGAGGAACATCTTCATCTGCTCATTGGTGGTGTTCTGGGCCTCGTCCATGATGATGAAGGCTTCGTTGAGCGTACGGCCGCGCATGAAGGCCAGGGGAGCGACCTCGATGACATTGGTTTCAAGCATCTTGTCGACCTTGACGGGGTCGAGCAGGTCGTACAGAGCGTCGTACAGCGGCCGAAGGTAGGGATCGACCTTCTCCTGCAACGAACCGGGGAGGAACCCGAGCCGCTCGCCGGCTTCGACGGCTGGACGAACGAGGATGATGCGCGAGACTTTTTTCGCCATCAGCGCGCTAACCGCCATCGCAACAGCGAGATACGTCTTTCCGGTCCCGGCGGGCCCGAGGCCGAAGACCATGTCGTTGGTTTCGATGGCTTCAACATACTTGCGCTGGTTTGGGCTGCGGGGCTGCACCATCCGCTTGACGCCAGCGGAGCGTTGTTTGCCGGATTCGACCAGCCCGCGTAACGTTACCGCCGGATCGGCCACAACCATCTTCAGCAGCGCGTTAAGCTCGCCGTTGTGGGGATGGACACCTAGTTTTCGGAGGTGTTCGAAGTCGGCGAAGATACCTTCGACGCGGGCCAGGTTGGCGGCGTCGCCTTCCAATTGTATTGATTCGGATCGCAGGTCAATCTGCACGTTCAGTCCGTCTTCCATCAGGCGAAGGTTCTCGTCGCGTGTGCCGTAGAGCGGCTCGATTCCGGGCGTTATGTGCAATGCTTTTTTTACCAAAGTGGGACCTGACCTCCGTCAGAGGATTCCAGTAGATTTGATTCCGTTGGTGGGACATCGATGCTTCGCCCGGCGCCAGCTTCGCGCGCTTGAGTCGCTGGCTGTGGTGCGGTCGGGTTGGCGAGAGTTGCCAAATGAGTGACGATGTTGGCGAAAGCGTAACCCCCGGGATGGCACCACGTCAAGTGAAGATTGTGCAAATGCGAACCTTGCGAGTTTCGGGGCCGATAAGAAATCAGGGAATGTTGCTTAGAAGAACTGCGATCATCATCGCTTGGGAAAAGAAAAGCGCTCGGAACGAACGTTTCATCCCCGGTGGGTAGGCATAGCCGGTGGACGACTGGTATAGGTCGCGGCTTTCAGCGCTTTAAATCAAGCTCAGTTTTCGCATCCGATAAAGCTCTCCTTGACAGCTTAGGGGAGCTGGTCTTAGTCTCCTGACTAGATTAGGAGAGTGCGTGTGACTGTTCAGGCCCAATTGCTTCCGGGGACGCTTGATTTGTTGATCTTGAGAGCAGTGTCGCTCGGGCCCCTGCATGGGTACGGCGTGCTGCTGCGGATCGAGCAGATTTCCGGCGGCGCACTGTTGATTGAGCAGGGGGCGCTCTATCCCGGGCTGTTTCGGTTGCTGAAGCAAGGGCTGCTGACCGCCGACTGGGGTGTTTCTGAGAATAATCGGCGAGCCAAGTTTTATGAGTTGACTGCGGCGGGGCGCAAGCGGCTGCAGGAAGAGACGGAAAGTTGGAACCGGCTCTCCGGCGCAATTGCCAGCGCGCTGGCGCCGCAACCGGAGGAAGCATGAAACTCTTCGCGTGGGTTCGGTCGGTGGCGACGGCGCTGTTTCAGCGCGCGCGGTTAAGCGGCGAGATGCAGGAGGAGCTTGACGCCCACATACAGCTTCGAGCCGATGATCTGGAGCGGTCGGGCATGACCCGCCGCGAAGCCGAGCGCCGGGCGCGGGTGGAGTTCGGCGGAGTGGCGCGGTTCAAGGACCAGAGCTACGAGGCGACAGGGGGCGCGTTCTTCGAGCGGCTGATGCAGGACGTGCGGTTCGGGCTGCGGATGCTGCGCAAGTCACCGGGATTTTCGGTGGTGGCAATCCTGACGCTGGCGTTTGGAATTGGCGCGAATACGGTGGCGTTCAGCATTTTGAATGGGCTGGTTTTGAGGCCGAATAACCTGCCATTGCCCCGAAATCTGTACATGGTGGAAGAGGGGACGCACCATTTCCAGCAGTCGTACCCGGACTATCTCGATATGCGCGATCGCAGCCACGCTTTTGAGGGTGTGCTGGCATTTAATTTTGCTCCCGTTGGTTTGGACAGTGGAGACGGATCGACGCGGGCGCTGGCGCTGCAGGCCACCGGAAATTACTTCGATGTGCTCGGAGTGCAGCCGTTCCTGGGCCGGTTCTTTCACGGATCGGATGAGCATGGTCCGGACAGTGCGCCGTATGTCGTGCTGAACTATGCGTACTGGCAGGCGCATTTTCAGGGTGATCCCGGAGTCGTGGGCCGGACCGTGCAGTTGAATAAGTATCCGTTCACGGTGCTCGGCGTGGCGCCGCCGGATTTTCGCGGGACGGCGTTGTTTTTCATTCCGGATATGTGGACTCCGATTGTCAACGAGGCGCAGATCGAGGGTGTTTCCGAGCTCACGGCCCGCGGCGATCGCGACATGTGGATTGTTGGGCGCGTCAGGCCGGGAGTGACAAAGGGGCAACTGTCCTCCGATCTGGATTCGCTGGCGAAGGCGCTGGAAAAAGAGCATCCGAAAGAAGACGATGCGCTGAGCTTTGCATTGGCGCGTCCGGAGTTGATGGGAGACTACGTCGGAGCCGCGGCGCGAGCGTTCGTTACCGGGTTAATGCTGCTGGCCGGGTTGATTCTGCTGGCCGCGTGCGCCAACCTGGGGAGCCTGTTTTCGGCGCGGGCTGCTGACCGTTCGAAGGAAATTGCGCTGCGGCTGGCGCTGGGTTCGAGCCGCAAGCGCATCATGCGGCAGTTGCTGACCGAAGCGGTAATAGTCTCGCTGGCCGGTGGTGCGGTGGGAGTCGCCGGCAGCATGGCGCTGCTGCGGTGGCTCTGCACGTGGCGGCCGGTGCCGGATTTTCCGGTGATGCTGCCGGTGAGTCCGGACCTGACGGTGTATGCGGTGGCGGTGTTGCTGGCGGTAATCAGCGGCTTGGTGTTTGGAATGGTGCCGGTGCGGCAGGTGCTGGCGAGCGATCCTTACCAGGTGATCAAGTCGAGCGCGAGCGGAGTGTCGCGGCGGCTGAGTTTTCGCGATGTGCTGCTGGCGGTGCAGATTTCGTTGTGTGCGGTGCTCGTCACTGCCTCGCTGGTTGCGGTGCGGGGGTTAATGCGGAGCCTGCACGGAACGTTCGGCATCGATACGGCGAACACGATGCTGGTTCACACCAACCTGGCGATGGCGAGATACAGCGCGGAGCAGCAGCCGATGATGCAGCGGCGCATGCTGGATGCGGTGCAGGGGATTCCAGGCGTGTCGGCTGCGGCCTATGGAAACTCCGTGCCGCTGGATACGAATACGGCGTATCGGAATGTCTTTGCGGACAGTATGACCGACCTCAGGGAGTCGAATGCGACGCAGGTAACGGAGTATGACGTGTCCTGGGGATTCTTTCGCACCGCAGGCACGAGGCTGCTGGCAGGCAGGGAGTTTACGCTGCAGGACGACAAGAGTGCGCCCGCGGTTGCTGTGATCAATGCGCAATTTGCACGCAAGGTTTTCGGGACGGTAGAGAAGGCGGTGGGCGGGCATTTCAAAGTCAGCAACGGGACGCGCATTGAGGTAGTCGGTGTCACGGAGGATGGGAAATATATCAACATCAACGAGGATCGACAGGCAGCGATGTTTCGTCCGATTCTGCAGGTGCCTTCGAGCGTGACGTTCCTGGTGGTACAGTCGCAGCGCGACCAGAAGGACCTGACGGACGCGCTGCGGCGAGGGTTGCAGGGGCTCGATCCCGGGCTGCTGTTCAGCATCCGTACGTGGCGTCAGACGATGGACCCAAGCTTCTTTCCCGCGCGGGTGGCGGCAATGTCGCTGGGGGCATTGGGAGCTTTGGGTGCGCTGCTGTCGATTACGGGTGTGTTTGGGATGGCGGCGTACTCGGTGAGCAAACGGCTGCGGGAGTTCGGCATTCGGATTGCGCTGGGGGCGCAGCGAAAGGAAGTGCTCAAAGCGGCGTTGGGGCGGACGTTTCGGTTGTTGGCGCTGGGGTCCGTTGCGGGGCTGCTGCTGGGATTGCCGGCGGGCAAGGTGCTGGCGTTCATCGTGTACCAGGCGACGCCGTGGGACCCGATTGTTCTGGGCGGCGTGGTGCTGACGATGCTGACGCTGGGGCTGGTAGCAGGATGGGTACCGGCCCGGCGGGCGCTCGCTACGGATCCTCTGATCTTGCTGCGCGAGGAATAGAGTGGTGGACCAGGCAACGTGACTCGTCCAGGTCCGGCAAGGAGAACGTGCCATGAAAGACAACGTCGTATTGACCGTCGCATCCCTGCTCACGATCCTCTTCGGCACGTTTCACCTGGCGGACGACATAGCCCGTGGGATGTCGCCGGGAGGGCTTCCAAATCTCTTTGCGGTGGTTGTATGCGTCGTCTGGCTGTACGCAACGCTGATGCTCGCCGGTCGGCGGTCGGGGTATATCGTCATTCTCCTCGCGTCGTTCCTGATGATGGTCATCCCCGTCATCCACATGAGAGGGCGAGGGATCGGCTTTGGGACCAACCGCAGCGGCGGTTTCTTCTTCGTTTGGACAATCCTGGCGCTCGGCGTGACCGCGCTCTTCTCCGCCATTCTCTCGGGCCGCGGACTGTGGGCGCTGCGATCGGCCACGTGTGGAAGTCGAACAGCGTAAACATCGAAGGCGCGACGCGGGGTCGGGCCTTTTCGGCTGCTGGCTCTGGGGGTCCGTCGTCGATAAGCAGGACCAGGGAACCATCGACTCATCCACAGCGTATTCAAGCCAGACTCAGGAGTATCGATATGCATGGACGAGGGTGTGGATCCAGCGCCGCGGGATTCGGGCAGACGGTCGTGTTTACTTTGCTGCTGGGGCTTTCGGCAGCGGCGGGGCTGGGGGCGCACGCGCAGGATGCGACGAAACCTGAGGCGCCGAAGATGATGGCGGCAGATGCGGACCCCAACTGGGAGGTCGCAACCGTGAAGCCGAGTGACCCCAATGATGAGAAGCAGACGATCCGAGTCCGCGGACGGCATCTGGAATTGAAAAATCAAACCGTCGAGGTGATGCTGATGGTGGCCTATGGCCTGCAGAAGGGCCAGATCGCCGACGTGCCGGAGTGGGTACGGAAGCAGAACTTCGACGTGGATGGTGTGCCGGATGTCGACGGGCAGCCAAACGTGCAGCAGTTCCAGAGCATGCTTCGCAAGTTACTCGCAGAGCGCTTTCAGTTGAAGATGCACTTCGAGCAACGAGAGATGACGGTTTTTGCCTTGAAGGTGGCGAAGAACGGACCGAAACTGAAGGATGCGAGCAATCCCGCCGGGCTGCCCACGCAGGAGGGCAGGGGTGGCGAAGGATATCGGACGCTGGAATTCAGGTCCATCTCGATAGAGGACCTGACGTTGATGATGATGCAGTATGTGGATTATCCAGTAGTTGACCAGACGGGGCTCAAGGGGCGATATGACTTTACGCTGAAATACACCTTCGACGAGACGCGCGCGCCGGCCGACGGCAGCGCTCCGCCCAATTTGTTTACGGCAATGCAAGAGCAGGCCGGCTTGAAGCTGGAGTCGGTGAAGGCGCCGGCGAAGGTGCTCGTGGTCGATCATGTGGAGCGTCCGATCGCTAACTGACCAGAAATGTGTCGCAACAATTGCGGTGGGAAAAGCCCTGTTTCCAGTATTCTTCTTGTCACTAGCTGCAATGACGAGGTTCGACATGTCGTTCTTTCGCGATTTGAGAATGGCCGTGCGTTCTTTGGCGCGAGTTCCCGCGCTGTGGATTACCGTCGCCCTTACACTGGCCCTGGGTATTGGAGCCAATGCCGCAATCTTCAGCGTGGTGCGCGCCGTGCTGCTGCGTCCGCTGGCCAACCGCGACGAAGACCGGTTGCTGTACCTGCGCCAGAGCGCCCCGGGCATCGACCAGGACAACGCAACGTTTTCGGTACCCGAAATCCAGGATATCGGGCGCGGGCTGAAGTCGATTACGGAGCTGGGCACCTTTTCAGAGATTGATTTCACGATCGTGGGCCTGGGCACGCCGCGCGAGATTCCTGCCGGCGTGGTCGATGGACACTACTTCGAAGTGATGGGCCTTCGCCCCGCGCTTGGACGCCTGCTGACTCCGGCTGATGACGGCCCGAACGCCGCCGGAGCGGTGGTGCTGACCTATAACTTCTGGAGGTCGTCGCTGCACTCCGATCCCGGCGTGATTGGAAAGACGGTGCGGCTGGAGGGCCCCACCGGCGCGCGCTCCGCGACCGTGGTGGGTGTTCTGGAGCCGTCTGTTCCTTACCCGGTGGCAACGGAGATCATCGCCAATATCGTCACCAGCCCGCATCATCTTTCGGCCACCATGGCGACGGGACGCGAACACCGCATGACGGAAGTTTTCGCGCGGCTGGCCCCCGGCGCGAGTGTCGAAAATGCGCGGGCGGAAGTGCGCAGCGTATACGGCGCCATGCTGGCGGCGCATCCGGAAGTCTATAAGCCGGACGACCATTTCCAGATCGACGTAACCCGCATGCACGAGCAGATCAACTCGCGCGCCAATACGATCCTGTGGATACTGTTCGCGGCTGCGGCCCTGCTTTTCGTGATTGCGAGCTCGAACGTTGCCAACCTGGTGCTGGCGCGAACGGTGCGCCGCGAACCGGAGCTGGCAATACGCTCGGCGCTGGGCGCAAGCACCGCCGTATTGCGCCGGTCTCTGCTGGCCGAAAGCCTCGTCCTGTGCGGAAGCGGCGCGGTCGCGGCAGTGGCGCTCGCCGTGCCGATGGTGTCGGTGCTGGGCCGTTACGCCTCGCGTTATTCCGTGCGCGCCAGCGAACTCACACTCGACTTCAGCCTGGTATGGTTTGGCGTCGGGCTGGCGTTGATTGCGGCTATCTTCCTGGCCTTCATTCCGCGGCTTCCTTCGGCCAACGCGCCGCAGGGCGGGCTTACCGGCCGGGGAACGCGTGTTGCCGGAGGCAGCAAACGGCGTCTCCGCATCTTTGCCGTTACGCAGATCGCGGCATCGTTCCTTCTGCTGGCCGGAGCGTGCGTGCTGATGAAGACCCTGTTCGTGCTGGAGCAGACGCGGCCTCCGTTTGAGTCGGCCAACGTTCTTGCAGTGAATCTTCCGTTGATGTCGTATGGAAAGACGCCGCAGCAGGTCGATGAGTTCTATCGCGAGGTGCAGCGCCGGGTCAGCGCGCTGCCGGGAGTAGAACATGTGGCTTCGGGTTTTGGCGCTCCCTGGCGTGACGACCGCGCCCTCAGCATCGCCTTTCAATTTGCCGCGCAGGGCGCAAAACGCGCCGACGGCCAGGATTTCCGCGCCAGGTTCCGCGTTGTTTCGCCGGGCTTCTTCGCTACGTTCGGCGTGCCTCTGCAGCAGGGCCGCGACTTCAACGACGCCGACAAGAACGGCTCCGAACGCGTCGTCATTATCAGCCAGAGCCTCGCAAAGACGCTCTATCCGGGCCAGGACGCGGTGAACCATACGTTGTGGTGGACGGACGCAGTCATCAAGTTTATCGGCATCAGCCCTGAGCCCAGGCGCATCATTGCCGTGGTGCCGGATTTCGACGATGAAAACATCATCCCGGCCCCGGCCATGACGATCTACGAACCGACCGAACAGGAGCAGGGATGGACCAGCCGCCTGTTCGTGCGCGCGCATCAGGATGCCTACGCGCTGGTCCCGGCCATCACGCAGACCGTTCGCGCACTGTCGGCAGACCAGCCCGTGGAAAAGGCCAGCACGCTTGGCGACGTCCGCGCAGAGGTGCTGACGCCCGACCGCCTCAACGCGATTGTGTTTGGCGGATTCGCCGCCGTGGCGCTGCTGATCTCCGTGGTGGGCGTGGCAGGCGTTCTTGCCTTCTCGGTAAGCGGACGTACGCGCGAGTTCGGCGTCCGCATGGCCCTGGGCGCCATGCCGCGCAACATTCTCACCATCGTTCTCACCGAGGGCGTGGTGATGGCCGCCATCGGAGTGGGCGCGGGCGTGGTGCTGGGTTTTGCCCTGGCACGCGTCATCGCGAAATACGTAACGGCCATCCATCAGCCTGGCTTGCTGGCTTTTGTTGGTTCGGCTGTGGTCATTCTGGGTGCGGCTGTGATTGCTTCCGCTGTCCCTGCGGCCCGTGCCGCGAAGGTGAATGCTGTGGAAGCGCTGCGGGCCGAGTAGCGTTCTCGGCTCGCGTCAACTTCCTATAAGGTCACCGTCAGGGTCGTCACTCGAGACTGACGTTAGGAGAGGGTTTGGCTGTGGATGAGTGGATCGGCTCGATACGCCGACTGAGATTGAAAAGACTCGCACGCCGTCGCCCTCAAGGGTACGCCCTTCCGGCATGCATTGGGTCTTGCCTCCTCTGCGACTCGCAGGTGACGTGTTACGCGTGGAGCGGTCTGTCTCCGCGAACCAGCCCATCAAATCACACTCCAAACGCATTAGGTATACACGCGGTAGTATAGGGACCAGCTACTCACAAAGATGGATTTCAATACCCTGAAGTGCCGTCCCGTCCAGAAGAACGGAAGAGGCGACCAGAATCTGCAGCAATAGCAACGCTGCTCCCGCAGCCGCCGTTGAGAATCCGAATGTGGCGCAGCAAGTGTTCCAGGCTATTGAGCGCTGTAGTCACTGGCTATACCGATCAAATGTTTGCGGTCCCTACTTCGGAAGGTGCGCAGATTCATGATGAATCGTACGCTGCTGACAATGCAGACGGCAAATGATGTTGGGAGTTCACGTATCCCCAAAGCCGAGTCAAGTCGAGGAGCCTTATGGCTTTGGCTGCTCCCCCTTTGCGTGTGTCAGGTTTTGTCCTTGTCGGCCCACGGTCTGAACCCCGCCACTCGAATCTCGCAGTTCGGTCACACACCCTGGCGGTCGGACGACGGTATCTTTGGCGGTACACCGGCTGCCGTCGCGCAGACACGTGACGGATATTTGTGGATTGGTACCAGCAACGGCTTGGTCCGCTTCGACGGAGTCAGGTTCGTGCCGTTTCATCCGCCGTCAGGCAAGAACCTCGCCTCACCGAACATCTTTATGCTGCTGGCCGGAAAAGATGGAAGTTTATGGATTGGAACGCAGCTCGCCTTGGAGCGTTGGAAGGATGGCGAACTTACCACCTATACAAATTCCGGCGGAGTGGTGAAAGCTATCGTTGAAGCACCCGATGGCACTATCTGGGCCACCGAGGCTGGTGGCACGGCGAAGGCAGGCGGTCCCGTCTGTCGCGTGCAGGGGTTGAGACTGCGATGCTATGGAACTGACGAAGGCCTCTACAGGCCAGATGCGCAGGTGATGACGCTATCGCCGGGCGGAGAGCTGTGGGTCGACTCAGGATTCGACCTCGAGGCGTGGAGGCCAGGTGGTGGACGCAAAGTGCCTATCGCGGGAATGGATCCGAAGTATCCTTTTCCTTCAATTGATGCTTTGGTAGCCGACCCGGACGGGTCCATCTGGATAGGCATAGGCCGCAAGGGTGTCGGTGGTGGTCTTCAACACATGATCGGCGATAAATCGCAACCGCTGATCCTGCCGGGCTTCGACAGCAGCGACCTGCAAGTGAACAGCCTGTACCGCGACCGCGAAGGAGCGCTTTGGATCGGTACCATGGCTCAGGGCGTCTACCGGCTCTACGGCAACCACGTCGATAACTTCCGCGCAACGGACGGGCTATCTGGCGACTATGTGGTCGACGTTCGCGAGGATAACGAAGGTGACATCTGGGTCCTTACCACCAAGGGACTCGATCGATTCAGAGACCTTCCTGTTACTTCGTTCTCGACCGCTCAGGGTCTCGCATCTGGAGCGGTTAGAACCGTCGTGGCAGCGAGGGACGGTACGATCTGGGCTGGAGCCGATAGCTTCCTTGAACAGATTCGAAATGGCAAGGTCACCTCTATCGACAGGAGCAGAGGACTCCCGGGCGCAGATGTGGCGTCCATGTTCGAAGACCATCTTGGGCGTTTGTGGTTAGGTGTAGACAATTCGGTCTTCGTATACTCGGGGAACAAGTTTACAGAAGTGAGAAAGGCCGACGGCCAACCGATAGGGCCCGTACAGGAGGTATCTGAGGACACTGACGGAGTCATGTGGGCGAAGATCTCGGGACCGCAGCATACAGATCTCTACCGTTGGAAGAGCACCGAGGCACCTACTCAAATTGCGTTGCCCGGCTCCCAAATTGCTACCGCGCTCAAAGCGGATCCAGCCGGCGGTATGTGGGTCGCTACGCGCAGCGGTGGCTTAGCCTTGTACCGGAAGGGCGAGTGGAAGACGGTTCCCGCCGGCCGAAGCCCGGATTCGCCTCGGATCCGAGAACTGGCTATCACCGAGGAGGACGATCTCCTGGGAGCCGCCTCGGATGGTGTGATCGGCTGGCGTAAAGGAAAGCCGCAGAAACTTGGCACGGCCAACGGATTGCCATGCCTGGGGATTTACTCCATCGTTCTCGATAGACAGCAGACTCTCTGGGTGTTCTCACAGTGCGGACTGGTGTCGATCGCTAAGTCGGAACTGCAGCGCTGGTGGCGAGATCCTGACTCGAAACTCAAGGTGGGCATGCTTGACGTTCTCGACGGAGCCCACCCGATGATCACGTCATTGAATCCAAAGAATGCCACGTTGGCTGATGGGAAAATCTGGTTTGCGAACAGTTTCGAGTTGCAACAGTTCGACCCGTTGCACGTGGTCCATAATTCGGTGCTTCCTCCGGTCCACATTGAGGCGGTGATCGCTGACCGGCGAGAATACGACTTGAAACCGGGTCTCAAACTCCCGGCCCTGACCCGCGACATGGAAATCGACTACACCGCTTTGAGCTTTCCCATTCCGCAGCGCGTGCAGTTTCGTTACAGGCTCGACGGTTGGGACACTGACTGGCAGGATGCTGCAACGCGACGGCAGGTCTTCTACACGAATTTGCGGCCGGGGACTTACACGTTCCATGTGATCGCGTGCAACAACGACGGACTCTGGAACGACACGGGAGCCACCGTCATGTTTTCCATCCTGCCGGCCTTCTATCAAACACCCTGGTTCCGCTTGCTCAGCGGCGCAGCGGTCCTTGGCACGCTCTGGATGTTCTACCTCATTCGATTGAACCAGATCACTGGCCAGCTTCAACAGCGGCTGGGTGCTCGAATGGAAGAACGCGAAAGAATTGCTCGCGAGCTACATGACACCCTGTTGCAGGGTGTCCAGGGATTAATGCTACGTTTTCAGGCGGCCATGAAAGGCCTGCCTGAACGAGAGCCGGCTCGCCAGATGATGGAGCAAGTACTTGATCGTGCCGATGAGGTTCTGCTTGAGGGAAGGCAACGGGTCCGAGACCTTCGCGCCGAAGGTGTGGCGGAAGCAGATCTTCCCGACAGACTAAGCCACTGTGCGAAGGAACTCGCAGAAACCTGCCCCATCGCATTCAACCTCATTGTTTCGGGCATACCGCGGATACTCGATCCTATCGTGCACAACGAGGTCTATCAGATAGCCCGCGAAGCGCTTACAAACGCATTCCACCACTCGAATGGAACCCGGATTCTAGCGGAGATCACCTACGACCAGACTAGTCTTCGAGTGGTGGTCCGTGACGACGGGCGCGGCATCGAGGAAGAGATTCTTGGCCAGGGACGCGCCGGCCATTGGGGGCTGTCTGGAATGCGGGAACGAGGGGATAAGGTTGGAGCGAAACTGAACGTCAGTAGCCACGTCGGCAAAGGTACCGAGATTGAACTGGTGATTCCCGCAAGGCTGGCGTATCGCCGCAGTTCTCGGCGTCCCCTGCGCCGGGTTCCCCGTTCATGGACGTTGTTTGTCCGTGAGCGGGGTTTGCGGAGTGGTGAACATGACTGAGAGTCCGGGCACCCTCATCCCGCTCATGACGATGGAACAGTCATGAACGGGGCACCCTTTGTGTTTCGGGCCACCCGCCGCGGATGCGGTGGTGGGCTTTGCTCTGGCCCGCGTGATCGCCAAATACCTGACGGACATCCATCAGCCGGGTGCACTCGCGTTTATTCGCTCGGCTGTGGTCATTCTGGGTCCAGCTGTGATTGCTTCCGCTGTTCCCGCGGCGCGTGCCGCAAGAGTGAACGCTGTGGAAGCGTTGCGTGCGGAGTAGCTCGCGGATTCGACGGCTCATCCGGCAGCCGCGCAGTGGTATCAAACTGTCGGATGGGATGTTACTACTCCAGCAATTTCTTCTGGCATATCGAAGTCGGACTGAGCGGGCAATTCGACCATTTGCGAATCTCCGCTAAAGCCGAAGTCAGGAGACTTGGTGAGCCCGTGCCTGACGATAGTCAGCGGGGCCGACAAGATGAGAATCTTTCCATCGCGCAACACGCTAAAGTGCAACGGTGCGCCCACAGGAAATCGAGGTATCAAAATGTCGCTGCGGCGAACCCGACCCGCATTTCTTCCGTTGATGTTCAGCAGAAGGTCGTCTTTCTGCAGGCCAGCGGTCGCGGCGGCCGTGTTGTCGCGGATGGACGCGATCTTTACTGCCATCACCAGGCGTTTCAGGGGCTGGTGTAACATCTCCGGCGTCAGCTCCACCTCCACAGGCTCCATGCTGGCACCCCATCGGGGCACGTTTCCTTTCAGCAGGCCCGCTGAGCGAATGACGGGGCCAGTGGCGTAATAGAGCGCTCCGCCGCGAACAAACTCAACATCGACGTTTAAGCCGGTAGTGCGCGCGTTGAAGATGGCGTTCAGCTTCTCCTCGCTGTCGGTTCGTTGGCCATCCATCGCAAGGATGACATCACCGGCCCTTAGATCCAGGGCTTCCGCAGTGTACTCCTGCAGCAGGCTAACCTTACGAAACGTGCTGCCTGCAGCCACGAGCCGTACGCCTCTGTACTTGCCGGCGTCTCTCGTAACCGGTTGATTGTGCGCCACAGACGCTACGCTCGGAGGGACGGCTGGAGGCATTTCCACCGGAGTGGTCTGCGCTCGGAGCGCAACGCTACACAAGAAAACGGCGCTCCACAGGATACGACGCATCGCGCAGGTGTTCATGATCACTTTGCCTTTGCAGGAATATGGATATCGTAGTGCAACAATTATAGGGCGGGAGTATAGAGGAGGTCGGTCGTATCCCGATCACCCGATGCGAGGTACAGGAAGACATTCCGGCCTAAACTTGATGGACGGTAGACCAACAACCGGACTACAGCAAGTGTTGGGCACAATGCCTTGGCGACTGTGGTGGACCCATGTCACGGATCGCATTCGGAATAGAACGCTTCAAGCGTCCAATGGTCTTGTATATCGTTGGCTCTGAGAAGCCGGAGCAACGGACTGTGAATCTGGAAGAAGCGAAATCACTATCGTCATTGAAACCGCGAACGAGAGGTTAAGCGGAGCCACTTTCGACATGTGGGGATTGGCTTTCCTGCCAATCTCTAGCCTGAAGAACGAACGCTGAAGAACGGAGGGCGCCTGATTGGCAGGAACGGAATGGATCAGAAGTTCCAGACGCATGACGATAAGGGGAGACTCGTGCTGTCGCATGTACTCAAATACGAGTACTGAAAACCAGGGCGCGTTCCCGCGTTCTAAGTGGTTGATCGGCAATGCTTACTCTCAGAGTGAGCGAAATCATGATAAGGGGTCTCCTTCGATGTAGCTCCTATCTTGAAAAAGCAAATAGGTATCCATAACCGCCGTTCTCGTCAATTTGCGATTCCTGACGAAAAGCGGATTTGTCGGTAGCAATGTCGGGGATCCTGCAATGTGCCGTAGGGCAGCACTTCAATTGATCCACTCAGGTCTCCCTGTATGGCTTTCGAACCTTACTTCCTCCGCCGCCGCGGTCTGCCTGATCTACCGGCATTTTCAAGTATGCTGTCCAGCAATCCCGGGAAACTTGCGTCCAGGCGTTTCCTCTCGATGTAATTCACCAGACTTGAGCCACGTTTCTCAAAGCCGAGAATACCACTCGTGCGAAGTACGTTGAAGTGGTGGGACATGGTTGACTTCGGCTTGTCGATGCCGAAGGCTCCACACGCTTTGTCGGGTGTTTCATCGAGCTGTCGGACGATCTTTAAACGGACCGGGTCCGCAAAAGCTTGAAGCACTTGGGCTAGAGAGAGCAGGCTGTTGTCAGCTTCGACGGGCTTCTTGTCGATACCCATTCTTTGTTTATACCCTGTTGTGTTCGAAAAAAATAGAACAATAATGCATCCTCGCGTCTGATCTGAATGTCTCATTCATGTTCGAATAGAGTCGAACACCCGGAGGTTCTTATGTTTATCCGACGCAGCCTGATGGCTCTCTCCTGTTCCTTTGGTCTCATGT
>Ga0207652_10002780_pt1 | contig 14706 bp, 12 predicted proteins | sample KBSC63BmetaG_FD_184334 | JGI IMG/M metagenome (GOLD analysis project Ga0207652, IMG submission 184334) | Corn rhizosphere microbial communities from Kellogg Biological Station, Michigan, USA - KBS C6-3B metaG (SPAdes) (version 2) | ecosystem: Host-associated > Plants > Roots > Rhizosphere ... | reverse complement strand
TTCCAGATCATCTGATTACACCAACCCGATATCCTTCTCTAGACAACCGGCTGGTCCCATGGTGAGAAATCGCCGCGTGTAAATAGCCTTACCGGATCGCAGACATGACTAAGTTCGAACTCAAGGAGTTCACTTTCTTCCCATCGTTTCGCAACCGTTACGAGGCACGCCGTGCATACCGTGTCGTGGCTGCCATCTTTGTTGTGCCTGTGCGGGAATCGTTGGTTCGTTGGTTTGGACATGAGTGCCTCTTTGCTCTGCTGAATTGGAACCAGGTGCAGGAAGAGTATCGAGAACCCGGAGTGCGGGTCTGTGCGGTTTCGCTCATATTACATGTTAAATAACGCGGGAGGCCGACACCCGCGCTGAGGTCATGCGTTCATTACGCATATAACCATCCGGGCTTTCCTACGATAGACACCGTCTCCACCCTTCGCTAAACTTTTGCTATAGCGGCTCCGAATACGGCCCCGGTCTCAAGCCCCTCACAGGCTTATCCCGATTACCAGGAACGATGCAGTGACAGATCTCATCCAGCGGCTCGCAGAGCACAGAACTGTCGGTCAGGCGCCTCGCGAAGAGCTGGAGTGGCTGGCCGCGAACGGGTCGTTGCGGCAATTCGCCGAGGGAGAGGTATTAACCGCGAAGGGCGGGGAGGTAAAGGGTCTTTTTATTGTGCTAACTGGCCACATCGCCATCTATCTCGATCGCGGAGCAGGCCGGAACAAGATTATGGAGACCAAAGGCGGCGACGTGACGGGGCTGCTGCCGTATTCCCGCCTGGTCAGTCCGCCTGCCGACTCCATCGCGCAGGAACCTACCGAGGTATTCTTTATCCCTCGTGAGGCTTTGCCCGCGTTGATTCGCGACTGCCAGGGGCTTACGTCCATCCTGGTGCACGTTATGCTCGACCGCAGCAAGGTGTTTACTGCCAGCGGTCTGCATGATGAAAAGATGGTGTCTCTGGGCAAACTGTCCGCCGGGCTGGCCCATGAATTGAATAACCCTGTGTCTGCGATCGAACGCAGCGCCGCGCTGCTCGAGCACCGCCTGAACGATGCCGAAGAGGCGTCGCTTGCGCTTGGATGTTCCAGCCTGACTCCCGCCCAGCTTGCTGCGATCGATGCTATCCGTCCCCTCTGCCTGGTCGCGCAGGCGCACGGTGTGCTTTCTCCTATTCAGCAGGCCGAGCGCGAGGAAGCCATCGCCGACTGGCTCACGGACCATGATGTGGACGACGCTATCTCCGCCACACTCGCCGACACGGCGGTCACGTTGGAGGCGCTCGACAAGATTGCCGCGACGGTCACCGGACCGGCCCTCGGAGCGGTCCTGCGGCGGGAGGCGGCCGGGTTCGCCGTTCGGGCCATCACCTCGGAGATCCAGGAAGCTGCGATGCGCATCTCCGGCCTGGTGCTGGCCGTCAAGGGCTTCACCCACATGGACCAGGCAACCGCTGCAGCGCCGGTAGACCTCGCGTCCAGTCTCGGCAATACTGTGACTGTCCTCAAATCGAAGGCGCATTTGAAAGCGGCCGTTGTCACGATCACTGTGGAACCCGGTCTCCGTCGCGTGCTTGGGTTCGCCGGGGAGTTGAACCAGATTTGGGCGAACCTGATCGACAACGCACTTGATGCCGTTCCGCAGTCCGGTCGTGTGGAGATTTTTGCAAGCCGCGACAAGCAGCGCGCTGTTATTTCTGTTGTCGACAACGGGCCGGGCATTCCGGACGAAGCGCGTGCGCACCTCTTCGACCCATTTTTCACCACCAAGCCGGTCGGAAAAGGAACGGGACTTGGCCTCGATATTGTCCGCCGCCTGGCTGCTCACAACGCCGCGGAGATTCAGGTCCACTCTGTTCCGGGGCGAACGGAATTTCGTGTGTCTCTTCCCCTCGCCGATGCCAACGACGCTGGAGGAGCAATGTGAACAAGCCCGTACTTCTTATCGTCGACGACGACCCTCAAGTACTCGCAGCCGTGAGGCGCGACCTTCGTGGACGCTATCGTGAGAACTACTCCATCATTAGCGCGACGTCTGGAGAAGAAGGTCTGTCCACGATTCGCGAGCTCAAGGCCCGCGGTGATTCGCTGGCCATCATCATCAGCGACCAGCGCATGCCGGGTATGCAGGGCGCCGATTTGCTTGCCCAATCCCGCGAGCTGTACCCGCTGGCGCGCCGCGTGTTGCTTACGGCCTACTCGGACATCGATGCCGCCATCAAGGCCATCAACATGGCACATCTCGACCACTACCTGTGCAAGCCGTGGGACCCGCCGGAGGAGCGCCTTTTTCCGGTAATCGACGATCTGCTCGACGCCTGGCAGGCGGAGTATCTACCCGAGGCGAAGGGACTGCGACTGGTCGGGCATCAGTGGTCTCCGCGGTCGCATAAGATCAAAGACTTTCTCGCCGGCAACCTCATCCCGTACCGCTGGCTCGATGTGGACCGGAACACCGACGCCTGCGCTTTGCTCGACGCGGCCGGTATCGGTGTAGGGGATCTGCCGGCGTTGTTCTTTGAGGACGGCACGGCGCTTCGCAATCCGGAGCCCCGCGAGGTGGCGGAGCGCCTCGGCCGCTCGCTTTCCGCAGCGCTTGATTTTTACGACCTGGTGATCGTTGGCGCTGGGCCCTCCGGGCTGGCAGCCGCGGTGTATGGCGCGTCGGAAGGTCTGCGCACTTTATTGCTTGACCGTCACTCGCCGGGTGGGCAGGCGGGCAGCAGTTCGAGGATCGAAAACTACCTTGGCTTTCCCGCCGGCGTCAGCGGCACTGACCTGACGCGACGCGCCATCACGCAGGCGCAGCGGCTGGGTGCGGAATTTCTGGTGCCGCTCGAAGTGATGAGCATGTCCGTCAATGAGGGATACAAACACCTGACACTCAGCGACGGCCGCGAGATTGTGACGCGGACCATGCTGGCCGCAACCGGCATGGAATACCGTGAACATCCGGCATTGGGTGTGGCGGACCACACCGGCGCCGGGGTCTATTACGGTGCGGCGACAACTGAAGCGCCCGCGTTCAAAGGCCGCCGCGTCCTGGTTGTCGGTGGAGGCAATTCGGCGGGACAGGCCGCGATGCACCTGTCGCGCTTTGCGACGGAGGTGCAGATTATTATTCGACGCGATTCGCTCGACGCCACCATGTCGCGCTACCTCATCGAGCAGATTCAGAAGACGCCAAACATTCGCGTTAGGGCGAAAACGGAACTCGAACGCGTCGAAGGCGACGGCCACGTGGAGCGCGTGTCGCTGACGCTGGCCGATGGCACAAGCGAGGTGCAGGAGATGGATGCGGTGTTCGTCTTCATCGGTACCAAGCCTCGCAGCAACTGGCTTCCTGACGGCGTGATCCGCGATGCCGGCGGCTTCGTCATGACCGGCAGAGACCTGGCCGCGAACTCAGGCTACGCACGCACCTGGAAAGAACGCCGTGAGCCGATGGCCCTGGAAACCAGCGCGCCCGGCGTGTTCGCAGCCGGAGACATTCGCGCCGGTGCGATGAACCGCGTCGCCTCTGCTGTCGGCGAAGGCGCTATGGTGGTGCGGTTTGTGCATGAATATCTGGCGCTGACGTAACGACGCACCGCTCATGTTGAAATCGGGGATGCGGAAGGCTCACCTTATTGGGGAAGCTTCCTCGGAGGTTCCATCATGGTCAGGCCAAAGATGGGTTCGTTGGCGGCGTGCACCAACACGTGAATCCTGATAAGGCCGGAAAAAAGATCCCGCCAAGGATTTCTCACACGTCAAAGATTCCTTGTAACAGCGTAATTATGGCGTAATTTCAGCGTAATCGAAGTCCGATAACATGATATCGGTTTCCGATATATGAGGAGGAATCCCGCGTGCAAAGGCCACCCAGATGAGGTCCACTCGTTTCAGCTTCACCTGGGTTTTGTTGGCCATTATCGTTTGCTTCGTGGCCCACGTCCGGGCTCAAGGGCCTCCATTTCAAACCGACGATCCAGTCCCTGTCGATTTCCAGAATTACGAGTTTTACATATTCGGGGCTGTAAGCACCGCTCCTACCGAAGTGGATCCTGTTGGGCCTGCCTTCGAATTCAACTGGGGCGCCTTGCCACGAGTTCAAGTTCACGCCGTACTGCCGTTTGGTGCGATTGTCCCTCAGGATCCGGGTAGCGACGCGCCACCCAGCGCATATGGCCTCGGGGATATGGAGCTCGGAGTCAAGCTCGCGCTCCTGCTGGAGAACCCCAGACGTCCGCAGATCGGTATCTTTCCGATGTTCGAACTGCCCACGGGGAGCTACACGAAAGGGCTTGGGGTAGGGAAGGTCTGGTATAAGGTTCCTCTTTGGATGCAAAAGAACATCGGCCCGTGGACGCTGGATGGAGGCGCTGGGATCGTTCTGAATAGCCAGAGCGGGTACAACAACTACCCGTATGGGGGCTTCCTGCTGAAGAGAAAGTTTGGCGAGCGATGGGAATTGGCCGCCGAAGTATTCCAGCATGGTGGTGAAGGGCCAGACATTCCCTACACCCACAACGCTACCTTGGTGGACTCCGGCTTTTATTACCACTTCAAGAAGAAGGGCTATCAGCTTTTGTTTTCGTATGGGCACTCCGTTCACGGTGAAGCCGAGCATTTTGGATATCTTGGCCTATATAAGACCTGGGGTAAAGAGAAGGCCGATGATAAGACGGCGAGTGACGGGATGATCTCCCGGCAGGGGACGCGGTAAGCCGCATCTGCATAGCAACAAAGCATTGTTCAGGGAGTCTTTTTTTTGGAGATCACGGCACGAAGTCTGTGGACCCTCATTCACGGAATGGGATTCGGCGCTCTTTACCTGCTTGCCTGCTCGGGCGGCCTGGTTGAGCTTTATCGCTATACAAAGCCGGCCGCTTCTTCCAGGCCCACTCCAGGGAGTGAACGCTTTGTGCGGGTGTATCTGACAGCCATGATGGTATTGGCGTGGGTAGCGGTGCTGACCGGAACGTTCGTTGTTTACCCGTGGTATCGTGCCGCCGTGCCTGCGGGGACCATCGATCTCTCCGGTTATCCTCAGAAATTTCTGATGGCGCATGCGTCGACGATTGGTTGGCACTCGTTGGGTATGGAGTGGAAGGAGCATGTAGCGTGGTTCACACCCATCGCTATCACGATGGTGGCTTTCGTCTTCATGAAGTATGGCCGGGACCTCAAGAACCATCGCTATCTGCGAACGGCGGTTCTAAGTTTTGCTGCGGCGTCGTTCCTTGCCGCGGGTGTTGCGGGCTTCTTCGGAGCCCTGATCAACAAGTACGCTCCTATTCGAGGGGGACAAAATATTCAGCTCAGGCACGGAGAAGATAAATGAGCGAGCACTCCTCAAACATCGCAGCCGAATCTCCCGCGATCCCGAATGGCTCCGCAGCAGCGGCAATTCTCTCCTGCGGAATCGGCATTGTGGCTTTTGCAGTGACAGCGCTTGCGGGAGACAAATCGCCGGCAATCAAGAGCGGCTTGATCTTCTACAGGCCGACCGGTCCGTTATCGGGGGTTGCAGTGATCGGCGTTGTCTGCTGGATTCTCTGCTGGGCGCTTCTGGAGTGGCGTTGGGGCAACAAAAGTGTTTCCGGGAAGGGCATCTGCACTGCATCTCTGGTACTGCTTGCTTTAGGTTTGCTCTTGACTTTTCCTCCTATCGTCGACTTCTTATAGACAGCGTTCGTTGAAATCCGCATCGTCTATCCTTTTCAGATGAGTAATGCCGTGGATTCGGAAATGGTGGATCGTGCCCAGGGATCTCTGCCTGGCGAGTTGATTGGTGATGCCCTTGGAAGCCAGGTGGAGTTCATAGGCCCGGAAGACATCGCTCAAATTTATCCAAAGGGTGTCAGGGAGCTTCGCGGTGGCGGGACGTGGGACACGCTGGCCGGACAGCCGACGGACGATTCAGAGATGGCCCGGCTTCTCGCCCGTTCGCTGATAAAGAACGGCCGGTACGGCGAAGACGAAGTGTGGAGAGAATATAAGTTTTGGCTGGATTCAGGCCCGTTCGATGTCGGTGGAACGACCATCTCTGGGCGCAGGTCTGGACCTTCTGCAGGTACCTGAACTGACTGCATCCACCTGAACGGGCAGAAGAACATCTACAGGGGATTTTCTCTATGAAGAAATTGATGCCATGGGTCATGGCGCTGGCGCTGCTTACCTGCGGTGCTTTGGAAGCTCAGGACCTCACCGGCAACTGGCAGGGAACTCTCAAGGCTGGAAAGGATTTGCGTATGATCCTGGTCGTCTCCAAAGATGACGGCCGGTTGCAGGCCAGGCTCTACAGCATCGATGAGACGGCGCAGCCGTTCCGGGTTTCCTCCATCTCGCAGGAGGGTCCGGCGGTGAAGTTTGCGATCGAGCTCAACGGGACGAACTTCGAAGGAAAAATCAACGCGGCCAATAACGCCATCGCCGGTACGTGGACACAAGCCGTTACATCCCGTCCTCTGGAGTTTGTACGCCCCACAAAAGAGACGGCATGGGAGATCCCCGCTCCGACACCGCCCCGCAAGCAGATGCCCGCCGACGCCGAGCCAGGGATCGATGTCGCCACCATCAAGCCGAACGACTCCGGCGGTATGACCATGCAGGCCCTCACGTTTCGAGGGCGCAATCTTATTACCGTCAACTCTTCGCTGGCCGACCTGATGATGTTTGCCTACAGCGTCCAGATGAAGCAGATCGTCGGCGCTCCGAGTTGGATAGAGCATGACCGTTACGACATCAACGCTACGCCCGACCAGGAAGGCGCTCCCACCGCCGACCAGGTGCGGATCATGATCCGTAAACTGCTCGCGGATCGCTTTCAGTTGAAGTTCCATCACGACAAGCGGCAGCTTTCTGCGTTCGTTCTCACAGTTGGAAAAGATGGCCCCAGGCTTACGCCGGCGCAGCCCAACGGGAACCTGCACGGCGTTGGCATCCAGGCCGCCAAGACCGGCGCGATGCTGTTTGCCAACAACTCACCTGTTTCGGCGTTTACAAACTTTCTTCAATCGCTGGTTCTCGACCGCCCCGTGGTGGACCAGACTGGCCTTACCGGCAAGTACGATATGACGGTGACCTTCACCATGGACGACTCGTTTTTCAATGGCCATCCGCCGGCCTTTCCTAAGCCGGCTGACGATGTCGAGCCCGCTCCGAGCCTCTTCGACGCGATCCAGCAGCAACTGGGGCTGAAGCTCACACCGGAGAAGACCCAGGTAGATGTGCTCGCCATTGATCATGTCGAAAAGCCATCTGACAACTAAAGGGAACCACCTGCAGCTATTCCACCTGCCACGATCTGTCTTCTCAAGCGGAAGGTCGAAGCCAGATAAACCCCGAAATGCAGTGAGCGTGGCGTGTCACTTTTTCTCCATTGGCATTGACTCCGCAGATGTGGAGCACCCGCCTGGCTCCCGGTAGCGCGCAAGCTCGACCATAATATTCCGTCGCGGCGTATGCTGGTTCATTCGAGACGTATTTCAGAGATGCCAATGAATCCATCTGTCCTATCCCGCCGGGGCGTGCTCAAAGGAATGGGGAGTTTGGGGCTGGTTGCCGCGAGCCCAAATGTTTTTGCCACTCCCGGAAACGTCCCCCGCCTGCAACAGCCTGATCCGCCATCGTCCCCCGTCGCCCCGGCGGTTACTTCGTTCGCACTGGGCGATGTGGACCTCCTCGATGGCCCTTTCTTCAAAGCTCGCCTTCGAAGCCAGCAATATTTGCTGAGCCTCGAGCCGGACCGAATGCTTCACGCCTTTCGCGTCAACGCCGGCCTGCCCCCCAGGGCGGAGATCTATGGCGGATGGGAATCGAACCCGATCTGGACTGAGCTTCATTGTCAGGGGCACACTCTTGGCCACTACCTCTCGGGCTGCTCCATTATGTACGGCGCCACCCGAGACCTCCGTTTCAAACAGCGTGCCGACTACATTGTTGCCGAATTGCGCGACTGTCAGGCCTCGAGCAAAACCGGCCTGGTCACCGCCTTCCCCGAGGGCAATTCCCTCCTCGACACAGTCCTTAGCGGGAAGAAATATACCGGAGTCCCCTGGTATACCGTCCATAAGATTTGCGCCGGTCTGCGCGACGCGAGTCTTTACACAAATAACCCCATGGCGCTGGAAGTGCTGACCGGGTATTGCGATTGGGCTGTCATTGCAACGGCCGCCCTTACGGACGAGCAGTTCCAAACGATGCTCGATGAAGAGCACGGCGGGATGAATGAGGTTCTTGCGGATGTCTGCGAAATGACCGGGGACACACGCTATCAAACGCTCGCGAAGCGCTTCTGCCACCAGAAGGTCCTGGAACCTCTGGCCAGGTCCCGCGACCATCTCGATGGCCTTCACGCCAACACGCAGATCCCGAAAGTCATCGGTTTCAATCGACTCTATCGGCAGACCGGCCATAGAGATTACCTTGTAGCTTCTGCATTTTTCTGGAAGACGGTTGCGAATACGCGGTCGTTTGTCAACGGAAATCACGGTGAGGGCGAGCACTTCTTTCCGGTGGCGGAGTTCAGCGAACACGTCTTCTCCGCGAAAGCCTCGGAGACCTGCTGCGATTACAACATGCTTAAGCTGACGCGGATGCTTTTTGAGCTCAATCCGTCGGCCGCATATGCGGACTTTTACGAGCGTGCGCTCTACAACGACATCCTAGCCTCACAAGACCCCGACACCGGCATGGTGACCTACTTCCAGGGGAATCGCCCGGGATACATGAAGCTTTACTGCACCCCCGTGGACTCATTCTGGTGCTGCACAGGGAGTGGAATGGAGAACCACGCGAAATATAACGATTCAATCTATTTCAGAGGTGCCGACTCCATCTATGTGAACCTGTTCATTCCGTCGGTGCTTCGACTGCAGCCAGGAGTTTCGCTGACACAAACAACCCAGTTTCCCGATGCAGCTACCACTAAGTTCCAATGGAAGACTGATCGGCCCATTGAAACGATGGTGAAGCTCCGCCATCCTTATTGGTGCCGCACCGCGACCGTGAAGATCAATGGCAAGCTCTTTCTGGAGTCCAGAAAAGCTAGCTCCTTCATCGAATTGAAACGCGTATGGCACGACGGCGACATGATCGAGCTCGAACTCCCGATGGAGTTGAGGGCAATTCCCCTGCCGGGCAACGATCGGATCGTGGCGTTTGTCTTCGGCCCTATCGTTCTGGCGGGTGTGCTCGGCAGGGATGGCATTCCGCCTGGTGGCGACCTCAACGTCAACGAGCGTCTTTACGGCACCGTCCTCAACACACCCTACGCTGTGCCGACCTTGACAGGAGACCCCGCTACATTGGTCGGACGAGCCAAACCTACGGGATTGCCGCTCACCTTCGACATCCCGGCAAGCGGGTCGTCTACGAGCGTCAGACTTGCCCCGTACTACAAGATTGCGCACGAGCGTTATGTTACCTACTGGAAGCTTGCCCCAGAACCAAATCGGCTACTCTAAGCCCAGCGTGAGAGAAACGTTGTTCCCTCGGGTTCGATCTCCATCCACGGTGCCGTGAATGGAGATCGAGGTTCGCTTCAGGCTACTTTCTTCCTGCGCACCAGCATGATCAGCGACATGCAACCGGAGGCCGCCATCACCAACGAACTCGGTTCCGGAGTCACTACCGCAGACGTGAGCATGCCAAACAACCCGTCAGCCTGGCGGTTGATGCCCGCATCGAAGTAAATGGCGTTTGGATTGAAGGCGCCGGTTGGCCGTACCGCAAGGGCCCAAAGGTTCGCATTGACGATCGGGTTGCCGAGGTCGTCCTTGAGTGTGCCGAGAAATGCGCCTGTGGCGGCATCGAACGCGTTGATCTGGCCGTTGCCGAAATTACCCACCAGTAGGTCGCCGGCGAATCCCGCGAAACCGGTGGGCGCGATTACTACACCCCACGGAGACTCCAGCATTCCACCAGGCCCGATCAACTGTTGGATGAAGTTTCCGTTGAGATCGAATACGGCCACCGCGCCCTGTCCGAGCACGCGCTGGCTTGCGGGGTTGTAGTACTCCACGTAAAGCTTGCCATTAATGGTCTGCACGTTGAAAGGCACATAACCGGCGGGCAGATTGGGATCGACGAAGGAGCCGGCAAGGTTCACCTGGGCAAAGCTCGAATTGAAGACGACGATTCCGCCTGATCCCGCGCTGTTGGCCGCGTAGATGAAATTCCCCGATCCGTTGTTGCCTATCGCCAGACCTGTAAACGACGCGCCTGCGACGGTGGCTTCCAGTTGAGCCGTCCCGCCTGCTCCGTTATTCCAGGCGTAGACCGAGCCGCCAAGCGTGTCGAAGATGAAACTGGATGCGGTGCCTCCAACCAGAAAATTGCCGGCTCCGGCAGAGTTGAAGACCTGGCCGGTAGGGCCGCCAGGGACCGCGACAGGGGCGCGAGCGGTGCCACCTGCACCGTTATAAACCGTCGTCACGTTCGCTGCCGTGTCCGATACCCAGAATGGGCTCGTCGCGGAAAAAGACATGCCCCACGGGTTCTTAAGATTGGGGTCTGTGACGGCTGCCAAACCCGGAACGTCGGAGATAAGGTTGGTCTGCGTCACGATGACCGTGCTGGCAGAGGCTATCGCGGAGAGCAGGCATACCGCGAGCCCGCTGACCATGGAGGAAACGATTCTCTTGTTCATAAGTATCCTTTTATCAAGTAATTGTGGAGTCAAAGCAGGCCCGCGGAAGTAGTGTCTAGCTCGATTCGAGGTAATGTTACTCTCGATTCGCGGTAACAGATGTCTCAGAATTGTCAATTCTTCAAAAGTGTCAAAGTGGTGTCTGGTGGTGGGAGGTTGTCGAGGGTTCTGAGGCGCGATTGTGCCCGGGGGAGGAGTGCATTAATCCCGGGTTCGCGAAGAAATGCGCGGTGTTTCGGCCACGGTAGCCGTGGCGAAACTTCGCGCCCGTGTGACCGGAACGATGATGGTGGGTATGAGTGGAAGCCGATTCCTCCACCTGATTACGGAGTGACGAAGGTAACGTCGGCTGGTTCCATCCACCACAGATGCGTCATCCTGCTCAGGATGACGTCTTTGTTGGTATGGGAGCGGAGTGCGAGACTAGGCCCGTGGCGGACGGACGGTGATCGAGGTGAAATTCTTGAAGCTGCCGCTGCCGTTGCGGCCCCTGTGCTTGATAGGTACCTGATAAACCGTGTCAGCGGGCGCGTAGCAGACATAGTTTTGAGCGGAACCGAAGACGTTGGGGCCGAATGTGATGTATGCCCAGCCATCCTGGTTGGTCCAGATGTCCGGGCCGTGGCCGGTGTAGTCGTGGAGATGACGATGAGGACCGAAGGGTGTGTGGAGCCATTCGCTGCGGCTGCGGATGGGGTCGGAACTGTAGCCGCAGAAGAGGCCGCCGCTCCAGGTGGTGCCGCCGTCGCCATCGCGGCTCCAGCACAGCAGCGTGGGGTCGACGTACTCCCACGCGAGCTTGCCGATGGCGAAGGTGGTTGCGATCCACATCAGGTTCTCGATTTGCGGCGCGAGGCCGTAGACTTCCCAGTCTTTTGCGAATACCAGCGCAGCGCGGCAAGGCATCGTCAACGCATCGAGATAAAACCAGAGCTTGTTGTTGACCACACCATTCGCTCCATCGGTGTCGTTGGACTCGATAAAGATAACGGCGTGCTCGGAGTCCTGCAGACAGAAGCCGGTGTTTACCAGGACGGAAAGCGGCGCGCCCTGCGACACGCTGCAATAGGCAAAATGCCGTGGGAAGTCGAGGACCGCCATGCCGGTCTGCTGCACATAGCTGGCCAGCGTTGCCGGGTTGCCGTCGTAGACCTCGGCATAGTTCAGACCGGGGCGGCCCTTGTGCCACGCCCGCGCAACTTCTGCCGGCAGGCCCTTGGCCTCGTCGAGACGAAAGCCGTCGATCCCCAGCACCGAGCTCTGCCACAAACCGGCCTGCAGCTTTCCTTCCGTCATGTATCCGCTGGTGTGCTGGTAGCTCGCAAGGATGCCGTCGTTGGCGCCGTTATTGGGGGCAAACGGAGTGTCCTGCGGCGCCGGTGGCGAGAAGCAGTGGCTTATTTTCGGAAAGAGGTTTTTGTCGATTTTTCCGTCGGCGCCGCGTTCATAGATGGGTGACGGTCCACCGTACTGGCGATTGACCCAGTCCTGTATGACCAGGATTCCGTCTTCGTGCAAGGCGTCGATCGCCGCCTTCAACTGCTGCGCCGTTCCAGTGATGTGGAGCGGCTCCCACTGACCAACGTCCAGATCCGTACGCGGATCGTAGCCGAGACTAAAGGGGTTCTTCGTGTTGACGAAGGGAGGGAACTTGAAGGCATTGCAACCGTACCGCGCAAGCAGGGGAGCCAACGCCGGAACACGCAGGCTCAGGCCAGGTGTCATCGTACTGTAGGTACTGTCCCAGATAATCATTTTTCCTCTCCCCGGAAATGCGGCATAGTACCCAGGCCAGACTACAACGTTTCTATTGCATCAAAGTGTAAAAATATTCTTTGCCGAACGTGGTTTTCGATGTAGAACACCGAACATATTTTAGATTCGGAACGGTGGTATCGATATTGTTTATGCCCCTCATCAGGCAGGACGTCACCGATATCAAGCAGGACACATCCGATAAGTACATAGCAAGGCGACCTAAGATGTCGGTGGGCGTTATAGATCGCGCCTTCTGCGCTTCTTACTGGAAATCGCGTCAAATCGCATCGTCGCATAAATAATTCAGCCCACTTTAATTTCATCCGTGCGCTCAATCATTTATAACTGCATCAAGCCAAACCGAACTCCAACGCCGGAGCACATATGCGCTATTTGGTTCTAACCCCGTTAGCCCTGTTGTTGACGCTCTCAGCGAATTCTCAAACCATGCAGCCCTGGCTGTCGCGCGGTCACGACGATGCGCGGACAGGATGGAACGATCAGGAAACGAGGCTGACGCAATCACTGGTCACAACGCAGGGTCTCCGACTCGCGGTCAAGATACCGGTCATGGGAGACGCGAAGGGCATGGAAGCGCAGCCGCTGATCGTGCCTCGGGTTGCAACCGCAAACAATGGCGTCCACGATCTGATGCTGCTGCCCAGCGAAGCGAACGTCATCCGCGGGGTCGATGCGCACGACGGCTTGCCGGTCTGGAACGACATCACGCTGCCCGGTGTGCCGGTGAAGAGTACGCCCGCGATCGACTCTCACTCGACCAACGATCACTTCGGCTGCATCTCGACCGGTGTGGTGGATAGCGCGTCGAACCGTCTCTACCAATCGTGCTGGATCAGCACCGACGGCACGCCGGCCACGGCGCGGTTCAAGATGTTTGTCATCGATATCACGAACGGTTCACTCATCACTCCGAACGGCGTCGATCTCCAGGGACCTGACAACTCGTTCTGGAAGCAGCGTTCTTCGCTGGCGCTGATCAACCAGGGGGGCGTCAAAACAGTGCTGCTGGCGCACGGCTCGGTCTTTGAAAGCGGTGGCGGATTCAATGGATTCACCGGCGGAGTCATAGCATTCGATACCGCCACCAACACTGTTGCGGCGACCCTTCCCATGACCTCTGGTATATGGATGGGCGGTGCTCCGCCCGCGTGCAACCCCAGCGGAGACTGTTACTACATCACCGGCAATGGTGATTTCAACCCGACCAAAGGTTGGTATGGCGAAAGCTTCGTCCGCGTCCACTACGATCCGCCAACGAAGAAGCTTGCCGTGGCGGATTGGTGGTCGCCATGGACTGACCTTCAGCGCAGCGGTCAGCAGAAGATGCCGGCTGGAAAACTGGCGGGCGCGTCTTTGCCCTCCGAAGCGCTGCAGCCGGTCGGCGGAAGCATGACGATGCCGATCAAAAAATACAAAGGAGTGGCTGTGCAGGATGAACGTGGGAACTTCTCGGTCAACGTCGTGGTGCCCCCGATGGCTTCGGGTGCATGGAGCGACGAAGACTGGGGCTCGGCCGGCCCCGCGTGTTTCTTCGGCCTGAACGTTTGCATCGCTACCGGCAAGGACGGTATCGCGTACGGCATCAACGCCACCAATGAAGGGAAGACGACCCCGGGTCTGGTCGGCACAAAAGCAAACTGCAAAAAACTCGCGGTGCAGCCGTTCTTTGCTACCGCGAGCGCCGGGCCGGTTGACCCATGCCCCATCGACCCGCGCACGCTGAACATCTTTCCGCAGGGCGGATACACCGTCCATGAACACGGACAGCCGATCCAGTTCTTCGACCCTTTGCTGAACTCCAATGTGATGGTCCTCGGCGGCGAGAACTCTCGGGTGCATAAATGGGCCATCACCGCCAATACCGCCACATATATTGCTGAAGGGCATGAGTACGCTTCCGAGTGGCTGCGGGGACGCCCGCCCGGTGGGATGCCAGGATCGATGTGCGCGGGTTCCAGCAACGGGCATAACGAAGGCAGCTATCTTGTCGTCTGCACCATTCCGTACGACGACAGCAATCAGCGTCCCGGCCCCGGACACATCGTCATCTACGACCCAATCCACGTTACCAAAGACGGCTTTATGCCGACGCTCTGGGACTCGGGCTGGTTTGGCGCTCAGGACCCCAACAGCGAGTGGCATATGGTCTTCAATAAGTTCGATCCACCCCTGATCGACGGTGGGGAAGTCATTGTGCCTACGTTCGACGGTCGAGTCTTCATTTTGCAGTAGTGGCTGTGGGGCAGGGCATCTGCCGTGAGCTACAGATAGGCGTTTTCCTTTTGGTTG
>Ga0207652_10002776_pt1 | contig 14717 bp, 14 predicted proteins | sample KBSC63BmetaG_FD_184334 | JGI IMG/M metagenome (GOLD analysis project Ga0207652, IMG submission 184334) | Corn rhizosphere microbial communities from Kellogg Biological Station, Michigan, USA - KBS C6-3B metaG (SPAdes) (version 2) | ecosystem: Host-associated > Plants > Roots > Rhizosphere ... | reverse complement strand
GAACGACAGCTTGAAGGCACGGGTGATGTCGACGAGCGCCACGGCGATCATCGAGGAGTTCAGCGGGTTGAGTACCGATCCGCTGGAGACGGCGACGAGCAGCAGCCTCGAGCTCCGACCGCCCCCTGTGTTCATCGGTCATTTTCTATCGCCGCCGCATCGGCCGGCGCCTGCCACTGGGCGAGTTGATCTCCTGTCCGCAGAAGTTGCTCGGCAACCGCCCCTGGAGGCGGACGTTTCCGGCATTGGATCAACAGTTGGTGCAGACAGAAGATCGTCACGCGAGGTCAGGTGAGGCGGCCCGCCAAGGCGCGCAGGGCGAGCCGGTAGGAGTCGAGGCCGAAGCCGGCGATGCTGCCGGCGGCGACGGGCGCCACGACACTGACCCGCCGGAACTCCTCGCGCGCAGCAGGGTTCGACAGGTGCACCTCGACCACCGGCACCTCGCACGCGGCGACCGCATCGCGGACGGCGTAGGAGTAGTGCGTCCAGGCTCCGGGGTTGAGCACCACCGCGGCGGCCTCCTCGGAGGCCGCGTGCAGCCAGCGCAGCAGCTCCCCCTCGTCATCCGTCTGGCGCACCTCGACGACGATCCCGAGCTCCTCACCGGTCGCCCGGCAGGCCGTGACGAGGTCGTCGTAGGTGTCGCTGCCGTAGACCTCGGGCTCGCGCCGACCGAGCCGCCCGAGGTTCGGGCCGTTGAGGACGAACACCGGCTTCACGCGCTGACCTCCCGGTAGGCGGCCTGCAGCATCCCAGGATCGGGGTCCTCCAGGAGGGCAGGACGCGCCAGATCGTCGAGGATGACGAAACGCAACCGGCCCGCGCGCGACTTCTTGTCGACCCGCATCACCTCGTGCAGCCGCGGCCACGCACCGGCGTCGTAGGTGAGCGGCAGCCCGAGGCCACCGAGGACGGAGCGGTGCCGCTCGACCAGGTCGGCGCGGCCGGCCAGCCGCGCCAGCGCGGCGACGTAGACCATGCCGACGCTGATCGCCGCGCCATGGCGCCAGCGGTAGCCCTCGACGTTCTCGATCGCGTGGCCCAGGGTGTGGCCGTAGTTGAGGATCTCCCGCAGCCCGGCCTCGAGCAGATCCTCGGAGACGACCCGTGCCTTGACCCGCACCGCCCGTTCGACGAGCTCGGCGACGTGCGCCCGCGGGTCGCCGTCGAGCCGGTCGAGGATCACCGGGTCGGCGATGAAGCCGCACTTGACGACCTCGGCCATGCCGCTGGCGAACTCCGCCGCCGGCAGCGTCTCCAGCGCGTCGAGGTCGCACAGCACACCGGCCGGCGGGTGGAAGGCGCCGACGAGGTTCTTGCCGGCGGCGGTGTTGATGCCGGTCTTGCCGCCGACCGCGGCGTCGACCATGCCGAGCAGCGTGGTCGGCAGGTGCACGACGCGTACGCCGCGCAGCCAGGTCGCCGCTGCGAAGCCGGCGAGGTCGGTGGCCGCTCCCCCTCCGACGGCGACGACGGCGTCGGTCCGGCCGATGCCTATGCGGGCGAACTGCGCCCATAGGTCGGCCAGCACGAGCAGGTCCTTGGCCGTCTCGCCGTCGGGGATCTCGAGCAGGTGGACGTCGAGATCCCCCAGCGCCTGCCGGGCTTTTCGTGCCACCGGCACCACCGCCGGCTGGTGCACGACCGCGACGGCGCGTGCGTCGCCCAGCAGTGCGGGCAAGGCATCGGTCAGGGCGTGGCCCACCACCACGTCGTACGCGTCGCCGACCGGAATCCGCACCGTCATCGCAGGGCCGCCTCGACGTCGGCCACGATCTCCTCGGGGCTGCGCCCGTCGGTCGGCACGGTGACGGTGGCGACCTCCTCGTAGACCGGCCGGCGGGCGTCCATGAGCTGCTGGAGCTGCGCGCGCGGGTTGCCGAGCAGCAGCGGGCGGTCGCGGTTCAGGCCGACGCGGGCGGCGGCGTCGGCGACGTGCACGTCGAGGAAGACCACCGTGTGCGACGCGAGCAGCGAGCGGGTGCCGTCGTCCATCACCGCTCCCCCGCCGAGCGCGAGGACACCGGCATGCTCGGTCAGCGCGCGGCGTACGGCGTCCCGCTCGAGTGCCCGGAAGTGCTCCTCGCCGTGCTCGACGAAGATGTCGGCGATCCGCTGACCGGTCGCAGCCTCGATGTCGGCGTCGGTGTCGCGGAACTCCACGGCGCGGCGGTCGGAGAGCAGCCGGCCGATCGTGGTCTTGCCCGCACCGGGTGGCCCGACCAGCACGACGAGCGGGCGGGTCACCGGATCTGCAGGTTGGCGAGGTAGGAGTCGCGGTTGCGGCGGGTCTCGGGCACGGAGTCGCCGCCGAACTTCTCGAGCGCAGCGTCGGCGAGCACCAGCGCGACCATGGCCTCGGCGACGACGCCGGCGGCGGGGACGGCACACACGTCGCTGCGCTGAGCGATCGCCTTGGCCGGCTCGCCGGTGCGGACGTCGACGGTCGACAAGGCCCGCGACAGGGTGGAGATCGGCTTCATGGCGGCCCGCACCCGCAGGATCTCGCCGGTGGTCATGCCGCCCTCGGTGCCACCGGCACGGCCGGTGAGGCGGCGGACGCCACCCGCGGTGGGCTCGATCTCGTCGTGCGCCTGGCTGCCCCGGCGGCGCGCGACGTCGAAGCCGTCGCCGACCTCGACTCCCTTCACCGCCTGGATGCCCATGAGTGCGCCGGCCAGCCGGGAATCGAGCCGGCGGTCCCAGTGCACGTGGCTGCCCAGGCCGGGCGGCAGGCCGTGCACCACCACCTCGACAACGCCGCCGAGGGTGTCGGCGTCGTTGTGGGCGGCATCGATCTCGGCGACCATGGCGGCGCTCGCATCGGGGTCGAGGCAGCGCACCGGGTCGGCGTCAACACGTTCGCGGTCGGCCGGCCCCGGGATGCTGCCGGAGGGCGCGCTCGCCGCGCCGATCGCGACCACGTGGCTGAGCAGCTCGACGTCGAGCGCCTGCTTGAGGAACGCCTGCGCCACGGCGCCGAGAGCGACCCGCGCCGCCGTCTCGCGTGCGCTGGCCCGCTCGAGGATCGGCCGCGCGTCGTCGAAGCCGTACTTCTGCATGCCGGCGAGGTCCGCGTGCCCGGGCCGCGGCCTGGTCAGCGGGGCGTTGCGGCCGAGGCCCTCGAGCTCGGCGGGGTCGACCGGGTCAGCGGCCATCACGCGGTCCCACTTCGGCCACTCGGTGTTGCCGACGCGGATGGCGATGGGCCCGCCTAGCGTGCTGCCGTGCCGCACCCCACCGGTGAACTCGACCTCGTCGCGCTCGAAGGTCATGCGCGCACCGCGGCCGTAGCCCGCGCGGCGGCGCGCCAGCTCGTCAGCGACTTCCTTCGTCGTGACGTGCACGCCGGCGGGCAGCCCCTCGAGGACCGCCACCAGTGCAGGGCCGTGGGACTCCCCGGCCGTCAGCCAGCGCAACACGATCACGATTCTTTCACGGGCTACGCCGCCGCAGGACCCATCCACGCCGTGGCGCCGATCATGCAGCAGGGCCCGCCGCTCTGTGTCGAGCGGCGGGCCCTGCTGCGATCGAGGGGGTGATCAGCTGAGCATGTGCCGGTTGGTGTAGCCGACCTGCAGGTTGAACGGCTTGCCGTCGCCCATCTGCACGACCGCGAAGCCGTCCTGCAGCGAGATCAGTGCGAAGTAGCCGCCGAACGCCGTGGTCTTACCGTCGGCCGGAGCGGCCACGTCGGTGTAGCCGGTCGCCTTCCCGTCGGTCGAGTGGACCAGGAACGTCGCGGACTTCAGGCCGTTCTGGCTCTCCAGAGAGATCCAGTCGGGCTGGGCCGTCGGCGCGGTCGCCGTCGAGCCGGTGGTCACCGTCGTCGGCGCACCGCCGGCGACGACCGTGGTCGGGGCGGGTGCCTGAGCCGCGGGCGCAGCCGGCTTGTCGACCACGAGCGGCTTGAACGGGTCGCGGCCGACGACGTCCTTGAAGACGTCCGGCAGGGTCGGGAACGACTTGCTGTCGAACTTCGGCTGGGCCGGTGCACCCGCGGCCGGGTGGTGGTGCACCGGCGGGAGCGCGGCAGTGGTCTGGTCGCTGCTGCCGCCCTTCATGACGAAGTATCCGGCGATCGCTACGACGGCCACGGCGGCCGCCCCGACCAGGGCGAGCACCTTGCGGCGCTGGTCCTTGGCGGCGGTCGAGTCCTCGACCGGTGCGACGGGCGGGGCCTCCTGCTCGGGGGCAGGTGCGGCGAACAGGGTCTCGCTCATGTCAGCCTCCTGCCTTGCTGGTCGTCGGAGCGGCGGTCGGCGCCGGGTGGACCGCGGTCGTCGGAGCGGCGGTCGCGGAGCCCGGTGCCATGAAGACGCGCGCCTGGATCTGCGCGGTCAGCTGGTCGGTGGCCGCCGCGACTGTCGAGGCGCCGGCACCGGAGCCGTTCGAGCCCGGAGCCAAGCTCCAGCCATCAACGATGATCGCCCGCTGCAGCCCTTCGAGGTTGCTGACGAACTGCTCGATGTTGAAGTAGGTGCCGGTTACCGACACCGTCACCGGCACCTGCTCGAGCGCGGGCGCCGCAGGGGCCGCCGGCCGTCCGGCAGTAACAGTGGCAGCGGCAGCCGGCGCGAGTACCGCCGGCTGCGCCGGTGCGAGCGAGGTGAGGTCGACTCCCGCACCGTCGGCTGCGTCGCTCAGCGAGCGGATCAGCGACGGCAGGGCCGGGTTGTCCGGGATCTTCTGCTCGATGACCGCGAGGCGGGCCTGCTGCTTCGGCAGATCCTTGGCTTGGGCCTTGAGCGAGCTGATCTGGTTGCGGAGCTGGTCGTTGCTGCTCTGGACTCCGGTCGCCTGGGTTCGCAGATCGGCCGCGTGCGACCGCTGCGGCTTGATCATCAGCATCCAGCCGGCAACCAGCACGACGATCACCGCGAGCACGGTGAACACCGTCCACTGGCGCATCTTGTCCACGTCAGCCTCCCGCCGGCTTGGTGTAGCGACCCGAGTGCGCGTCGGGCGTCAGGTCCACGGTCGAGGAGAAGTTGACGACCTTCTGGTCACCGATCTTCGCCTCCGTGGAGTTCGAGAAGTACGGGTTGGCGAACCCGTTCTCGCTTGCGAGCGACTCCAGCCAGGTGGCCACGTCGTCATGGGTGAGCGCGACGCCGGTGAAGGTCACCGTGCCGATCTTGTTCGGCGTCAAGGCGGTCGCCGTGGTGCTGGCACCGCTGGTCTGCGCCGCGATGTTCGTCAGCCAGACGTTGTCCGGGATCTTCAGGCTGAGGTCGTTGAGGTAGTGCGACCACTGAATCTCACCGGACATCGCCGTCGTCAACATCGTTTCGTGCGCCGCGACGTCGGCGTAGACCTGCTTGACGTTGCTGTACGACGCGACCTGCTGCTGCAGGTCGGTGTGCGTGGCGTTGGCGGAGTCGAGCTCGGTCTGTGCGGAGCTGACGCCGCCGTGGGCAAGCACCCAGCCGCCGGCGACCGCGACGACGGCCACGACCACGGCGCTGCCCATGGCCAGCTGCATCCTGCGGAAGCGCCGCTGCTCGGCGATCTCGGGGGGCAGCAGGTTGACCCGCGGCATCGCCGCGGTGTCCAGCACCTGCAGGGTGTCGGTGCTCATCAGGCCACCCCCACCAGGGCCAGACCGACCGGGACCGTCATCAGCGACTGCACCTCGTCGAAGTCCTGTCCGGACCCGGCGGTGAGCCGTCCGGCGACCGCGGGTGAGACCGGCAGCCGCGTCGCCGAGGCGAGCCGCTGCTCGAGGCCGTTCAGCCGGCTGCCCCCGCCGGAGATCACGCACCTGCGGATCGGCACCGCCGCGGGCTGGGCCAGGTAGTAGTCGATCGAGCCACGGACCTCCTCCACGAAGGAGTTGGCCGCGGTCTCGAGGGTTCGCGTCGCCGGGTGACTCTCCGACTCCTGCGACGGCACCAGCTGCAGGCCGAGCTCGCGCTTGATGCGTTCGGCGTCCTGCACCGGCACGCCCATCCGCTCGGCGACGGCCTGGGTGAGGTCGTCACCGCCCATGAGCAGGATGCGGACGAAGCGCGGCACGCCGCGCTGGTGGATGAGGATGTTGGTCACGCGGGCGCCGATGTCGACGATCGCCTCGGCGTCGGCGTCGTGCGGGCCGAAACCGTCGACCTCGGCCGCCGCGCGCAGCACGGCGAACGGCGTCAGGTCGACCTGCGTGACGGTCAGACCGGCACGGGTCGCGGCGTCGAGCAGGCCGCTGACCATGTCGCGGGCGGCCGCGACGAGCAGCACCCGGAGCATCCGCCCGCCCGCGTCGTTGGTGAACTCCTCCACCGGATGGAAGTCGAGGATCGCCTGGTCGACCGGGATCGGGATGAACTCCTGCACCTGGAAGGCCAGCGACTTGCGCAGCTCCTCGGCCGGCAACCAGGGAAGGTCCACCTGCCGGACGATGACGCGCTGGTTGGCGACGCCGACGACGACCTTCTTGGAGCCGAACTTCGCCGAGTCCCACAGCTGACGGATCGCTCCCGCCACGGTCTCCGGGTCTGCTACCTCACCATCGCGTACGGCGCCGGGTGGCAGCGCGACCTGGCCGAACCGGCGCAGAGAGGCACCCCCCTTGCCGAAGGACAGCTCGGCAGCGCGGACCCCGGAGGTCCCGATGTCGAGACCGATGGCGGTACGTGATGCCACGGTTGTCTCCTGCCTCCCGGTGTCGAAGCCCGCCGGAACGTTCCGGGCGCTTCCCCTCGGATGTCAGGTGTTGGCATCGGATGCGCGAGCAGCCGCCTTGAGCCGACGGGGCGATGAGGCTGCTCCGATCAGGCGTACGGCGCGGGTGACGCGCCTCACCGGAACGGCGTACGGCGCTCGCATAGTCTCGTCCGGTGCGGCAGTCGCCCTCCTGGATCCCGGCCGCCGCGGCGGCGGCGTCCGTCGGCATCGGACTAGTCGACATCATCAGCGCGGTCACCCCGGAGTTCGGCGAACGGCTGCGCACGCTGCGCAGCTACGTGCCCGACGTGCTGCCGCACGCCGCCTCCTCCGCGACCGTCGTGGTCGGGGTGCTGCTGATCCTCGTCGGCCACGGCCTGGTCCGGCGGAAGCGGCGCGCCTGGACCGCCATGCTCGTGCTGCTGGCCGCCAGCATCGCGCTGAACCTCGCCAAGGGTCTCGACTACGAGGAGGCGGTCGTCGCGGCGGCCGTGCTCGCCGCGGCGCTGCCGCTGCGGGGCTTCTTCTACGCCGCGGGCGACCCGCGCACCCGATGGCGATCGCTCGGCGCGTTCGTCGCGTTGATCGTGACGAGCTTCGCGATCGGGTTCGGGTTGATCGCGGCGCACCACGACCGGATCGTCGGCTCACCGTCGCTCTGGGACTACCTGCGCCACATCGCCCTCGGCCTGGTCGACATCAACGGCCCGATCCGGTTCTCGCGGCCCGGGGCGGCCGACCAGGTGTCCGACATCCTGCTCGGGTTGGGAGTGCTCGTCGGCGCGACGACGATCTACCTGCTGATGCGCCCCGCCGAGCCACCCGGCCGGCTGGACCCGGAGTCCGAGGGACGCGTGCGTGAGCTGCTCGAGCGGCACGGCGGCCGCGACTCGCTGGGCTACTTCGCGCTGCGCCGGGACAAGTCGGTGATCTTCTCCCCGAGCGGCAAGGCGGCGATCTCCTATCGCGTGCACACCGGGGTGATGCTCGCCTCCGGCGACCCGATCGGCGACCCCGAGGCCTGGCCCGGCGCGATGCAGGAGTTCCTCACCGAGGCCGACCGGCACGCCTGGCTGCCCGCCGTCATGGGGTGCAGCGAGCTCGGTGGTCAGGTCTGGGTGCGCGAGGCCGGCCTCAAGGCGCTGGAGCTCGGCGACGAGGCCATCGTCGAGCCCGAGTCGTTCACCCTCGAAGGCCGGTCGATGCGCAACGTCCGCCAGATGGTGGCCCGGGTGGAGCGCGCCGGCTACACGGCGCAGGTGCGCCGGGTCCGCGACATCCCCGCGCCCGAGATCCAGGAGATCCGCCACGTCGCCGCCGCCTGGCGCGGTGCCGAGGTCGAGCGGGGTTTCTCGATGGCGCTCGGCCGCTTCGGCGAGGCCGGCGACGCCGAGTGCGTGGCCGTCACGGCGCACAAGGACGGCCAGCTGCGGGCGCTGCTGCACTTCGTCCCGTGGGGCTGTGACGGGCTCTCGCTCGAGCTGATGCGTCGGGACCGGTCGGCCGACCCCGGGCTCAACGAGTTCATGATCGCCCACGCGCTCCAGGCGGCCGGCGACTTCGGCGTACGCCGGGTCTCGCTGAACTTCGCGGTGTTCCGCTCGGCGTTGGAGCGCGGGGAGCGGCTCGGCGCCGGGCCGGTGCTGAGGTTCTGGCGACGGCTGCTGCTGATCGCCTCCCGGTGGTTCCAGATCGAGTCGCTCTACCGCTTCAACGCGAAGTTCCGGCCGATCTGGGAGCCGCGGTTCGTGTGCTACCCGAGCGCGCGCAGCATCGCGCGCGTCGCGCTCGCCGCGCTGGAGGCCGAGGCCTTCTTGGTCTGGCCGCGACCGTGGGAGCGGCTCAGGCGGGCCTGACCGGCGGGGGCGCAGCAGCCGACGCGATCGCCGGTGCGCCGCGCTGCCAGAGCGTCACCTCGGCCTGGCCGAACAGGCGGCGCTCGACCACGTGGTAGCGCCGGTCCAGCAACGTCAACACCTCGCCATCGAGGTGGCCGGGCCGGGCGTGCTTCCACTGCAGCACCCAGACGCGGCCGTGCTCGGCGACCTCGTCGACCGCCTGCCCGGGGTGCACCATGCGACCGCCGAAGGTGCCGGTGAGCGGGCCGGTCTGGCCGCGCGCGAAGAGCACGTCCTGCGGCCGTGGCGCGCCGGGGTCGACCGACGGCAGGTAGTAGCGCGCCGACATGCGCACCGTGCCGGACAGGTACGCGATGCCGTCCCCCGCGTGGCTGCCGTCGAGCACCAGGTCGACGGCTGCCGGCATGTCCTCGTAGAAGTAGGGCCGGTGCTGCTCCGCCGCGACCGCCGTACCGCCGACGACCAGTGAGGCGAGGACCGCCCCCGCCGCCGCCAGCCGGGCGAGCATGCGCCACCGGTCGAACGCGGCCCTGGACAGCTCGACCGCACCGATCGCCGCGAGCAGGGAGATCGCGGGCAAGCTGCCGAGGACGTAGCGCGCGACGAAGACGGGGTGCAGGAGAGAGACTGTGACGAGCACGAGGGTCGGCAGCATCGCCCAGCCGAGCAACCACCGGCTCGTCAGCCGGTCCTCAGCCAGGGCAACCGCTGCGACGGCGAGCACGCCGGCGAGCACCGCGAGCCCCACGCCTCCACTGATGGCAGAGAAGGCGGACAGGTAGGTCCAGGGCGCCGCCCGGTGCAACCAGCCGATCTCGTTCTGCTCGTGCAGAGCCGCCCACGCCATGGGCGCGGCGAGCAACGGCACGGCGACGAGGGCAGCTCTCCAGCGGCGCGCCGCCCTCTCGACCAGTAGCCGCATGGCCTGCGCGCCGACGACCAGACCGGCGAACAGGTGCAGGTAGACGGCGCCGGTTGCCGCCGCCACCCAGGCCGCACGCCGCCGCCGGGAGGCGGCTGCCGGCCGAGGCACCAGCAGGTGCGCCGCGCCGACGCACGCGGCGGCCACCATCGTGTAGGGACGTGCGTCCCGGGCGTAGAAGACGAAGAACGGGTTGAGCGCCAGCAGGACGCCGCCGAGCAGCCCCACCAGCGGCCCGCGCAGCCGCAGCCCCAGCCAGGCGGTGAGCGCGACGGTCAGCACGCCTGCCAGGACCGACGGCGTGCGCACCCACCACGAGGCGGTGCCGGCCTCCGTCCAGACGTGCATGAACAGGTAATAGGGGCCGAGCACCGCATCGGTGTGGCCGAGCAGCGCGAAGATGTGCGGCACGCTGCGGCGCGCGACGGTCACGGTGGCGATCTCGTCGTACCACAACGGCTGATGGCCGAGGCCGACGGTCGCGACGACCGCGAGCAGCAGGGACGGCGCGGCGACAGCCCACCGCGCAGCCACCCGCGGCGCCGGCCGCCATCGAACGCGCACGGACGGGTGACGACCCGGCACGTGTGAGAGTTCCCGCGCGCCGGGCGATCCGCGTGCGTCGCCTGCTTTCGGCGGCCGCGAGACGCCGCCGTCCACCTACAGTCGAGACGTGGGCTGGGACGTTCGCGTGGCGACGCCGTGGGCAGTGGCCCTGCTCGCCCTGGTCGCGGTCGCGGCCTGGTGGCTCAGCCGTCGGCTCGCCCACCGGACCTCCCGGGTGCTGACCGCGGTGGTCGCGATCGTGGTCGCGGGCGCCAGCATCGCCGACAGCGTCAACACCCACTTCGACTACCTGCCGCTGGCGAGCAACGTGGTCGGGATCTCGAGCTGGCCGACCGTGCCGCTGTCGATCGCGTCGCCGGCCGTGCTGCACGAGGCGCTCGCCCACCACCACTACCGGGTGGACCTCGGGGCACGGCAGGTGCCGCCGTCGTTCGTCCACCACGACTACGAGCACGGTGCCGTCACCACGCTGCCGATCCCGGGCCGGATCTCCCGCTACGGCGACTACAACGCGCTGGTGTGGCTGCCACCGCAGTACTTCGCCGAACCGACGCACCGCTTCCCGGTGCTCTACCTCCTGCACGGCAGCCCAGGCGTGCCGCAGGACTGGCTGCGCGGCGGCCAGGCCGCCACGACCGGGCTCGCGGCGGCCCAGCACGGCAACCCGCTGATCATCGTGATGCCGAGGGTGAGCCACGGCTGGCTCGACGACTCCGAGTGCGTCGACGGGGTGGAGGGCAAGGCCCAGGCCTACCTCGTCGACGACATCGTGCCGACGGTCGACCGGACGCTGCGGACCTACGCCGACCGCACGCACCGGGCGGTCGGCGGGATGAGCGCCGGTGGGTTCTGCGCGCTGAACGTCGGACTGCGGCACCGCACGCTGTTCCGCGCGATCGTCGACATGAGCGGCGACACCCACCCGACGCACAGCGGCGGCTGGCAAGCGCTCTTCGGCAAGGGGGCGGGGGCCGCGTACGACGAGTGGACGAACGACCCCCGCCGTTACGCCCCGTCTCTGCCTCCCGGCCCGCCACTCGCGGTCTGGATGGACGTCGGGCGATCCGACCGGGCGATCTACGCGGAGATGCGCGCACTGGCGCCGGTGCTCGAGGCCCGCGGCATCCCGGTGCGGCTCGGGACGCGCCCCGGAGGGCACACCTTCCACGTCTGGGCTCCGGCACTGCACGACGCGCTCGCCTGGCTGGCCCCGCTGGTGCAACGGTGAGGCGCGTGGTGCTGCTCGTCCTCGCCGGGGTGCTGGCGGGGTTCGGCGCCTACCTGGTGCACGACGAGACCTTCACGGGACTGATGCTCGCCCTCGCCGCTCCTGCCCTGGTCGCGGCGGCGCTACCCGCCCGGCGTTACTGGCTGCTGCTGACGTTCGGTGCTGCCGCCTGGCTGGTCGGCTATGCGACGTGGGACTCGCTGGTCGACCTGGCCGACGGGATCCTCTTCTGGTGGCCTGCCTTCCTCGCGGTCGCCGCGGTGCTGGTTTCGTTGCGGATGCCGGTCACCCCACCGTGAAGCTGTTGTAGGCATGGGCTATCTGCTGCCCGACGAGCACGCCCAGCAGCGCACCGGCGATCATGAACGGACCGAACGGGATCTTGGTTTTGCGACCCGCATCGCCGGCGAGCATAAGCGCGATCCCGGTGAGGCCACCGAGCAGGAACGCGCAGAACGCGCCGACGACCAGGGCGCCCCAGCCGACCCAGCCGAGGTAGAGGCCGAGTACGCCGGACAGCTTCACGTCCCCGAGACCCATCCCGGCGGGGTAGACGAGCACCAGCAGGAAGTAGAAGGCGAACAGCGCTGCCATGCCGATCAGGGCCCGCTCGAAGTGGGTGACTCCGGCGCCGGCCGCGGTCGCGACGCCCAGCAGGACGATGGCGACCGGGTAGGACGGAAGCGTCAGCACGTTGGGCAGTCGCTTGGTGTCGTAGTCGATGAAGGCCAGCGCGATGCCGACGGCGCCGAGGTAGAGGAAGCCGGGCAGTTCCGGCTCCGCGCCGACGCGCAGCGCGAGCGCGACGAAGACGAGTGCGGTCAGCAGCTCGACGGCCGGGTAACGCGCACTGATGCGGGTCCGGCAGTGACGGCAGCGACCCCTGAGCAGCAGCCAAGAGAGGACCGGCACATTGTCTCGCGGAGCTATCGGCCGGTCGCAGCCTGGGCAGTGTGAGGGCGGGTGCACCACGGACTCGCCGCGGGGCACCCGCCAGATCACGACGTTGAGGAACGACCCGATGACGAGCCCGAACAGCCCGACGAGTGCGGCAACTCCTGCTGTCACGTCGACAGGCTAGTCACGGTCATGGCCCGATCCGGGTCAGTGCACGTTCTGCGTGTTGACCTGCCGGTAGTTGATGACGGTGACGGTCTGCACCGGCCCGGGCGGGTTGGCGACAAAGCACTTGTCGAGGTACCAGTTCTGCGTGCCGGTGCCGCCGACTGACTGCGCGAACAGAGTTCCGATGACGTTCGCGTTGCCCTGGCCGCTGTAGGACCCGTCCGGCACGAAGAACGACGCGACCAACGAGTTGCTGCCCGTGAAGCCGCTGGTGTTGTAGACCATGTTCCCGTTGCGCACCACGATGACAAGGCTGCCAGTCGTCGTGCAGGCCGAGTCGTCGTTCAGGGCCCGGAAGTAGGTCGTCGGCAACATGCTCGGTTTGAGCTGCACCGTTCCTCCGCTCAGGTCGTAGAAGACCACCGCGTTACTCACGTTTGCCGAGGTCAGTGCAGTCAGCGGATTGAAGTTCGCATTCGTCGTGTAGGTGTTCATCGACTGCGCCAGAGACTTGAGCGCGGCGTACTCGCTGGGGCTCAGACCCCCGGGCCGGTAGCCCATGGCCTGCAGATCAGTCATGGTGAACTTCGACGTCGTCGGGTACGTCTTCCCGGTAGACGTGTCGGTCCAAATGTTGGAGCAGGGAGTGCCGGTGAGGTCGCCGCCCTGCGAGTCCTGGTCGTAGTAGTCGGGCAGGTTCTTCGGCGCACCCGACGAGGGAGCGTTGCACGTCCCGTAGTAGCTGGGATCGTGCACGTTCGCGTTGTTGACACTCGCGGAGGTGCCAGTGCTGCAACCGGAGTTGGCCTGCGTCACTTGGCCGACCGAATGAGCGGCTGCAGGAATGTCGTACTGAGGGTCGACGCCAGAGAACTTGATGCCGCCGCCGCCGCCCGTCGACGCGGGGACTGGCCCCGAGTAGCCACTTGCGGTGGCGTACGTGTCGGCTTGGCGATGGTTGATGCATCCCTTGCTGAACATGCTCTCGTGGTTGACCCCGAACGTGCCGCCGGTGCTGACTGAGTCCGCGTAGACGCCGATCGGGAACTTCGCCGGCTTCACCTTCAGGTCGACGACGACGCTGCGGGCTCCCGGGCCGCCGCCCGCCAGGCCGGTCGAGTGCACGCGGTAGATGGCGTATCCGCTGTTCGGCACACTCGCGCTGAACGGTGTGTAGGCCTGAATCGTGCTGATCCAGACCGCGAAGCACGGCAGCGGGGAGCCGTCACAGATTGTCGATGTCCACGTGCCGCCCGGGTAGTGCGCTCCGTCGGAGCGCACCTTCTCCGGCGAGGTCGAGCTCGTCCAACCGGGCGGGTTGGACGTGCAGGTCGCGGACAGCGTCGACGGGCTCGTCGAGGTGTCTTCCGCGCAGTTGAAGACACCGGCAGGACTGGTTCGGATCAGCTGTACCGCCTGAGCCACGCCAGCATCCGCCGTCTGCAGTGCGTGTGAGGCGTCCCGGTCCCGGCCGGCGTTCTGGTTGCCGTTGACCGCGACGAGCGCCACCGTGCTCGTGAGGACCCCGGCCACCGCGATGAAGATCACCGCGACGATCAGCCCGACACCTTCGTCCTTGCCGTGTGCCAGCCGGCGGATCAACCAGCGCGCCTTGTTACCGATCATGAGACGTTCCTCAACGCGACGGAGGTTTGGTAGCTCTGGGTGTGGCCGGCGTCCTGCATGGTGACCTGCAGCGACACCGCGTTGACGTGAACGAGCTCGGCCGTGGTGAGCGTGTTGGAGCTGTCACCCACCGGAGGACCGGCCGCGTCGAGATCCCACCAGTACGTGATGCCGTTCGACTCCTGGTACGGATACAGGTTGCTGGTGAAGGTCAGCGTGAACGCAGTCACCTTCCCCGACAGCAGCGGCTGCGGCACCGTGCCGTCCGTGGGGGTGCAGGAACCGGCGACCACGGTGCCGGCAACGAGGTAGAGGGCAGGGTCGGAATTGCCGCCCCAGCAGACGGTCTCCGTCTCCGGGCCCGCGGTGGCGCCGGGGCTCGGGCACGTACCGGGAGTCTGGATCGGAGTCGTGCCGACGCAGCCGTCGCCATCGAAGTCGGCCTGCAACGTCACGGAGGTCACCGCGCCGGGCACGTAGCCGTAACCCGAAGTAGACGCATACGGATTCTGCACCGACACCAACCCGGGCGTCTCAGTGCCGTCTGCGGCAAAGGTCGGCGTCGCCTGGCGCAGGTCGTCGGTGATCCGGTTGAGCGCAACCCGTGCCTCACCCGTCAGCTCCTCCCGGCTCGTCGTCGCCTTGGCCGACGTCTGGGCCGACAGCAGGACCGTGATCAGGATCGAACCCATGATGCCGGCAATGATCACGGCGACGAGGAGCTCGATCAGGGTGAAGCCGGCATCGGTGCCCATGCGGCCGTCCCACCTCTGACGCAGCCGGTTCATCG
>Ga0207652_10002775_pt1 | contig 14721 bp, 18 predicted proteins | sample KBSC63BmetaG_FD_184334 | JGI IMG/M metagenome (GOLD analysis project Ga0207652, IMG submission 184334) | Corn rhizosphere microbial communities from Kellogg Biological Station, Michigan, USA - KBS C6-3B metaG (SPAdes) (version 2) | ecosystem: Host-associated > Plants > Roots > Rhizosphere ... | reverse complement strand
GGCTGGCGAGTAGGTGCTCTCGGTGTAGACCGGGCATGGGTCGAGGGCGACCGCTTGCGCTGTCGTGTTCGTCAGGGTGACGACGTAGGTGACCGCGACGAGCAGCCCGTCGCCGTCCGGATCGCCGGTACCGGGAATCAATAACTGCGGACCGCCAGGCGGCTCTTCGTGCGCGGTTTTCGTCACGCCGTCGACGACGAGCAGCCCGGCGCCGTCCGGATCTCCTGTGCCCGGAATCGTCCACTGCTACCCGGGCGGGACGACCTGCGAAGCCCCCGGCCCCACGCCCAAGGCGACGACAAGTGCGGCGAAAACCTTGCCCTACACCGGGCTACGGTCCGCGACACTCTTGGTGTCTGTCGCAGCGCTTCTTCTCATGGCTGGAGGCTCCCTCATCCTCGTCGCTCGAGGCCCCAGCGACAGCCCGCAGCGCTAGGACAAGTGTCGTTCTCGCTCCGCAACTACTCCGCGCCGCCCAAGAGGGCGTCAAGCGCGTCCTGCCCTTCGGTTTGAGCGAAGCACTCCGGATGAGCGACGACGAACGGCGTCCAGCCGTGGATGTCGGTCCTCTCCCGCACGAAGCGGGCCGCCTGAGGCTTCGACGAGTCGTTCCAGTCGGTCGGGCCGACGTTCACGAACGCCGTGTCGGGCTGAATCCCGCGTCCGTAGACGTGGCAGATGCCCGGTGATCCCTGCACAGCCACGGATCGAACCCTGAACGCCCGGCGTCGTGTATGTGCCGATGTAGTGCACGGGCCGGCCTCAAGCGGCTGGGAGCCAGGGGGCTTAGCGAGCATCAGATGCGGGAGTGGCCACAACCCACGCTCCGTCCATCCGCAGGGCGTGCAGGTTATGATCTTGAAGCGCGCGGGTCGTCGCCTCGTCGTCCAAGACGGTCATTTGCCACGGCTGATCCCAGGACTGTCCGCTGACGCTGTATCGGGTGGTTGCACTCACAACCGGCCACTGGCTGTCGTCGACGTCCAGCAGGCAAACTTCGACGCTCCCCAGCATGGAGCGGCCCGGTCGAAAGTCTCGGCCAGGGTCCAGACGTTGCAGGACGACGATCCCGTCGGCCACCACGTGGCTGGCTGCCGTGCCGAGCAGCGCCTGACGATGTGCGTCAAACGCCGTGTTGACCAGATGAGACAGCAGCAGCACGGCGTCGAATCGCTCCTCCGAACGGAAGTCTTCGATGCGCGATTGAAGCGGCGTGGCCCGACTGATGTGCCCCAGCATCTCGGCCGACTCGTCGACGGCTAGTACGTCGTACCCGGCGCCAGCCAGCGGGTCGGCTATACGGCCCGCCCCAGCGCCCAGGTCGAGGATCTTCTTCCTGCCACGCACGTGTTGCAGTACCACAGACAAGTCGGGCTCGGCGGGCAGCGCGGCGTACGCCTCGACCGGGGAGCCGTCAGGGGTGACCACCCCACGACGATCGCACCACTTCCATGCGCGTGCAGCCGGTGCAGCCCGCATGTGGCGATGGGATGTTGTTGAGGGTGGCGTCCGAACAGACGGTCATCCGCGCGTTGGGGAGGGCAGCGGGTCCTTCGTTAGGGCTGCGGCCGGGCCGCTTCCGACGGCGACGGTGATGCTGGCCAACTGGTGGGCGGTGAGGCAGTCCTGGCTGGCTGGGCAGCCGAGTGCGAGGTCGATAGTGCCGGTTCCGGGCCCGTCGCCGTTGGAGACGACAACTCCGATGCCGTCGGCGTTGAAAGGGGTCTCGGGCGCGTCGCTGGCGGTCTGTAGCAGCGGGCTGTCGATCTGGATGCGTAGTCGGTCGACGCACGGTCCCTCTGCGTGCAGGTACATCAGCGCATCTCCGGGCATGGCGAGCAGGTTGTGGTGGGCTCCCGGACTGATGCGCCACTGAACCGGGCTGGGCGGCAATGAGGCGGTAACGGTCAGCCCCGCGCATTCCCCGGTCATGACGAGCGCCGGCAACTGTCCTGTCGTGGGGGCCGGGGCCACCGTCGGAGCGTTCGGGCCGTCGAGCCAGGCCAGGTTGCGCCAGTGGGTGGTGAACGTCAGGTCTTGCCAGGCCCGCAGAGCGGCCTGCGTGTGGGGAGGGGAAGCGGTCGCCACGATCACCTGGTAGCCGTCCACTTCACGGGTGAACGACGCGTAGGTGCCTTTGACGGGCAGGCAGGTGCCGATGGCCGGCTGGCCGTGCGGTACGACGCAGACGTGGATACCAGGCAGGCCCTGGCGGGTGGGGTAGTAGTCGTTCAGCCCACCGTCCATCGGCTTGTAGCCGGCCGGTAGACGGGTGGGCGCCACGATGACTGCGCCCGGCGCGACGCGCAGGAACTGCTCGACGGCCTGCCGGTAGCTGCCGGGAGGTGCCGGGGCAGAGTTGGGGCCGGGACTGGTCGACCCGGCCGGGACCACGACAGTGGCCGTGTGGTCGCCGTGCCAAAGTTCGACCACGCCCAGGGTGGCGGCGGCGATAAGCAGACAACTGGCCGCCGAACCGGCGACGCGCCGCCGGCGCCGCGCCCGGCTGATGCGGGCCCGGACCTGCGGGTAGGTGTCGGCCGGGTCGTTCACCGTGTCGGCCTGCTGCCGCATCGCTTGGCGGAGCTGGTCCACAACTGGGCTCATCGCTGATCTCCCACACCAAGTCGAGGTTCCTCCGCCTGCGCAGCAAGGAGCCCTTCCAGCCGGGCGAGCGCCCGCGCGCTGCTGCTCTTCACCGTGCCGAGCGGGATTTGCAGGATGCGGGCGACATCGGCTTCGCTCTTGTCGTCGTAGAAGCGCAGCACCATGACTGCACGCTGCCGTGCGGGCAGCGCGGCGAGCGCCCGCAGCACCCGGTCGCGTTCCGCCGTCTCATCGGCGGCGTCTGCCACCCCGGCGTCAGGGATGGTCGGCGTGGCTCGTTCGCGCCACCAGCGCCGCCGGCGCTGGTTCAGATGCGTGTTCACCAGGATGCGCCGGGCGTACGCGTCGACCGCTTCCTGCGCCTCCAGCCGGTTCCATGCGAAGTACAGCTTCGTCAAGGCGACCTGGACGAGGTCCTCGGCGTGACCGTAGTCCCCGGTCAGTAGCACGGCGAGCCGGCGCAGGCCGGGGGATCGTGACAGCACGAACTGCCGAAACGCCTCCTCCGCGCCCGCGTCCACCGCGCCTCCCCAACCCGCCGTCTCCCCATAAGACACGGTCGCGGGGCGGTCAAGTTCCACGATCTGGAAAACCGCAGGCGTCAACAACGAAGGGCTTCCGGCGCGTCCTGATCGCGACCACCATGTGCTCGTGGTCGACGTGCTCGAGCAAGGCAGTGAACGCGGCATGGCACGTCGCCGCTGGCCGTGGCTGCTCGGCGCACTCGTCGTCATCGCGGGTCTTCTGGCCGGTCCTGCCTGGTCGGCCTGGGACGGGCATCAGCGGCAGGAGATCGCCCGCGGGTGGGCGTTGCGGGCCGCCTTCGATGACGGACGGGCAACGGCGCTGGCGAAGCTGGCCGCTCGGGCGGTGCCTGGTGACGAGGGCCCGTACTCGGCGGCCGTGCGGGCGCTGGACCGGGAGGAGGCCACTCGCCTTCAGGTGCTGCTCGGCCGGTTGCCCCACGTCCTGCTGCGCGGCAGCACCGGCACCATGCGTGACGCCGTGGCCGCTGCGATCCGGGCCGAGCGCGACAGCCTGCTGCATCCGGCACCGGTGAACGTCGGTGAGCAGCCGATGCCGACGGCGGACCCGCAGGCGCTGCATCTCGCCGACCGGGCGAACCGGCTGCTCTCCGGCGTGAAGGTGCACGTGCCCGCCCAGCCGGCGCACGCCGCGGATGCGGCCATCGCCCACTTCGGCCACTTTCTCGACCAGCAGGTCGGGCCGCTTCGGCTGCTGGTCTACACCGATACGGGGCTGCGCTGGCTGGACGTGGACGCGAGCCACGTCGAGACCGGGCCGGCCTATGACATGCCGAACCTGGACACGCTGCCCGGCGTCGGCGTGGTCACCCGGCCGGGCTGGCTGGCACTGGGCGGACCCGTGATGCGCACCCTCGATGAGGACGGCGAGTCCTACCCGCTGCCGCTGGGTCCCTTTGTCGTGGCCGGACCGACGCCGGGGACGGTCTGGACCAGCGACATGCGCCAAGCCGTGCTGAGCGACCGGCAAGGCCGCCGGCTGCGGGGGACGGTCACGGTGCCGGCCGGCACCGAGCGCATCAGCGGCGCCTTCGGGAACGATCTGCTGCTGCTTCAGAACATGGGCAGCAACCCGGGACATCTGGTCTTGTGGAACACCCTCACCCACAACGAACAGCTCATCGGCACCGACGCGTGCATGTTCCCGCTGGACCTGCACGGCTCGCTGCTGGCCTGGCGGTCCTGCGACGATCCGGTCTCGACCCTGCAACTATCCGACCTGCCGAGAGGCGCCACCCGCACGGTCACGCTGCCGGCAGGGTGGACCGCCGCGACCGCCGGGTTCTCCCCCGACGGGAAGCGTCTCGGCGTCTGGCTGTACAGCTACCAGCAGGACGGCACGCGGCTGCTGATCATCGACGCGACCACCGGCCGTTGGCGCGAGTCGAGCCTGCCGGTCAACCGAGGCGGAACGAGTCCGTTCGTCTGGGCCCCAGACTCGGCGAAGGTGTTCACCGGCTACACCACCGGCGGCCAACATCGGATCGCCGTCGTCGATGCCGCCACCGGCGCCGCCGAACTACTCCGCTACCGCGCCGGCGGACTGCTGCCACTCGCCGCGCTTCCCCGCTGACCCGGCCCCACAGCGCCTCCGGATCATTGATGTGCTCCTATGTTGTCAACGGCGGCGTATAGAGGCCGATTTCGTCGCGGAGGTCGGCGTGCAGGGCGACGTAGACGACGTCGCTGAGGTAACGTCGGCTAGGCCACTCTTGTCAAGAGACGTTGACAGGCAGGGCTCACGCGATGCTGCGCACGCTGTCCCAACCAAGCGCGATATGCCCCTCCGGACTGGGCAAGCGCTTGTGTGCGTGGCCGTGTGAAGACCGGAAGCACGTGGGATCGACCCCGCCCTTGCCGGCAGGCTCCCGCTACGGATGCGCGCCGGCGTACGCCGCGTCAACTTCGATCACGCTGATGCCGGTAACGGCCGGCCCGGCCGTCGGCTCCTGGGCGAAGATCGTGTGATCGGGATACCGGTTCGACGGCAGCCACTTCGGTACCACTCCGTAGCCCGCCCGCGCGGCCACCCTGCAGGCGACCGCCACATTCAGGCCGAGGAGATTCGGCACCGCCTCGCGCGCGTTCGCCGATCCAGTCGGTGCGGGGCAGCCATCAGTGCTCATCGTCGAGGACGCCTCCTCGATTTTGATGACGCGGCCGGCGGCGGCATTCTGAGAATTCGGAATGTTCCAATCGAACTTCGCGCCCTGAGACGCAACATCGGGGGCCCGGATCTTCATCTGGTACCGGACACTGGCGTGGGCGGGGATGGACCGCACGCTGTCGCAGTTCAGGTAGTAGCTGTGCACCGAGCCCGCCTTATTGACTGGCGAATAGATGCTCTCGGTGTAGACCGGGCACGGGTCGAGGGCGACCGCTTGCGCTGTCGTGTTCGTCAGGGTGACGACGTAGGTGACGGTGTCCCCCGCGGTGACCACCGCAGGCATGTTGGCTTCGGCGGCGACGCCCGGGTACAGGGCCGATCCCGGCGGTGGAGGCGCCGGCACACCCAGTGGCGTGACCCCGTCTGCGCAGAAGTCACCGGACGCGACCGCAACTCGCAGGTCGCCGCCGCCCGGCATCCCGATGACATAGTCGCGCGCGTTGACGTACTCGCTAGGCGGGCAGTTGTCGGTGCCGACGATGGCCAATCCGGCGGTGTCGCCCGGTCGCAGGTCACCCGGCCAGGCCTCCTGGTCGCCGAACATGCCGCCGGATCGCACGGGGAGCGCCAGTGAGGTCCCGTTCGCTCGCACCGCGGTCACACTCGCCGGCAACCCCGAGACTGAGCAATCAGTCTTACCGATGTTCGTCACGGTGATCCGCTGCGCAGCGTTGCCCGTCGCGAACCCAACACCGCCATCTCGTCCCTGTAGCTGACCAGCCGCGCAAGCCGGGTACGCCGCCGGCGGCGGAGTCGGCGCTGCCGGCGGTGGCGGCGGGTTAGCCGGCCGGTCGACCCACGGCACGAGGCCGGAGACACCGCTGACCGCCGGCGCGCTCGACGAGTGATTGTCAGCGGTGAGAGTTGAGGCCCCTACCGCGACGGCGGCCACCACGACGCAGACGGCGCTCGTCGCGGCCAGCAGTCGTGCCCGTCGGCGACGACGCACTCGCGACACCAGTTGCTCGAACGGAGGAGCCGGCGGGAGCGGTGACCGGTCCGCTTCGCGGGTGAGAAGTTCGTGCAACTCATCCACGACCCGGCACCTCGATCCTCGGCAACGGCGACAGCGACTGCCGGGCACGACCCAGCCGGGACTTGACGGTCCCCGCCGGCAACCGCAGCACTCTGGCGACTTCCTCTACCGGCAGGTCGAGGAGGTGGTGCAGGACGACGACCTGCCGCTGCTCGGGAGGCAATGTCGCGAGGGCTCTCATCACGTCGATCCCCTCGCCCGTTGGCGGCGCGACATCTGGCGACGCCCCAGTGCGACACAGCGCCGCCAGCCGGTTGCGGGCGCGACGCCGTCGGTTGGACAGCAGCCGGAACGCGACGAGACGCAACCATGCTTCGGGGTCTTCGTAGCGGGAGACCTTGTCCCACCGAGGGAGCAGCCGCACGAACGCGTCCTGCGCCACTTCCTCCGCCTCGGCCTGATCACCGCAGACAAGGGTGAGCACCCGGACCAGCCGGGGGTAGCAAGCTGCGTAGAACTCGTGCACCAGCCCCCCTCCGGTCAGGCTCTACCAGGTAACACCCGCCAGCGGACCTACCGGTTCCCTTCGAGAGCAACCGCGAAGGGAAAAATCACCGAAGGAGTTGGCGCGCTCGCTCGACGAGAGCCGGCGGGCGAAGGACGGTCACGCGCCAGACCCGCTCCTGGTCGATGTCAGCCAGGCGGACGTGAGCCAGCTCGTTGCGGAGCCGAGGCAAGAACCTCCAGGGATCCTGTTGCGGCGGATTCGCCAGGCGAAGGTAGGCCTCGGCTTCGTTGCCGAGGGCGATCCAGAGCCGCTCGATGATCCAGCGGTAGTGGTCATCGGCGGTGAACCGTTCATGGTCGCCATCGGCGACGAGCCGCTGGATGTTGTCCAGTAGCGCGACGAGCTCGAGAAGCGCGCGCCGCTCCGGCCGGCTCGGCGCCGTCACAGCGGTTGGGCGTCGACCAGGTCTTGACTGACGTGCTCGTTGGACAGCACGCGGTCGGAGAACAGGCTCACGCGGGCTCCGAGCAACGCCTCGGCGGCGAGGTCGAAGGCCACCATGTCGAGCAGATCTCTGTCGTCGGCAACGCGCCCCACAAGCCGGCCAGGCGAGGCGAACCGCAGCTCGGAGACCCCGTGCTCGGCGGCCAGGCGCATGAGATCGTCGCGATGCGCGCGGACCTGGCGCTCGTCGACGAGCGGCAGGTCGGCCTCGGCCGACGACGTGGTCATCGTCTGAGTGTACGAGCCAGACCGGTTCAGCGCGATGTTGCACGTATGTTGCACGCCAGCCCGCTCAAAGGGCCCCACACCCGCTCTGACCTGCGAAGACGCGAGCGATCATGACCGCCTGAAAAGCGGAAGGTCGGCGGTTCGACCCCGCCCCTGCCCACCACCTTCTACCAGCGTTCTCCCGGGCCAGCGCGCTGGCCAGCCGGCTCGGGTGCTGCATGTCCCGTGTCGCGGCAGGAATACCGGGGGCAGTCTTCCTAATCCCGTCTGCGACGTTCAACTACGGCGAGTGGGACAGCGACATCAAGCGATTCCTCGTCGGCGGCCCAGACGCGGCCATCGGCCAGCGAGACCTCACGGCCGTCGTGTTCACCGACGTCGTCGGCTCGACCCAGCCTGTCCCCCGCGTCGGTGACGCCGCCTGGCGCGACACGCTCGCTTTGCTCGACGCCTTCGTCAAACGGGAGGGTGTCGTGCTTTGAGCGCGGCTTGGGTCCGGTCGGAGACCTGGAGTTTGTCAAGGATCCGGGAAACGTAATTCTGTACAGTCTTTACGCTGATGCCTAGGGCTCGCGCGATCTGAGGGTTGCCGGCACCTTCGGCGATCAGCGCGAGGACCTCGCGTTCCCGGACGGTGAGACCCTCGATGTGTACGGGCTGCCGAGCAGCGGCGGTGGCGGTAAGGGCGAGGACCTGCGCGGCAACGCCGGCACCGAAGACCGCTCCGCCAGCCGCAACGGTGCGCACGGCTGCGGTGATCTCCTCGCTGGTGGCGCCCTTGAGGACGTAGCCGCGGGCGCCAGCGCGCATCGCGGCGACCACCGTGTCGTCGTCGTCGACCATGGTGACGGCGAGGACGACCGGCGGGTCCGGCCGCGCGAGGAGATGGGTGGTGGCCTCGACACCGGACATGCTGGGCAGGTTGATGTCCATCAGCACGACGTCGACGCCTCCGGCTGCCTCGACCGCGTCGATGGCGTCGGGCCCGTCACCGGCGGTGGCGACGACCTCGATGTCGTCGAGTGAGTTGAGTAGCGCGGCGAGGCCGTCCCGAAAGATCGGGTGGTCGTCGACGACGAGCACGCGGATGGTCACGGTCGGCCCGACTGAGCCGATTCGGTCGCCGCTGGTCGCCCGGTTGAGAACAGTGGAAGTTCGGCAGTGACGGTGGTGCCGAAAGCGGAGCTCACGCGTAGACGTCCGCGCAGCTCATCGGCACGCTCGCGCATGGTCTGCAGCCCGTTCCCCGACGATGACGTGGCATTCCGTATGCCGGTGCCGTCATCGGTGACGCTTGCGCGCAGCACGCCGTCGGAAGCGTCGATGCTGACCCGGCACGTGCGCGCGTTGGCGTGCCGGATGACGTTGGTGACGGCTTCGGTGACGATGCGGAAAGCCGCGACCTCGGTGGCCGCGGACAGCGACGGGAGTTCACCGACGTGCAAGTCGACGCGCACCGCGTTGCCGGCAGCTAGCCGTTGCAGCACCTGGGTGAGCGCGCCGGTGAGACCGAGCTCGTCCAATGCGGGTGGGCGCAGCCCCTCTACCACGCGGCGGACCTCGGTGACAGTGCCGCGCAGCTCGTCGCGCAGCTCGTCGATTTCGGGGGCCGCTGGGGACGTACATCCGACTTTCGCGGCGATGAGGTCGAGCCGGAGCAGGTGACCGGCGAGCGCGGGGCCGAGCCCGTCGTGCAGGTCCCGACGGAGCCGGCGCCGCTCTTCTTCGCGGCTGAGCACTTGCTGTTCGAGTGCCCGCTGCAGGTCCAAGGTGAGCTGGTGGGCGTTCAGCACGCCGCCGAGATGCCCCGCCAGGTCGTCGAGCAGCCGACGGTCCCGGACCCGAAGCGGCGGGTCGGGGGCCCGGTAGAGCAGGGTCCCGACCGGCTGACCGAACGCCGCCAATGGCTGCTCGACCCGCCCGTCGCTGGGTGTCGTGTCGCCGGCCAGGACGTACCCGTACGCGTCGCGTATCGCCACGTCACCGAGACCCAAGCCGCGCAGCTCGTTGACAACATTGACGAGCAAACGATGGACGTCAGCGCCCGCCTCGAGTTGCTGCCCGAGCCCGGCGAGCACGTCGTAGGGCTCGTCCCATCGGCCGAAGGTGAGCCGGTTGATGCCACGCTGCAGCAGGTCGCGAAGCGGCGCGAAGGTGACCGCTACCACCGCGGCGGCGGCCCAAGCCAGCCAGCCGACGCCGCCGGCGTCGATCCGGCTGCCCAACCCTGCGATCACTACGGCGTAAAGCCCCGCGATCACCAGCGACAGAGTCACCCACACCAGGGTGCGGTTCGCCGCGGTGCGAAGGTCATACAGCCCGCGGGCGAGCACCGCGAACCCGATCGCGAACGGCAGCGGCAGCGCAACCGCACCGAACACCCAGTCGCCCACGCCCGCGACACCGAACGAGAGCGGGACGGAGAGGACCGGCAGCGCCACCGCGGCGAAGAACAGCAGCAGCTGCTGACGAGCGACAGCGTCGCCGCACCGCCACCGAGCCCGCAACCCGACGATGATGCCGCCGACCGCCACCAGGCTGAGCGGTACATGGCCGAGCAGCCCGATTCCGCTGATCACATCCCACGGCCGGGGTGGGGCGATCGGGTTGCGCCAGGCGCCATAGCCGCTGAGATCCGCCTGCTTATCGGTGGTCGCATCGAGCACCGACGCCACCATGATCACGATCAGCACCAGCTTGAGCCACCGCACCCGCGGCTCGGCCAACCGCCCGTCCGGAAAGTACGCCGGCACCACCAGCGTGACTAGGTACCAGCCAACCGACCGCACCGCCGCCCCGGCGACCGCGAACGCCGACGAGGCGGGAACACTGCCCGGCGCAATCACGATGCCGTGATAGGAGAGGTCGACGCCCGCGCTGCCTAAGGCCCAAGCGGCCCCGGCCGCGAGCATCAGCCAGCCCACCCGATTACCCGGGCGCGCTCCCGCCACCACCGCCCCGACGAGCGCGAACGCGACCACCACCGCCGCGTTGAAGCCGGCCGTGACCACCGCCCGGTGGTCGCTGACTGCGACCGACAGCGAGCCGCTGATCCCGAGCAGCGTGACGGTGACGGCCGCGGCGATCACCGCGACCGTCACCGTGCCACGCGACGGCGCCCTCATCCTGGCCATGCTCCCGCGTCAGGGGCTGACCGGCAGTCGAATCACGCCGGAGTGCCCACTGCGACAGCACTCGGCGCCGGAGCCGCCCGGCGGGTGCGTCGCAGGGCCAACACCCCGAACCCGACCAGCCACAGGTACCACAGCATCATCTGCGGCGCACCGCTCCGTGCCGCCAACACCGCAGTCAAGCACGCCACCCCGACCACGTAGCCGATCACGGTGAACCAGCGGGGTAGCAGACGGCTTACCTGACCAGCGGCGGACGAGGCCAGCACAAAAACCCCGGCGGCGGCGCCTGACAACGAGAACCCGAAGTTGCCGATCGCGGCCACCGGAGTGATCGCGTCCACGGACACGCCATGATGGCCGTTGTAGAGCGCTGCCGCGGTCGCCGCGCCAGTCGCGATCACGATCGCGACGTAGGTCACCGCCGCGCCCGCCATGCACGACGCCAGCCAACTGGCCACGACGCCGTCACCGCGCAGCAGTTGCGCCATCAGCGAACCGCCGACGAGGAAGACCAGCACCGCGACAAGCTCGCCGTACGCGCCGGCGAATCCCGTCGTCATCGACGACGCCACCAGCGCCTTCGCTACCTTGCTCGGCGACTCACCGAGACCCGTCACCACCGACGTGTACGCCGGCGACACCGCGAACGTGACCACCACGTAGGCGATCGACAACCACCCAGCGGTCAGCCACAGCCGCCGCTGCACCGTCTCGTTCACAGCCGGCGTCGTCATGACAGGCAGGTCAGTATCGAACCGTGGCTAGCCGCCATCGAACTGCTGAACTCACCGACCGCACCCGGACCGTCGCTCGTCGCGTGCTCTGACTCCGAGGGCCCGATCTCCCCATGCAGAATGGCGTCCGGCCACCCCTCGCCCGTCACCCCGTAATGCGCGCCGAAGTCGTACGCCGACCCCATGCACGACGCGTTCGAGTTGGTGAAGCCAGGCGCCTGGTAGAACTGGCCAGTCGCCAACGCGGGCCCGGCCGCCACCGCGGTGACGCCGCCGGCCACCGTGACCACCAGCGCCGCCCGACACACGATCCACCTCATCTGCTGCTCCCCTCCACTTGGGACGTACGAAACAGCAGCAGACTGCGAGCAGCGCGTTCCCACCGGCTAGAGCAACCCTCCCATCGCAGTACGGAAAATCTCCCAGCGCGAGCGGGAGCGGCCGCACGTTGTGCGATCGGCGGCGGCCTCCGCTCGCCACTATGGGCGCGATCGGTAGTGACCCATTCGCGCCCCGACCGGCAAAGGCCTGGACGACCGTAACCGGCGTTCTTCGACACCCAGCTGCACTAGCTGCTCCTGGGCCAGGACAAGCGGCCGAGCTCCACATTGCGTTGACAGAAGCCAAAGAGGCTCAGCGGCACGACGCGCTTTGCCGCCCAAGCGGCAGCCAATCGGATGATGCCAAATTCGGACGAAGCGGCCGTCCGAGGCAGACCTCCGTAGACCGGGGCAGCGCTGAATCACAACACTCGCGTCGTCTTCGCGCGAGGGGAACGCGCAAGGCGGAAACCCGTCTAGGGGAGGGAGCGACACATGTGGCCGAAGAAACTGATGGGTCTCGTGGGCCTGTGCACGTTAGCGATTGCCAGTCCCGCGACGATGGCAAACGCTGCGAGCTTGGGCGCCCCGCCGTCGCCGGTCTCTACGTCATCGTCCTCTTCGTCAACAGGGTCGGCAAACACCGCGACGACGACAACCACGACCGCGGATGTCATCACCTGTTACCCGAATGTTCAGGATCCTCACGAATCGCACCACGTGCCCGAGACCGTCAACGTGGTTGCAACCGTGAACTGTTACCACTCCGATGGCCTTCCTGCCGCGGTGACGTACATGGATATGACCATCCAGTTGCTGTATGGCGAGTACCCCAACGGAGAGGTCGTCGCGCAAAACAACTGCTCCAACGAGGGAAGCTCGTACCTCTCCTGCAACGCCGCGACCAGCACCTGCGTGCCCGGGTACTACTACCCGTGGGTCTACATAACCATTGAATTCCCCCCGGGCTACACGCCTCAGTGGGGGTACACGCAAGGTAGCACCGGCAGAGCCGAGCCGTTCATCGACTGCGTCACCTGACGTTGATCTCGGGGCGGTCGCTGGGGATGCTGTTCGTCGCCATGGCGAGCGGTGCTCCAGCGACCCCCTCGTCGTGGGACGCCCTGTCGGAGGCGGACGGCGCGCGCGTGTCCGCGCGGTGCGCTTCGCGGCGTCGAAATGGCGAATCTCGCTAACGGGCGGGTGCGCTTGAACGCATGGCACGGCTCCGGCTGGGAGATCCGCATGGTGTTCCGGACGAGGTAAGCCGCGGCTTGGTTTGAGCCGTGTGCATAACGTTGGCTCATGCGAAGGCGGAGTGTTTCGGTGATGGGACGCAAGGATGACCGGGACTGGGAGCTTGGCACCCAGGACGAGGTTGCCTGGATCGCGGACATGACGACGGTGGGACCGACTATCTCGTCAGCTATCCCGCCGATCTTTGACGCGTACGCCACGGTGGTCCTGCCGGTAGAAGCTGAAGCCTTAGAAGATCACGAGTGTCGCCTGATGAGACTCCTAGAGGAGGCGCCTGGCGACCGGGCGTGGTGGCTCGGTTATCTGGACACGGGCACGGACGACGTGGTTTTCACTGACGCGCCCAGGGTCAGGTTGTACGCCGGTTGGCCGTACGTGCTGGTCAAGGCAGGCCGTCTGCAAGCCCAGCAGTGGCGGGCTGACGCCGCCTTCACCACGCACAGCCGGCTTCCCGATCTCATGTTTCCCGCCGACCGGACGTGGCTTCTGTCAGCGCTCTGGGACGACGACTGGTGGTCTCTTGGGGGCCCTAGAAGCCTCATTGACGCGTTCACCCGGGACCCCGACCTCGAAGTACGCGAAGTGACCACCGACGAGAGCGCAACGCCGCCAGGACACGTCTCGCGGTGACCGCGTGTGGCGCGAGATGTCCGCAGCTCGAGGTCCGGCCAGACAGTGGTCGGCAGTGTGGCGATGAAGTGCCGTTAGCCGCGTCGTCGCCTTCCGAGCACGACGAGGGTGAAGACGATGCCCGCAACAGCGGCTGTGATGGCACCTCCCACGACGGCATGCGACCAGACGAATCCCGAGGCGCAGTCAGCCGGTCTGGGACACAGCCCCGAAGGCGGGCACGAATACTCACACTGCGATGGTGCATCGCCAGCGGCCCATCCAACTACGCCGACGAGCGCCACTGCCAACCCGGCAAGGGCAATGTCGCGCAACCTCACGACGCGAACGATACGTGTCGGGGAGCGAGCCCGCCTTGCCGTAGAAGAGGTGCCGTGATCGTGCACCGGGTACGGACGGCCGTGGGCACCGCCACCGGCGCTACTGGGCAACCCATGGGGAGGGGAAAGCGTCTATCGTGCGTGCAGCGGGGGTGCTCATGATGCGACGCTGGGTTGGCACGGCTGCGGCATGCGTCTCGGTGGCGACGACGATGCTGACCGGTTGCTCGTCGAGCGGTCGTCCCTCTTCTTCGTTGACGCCTGCAATGACGCCTAGCGGCCCGGGGTCGTCAACGGTGGTCGCGACCGCTTCGGCGACTACGTCCGCGTCATTGCCTCACGGCTACATCGCAGCCGACTTCCAAGGACAACCGGCCCGGCCGTGCGCCGTCGCGACGGCGGGGCAGGAGATCTCTTTCCGCATTGAGCCCGACGTACCGCAGCCCTCCTGCTGGAAGGTCCACGAGTTCCGGGCAGTGCGCATCGTGAATGCCACGGGTGACTTTCACCAGCGCGCGGAAGTGGTCACGGGATCGCTAGGTGGCGTCGGTCGCTTCCGTTTGGGGCCGGGCACCAGCACCCTCCTCCGCCTTCCACATAGAAAGTACTTCGCGCCCGGCGACCACTGCGTAGCAGTGAGCCGCTACCGCGGTAGCTGCCTCGCGATCTGGCTAGTGACGCGCAGCGGATAGGTGCCGTTGTGAGCGATCGGTAAGTCTGACGTGCCCGCAGGGTCACCGGCGTTACCGCCGCCTACGTCCCGAAGCCCTCATTTGCTGCGGCGGTTGTCC
>Ga0207652_10002772_pt1 | contig 14723 bp, 17 predicted proteins | sample KBSC63BmetaG_FD_184334 | JGI IMG/M metagenome (GOLD analysis project Ga0207652, IMG submission 184334) | Corn rhizosphere microbial communities from Kellogg Biological Station, Michigan, USA - KBS C6-3B metaG (SPAdes) (version 2) | ecosystem: Host-associated > Plants > Roots > Rhizosphere ... | reverse complement strand
CGTACCAGCGGCCGCGCCGCGAGACGAGCCCCAGCGGCTCGATCACGCGCGTGCTGGCACGGCCGTCGGCCCGCGTGTAGTCGATCTCCAGGCAGCGCCGTCGTCGGACCGCCTCGGCGACGGCAAGCAGCGTCCCGCTGTCGGCCGCCGGCGCAGCGCTCGGCTCGCCGATCAGCGTCACCTCGTCGCGCAGGCGCTCGATCCGCCGCGCGAGGCTCTCGGGCAGGACGCGCATGATCTTCGCGAGCGCGTTCCCCGGCGCGATCCCGCGGCGCTCGGCCACGACGAGCCCGAATGCGACCGCGGTCGCCTCGTCGTCGGAGAGCATCAGCGGCGGCAGCCGGGTCCCGGCGCGCAGCCGGTAGCCGCCCCCGACCCCGGGTTGGCCGTCGACGGGGATGCCGATGTCGTGGAGGGCGACGGCGTAGCGGCGAATCGTCCGCTCGGTCACGCCCAGGTCGGTCGCGGCCGCACGTCCGTCCACGACCGGGCGGCTCTGCAGAAGCTCGAGAAACGCGAGCAGTCGGGAGGCAGGACGCGAGATGTCTGGATTCAACCACGGCTGCGGACAAAAAGTGTCCTCAATAGCTCCTAGTGTTGCGGTTCGGTCAACGGACAAGGAGCAACGGACATGGGCGACAACGACGGCCGTCACGACTTCGACTTCTACGCCGGCGCCTGGCGGATCGCGAACCGCAAGCGCGTCAACATGGTCGTTCCGGGCGACGACGAGTGGGTCGAGTTCGAGGCGACGAGCGAGGCGCATCCGATCATCGGCGGCCTCGGGAACATCGACACCTACTCGGCGCCGGACTTCCCCGGCCGTCCCGGATTCGAGGCGTTCACGCTCCGGCTGTTCGAGCCGAAGACGGCGCTCTGGCGAATCTGGTGGGTTTCGGCCGCCAGCACCGGCGACCTCGAAGAGCCGGTGGTCGGCCGCTTCGAGGACGACGGTATCGGCCGGTTCGAGTGCGACGACATCGTCCAGGGCGTCCACGTCCGGGTGCGCTACGAGTGGACGGTGATCGACGAGGACACGCTCAAGTGGGAGCAGTTCTTCTCGTTCGACGGACGCCGCACCTGGGAGTCGAACTGGGTGATGGACTCGACGCGGATCGCAAGCCCGGTGGGTGCGGCTGCGGCGATCCTGATACCGGCGGTCGCGGTCTGAGCCTTCAGGGACAGACCCCTCGGGGTCTGTCCCTACAGACCTAGCGCTCGAGCGGAAGCTCGTCGTGGCGCGACCACTCGTGCCACGAGCCGGGGTAGTTCCGAGCGCGGTAGCCGGCCGAGCGGAGCGCCATCGCGGCGACTGCCGATCGCGAGCCGGAGTGACAGTACGTGACGATCTCTGCGCCCTCCGGCAGGCCGACCAGCTCGCGGATCTCCTCCGCGGGCAGCGGCACACCCGGCCGGGCGAACAGGTCGCCCGCCTCGACGTTCTGCGCGCCCGGGATGTGCCCCTGCCGCGGGTCGCAGGGATAGCCGCCCTTGCCGCTGTACTCGTCGTCGCGCCGGACGTCGAGGATCGTCAGCTCGGAATCGTCGAGCCGCCCGGCCAGCTCCTCGAACGTCGGCACCGCTTCGAACTTCGGGTCGAGCTCGTTCCGGTTCTTCTCCAACTCCGTCACCCCCTGTGCGAGCTCACCTTGCCATGCCTTCAGCCCCCCTGCCATCACCGCCACCTCCGGATGCCCGGCGAGGGCGGCGAGCTGGTACGAGGAGCACGCGCCGATGCAGTCGCCGCCGTCGTACAGCACGAGCCGCTCCTCGCCGGTGACCCCGTGCCGGCGCAGGCGCAGCCCCACCTCGGACGCGAGCTCCTCCAGCACCGCGCGCTCGGTGACGGGAGCCGGGGAGCCGAGCACGAGCGGGATCGACCCCGGGAGATGCCCGCGGATGTGCGCGTTCGGGCCGCGGACGTCGGCGACCAGCAATCCGTCCTCGCCCAGATGCTCCGCCATCCAGGCGGTGTCGACGACCGGGGGCAGCGTGCCGCCTTCGGCGCCACGACGCCTCGCGCCGACCTCGACAGCTTCGCTGTCGGCTTTGCGCTCGGCTTCGTCTCTCACAGCGATCCCAGGAAAGTGGTCAGGATCCGGTTGAACGCGTCGGGCCGCTCGAGATTCGGGATGTGCCCGCAGCCCTCGACGATCTCCGCACGTGCGTTCGGCGATGCGTCGGCGAGCGCCTGCCCCACCTCCGGCGGGATCAGCGGATCGGCGTCGCCGGCGACGACGAGCAGCGGCAACCCGCCTGTGACCGCTTCCGTCGAGTCCGGGCGGTCGCGGATCGCGACGATCGCGCGCACGAGATCCTCGGGATCCTGCTCGGCGGCGATGCGGTGCGCGTGCTCGAACAGCTCGGAGGACATCCCCGGCGCGAAGAAGTCCTTCGCCTGCACGTTCCACAGCCCCTCGCCGCCTTGCTCGCGCACGATCCCGATCCACTCCTCCCGGAGCGGCGCGCGCTCCGGCGGATCGGCATCCGCGCGCGAGCCGGCGAGGACGAGACCTTCGAGACGCTCCGGCGCCAGCCGCGCGATCGCGCAGGCGGTGTAGCCGCCCATCGAGGCGCCGACGGCGACGAACCTGCCCGGCACCGACTGGAGCACGCCCAGCGCCCACTCGTCGAAGCTCGAGCCGAGCCCGTAGAGCGACGGCACGTGCGTCTCGTGATCGGCGAACGCCTCGATCTGAGGCGCCCACATCCGGCCGTCGAACGGCAGCGCGTGCAGGAAGGCGATCTTCATCTCGACAGCGCGGCCACGACGTCGAGCTCGGCGGCGACCGCGGGCCGCTCGGCCAGCTCGGCCAGCCGTTCCTCGAGCGCCGGGTACGGCGACAGGTCGAAGCCGAGCATGTCCCGGAGGCGGATCAGCCACGGCGCGTACGCGATGTCGGCGAGCCCGTAGTCGAACGACCACCCGAGGGAGCTGCGCTCCATCGTGGCCAGGCAGTGCGCAAGCCACTCCTCCGCCCGCTCCGCTCCGCGCCGGAACGCGTAGTACGCGTCGCCGAGGTTCGTGTCGAAGCGGAAGATCGAGAGCCGGACGAGCGCCCGCGCGGCCGGGTCCGCGGGCAGCAGCGCAGGCTCGGGGTAGCGCTCCTCCAGGTACTGCATGATCACGTCCGACTCCGGCAGCACGAACGAATCCTCCTCGAGCACCGGAACCTTGCCGAGCGGGTTCTTCTCGTACAGCCAGTCCGGACGGTCGGAGAGGTCGATCGTCACGGTCTCGTACTCGACGTCCTTCTCCGCGAGGACGATGCGCGCGCGGGCGCAGTACGGGCAGCGATCGGCGTCGTAGAGGGTGACCATCGGGGCAGGCTCAGCCTACCCCGAGCGCTCTACCCCGAGGACCGTGGCCAGCTGCGCGTGCAGCTCGTCGGGCGGGGGGAGCTCCTCGGTGGAGGAGGCGGTGCGGGCGACGGCGCGGATGTGGGCCGGGTCGGCGCCGGTGAGGCGCTGCGCGACGGTGGGGTTGGCCGCGAGCGCGACCACGTCGCCGGGCGGAAGCTCGCCGAAGTACTCCGGCACGGAGGCGTACTCGTCGGCGACGCCGCCGCGATCCCAGAGCACGTAGCGGACGACGGCGCTCTCCTCGACGCCGAGCGTGAGCACGATCGCGCCCATGGCGAGCGACACCTCTCGCCCGAGCCGCCGGAGCGCCTTGGGGTCGCGGTTGCAGAGCTCGTCGTCGACGCGCGTCCAGCCGTTGCTCGGCTGGGCGACGGCGGTCTCGGCCGACCGGCCGATCCGCGGCAGGTACTTCGCGACCGTCTGCTCGACCCGGTCGTGGTCGTCGGTCTGGACGTACAGGGCGCCGTGCGAGGGCCGGCGCTGGTCGCCGGCCGACCGCTCGGCGGCCACCGCGAGCGGCGCCGCCATGTACAGCTTCTCCGGCTCGAACCCGAGCCGCTTCCACGCCGCCACCGCCGTGTGGTTGCTCGACATCACGTCGAGTGTGACGCGGGTCGCGCCACGGCCGCGCCCCTCGTCGAGCACCGGGGTCATCAGCCGCTTGAGCAGGCCCCGGCGGCGCGCGCGCCGCCGAACGTGCGCGAACACGATGTGCCAGACATGCCCGGAGAGCATCGTCGCCCGAACCGCTCCGGCCACCCCGTCGTCGTCCTCGGCGAGGTAGACGACGCCGCGCCCGCCGATGTCGGCGGCCACGTCCTTCCATTCCTCGTCCCACGTCTCGACGAACTCCGGAGGCGCGGGTATCTCGGCCTCGAACTCCTCCCAGAGCTCGCGCAGCACCTGCTGGTCGGCCTCGGTGGCCAGCCTGAGCTTCATCCGAGCACTCTCGCGCCGGTCAAGAGGTAATGGACGGTCAAGTTCTGAAAGGGGTCGAATCGTTCGACGACGTCGTGCGAGTCCTCGTCACCATAGAACGCCGCGATCGCCTTGCGCACGCCGAGGTCACCGGGCGCCCACGCGTGTGGCCGGGCGAGATGGCGCGCGAGGAACCAGTCCGCAGTCCACTCGCCGAGCCCGCGCACGGCGGTGATCCGCGCCTTGACCTCGTCGTCGGGCAGCCCGGCCAGTGCGTCGAGGTCGAGATCCGACCGCGCGAGGCCGACCACGTACTCGGCCTTGCGCCGGGAGAAGCCGAGCGAGAACAGCTCGTCCTCGTCGGCGGCCGCGAGCCCCTCGCGGGTCGGGAACGAGAAGGCGTGCTCGCCGCGTCCGCCGTACCGCTCGATCAGCCGGTTGCGGATCGCGAAGGCGGCGAAGAGGGAGACCTGCTGCGCGCTGATCGAGGTGACCAGGCTCTCGAACGGGCTCGGCGCGAGCGGCGGCCTGAAGCCGGCGAGCGCTGAGGCGATGCGACGTACGACCGGGTCGGCCCGCCGCGCCCAGCGGTAGAAGGCGTCGAGGTCGAAGGGTAGGCCGAGCAGCGTGCCGACCTCGGCTTCGATCTCCGCGTCCAGCGGCTCGACGAGCACGCCTCCCGGCGCCTCCTCGATCCGCACCTCGCGCCCGCCGACGACGCGGTGGAGGCCACCCTCGTGCCAGAGGTTCGCGTAGTCGGGCCCGAACGCGCGGAAGCGCTCGGTGGAGACCGCGAAGTCGTAGGGCTCTGGAATCTCGAGCAGCGGCACGTCGGTCACTGCAGAGACAGGCTCGAGCCTGTCACTGCCTTCGAAGCGCGGCGACGACGTCGGAGAGCGTCTCGAAGCGCTCGTAGGAGACGGCCTGCTCGTCCAGGTACTCGGCCAGCCCGTCGCGCGCGAACACCCGCGTCGCCGCCAGCGCCACACAGCGGTCCGAGTAGCCGTCACCGACGTAGACGAAGGGGCCGTTGGCGGCGGAGGCGCGCTTGCACGGCTCGCCGCACACCGGGCAGACGGATTCGTCGCGCCACAGCACGCGCCAGCCGTCGGGCCGCGGGTCGAGCCGGTTCGCGCGCAGCTCCACCCGAACACCTTCCCGGGCCAGCACCGGCTCGATCAGCTCGTGGAAGCCGCTGGAGACGACCAGCGGGTGGAACCGATCGACCAGCTCGCGGAACCCCGGCCTCACGCGCGCGTTCTCGACCAGCCACGCCGTCACCTCGTCCAGCGGCGTCCGCACCGTCGCGAACTCGACCTCGATCACCTCGTGCAGCGTCAGCGTCCGGCCGAGGTCGTGCTCCGCGCGCTCGTACACGCCGGTGTCGCCGAACTCGAGCAGGACCATGTGGAGACTGTCCACCTCCGTCACCGTCCCGTCCCAGTCGAGGACGAGCCGCGCGTCTAGAGGTGGGATGTGACTCCGGCCGGGTCTTCGTCGGCGGTCGCGACACCGGGCTCCTCGTACCAGGAGAAGGCGTACGTGCCGTCGTCGAGGTCGCGCGCGAACGTCGTCAGCCGCAGCGGGTGGAACGTGTCGCACATCACTGCCAGCTCGTGCGTCTCCGTCAAGCCGATCGACTTCTCCGCCAGACCGGGATGCGGCCCGTGCGGGATGCCCGAGGGGTGCAGCGTGATCGACCCGACGTCGACTGCCTTCCGCGAGGAGAAGTTGCCCGAGACGTAATAGATCATCTCCTCCGAGTTCACGTTCGAGTGGACGTAGGGGATCGGAATCGCCAGCGGGTCGAAGTCGAGCTTGCGCGGACAGAACGAGCAGATCACGAAGTTCCGGCCCTCGAACGTCTGGTGCGACGGCGGCGGCATGTGGATGCGGCCCGTGATCGGCTCGAAGTCCTCGATGTTGAACGTCCACGGATAGACGTAGCCGTCCCAGCCGACGACGTCGAACGGGTGGTAGTCGAGGACGTAGGTCTGGTAGCCGTCGCGGACGCGCACCTTGACACGATGCTCGCCGCGGTCGCGGTGCGTCTGCAGCTCGGTCGGCGGGTGGATGTCGCGGTGGTAGAACGGCGCGTGCTCCATCAGCTGGCCGTACTCGTTGCGGTACCGGCGCGGGATCTCGATCAGGCCCGGCGACTCGAAGACGAGATGCCGCTCGGGGCCGCCGTTCGCGAACCGGTAGGTCGTCCCGCGCGGGATGACGACGTAGTCGCCCTCGCGGTACGGGAGATCGCCGAAGATCGTCTCCAGCGTGCCCGAGCCCTCATGGACGAAGATCACCTCGTCGCCTTCGCCGTTCCGATAGAAGGCGTCCATCTCCCCGGTCGGCCTGGCGATCGAGACCTCGACGTCCTGGTTCCACATCAGCAGCCGGCGGGCCGAGATCGCGTCGCCGCCCTCGGGCGTCTCGGCGTAGGTGCGGAAGTGCCGGTGCGCGTGTGCCTCGGGCACCCACTCGTCGCGGACGATCGGCTCGAACTCTCCGAGCTCGCGGATCCGGACCGGCGACTGGAGGTGGTACAGGATCGACTCGTTCCCGCTGAAGCCCTCGAGGCCGAAGACCTCCTCGTTCAGAAGCGTCCCGTTGTCGCGGAACTGGATGTGCCGTTTGCGGGGGACGTCACCGAGCCTGTGGTACATCGGCATGGCTTGAAGGTTAGTCAGCCGAAGCCTTCGACCGCGAGCGCCGCCAGCCGCTTTCCGGTCGCCGGGCCGAACTTGAAGGCATGCCCGGAGCAGGCGGAGCCGACGACGATCCGGCCGTGGCGCTCCAGGACGAAACGCTCGTCGTCGGTGGTCGTGTAGAAGCAGCTCTCCGCGCGTATCGGCGTCGGCTCCGCCCGCGGGAAGCGCTCGCGCGTCCACCCGGCGATCTCCTGCACCAACGCGTCGTCCGGCCCGCCCTCCTCGTCGGGATCCGACGGCGATCCGCGCATGTGGCTCCCGACCTTCAGCCCGTAGACCGGGTCGCAGAGCGAGTAGAACCCGTGGCCGCGCGTCTCGACCTCGGCCACCACAGACGGCACGGGTCCCTCGAGGCGGAAGTACGCGACCGTCTCCCGGGTCTCGACGACGGGCAGCTCGATGCCGGCGGGCTCGAGCAGCCGGCGCGCCCACGGGCCGGCCGTCACCACCACGACCGGCTCGTCGAGCTCCTCCAGCGACTCGACCCGCCGGCCCGTTTCGATCCGCAGCCCCCGCGCGAACGCGCTCAGCGCCCGGTCGGCGAAGACGACGCCGGCGTCGGGCTGGAAGAGCACGGATGCGTGGTCGTCGGGCACCACGCCGAACCGGGCCTCTGTCTCCTCGCGGGTGAGCAGCTCGCAGGCGGCGTTGCACGCCTGCAGGGCTTCCTGTGAGCTCTGCACGCCCTCTCGGCACAGCTCCAGTAGGCCGTTGAGCAGGAGCAGCTCCTCCCCACTCTCCCGCTCGAGCTCCCGCCAGCCGTCGAGCGCATCCTGCGCGAACCGCACCCATTTCTCCTCCGGGTACGCGAGTCGGAAGATCCGCGTCCGTCCGTGACTCGAGCCCCGCGTGTGGCCAAGGTCGAACTGCTCGTAGACAACGACGTCAATGCCTGCGCGCCGCAGGGCCCAGGCCGTCGCCAGCCCGTTCAGTCCCGCGCCGACGACCGCGACGTCAGCCACCACGCGGCCCGACGGTGTTCCGCAGCACGCCGATCCCCTCGACCTCCACCTCGACCACGTCGCCCGGCTGCAGCCAGCGCCCGTCGCCGAGCTCGAGGATGCAGCCGGTTCCGACCGTTCCCGAGCCGAGCACGTCGCCGGGGAGCAGCCGCGTGTTGCGCGCCGCGTGCTCGACCACCCGCGCCCACGTGAAGTGCATGTCGGCGAGCTCGCCGCGTGAGCGCTCCTCACCGTTCACGCGCGCGACCATCAGGCCGCTCGAGCCGTCGAACTCGTCCGGCGTGACCACGATCGGGCCGAGCGACGTGGCGAAGTCCTTGCCCTTGGCCGGGCCGAGGCCCACTTTCATCTCGGCACGCTGCAGGTCGCGGGCCGACCAGTCGTTCATCGCCGTGAAGCCGCCGATCGCGCCGTCGGCGCCGACGATCGCCGCCACCTCGAGCTCGTAGTCGAGCTCCTCGCTCGGCTCGGGGTACGGGATCTCGTCGTCGGGACCGAAGATCGCGGCCGGGTTGGAGAAGTAGAAGACCGGCTGCTCGTACCACTCGGCCGGAACCTCCGCCCCCCGCTTCGCGCGTGCGGTCTTCACGTGCTGCTCGAAGGCGTAGAAGTCGCGGACTGCCGGCGGGTGCAGCACCGGCGCCCGCAGCACGACGTCGGCGAGTGGGTACTCGGCGTGCTCGCGCGCCCGCCCGCCGCCGGTGAAGAACGACTGGAGGGTCTGCGCAGCGAGCTGGATCACGCGGTCGCCCTCGATCCGACCGGGCCAGCCGCGCTCGAGGCGGAGCTGCTTCGGACTGAACATGCACAGCTTCACGCGGATGAGCCTACTCACGCGAACCGCGGTGACAGGCTCAAGCCTGTCACCGCTCTCGAACCGAGCTACGGCTCCGTGTGAACGATGATCTCGGCGACCGCGGGAAGCTCGCGGCGGATGCGCTCCTCGATCTCGCTCGCGCGCGCATGCGCATCTGCGAGCGGCACGGTCGCGTCGAGCCCGAGCGTGAGGAAGACGAGGAGGCCGTCGTCGCCTTCGAGGAACCGCAGCTCCCGCGGCGGCCGCCCGGTCTCCGCGTGGACGATCCTCGTCACGGCTTCGGTGTCGGCCGCGACGTCGCCGCCGGCCGGCATCCTCCCCTGCGCCTCCTCGGCCAGCGGCTCGAGGTGAGTGCGCACGGCATCGACGCCGGGCAGGGCCTCGACGATCGCCCGCTCGACCTCGGTGGCCGCACGATGGGCCTCCTCGAGTGACGACTCGCCCGGCAGCTTGAGATGCAGTGACAGCTCCGTGCGCCCGTCCACGTGGACGATGTTGATGTTGTGGATCTCCCGGACCCGGCGCACCTTCATCGCCGCGGCGTAGGCGAGCTCGCCGGTGACGGCGTCCTCGTCGGTCGGCTCGACGTGGACGACCACGTCGGTCTCCGGCAGCGCGCGCTCGACCGCGGCCTCGACCGCGTCGGCCGCCGCGTGTCCCTGCCCGACCGCGGCCGACGGGGAGACCGCGATCACGACGTCGGCGAAGTGCCGTCCGGCGGCCGAGCGCATCCGCAGCCGTCGCAGCTGGATCGGCGGGTCGATCCCGGCGATTGCCTGGCGCGCGGCCTCCTCGGCGTCCGCCGGCGCCCGGTCCATCAGGACGTCGACGTTGCGCCGCATCAGCCGCAGCGCGGCCCCCAGCACCAGCGCGGCGACGAACAGGGCTGCGATCGAGTCGGCCTCCGGCCGGCCGGCCCGGACGCCGATCAACCCGATCAGCACCGCCAGGGATCCCGCGAAGTCGCTCCCGAAGTGGAGAGCGTTGGAGAGCAACGCTGCGCTGCGGAACCGCCGGGCGGTCCGCCACGAGGTCAGCGTCCGCAAGACGTCGATCAGGAGCACGATGCCGATCACGACGAACGTCCACCACGCCGCGTCCACGTGGATTTCGATCCACCCGGCCAGCCGCGCGACCGCGAGGCCGGCCACGCCGACGCTTACGAGCGCGAGCGCGCCCGCCTCGAACAGCGCCGCCAGGTGCTCGGCCTTGCCGTGGCCGTACTGATGCTGCTCGTCGGCGGGCCGTACGGCAACCCCGACGGCGAAGAAGGTCAGGAGCGCAGCGACGAGGTCCGTCCCCGAGTGCAGCGCCTCGGAGACGAGCCCGAGCGAGCCGCTCGCGATGCCGGCGGCGAGTTTCAACGCCAGCAACGCGCACGCGGCCGCCACCGAGACGAGCGCGGTACGCCGCAGCGGGCTCACTCCCGGAAGGCTAGAGCTACCGCGAGAGGTACTTCACGCCGCGCCACGCCGCCGGCAGCAGCGCGGCCGCGCAGTAGAGCTTGAACAGGTCGCCCGGAACGAAGGGATACAGCCCGTCCTCGAGGGTCTGCTCGAGGTTCGTGTTCAGGACGACCGCGAGCCACGGCAGCCCGACCAGGTAGATGACGACGTTGCCGGTCAGCATCGCGCCGACCGCCGAAGAGAAGCGCCGGTCCCACCGGTGCTCCGCGAGCAGGCCGGTGACCGCGGCGGCGAGCACGAAGCCGACGATGTAGCCGCCGCTCGCGCTCGTGATCACGTCCCAGCCGTGGTCCTGGTGCGCGTAGACGGGCGCGCCGAGCACACCGACGAGGAAGTACAGCGTGAGCGACGCAGCGCCCCGGACCGCGCCGAGCGAGGCCCCGACGAGGCAGACCGCGAACGTCTGCCCCGTGATCGGCACGGGCGTGAACGGCAACTTGACCGAGATCTGCGCGCAGATGGAAACGAGAGCAGTTCCCGAGACGACCAGGATCGCGTCGGTGAGCAGGGTCGGCCGCGGGAAGACCGCGAGCCGCAGCGTGGCGGCGTCGGCTCTCACAGGTTGCCGCGCAGGGCCTGCTCGCGCTCGATCGCCTCGAACAGCGCCTTGAAGTTCCCCTCCCCGAAGGTGCGGGCGCCGTGACGCTGGATCACCTCGAAGAACAGCGTCGGGCGATCCTGCGTCGGCTTCGTGAAGATCTGGAGGAGGTAGCCGTCCTCGTCGCGGTCGACCAGGATCCGCAGGCGCCGCAGGTCGACCCACGACTCCTCGATCTCGCCGACCCGGTCGAACGCGTCCTCGTAGTACGACTCCGGCGTCGCGAGGAACGCCACGCCCCGCTCCTGCATCGCTTCGACGGTCCGGACGACGTCGTCGGTCTGGATCGCGACATGCTGGACGCCCGGGCCGACGTTGTACTCGAGGTACTCCGCGATCTGGCTCTTGCGCCGCCCCTCGGCCGGCTCGTTGATCGGGAACTTGATCTTCCCCTCGCCGTCCGCCATCACCTTCGACATCAGCGCCGAGTACTCGGTGTGGATCTGATCGTCGTCGTAGTGGACGATGTTCTCGAAGCCGAGCACGCGCTCGTAGAAGCCCACCCATTCGTCCATCTTTCCGAGCTCGACGTTGCCGACGCAGTGGTCGAGCAGCGTGAAGCCGACCGGCTCGGCGCCGTTCGACTCGACCGCGGCGTATCCCGGCAGGTGCGGCCCGGCGTAGTCCGCGCGGGCGACGAACGTGTGCACGACCTCGCCGTAGGTCGCGATCGACGCGACCTGTACGCGGCCGTACTCGTCCTCGAGCCACTCGGGCTCACGCACCCCGCGCGCGCCGTGCTCGACCGCGACGGCGTACGCCTGTTCTGCGTTCGGCACGCGCAGCGCGATGTCGCGGACGCCGTCACCGTGCCTCGTCGCAAAGCGCGCGACCTCGTGGTCGTCGGTCAGCGCGCTCGTCACCACGAGGTTGATCTCGCCCTGGCGGAGGACGTACGAGGCGCGGTCGCGGATGCCCGTCTCCGGCCCCGCGTAGGCATGCCGCGCGAACCCGAACGCGTGCTCGAAGTAGTACGCGGCCTGCTTCGCGTTCCCCACCCAGAGCTCGACGTGGTCCCAGCCCTCGAGCGGCATCGCGTCGTGCGTGGTCACGCCGCGATCTTAGCTCCCGCCGGCTCGGCGACCCCGGCCGCCGCTGCCCGCCGCCACCGTCGCTCGAGGACGATTCCGAGCAGGATCGCCACCCCGCCCGCGATCTGGAGCCAGTGCAGGTGCTCGGAGAGGATCAGGGCGGCGAAGATCGCGGCGACGAACGGCTGCGCGTTGGCGAACAGCGTCGCCCGCGACGGGCCGACGATCGCGATCGACTTGAACCAGAGGATGTTGGTGAGGAAGAGCGGCCCGACGATCGCGAACGCGAGGCCGGCCCAGACGAGCGAGCCGAGCGACGCGTAGTCCTGGTCGGCGATCTGCGGACTGCTGAGCGCGACGAACGGGATGCACATGATCACCAGGACGACGGCGCTGATCCGGTACGGCGAGTACGTCCGCATCAGCGGGGCGATCGTCACCGAGTACGCCGCCCACGAGATCGCGAGCACGATCGCGAGCAGGTCGCCGCCGAGATCCGACGACAGGTTGCCACCCGAGCCGAGGGCGACGAGCGCGACTCCGCCGAAGCCGATCAGCGTCGCCACCCAGAAGCGCCCCGTCAGCTGCTCGAGCCCGACGAGCGACGCGATGATCGCCGCGAAGATCGGCGTCATTCCGAGAATCAGCGCGACCGTGGTCGCGGAGCCGAGCTTCAGCGCGTAGACGAACGAGACCTGGTTGATCAGCAGGAGGACGGAGGCGGCGCCGACCAGGGCGAGGTTCCTTCGACCGCCGACGCGCAACGACCCCTCCAGGACGACCGCGACCACGACGGCGAGGATCGCCGCGGCGCTGTACCGGAGCGCGCCGTAGGCGAGCGGCTGGAAGCCGTGCGTGAGGACGTACTTGGTGACCGTGATGTTGAACGCCCAGATCACGATCGTCGCGATCAACATCAGGTCGACCGGGCTCGGACGCCGCATCTCGTGAACGTATCCGCAAGCGGCCGCGGTAGGCTTCAGCGCGTGGCGACCATCGAGGAGATCGACGCGCTCGTCGCGCCGGCGACGCCGCACTTCGCCTACCAGATCCGTGCCCGCGTCCGCGAGCTCGTGCTCGATCTCCCCGAGGACAATCCGGTGCGCCGCTACGCCGACGAGAAGATGGCGCTGCTCGATCGGCTCGGCCACGCCTCGTCCAAGGCGGACGACGAGCGCCGCGAATCGCCCGGGCGTCCCGGCTGGAACGAGATCCCGAGCTCGGCGGCGGCCGAGCGCCCGCTCCCGAAGCGGCGTTGACGGCCTCGTCGGTCCTCGTCACCGGGGGCTCGCGCGGGATCGGGCGCGAAGTCGCGCGGCGCTTCGCCGCGGCCGGCGCCACCCGGATCGCGATCGGGTACCTGCGGAACGACGACGCCGCGGAGGCGACGGCCGAGGAGCTGCGCTCGCTCGGCGCCGAGCCGGTGCTCCTGCGCGGGAACGTCGCCTCCGCGCGAGTCGCCGCCGAGGTGGCTGCGCTCGGGCCGCTCGACGCGGTCGTCCACTGCGCGGCCACGGGCGTGATCCGCCCGGCGCTGGAGACCACCGACAAGCACTTCGACTGGACGCTCGCGGCGAACGCCCGCGCCTTCCTCTCGCTCGCACGGGCGGCGGCTCCGCAGATGCCCGCCGGGTCGTCGCTCGTCGCCGTCTCCAGCCTCGGGTCGACGCGCGTGCTCGAGAACTACGTGCTCGTCGGAACCTCGAAGGCGGCGCTGGAGGCGCTCGTCCGCTACCTCGCGGTCGAGCTGGCGCCGCAGGGGATCCGGGTGAACGCCGTCTCGGGCGGAGTCGTCGAGACGGGCGCCCTCGACCACTTTCCGAACCGTGAGCAGATGCTCTCCGGAAGCCTCGCGCGCACGCCGGCCGGCCGGCTGGTCGAGCCCGGTGATGTGGCGGACGTCGTCGCCTTTCTCTGCTCGCCGGCCGCGCAGATGATCCGCGGCCAGACGATCGTGGTCGACGGCGGCTTCTCGCTCGTCGTCTGAGGGCGCGACCGATGTGGCCGACGGAGCAGAATCGGGCGGCATGGGAAGGACGGTTCGGCCGCCTGCCCGAGGGCGGACGCGGGCTGCCCGACGCGGTGCGCGAACGGCTGCCCGAACTGGACGGCAAGCACGTGCTCCATCTGGCCTGCGGCACCGGCGAGGCGACCGCCGACCTCCGGAGCCTCGGGGCTCTGGTCAGCGGGATCGACCCGTCGGCCGAGGCGCTCGCGGTCGCGCGGGAGCGTGCCCCCGACGCGGCCTTCTTCCAGGCCGAGCTGCACGAGCTGCCGCTCCAGCTCCGCCGTCGCCGCTTTTCGCTGGTCTACGCAGGCGAGGGAGCCCTGGCCCAGGTGCCCGAGCCGGCTCTGCTCGCCGCGGCCGCCGCTGCTGCCCTGCGCAAGAACGGACGGCTGGTCGTCTGCGACCACCACCCGGTGATCGATTGCGTCGACGCCGTCGATCTGCGCTGGCGCGAGAGCTACTTCGAGGAGGGCCGGCTGCAGCTGGGCCGGATCGTGACGGCGTTCGTCGGCGCGGGGCTGACGCTGGTCGAGCTCGACGAGCTGCCGCCGCCCGCGAAGGAGCACGGCGGCCGGCACGACCCGCGCATTCCGGCCGAGTTCCTGCTGGTCGCGACGAAGGCAGCCTAGACTCCTTACTCTGCTACCGGCTTTCGCGCATGAATCCCTGACGCGCCGCGCTGACCAGCGCAACCGCCTCGGGGAAGAGAATGCGCATCGCGTCGCGCAGGGCAATCGCCTGCTCGTCGGCTCCGCCCGTCGCCTCCACCCGCTGGAGCGCGGCGGCGGTGAGCTCGACCGCGGTGTTGAGCGTGAGTGTCGCGAACTGCTCGCGCTGCGCCTCGGCGACCGT
>Ga0207652_10002771_pt1 | contig 14726 bp, 10 predicted proteins | sample KBSC63BmetaG_FD_184334 | JGI IMG/M metagenome (GOLD analysis project Ga0207652, IMG submission 184334) | Corn rhizosphere microbial communities from Kellogg Biological Station, Michigan, USA - KBS C6-3B metaG (SPAdes) (version 2) | ecosystem: Host-associated > Plants > Roots > Rhizosphere ... | reverse complement strand
ACGATTTTTATGGAAGAGATGCGTTTGATAAGGCTGTAAAATTTCTGAATGAAGATGTTTCTGAAAAAGAATATTGCATCATCGGTTATGAACTTGCAAAGACAATTTCTGAAAACGGAACGGTAAGCCGCGGCGTTTGTGAAGTAGATTATGAAGGGAATTTATTAAACATTGTGGAGCGCACTAAAATTTTTCCTGAAGAAGGGAAAATATATTACATAGAAAATGCGCTGAAAGTTCCCTTGCCGGCTGATACTGTGGTAAGTATGAATTTCTGGGGATTTGATCCGACTGTATTTGATTTTATTCAAAAGGAATTTCTGAAATTTTTACAGGAACATTCGAAAGACCCAAAAGCAGAATTTTTTATTCCGATTGTGGGCGATGCATTTATTCGCAAGGGCAACAATAAAATAAAAGTAATTCCGACCAGTGCACAATGGTTTGGCGTTACGTACAAAGAAGATGCGCCAACCGTAAGAGAAGATCTTCATAAACTGATTGCAGAAGGCGTTTATCCGGAGCATTTATTTGCGGAAACAATCTCTTAAAGCCACAAAATTCAAAGTTGAAGGTTAGGTTCAACCTTCAACCTTGGACTTTGAACTTTCAATTATTTCGCCACTTCCATCTTCACTTTTTTATTCTTGATCTTTTGATCTTTTATCAGGTGAAGTGTGTGGTTCATCTTGCTTTTTCGGATGCCAACAAAAGAGAAAAAATCTTTTACTTCTATCAGCCCGATGTCTTCCTTTTTTAATTGCCCTTTGTTCGTAAGAAATCCAACAATGTCAACTTTATTCACTTTGTCTTTTTTGCCTGCGGCAATAAAAAGTGTAGCCCATTTTGGTTTTTCCGGTAAAATGTTTTCTTCCGGAAGCTGCATCTGCTCCACGTTTTCCTGGATATACGTTGGTAATTTTTCTTCCTCGCTCAAAATGAGAATGGCTGTTCCGCTTGCTTCCATCCGTGCTGTGCGTCCATTGCGATGAGTGAAGGCATCTTCTGTAGGTGGCAAATGATAATGAACAATGTAGCGGATATTTGCAATGTCAAGCCCGCGCGAAGCAAGGTCAGTTGTTATCAACGCATTAGTTGTTCCATTTCTGAATTTTGACAAAGCGCTGTCTCTTTGTTGTTGCTCCATTCCCCCGTGATAAAATTCATTGTAAATTCCTTTTTCTGAAAGCAGTTTGCTGGTCCGTTCCACCGCTTCACGATGATTGCAAAATACAATGGTGGAGCGGTTTCCGAGGTAGCACAGCAGTTTAAAAAGTATTTCAGATTTATCTTTATCCTCAGAAAATACTGATTTTATTGCAAGTCTTTCCTGTTCTGCTCCCGGAGCCAGGAAGTTAATTTTTTGTGCATTTTTCAATTTAATAAAATCCGGTATTTCTACAGCGTCTGTAGCAGAAGTAAGAATTTTTTTCTGAACATTTTTAAGCGATTCAAGAATGAATTTCATTTCTTCTAAAAAGCCGAGCTCAAGCGATTTGTCGAACTCATCCAACACCAATGTCGTTATAGAATCCACCGTAATATTTCCTCTCCGGATGTGGTCGCACAATCTTCCGGGTGTGCCCACAATGACGGCTGGTGGCTGCGCAAGGTTATTTTCTTCAATCTCTCTTTTATGACCACCATATGCGGAAGTAATTTTATTTCCTGTTCCCATTGTTTTAAAAACCTGTTCAATCTGCATGGCAAGTTCGCGTGAAGGAACAACGATCAGCGCCTGTGTATTTTTATTTTCAGGACCAATATTTTCCAGAATAGGTAGCAAAAAAGCCAATGTTTTTCCTGACCCGGTTGCTGACAGCAAAATGATGTCTTCGTCTTTTTTATTAGCCTCTATTGCTGCCAGTTGCATGTTATTCAACCTGTCAATTTTTAAATTGATCAGAATATTTCCTAAAGAATATTTCTCTTTTTTCATGGCTGCAAAAATAAGCAAAGCGTTGTCGCTGAAATGTTATCATTGAAACAGGTTATTTTCCTGGTAGGTCCTGATTGTCAGTAAAACCATAATTAAAGACAATTCTTATTTTTATCAAGTTCAAGCCAATTATTTTTTATTTCAATAAAAACTTCAAACTTCAAATTCCATTCATAGATTTAACTTCGCAAGCTATGAAAGGAAGAGAAAGATTTTTTACCATATTTACACTTGGTTTACTTTCTGCGATGGGTGCCTTTTCTATTGACATGTATTTGCCTGGATTTCCTGATATCGCCCGCGACCTTCATACAACCGTTGCACACATTACCCTTTCCATCACCAGTTTTTTTATTGGTATTTCTGTTGGTCAATTGATTTATGGGCCGTTGCTGGATAAATTTGGAAGAAAAAAGCCTTTATATATAGGGCTGGTAGTTTACCTGCTTACTTCCGTCGCTTGTGCTTATGCGCCTACTGCCGATGCTTTGATCGGCATTCGCTTTTTGCAGGCGCTGGGTTCATGCGCGGGCATGGTAGCGTCACGCGCACTCGTGCGCGACATTTTTCCTGTACAGGAAAATGCAAAAATATTTTCATTGTTGATGCTCGTGCTTGCTTTGTCACCAATTGTGGCGCCTACTTTGGGCGGATACGTTTCATCCGCTTTTGGTTGGCAGTCTATTTTTTATATTCTTGCTGGAATCGCAGGTGCAACGCTTTTACTGGTTTATTTTAAAATGCCCAATGGCAGAATGCCAGATGCTTCTCTTTCATTACTGCCGCGTCCTATTATCAATAGTTTTTTGGAAGTAAGTAAAGTGCCACAATTTTATACTTATGCCTTCGCCGGTGCGATTGCTTCATCAGGTTTGTATGCTTACATCGCGGGTTCCCCTTTTGTATTTATGGAGTTGTATCATGTTTCTGAAAAGCAATATGGGTGGATATTTGCGATCATTGCAATGGGACTTATTACTGCCAGCCAGGTAAATACTTTATTGCTTAGAAAATATTCCAGTGAGCAAATTATCAGGGTGACTTTATTTTGTCAATGTTTGGCTGGAATTGCGCTGGTTTTAGGAAACTATTTTCATTTTCTCGGCTTGTATTCTACTATTTTTTTAATCTGGGTTTTTTTGAGCACACAAGGATTTGCCTTTCCCAATTCATCGGCACTTTGTTTAGCGCCTTTTACAAAAAATGCAGGTACGGCTTCTGCATTAATGGGAGCCATACAACTGGGTATAGGCGCGGTTTCCACTGCTTTGGTTAGTATTTTTAATAACGGCACTGCCTTGCCAATGTCTGTGGTGATGTGTTGCTGTGCGGTTAGCAGTTTCACGGTTTTGTTGATTGGAAGAAGGGTAATTGCCCGCCGGAATAACATCCAACTGGTGCAGTAAAATTCACATTCTTCTTTATTGACTAAACGGCACGATACTTTGATCGTACCTAAAAACATTGCCCGGATCGTACTTGCTTTTTACTTTTTGTAAACGAGCATAATTTTCTCCATAATACGCGTTTTGCCAGTTTTTGAAATTGACGTCGGGATAATTTCTATATTGTTGTTTTATTCCATTTGCATAAAATATTTGCTGTACTTCTTCAAAGGCTATTACCATTTTATCCGTCTGTGATTCTTGCCGCCAGTATGTTTGTAATTCTGACAAATAATTCTGTCCACGATGAGAATAGGAAGAAGCATTTGCAAAAATAGGATTATTTATTTCCCCACCAACAGTATTTACCTGGTAAATCATATCCGGGGTGCAAGTAACTTTCTCCAAAACATCTGCGATAAAATTGCCAATTTCATCAAAGTTTTTATACAACCCGGCAGAAGCATTTTTGAAATAAAGCGGCTTTTTTTCTCCGTAAAAAACTTGCACTGCTTTTGCCAAAGGAATAGGTTTACCGGAAATTGTTTTGTCAACTAAGGAAGATAATTGAGCAACTATTTTTTGAGTTTCGGAATTTTGTTTTTCAATGTTAGTAAGTAAAATGTAAAGAGATGCTCCATTAAGCACAAACGCTGAAAAGCAGGAAGGCGGCAGGTTTGCAGTTACGGAAAACCATTGTTCCAGCACCTGTTTTGCTTTTTGAGCATTGATGTGGCATATTTTAAACCGATGACTTTGCAAAAAGTCCGGCGCTGTATTCAGAGAAAACTTCAAAGAAGTAATCACTCCAAAATTACCGTTTCCTCCACCTTTGCAGGCCCATAATAATTCCGGGTCATCTTTTGAATTAATAATATTTCCTTTGGCATCAACCATCGTTATTGACTGCAAACTATCACAGGTTAATCCAAATTTCCTGCTGAATAATCCATAACCTCCTCCTAGAGTTAATCCGCCGATTCCAACATTCCCACATGAACCGGCAGGAACTATTTTATTTTTTCGGAGAATGATGTCGTACAATTGCGAAAGAATACAACCTGGTTCTATAATCACTGTGTTTTCATTTTCCCAGCTTACCTGGTTCATCGTTGAAAGATCGATTACCAGTCCATCATTGTTGCAAGAAAATCCTTCGAAAGAATGGCCACCGCTTTTAATACTGATAGGCAATTTATTATCAATCCCAAAAGTTACTGCCTGCGCCACTTCTTCTTGGCTTTTGCATAATGCAATCACAGCCGGATATTTGTTGATGCGTTTGTTGAATCCTTTTCGGAGCGTGTCATATCCTTCATCTCCTTTTTTATACAGTTTAAAAGTTGGTGCAATTGTTTTTGTACCGGCATCTTGCGCAATTCGATCTTTAAGTACTGTATCTTTTGTTGCCCCAGGAATCTTTTCTGCTTTATTATTTCCTAAACCGCACGAATTAACATAAACGGCAGCGCTACTAAATAGAGAAAGCTTAATGAATTGGTCGCGTTTTATTTTTCCCATCAGAGCATAAAAATATTTTTTTGCAAAAGAGGTTATAATTCTTTCATCATCCAAACGTCGCAGCCTGTATGGCCACTGTTTCCCAGGGGGCCGCCGATTTTTTCAAAGCCATTTTTCTCGTACATCGCAATTGCATTTTTCAGTTCCGGCATGGATTCAAGATACATTTTCTGATAACCTTTTTTCTTTGCCTCCTGCATGCATTTTTGTAAAAGCGTTTGTCCATAACCGTGATGGCGGTATTTTTTTGACACGTACAATTTTACCAATTCACACATGTCTTCAGGCAATCCCTGGGTTGGATAAAATCCGCAACCTCCTGCTATTTCATTATCTATCTCAACAACAAAATATGCAGATCGATTTTCCCTAAAGACATCGCTCAAATGATCGGTAGTTTCATCAAAATAAACAGTGCCCGGTTTTGCTGCATTAAATTCCAGGAGCGAATTGCGAATGATGGCAGCCATTGCGGCATTATCATCCGTAACTATTTTTCTGACAAGCATTTTATTAATAAAAAATTATTGTTTTTTGCTGTTATTCTCTTTTATAGAAACTCCACGATCATATTGGCAGCATTCGTCAAGTTTGTTATAAGCGCTGTCACTCGCCTTAAAATCCTGTGTATCATATCCGGCGGCTGCTACAGCGGTTTGTATTTTAGCAGAGTTCGTAACGGCGGGGTCATAACTTATTTGTAAAAATTTACTTTTCTTGTCCCAGTTAGCAGCAGTTGCACCTGCTTCAAGTGCACTCTTTTCGATGTGTTTTTTGCACATTCCACAGTTGCCATTTACTTTTATCGTTTCTGATTTTGCCGTCTGTGCAGAGCAGAATTGAAAGGAAAGAAAGCTGAAAAATAGTATGCTGAAAAATTTACTGATTTTCATGTGTTTTAATTTTAATTAAATTCAAATTTACTGATAAAATATTAAGACGGCATTCTGTCAATTGTTAATAGCGGAATAAAAACAGTTCCGGTAAACAAAGAAATAATGAAGATTGTGATGTTTTTTTTTGCAGTTAATTTACAAAAGCCCATTTAACCCCAAACCGCATAATTAATCCAGGCGTAGGATACAGAGGCGCAGCAAAATTATTATTGGTAAAAGTAAGCCCTTCCTGAATATTAAAAGTATTGAGGTTTTCGGCTTTGATGAATGCCGTAAATGATTTTATTCTAAAATTGAAGAAGAGATTTAGCTGCGGAAGATTGTTGATCACAACGCTATCCTGCGGAAAAAATTTTCCCATTACAGGCGAATAATTATCCGCCTTGTAAGGCGTGTTGTATTTTACATCAATACCGGTGCTGAGATTTAGATTTTTAAAATAATTTCCTTCAAAAGCAAGCCGTTGTCTTGTATAGAACAGGGGAACATGAATGGGATTATTTCCGGTAGTTTGCTGAATAATAAAATCACTGTATAAATTCAAATGCTTTGCGATTTTTGTTTTTGCAGAAGCCGTAATCTGTGTGAGATTTACCAAACCATTAAACTGATCTGTTTGGTAAAAATTTTTAAAATAAGTGTAATTGGTTATCGAAATATTTCGTGCCATCAATGTAAAACGCCGGTTGATAGCAGTAGCAGTTAACACGGTGATGTTTTCCTTGTTAGTATTTAATTTATTTCCAAAATTAAAGGAAGAATTTCCTTCATAAATATAAGAAGGAGAGCGGTTCACATTTTGAAAACTGATTTGTACGTCGCCTAATTTTTGATTCAATGTTCGTGCTACAGAGGCGTAAACATTAAAGTCTGCGGCATTCAGCCCCGTTGCATAAAATTCGCCGTTCAACACCCCATCCCATTTTTTATTCCGGGTCTTATTTCTATATTCCCCATGTAATACGACGTTGTAAAAATTCTTCTTTCCTGCATGAAAAAATCCCGAAAAATTTTCCAAACGTATTCCCGCTTCTATGTACTGACCCAGATTTTTTGTTTCAGGAAATTGACGGATTACAAAATCATTCGAAACAAATTTCCATCTATCTTTTACCAGGAAATTTAATCCATAAGTTGGATGAAGGGAAGTATCATAATTCTGCTTAAAGAAGACGGAATCTGCTTCAGCAAGGAAAGGATTGTTTAATGTATCTCTGAATTCATAAGATGAGGAAGAATAATTTATGGTATGTTGAAAACGGAGCTTTGGATAAAATAAATATTCGGTGGTGCTGTCGTTGATAATGATAGAATCTTTTTTTCCGATGTCATAACTCTGCCTGAAAAAAGCAGTGAAATCGTGGTAGAGGTTGCCGGTACTGATGTTTGTAGAAAATATATTCTGGCTCAATGAATCGCTTCCCAGATGAACCGGAATCGTCATTCTTCTTTTCCGGTTTGGATCCAGGAGAAATGAATCATTCACAATGCCGCCATTCTCCGATGAGCCGAGTTTATTTCCCATCAAAACAAAATAAGCAGAATACCTTTTTCTCTTGCCCTGGTAATGGCTAAACAACCGGTAATTATTATGATTGGTATTTTGTGTTTGAAAAAATCCGGGAGAAGAAATCAGGCGATAATCAATGCCTACGTTCCAGTTCGGCTTAATATTTTGCGTTTGTAACACTTTTACTACCTGTTCTTTTCCCGAAGCTAAAAAATAACTGAGTTCAGTATACGGTCTTGTTGTCTGAAAAAACCTGGTGTTTTCGATCGTGTATTTATATACATCAAATGCATGAAAGCCAGCGTCCCATCCAGCTTTCAGGATAGGGGTAAACAAAACGGGGTAAGCGGCGTTTCCGTTATTTCCAAGTGTAACATATCCGTCCGGAACCGTATAATATTTGCAAAAATCATTGATAGAAGAATCCAGGTATTCTTTTGTCAATGAATTGAGGTGGTGAAAAGAAATGGTAATCGAATCTTTGAGGTCGTTACGATGTTCAAAGCCAATGGTATCCGAACCGGATTTGTTTCCCATATTTGAAAGGCCTTGCAAAGGATTGCCGGATCTCATTCGTGGCAATTGTGCGTAAGAAAATTCAATGGTGAAAAGCAATAAAAATAAAAAACCAATTTTTTTGATCAGCGAAATTTCAATAAATATTTTTGATGAAATAGCCATCTGTCGGAATTCTTATAACTGGGCGATCAATTGTTTAAAGATCAAAGTAAGCTTTGGTTCTGCATCTTTTGCCGCCTGCAATACTTCTTCATGAGTGATGGTATTTTCTTCTTCCCTGATGCCGATATCCGTAATCACACTGATCGCAAAAACAGGCAAACCCATTTGTACCGCCGCAATCACTTCCTGCACGGTGCTCATTCCTACCGCATCGCCGCCAAGAATGTTCAACATTTTATATTCTGCTCTGGTTTCAAACGTAGGCCCTGTAACGCCTACGTACACTCCTTCTTTTATTTCAAATTTATTTTGCAGTGCAATTTTTTTTGCTTTTTCAATCAAATAGTTTTTATAAGGTTCACTCATATCCGGAAATCGTTCGCCAAATTCATCGATATTTTTTCCCAATAATGGATTGATGGTAAGCATGCTGATGTGGTCTTTAATGATCATGAGGTCGCCCACTTTGAAAGTTGAATTGATACCACCTGCCGCATTGCTGATGAGCAAGGTTGTTATTCCAAGAAATTTCAAAACCCTGATCGGAAAAACAACTTCCTTTGTTGTGTACCCTTCATAATAATGAAAACGGCCGGCCATCGCAACGACTTTTTTGCCACTGAGATTTCCAAAAATTAATTTACCGGAATGTCCTTCTACCGTGCTTACCGGAAAATGAGGAATGTCACTGTATTCAATCTCACACTCTATGTTAATTTCATGAGCAAAGCTGCCAAGACCGCTTCCCAACACGATTCCAACAACAGGTGTTGTGTTGTATTGTGATTGAATAAACGCAACCGCTTCATTGATTTCTTTGACCATAAATTAAATAAAAAAATTAGCGCCAAAGATAAGTGAAGAAAATGTTAGAACGGAGAAAGCGGTTTTGCCGGTTTCGTTATTCATTCCTTAAATATGTTTCTTTGCTTGTAATATTTTCATGCAGAATTCTTTTTTCAGCAAACAAACAAATTAAGTGAATTTCTGTTTTGACTCAAGTCAGTTTTGTTGAAGTGAAGCGTTTATTTTATAAAAAAGCTTCAAACATCTTATCCTTGTCTTTGCCTTTCCCATACCTCAGCCATACTTACGCCATACTCTATCCATACACTACTCATACACTATCCATACATTACCCATACGTTATAGATGCAGCCTCTTATACTTGCCTAATCTGCCGTGAGATGAAAACGTGCGAAAATAAGATGTGTGATTTTTATTTACCTGCCTTATGTTTTAAAGCTAGTTCTTCTTCAAACATTTTCCTCATCCATTAATCATTCTTTATCCAAATACAAGTTCAATGTAATTCTCTATCTTTATTTTTTAATATTTATTTTTGGCTGAAAAATAATCCAGAATATTTTTTAAAGTTTTGTTTATGAAAAAAATGTCGCTTCTCTCTTCGCTGATGGTTTTTATTTTCTTTCTTGTTTCCTGCAGTCAAAAACTTACTCCTATTGCCAATATCGGTGCTCCTGCTACTTCATTTACACATCCCTCATGGACGGAACAAGGCAACATTTATGAAGTAAACGTAAGGCAATATTCCCAGGAAGGGACTTTTAAAGCATTTGAAAAAAGCTTGCCAAGATTAAAAGAAATGGGCGTAAAAATCTTGTGGTTTATGCCGATCAATCCGATCGGAATTGAAGGAAGAAAAATGAGTTCAAGTGATTTGGGAAGTTACTATGCGGTAATGAATTATAAAGAAGTGAATCCGGAATTTGGCACGATGACAGATTGGAAAGAATTGGTGAAACGGGCCCATAGCCTTGGTTTTAAAGTGATTATTGATTGGGTGCCCAATCATACATCGCCGGACAATCCATGGATTAAAAATCATCCGGCTTTTTATCAAAGAGATGCGAACGGAAATACCGTTTATGATAATGATTATAGCGATACACGAAATTTAAATTATAATAACCAGGAGTTGCGCGACAGCATGATCAGTGTAATGAAATATTGGATTACCGACACAGGTATTGATGGTTTTCGTTGCGATCACGTAGATCCGATACCATACGATTTTTGGAAAAAATGCATTACGGAATTAAGAAAAGTAAAGGATGTCTTTATGCTCGCTGAAAGTGAAAGGCCGGAATTTCATACCGTCGGGTTTGATGCTACTTATGCATGGAATATCATGTGGGCAACGGTAGAGGTAGCACAGCAAAAACATAATTTGAAATACCTGGATTCTGTGTTGAATTTTAATTTTACCGTTTTTCCAAAAAATGCTGAGCGCATGTATTTCACCACTAACCACGACGAGAATAGCTGGAACGGAACAGAGTTTGAAAAATATGGAGATGCTTATAAAGCCTTTGCTGTATTCACACAAACAATGTATGAAAGTGTTCCGTTAATATATAGCGGCCAAGAAGTGCCGAATAAAAAGCGGTTGAAATTTTTTGTACACGATCCGATTGTTTGGGATAAATATGAGATGGCTCCGTTTTACAGTAAGTTGCTTCATCTACGTGAAAAAAACGAAGCGCTGGCAGCTAATGCCGCTTACAAAAAAATAGCAACAGCAAATGACGATGCGATTTTTGCTTATATCCGGCAAAAAGGAAATCATAAAATACTGGTGGTTTTGAATCTTTCTCCGGAGCCGCAACATTTCACCATAAAGGAAAATGATGTGTATGGAAATCCTTTAAATGTTTTTGCAAATAAAAGAGAAAAATTAGTGAAGAATCATGTGTATGAAATGCAGCCTTGGGGCTATTTTGTATATGAATATTAAAAAAGGGAAGAATCTATAAAAAGTGTGAAAGGACGTTTGTAAACGAAGCAATCTTAAGACTCTTTTAATTATTTTAAAATCCGTTTGGCAAAGAAATTGCCTTTATCTGGTAAACCTCTTTATGAAACCTGTATTAAATTTAAAAAAGAAAATCTTTACCTTACTGTCAGCCTTTTTAATGCTCGGATCTCTTAACGCGTTTGCTCAAAAGAAAAGCGTGTATGATATAATTCCCGGATCGGGACCTAAAAAAACTACGACTTCGAAAAACACGGTAATTTTCAGAAAAACCGATAGCAGGAGAAATACTTATCCTGTCTATACAACAAGAAGGAAAAATTTACCGCCCGGTCAGGCAAAAAAGATCTATGGCGGTTCTGCCACAGACTATGCTCCCGGCCAGGTAAAAAAATATAATGGCAAAAGTTGGAAGGGAGAACATGGTAAAAAAGAACATGGTGAAAAACATGGTAAAGGACATTATGGTAAAGGACATTGAAATGAATCAATGTTAATATTAATAACCTAAAATTTATAAAAAAGCCCGCGATTTTTCGCGGGCTTTTTATGATACTTAATTGAACCGGTAACCGAGCCGGAAGTTTATCAAGCCTACTGATCCATTCTTACTGTAACCATCATAAGATCCGCCGAGCTCCACGCGCCGGGAAGCATCGAACCCAAGCCCAAAAGAATAAGCAGTGGTTGTAATGCTTGATGTGCCCGGGTTTGAAATAAATCCGGCACCGATTTTACCACCAACGAAAAATTTTGAGGAAGGATAATAACGAAGACCAATCCTTAATGGCAGAAGATTGGTTGTAGCATCTTCTTTGGATTTTGAAAGCAAAGCTGTGTAACCAAAATCGCCGGTAAGAGCCGCCTGGTTTGAAAGCATATAAATGCCGGTTAAATCAACCCCAAGGCCAATTGAAGTTCCATAGAGGTTGTGAACAGGAACACCGAGATCAATTCCTCCCTGAACACGAAACGAATTTTGAGCCTGTGAAGTAAAAGAAGTGAAAAAAATAATCGTTGCAAAAAATGCTGTTTTCATGGTTGTTTTTTTATAGTACGAATTTTAAAAACGCAATATTAGGAAAATAAATTGAGGAGAAATTCTTGGTAATGATAGTTTATGAAGTAATTTTTTCTTAGTAGAAAAAGATATAAACGACGGCCCGTGCCAGCCTTAATTTATCAAAAATTACAGAAGCATATAAAAGGAAAATGACCAAAATTTGTTTGTTTGCTGTTTGGAGTTTTTTCCAGAATTATTTGACCATTCCTTTTATCTCCTGCAATTTTAATAATGCCTCTACAGGAGTTAAACGATTGATATCAACGACTTCCAGAATTTTACGAATGTCTTCAAACGCTTGAGAATGTGCATCAAAAATACTGAGTTGAATTTGCGGCGCATTTAGTTGGCGCAGATGATCTTTGATACTCTTTTTATTTTTTTTCACCGGTTCATTTGATGAATCCTCTTCAGTTTCAGGAGAATCGACATGCTTCGTTTCCAACTGTTTTAAAATTTCATTTGCCCTATCGATTAGCGTTGGCGGCATTCCTGCCATCTTTGCTACATGAATACCAAAGCTATGAATGCTGCCACCAGGAACCAACTTCCTTAAAAAAATAATTTTATTCCCTGCTTCTTTATTAGTGATGTGAAAATTTTTTACGCGTTCAAATTTATTCTCCAGTTCGTTTAATTCGTGATAATGCGTTGCAAATAAGGTCTTTGGCGCATGAGCAGAATGATGTAAATATTCAACAATGCTCCATGCTATGGAAATGCCATCATAAGTGGAAGTTCCTCTCCCGATTTCATCGAGAAGAATTAAACTTCGCGGACTGATATTATTGATAATACTCGCAGTCTCATTCATTTCCACCATGAAAGTACTTTCGCCGCTGCTCAGATTATCGCTAGCTCCGACTCTTGTAAAAATTTTGTCTGTTTGCGGAACTCTTGCTTCTTCCGCAGGAACAAAACTTCCCATGTGCGCCATCAGTGTAATCAAAGCGGCCTGGCGAAGAATGGCGCTTTTACCGCTCATGTTTGGCCCCGTTAAAATGATAACTTGCTGCGATTGCGGGTCTAAAAAAATATCATTTTCGATGTACGTTTCTCCCTGGGGCAAATTTCTCTCTATCACCGGATGCCGGCTTTGTTTCAGCTCAAGCTCAAGGCCGGTGTGCAGTTCAGGCTTTTTATATTTAAAATGCAAAGCATTATTTGCAAAACAAATAAGACAATCGAGCACCGCAAAAACATGTCCATTCAATTGCATCGGCGCAATGTAATCCTGCAATTCATTTAATAATTGTTCAAAAATATTTTGCTCAAGCAAAAGAATTTTATCTTCCGCGCCTGTAATTTTTTCTTCATATTCTTTTAATTCCGGCGTGATGTATCTTTCGGCATTGGTTAATGTTTGCTTGCGGATCCAGTTTTCGGGAACCTTATCTTTATGCGTATTGGTTACTTCAAGGTAATAGCCAAACACATTATTAAAGCCAATTTTCAAAGAAGAAATTCCTGTTTGCTCCGTTTCTTTTTGCTGAAGTTTTAGTAAATGTTCTTTGCCATGGGTAACAATACTTTTTAATTCATCCAATTCTTCATTCACTCCTGTTGCAATTACATTTCCTTTGGAAACTGCTACTGGTGGGTTTTCTATGATTTCCTTAAAAATTTTGTCAGCGATATATTTGCAAGGATTCAGTGAGTCGCCCAGTCTTTTTAAGTATTCATTTGAAGAAGTTTCACACCAATCTTTTACTTGTGCTGCAAGTTTTAAACCCTTACCAATATGCAACACTTCTCTTGGATTTATTTTCTTTAAAGGAATTTTACTTACCAATCTTTCTATGTCTCCGGCCTGTTTTATATTTTGGGAAATCTTTGTTTTTTCTTCGGGAGATTTTATAAAATATTCAACCAGGTTTTGCCGCTCTTCAATTAAATTAATATCCGTCAAAGGCAACAGCATCCAACGCTTCAACAATCTCGCCCCCATTGGAGAAACCGTGTTGTCCAAGACTTTTAGAAGAGAGCTGTTGCTTTCATTGCCGCCCAATAATTCAAGATTGCGAATGGTAAACCGATCCATCCATAAATAATCTCCTTTATCAATTCTTTGCAGTGAAGTGATGTGTTGAAGATTCGGATGCTCGGTATCCTTTAAATAATGAAGAATAGCGCCGGCAGCAATGATCCCGGTTTTCATATTCTCCACACCAAAGCCTTTCAGGCTCTGCGTTCCGAAATGTTTTAATAAAGTTTCATGCGCATATTGTTCCGTAAAAATCCATTCATCCAATGTGTATGTATAAAATTTACTGCCGAAATAACTTTTAAAATTCTTTTGCTGATTTCTTTGAAAAATTACTTCAGCAGGATTGAGACTTTGCAACAATTTATCTGCATATTCTTTATCGCCTTCTGCAATAAAAAATTCGCCGGTAGAAATATCCAGAAAAGAAATTCCGGCTTTCTCCTCGATAATATGAAGGCCACACAAGAAGTTATTTTGATTGTGCTCAAGCAATTTATCGTTCGTTGCGACACCCGGAGTTATCAATTCTGTAACGCCGCGTTTCACGATTCCTTTCACCAGTTTTGGATCTTCAAGCTGATCACAAATCGCCACACGAAAACCGGCTTTTACCAATTTGTGTAAATACGTATCCAGCGCGTGATGGGGAAATCCTGCAAGTTCAGGCGCTGTTGAAGAAGCATTGTTTCTTTTAGTTAAAGTAATTCCCAAAACCCTTGACGCTGTGATCGCATCCTGCCCAAAAGTTTCATAAAAATCACCCACACGAAAAAGCAAAACCGCATCAGGATATTTCGCCTTGATTGCGTTGTGCTGTTTCATTAAAGGAGTATCTGGAGAAGCCATGAATTTGAAGTTGCTAATGTGCTGTTTTGCTAATTGGTTATTTTTGCAAATTAATATTCTTTTGATGAGAAAACTAACAATGGATGAATTGAACCGGAAATCTGTGGATGAATTTAAAGAAT
>Ga0207652_10002768_pt1 | contig 14733 bp, 10 predicted proteins | sample KBSC63BmetaG_FD_184334 | JGI IMG/M metagenome (GOLD analysis project Ga0207652, IMG submission 184334) | Corn rhizosphere microbial communities from Kellogg Biological Station, Michigan, USA - KBS C6-3B metaG (SPAdes) (version 2) | ecosystem: Host-associated > Plants > Roots > Rhizosphere ... | reverse complement strand
GCCGGGCATCGCGTCGCCACGCTCGGCGAGACGCAGGCGTACCGGATTCTGGTCGCGGCGCAGGCGAAGGCCGGTGTGATCCCCGTGTCGTACGACGACGACGTCCATCCGTACGCCGATCTCGTGGCGGGCCGCGTGGACGCCGTGCTGCTCGACAACATCATCGCGCAGCGATCGCTCGCACGGCAGGGCGGGTTCGTCATCGAGCCGCGTGCCGTCGCCACTGGCCACTACGTCGCCGTGCTCGCGCGCGGGAACGCAGCGCTCCGCGACTCGGTTAACGGCGTGCTTCGCGCGCGCATGGCGGACGGATCGCTCGAGAAGATGTTCCGTGCGTGGCAGGTGTGGGACAGCACGGAAGCTCCGTTCTTCCGGCGAGAGCTGGCCGCGGCGCCGGGCTCGGAGGTCGCGACCGCGGCGACGACGCGCTCCGTGTCGAGTTACCTGCCGTCGCTGCTTCGCGCGGCGGCCATCACACTCGTGTTGTCGCTGCTCGCAATGATGCTCGCGGTGCTCGCCGGCGGCGCGCTGGCCGCGGGACGCGTGTACGGCGGCGTGATCGTCCGGACGGCGTGCACTGTCTATGTCGAGGTCGTCCGCGGGACGCCGGTCCTGCTGCAGCTCTTCGTTCTGTACTACGGTCTGTCGTCTGTGATACGGCTGCCGGCGTTCGCGGCCGCGGTGCTGGGTCTCGGGCTCAATTACGCGGCGTACGAATCGGAGATCTACCGGGGGGCACTCCAGGCAGTTGCCCGCGCCCAGCTCGAGGCGGCGCGCACGCTGGGTCTGTCCGAATTCCAGATTTTCCGCCTCGTTCGGGCGCCGCAGGCGCTGCGGCTGGCGCTCGCGCCGATGACCAACGACTTCGTCTCGCTGCTCAAGGACTCCTCGCTCGTGTCTGTCATCACCGTCGTGGAGCTGACGAAGCAGACGGCGATCTATGCCACGAACGTGGGGAGCTGGGTGGTGCCCGGCCTGCTCTGCGCGCTCGTGTATCTCGCGTTCTCGCTGCCGCTCGCTCGCGTGGCGCGCCATCTCGAGCGCCGTTGGAGCATCGTCGGATGAACGCGCTCGACATTCGGGAGTTGCAGGTGCGTCGCGGCGCGCGGCGCGTGCTCGACGGGGTGAGCCTCAGCGTTGCGCCGGGGGAGATCTGTGCGCTCATGGGCGTGTCGGGGGCGGGGAAGTCCACCGTGCTCAGAGCCGTGGCCGCGCTCGAGCCGATTGCGGGAGGGACGATCGATCTCGGCACCGTGGCGCTGCGCCCCGGGCCGGTCCCGCCGGAATCGCGGCTCCGTGATCTGCGGCGCCACGTCGGCATCGTCTTTCAGTCGCCGGCGCTGTTCGAGCACATGACCGCCATGCAGAACGTGATGCTGGGGCCCGTCCACGCGCTCGGCTGGCCACAGGATCGCGCGGCGGCTGTCGCGCGTGACTTGCTCGACACGCTTGGCGTGCTGGCGCGCGCGGAGGCCTACCCGCGGCAACTCTCCGGGGGTGAGGCGCAGCGCGTGGCGATCGCGCGCGCTCTGGCGCCGAACCCGTCGCTGTTGCTCATGGACGAACCCACGTCCGCGCTGGATCCGGCGCGGCGCACGGCGCTCGGCGAATCGCTGCGCGCATTGGCGGCGAACGGCCGCGCCCTGCTCGTCGCCACGCACGACCTCGATTTCGCGACGGCGGTCGCGCATCGCCGCGTGCTGCTGGAGAACAGCCGGGTCGTGGCGGAGTAGCGCGGTCGTCTGAGTTTCGCCGACAGCGCGTCGGGAGAATCCCCGCGCAACTTCGGGTGAATGCGGACTGAAGGCTCCTTGAGCGGAGGCGATCTTCGGCTTGCGCCCGGGCGACCGGGCCTCTCCCAGGTCCGGTTAAATGACGAAAATGTCTGGCATGGGCCCCGACGACGACGGTGCGCCTGGAGCATTCGCATCCTTTCCATCAGCCACGCGGCGTGGCTTCCTTCAGCGGTCCGCGCTGGCCGCGCTTACGGTCGGCGTCGCGTGCAAGACGCGTGACGCATCCGCGGCTCCAGCTTCGTCGGGGCCGACAGTGTCCAAGGCCGCACCCCCGGCCGCGCCCGTCGATCCGCGAACGCTTGCCGATCGGATGGACGACCAGATGGAGGCGGTGATGAAGGCGTTTCCGGCGAAGACGGCCGGGAAGGGGAATCAGATCCTCGAGCCGCGACTCGATGGCGCCACCAAGGTGTTCGATCTGACGGCTTCGGTGGTGCAATGGGAGGTGTCACCAGGCCAGCGCGTGGAGGCGTGGACGTTCAACGGCCAGGTGCCCGGCCCGCAGATCCGCGTGCGCGAGGGCGATCGTGTGCGAGTCATCCTCACGAACAAACTGCCGGAGTCCACGTCGATTCACTTTCACGGGCTCGAGCTTCCCAATGCGCAGGACGGCGTGCCGTTCCTCACTCAGCCACCCATCAAGCCTGGCGCGACGTACGCGTACGAGTTCGTGGTGCCGAACGCCGGCTCCAACATGTACCACTCGCATCACAATTCCGCGAAGCAGGTGGGGCTGGGCATGCTGGGCGCGTTCGTCGTCGAGCCGCGCCGTCCGCAGCGGGTGGAACGCGCCGACGTGGACTACGTCCTGATTCTGAACGACGGGTCGCACGGCTTCACGCTCAACGGAAAGAGCTTTCCCGCGACCGAGCCCGTCGCCGTCAAGCAGGGCCAGCGGCTGCGCCTGCGCTTCATGAACGAGGGGATGATGATCCATCCCATGCATCTGCACGGGATGCACATGACCGTCATCGCCAAGGATGGCTGGCCCGCTCCGGCGCCGTGGCGCTGCGATACGCTGAACACCGCGCCCGGCGAGCGATGGGACGCGATCGTGGAATGCACGAACCCGGGGACGTGGGCGTTCCATTGCCACATTCTGCTGCACGCCGAGGGCGAACACGGGATGTACGGAATGGTGACCGCCCTGATCGTCAGCTGACCCCTCGCCCCCCCCCCCCAGTTCAAGAGGGTCAGAGTCGCTTGAAATTTTCAAGCGACTCTGACCCTCTTGAAATTCGGGGGCGTTTTGCCCTGGGCCGATCAAGGGAGTCTGACCCTCTTGAATTGTCGGGGTGGGTTTCCCCCGGGGCGATCAAGGGAGTCTGACCCCGGGTTAGAATTAGCGCGATGCTTTTCGTCGACAATGGCGGGATCACGGATGCGCGGATCAATCTCGCGCTCGAGGAGCACGTCCTGCGGCAGGCGCGCACGGACGAGGACCTGCTGCTCTTCTACGTCAATGCGCCCGCCATCATCATCGGCCGCAATCAGAACACGATCGAGGAGATCAATCCGCCGGTCGTGGCCGAGCGGGGGATCCAGGTGGTGCGCCGCATCTCCGGCGGCGGCGCCGTGTATCACGACCTGGGAAATCTCAACTTCAGCTTCATGACGCGGGACGTATCCGGCCACTTCAGCCGGTACGATCGCTTCAACCAGCCCGTGATCGAGGTACTTCGTTCCCTCGGCGTGCCCGCGGAGCTCGGCGGCCGGAACGACATCCTCGCGGGCGGCCGGAAGATCTCGGGGAACGCCCAGTTCGCCGGCACGCAGCGCATGTTCAGCCATGGCACGCTGCTGTTCGACTCGAATCTCGACGACGTCACAGAGGCGCTCCGCCCGCGGCCAGGCAAGGTGGAATCCAAGGGCGTGAAGTCCATTCGCAGCCGCGTCGCGAACATCAGCGAATTCATCTCCAAGCCGCTCACAGTCGCGGAGCTGCGCGATTGCATCATCGACCGGATCTTCGGCACGCGCGATCCCGCCGCTGTGCCGACGCTCCAGCTCACCGATGCCGAGTGGTCGGCCATCCATGATCTCGTAGCGCGCCGCTACGGGAATTGGGACTGGAACTACGGCGAGAATCCGCCGAGCAATGTCCAGCGCGCCCAGCGCTTTCCGGGCGGCGAGATTGACGCCCGCATCGACGTGCAGGGCGGCCGCATCGCGGGGCTGCGCATCTTCGGCGACTTCATGGGCCGCGCCGACGTGCGCGACATCGAGGATCGCCTGCGCGGCGTGCGCTACGACAGGGAGGCCGTCATCGCCGCCATCGGCGACCTGCGGCTTCCGGATTATTTCGGCGCGATCAGCCAGGACGACGCTCTCAGCGTGCTCTGTCCGTAGCGGGCCGCGGTCAGGCCCGCAGGTACTCCGCGCTGAGCGTTTCGTCCGGACCACCTTCGACCCGCATGGCGCGCAACACCACTGTGAGGACGACGGCGACGATGACGTTCGCGATGAAGGCGTAGAAGGCGCTGTACGCCGGGTAGGTGGATGCGCCGATGCGCAGCGGGAATATCGAGGTGAAGTGCTGCGAGGCGGCCATGGCGGTGCCGAGCACCATGCCCACGAGCCAACCCGCCAGCAGCGCCCAGCGATGGAACCACCGCGTGTATAGCCCGAAGATCACGGCCGGGAATGTCTGCAGGATCCACACGCCGCCGAGCAGCTGAAAATTGATCGCCTCCTGCCGCGCGTTCTGGAGCAGCAGGATGAACAGCAGCGCGCCAAACTTCACCACGAGCGAGGCCGCCTTGGCCGCTGTGGCTTCCTCGCGCGGTGACGCGTTGGGCCGCAGGAATTCCTTGTAGATGTTCCGCGTGAACAGGTTCGCCGTGGCGATGGACATGATCGCCGCTGGTACGAGCGCTCCGATGGCGATCGCCGCGAAGCCCACGCCGGCGAACCAGGCGGGGAACATCATGTTGAACAGGGCCGGAACGGCGGCCTGCGTGCCGTACGTGGCGTCCGGCTTGATCCCGGCGGCAAGCGCCATGAATCCCAGCAGCGCGATCAGTCCCAGCAGAAAGCTGTACGCGGGAAGCATGGCCGCATTGCGCTTGATCGCACGGCGGCTGTTGCTGCTCAGCACTCCCGTGATCGAATGCGGGTAGAGGAACAGCGCGAGTGCTGATCCGAGCGCGAGCGTCGCGTAGGCGCCGAACTGCGCCGGAGCGGGCAGCAGCTTGGCCGGTGGCACGGCGGCGAAGATGCGGCCGTACCCGCCGAGCCGCGACGGGATGATGGTGACGGCCGCGATCACGGTCACGAAGATGAGCGCATCCTTGACGAGCGCGATGAGCGCCGGCGCCCGCAAGCCGCTCGAGTACGTGTACGCCGCGAGAATCACGAAGGCGATGATGAGCGGCAGGTCGCCCATGAATCCGGTGCCGGTGATGCCAAGCGCGGCGATCACGACCTGAATGCCCACGAGCTGGAGCGCGATATAGGGAAGCGTCGCGAGTATGCCGGCGATCGCGATCGCCAGCGCCAGCGATCGGCTGCCGTACCGGCCGCGCACGAAGTCGGCGGGCGTGACGTAGCCGTGCGCGCGAGATACGGACCAGAGCCGCGGCATGGTCACGTACACGAGCGGGTACGCGATGATGGTGTACGGCACGGCGAAAAAGCCGATCGCGCCGGCCCCGAACACGAGCGCGGGCACCGCGATGAACGTGTAGGCAGTGTACAGGTCGCCGCCGAGCAGGAACCAGGTGACGACGGTGCCGAAGCGGCCGCCCGCCAATCCCCATTCGTGAAGCGAGTCCAGGTCGCCGCGTCGCCAGCGCGCGGCCACGAAGCCGAGCACCGTGACGAGAAGAAACAGAACCGTGACGACGACCAGTGCCTCGACGCGAACGCCGCCGGTCACGCGCGGTCCTCGTCAGCCCCGGGAGCCTCGGGGTCCACGAGATACACGACGACGGTCAGCGCGGCGCTGATCCCGATCCACAGAAACTGATACCAGTAGAAAAACGGGAATCCGAGCAGCGACGGCGCCGTCCTGGCGTAGGTCGAAACCCACAGCGTGCCGACGAAAGGCACGATGAGCAGGAGCAGGATGAGCCGGCGGCCGCGCGAGCGGGGCCTGGCATCGGTGCGCTGTCGGCTCACGGGAAATCGTGTCCCGTGCCGCCCAGCCAGCGCACGCTGTCGGCGGCGGCCACCGGACCGATCGTGCCCTCCACGGCGTGCATCAGCGCCGCCGGATCGTAGAGGTGTCCCGCCTTGATCACGATGCGCGCGTTGCGAACCGACTTGATGTCGGCCACCGGGTTGCCCTCGACGATCACCGCATCCGCCCACTTACCGGCCTCGATGGATCCCAGCCGATCGCCGAGTCCCATGGCATTGGCCGCGTTGATCGTTGCGAACCGCAGCGCGGCTTCCGCGGGGATGCCCGACAGCACGAACGACAACAGCTCGCGGTGCACGGAGAAGGGCGTGAAATAGTCGCCCCAGCTCGGATGATCCGTGCCGAGGGTGATGAGATCGGCGCCGCCGGCGTCGTAGAATGCTTTGATCTCCTTGCGCTTGACCCAGTAGATGTTCTCGAACTGCTGCATGACGGGTCGCGGCGGCCGTGCGGCGACAACGCCGCGCATGTACGGCGTGAGAAAGCGCCTTTCGTCGGTGAAGTAGGTGAACACGGCCGGGTCGCGCTTCCCGTAGTACCCGTACGCGCTCAGCGTCGCGTCGTAATAGACATGCTGCGACATGTACAACTGCATGATGCGCTTGTAGGCCGGCGTGTCGAAGCGCGTCATCTTCTCGAGCGACGCGTACGCGGAGACGCTGTCCGGATACGCGTCTCCGCCCATGAAGTGCTCGATCCTGTCGATCCCCATCAGCAGCGCGTCGCGCGGGTTGACCGACCCGCGGATGCCGGAGTCGAGGTGTCCCGTGACCGTGAGCCCGTGCTGGTGCGCGCGGGCGACGAGCGCCTGGAGTTGATACGGCGCGATTCCCTTGGCCTTGAATCCGGCGACGCCCAACTCCGCCCAGTGATCCACTTCGGCGTCGATCGAGTCCACCGAGATGTTGCGCGGCCATCCCGGGCGTGCCGTGCCGAAGTACGGTCCCGAGTTCAGCAGGCGGGGGCCGGGCTCCAGTCCGCGGTCGATGCGCACGCGTAGCGCGTGCATCGAATCGGCGTTCATCTCGCCGGCGGGGAAGGTGGACGTCACGCCGTTCGCCAGGAAGAGCGACGGATAGGCGCGGATCTCGTCCACGCGTCCCTTGTTGAAGAAATCGACGGCGTAATGCGCGTGCAGGTCGAACAGCCCGGGGATGATCGTCTCCCCGGGCCGAACGCGCACAGTGTCCGCGCCGGAACGCGCGATCGAGAGGTCGCCGCCCACGCGCAGGAATTTTCCGGCGCGAATGAGAATGCCCGGGTTGCGCACCCGGGCATGTCCTGTGGAGGTGAACAGCCAGCCGCCCAGCAGCACCACGTCGGGCGCGCCGGAGGCTCCGGCGTCCGTCGGCCCGCCGGCGGACGCGGACGCCCAGTGCGGGCCATCGCTCCAGTGTTCGGCGGCGAAAAACCCGTCAGGCAGCTTCGGGTTGCCGCGCCAATCGCTGTACTGCTCGGTCTGGATCGGCACGCCGCCGCGCATGATGATGCACGTGGTGGCGAGCCACCCGCCGCCGACGCGGACGTAGTGCTCGAAGCGTACGTCATCCACGCCGCCCTTCGCTCCGCCGAACGAAGCGAGCACGCGCAGCGTGACGAGCCGATCGCGGTCCACCCAGAATTGCGCCGAGGTGGTGTCGGTCGCATCGCGCGCGCCGACGACGTACACGGGCCGGCCTTCCCAGGTCGTCGTATACATCCGCGCCGGCTCGACGCCTGTCGCGCGCAGTTGCCGCAGCGTGCTGTCCACGGGCTGCGTGTAGATGCCGCCTACGTACGCGATCAGCGGGTTGCCTTGCGCCAGACGGCGGGTCACGGCTCCGCCGCGTACTACGTACAGCGAGTCAGTCGTATAGAGCACCCCATTGCCAAGTTTGGGGTCGCCCATGTCAATGCGCAGCCGGTCGGGGCTGCGCATGGACTCGTACCACGGCGAAACTGTGTCGGTGCCGTTGGGCCTGTGAACTGTGGTCTTCTGCGCGAAGGTCAGCGTCTCGAACCACTTGCCGGCGTAGGTGTCGTGCATCGCGCGGACGACCTGGACCCCGTCTCGCGGCGGCTTTCCGTTTGGGCCGAGGTGCGTCGGCGACGCCAACGGCACGACAGCGAACGCGAGGGCGAGTTGCGGCAGAGATCGAAGTCGCATGGAGCTCCATTCGAGGGGGGCGGCGGCGTCCAGTATATCGAAATCCGGCGTCGGCCAAAACCCGAAACAGCAGGGCGTCGTCGGCCGCCTCGGCCAAGCGCCCGTGCCCGGGGCGGGCTCCGCTGGTGAAGGATTTGCATCAAGTAACCCTTTATCGTCGAGCACAAGGGCCACCATATTTCGTAAGCTCGCCGTCTCGGCTGTTCGCGCGGCGGGCAGGTCCGTGCAGTCGAGGTCGCCTTACCGTACGTCCGCGCGACGGTCCTCGTGAGGTTGCGCGCGCTTGGGGAGATACTACGTGCACTTCGGTTCATTGATGCACACAGACCGCGTCGCTGTTCACCCGCTCGAGGTCGTACGCGGCGGACCCGAAGCCAGGCTGCGCGCCGAGGACCCGCATGTCGGCTGAGACCGAGGCCGGAAAGCAGCCAGCGTCCCCGACCGTCGAGCGCGCAGCGACGAAAGCCGCTGCGGCGGAGATCGACATGTACCGGCTCCTCGTGGAGAGCGTTCGCGACTACGCGATTTTCCTCCTCGATCCCGAAGGGAACGTGATGAGCTGGAACCCCGGCGCTGAACGCTTCAAGGGGTACAAGCAACACGAGATCATCGGAAAGCACTTCTCCGTTTTCTATCCCGAGGCTGACAAATGGAAGCCGCCGGCGGAGCTCGAGATCGCCAAGCGCGAGGGCCGCGTCGAGGACGAAGGCTGGCGACTGCGCAAGGATGGAAGCCGTTTCTGGGCGAGCATCGTCATCACGGCGCTGCACGACAAGACGGGGAAGCTCGTGGGCTTCGCCAAAGTCACGCGCGACCTGACCGAGCGGAAGATGGCGGAGGAGCGGGCCATCGAGGACGCGCGCCGCGTCGCGCTTTCCGATGCCGCCAACCGCGCGAAGGCCGAATTCCTCGCCGCGATGAGTCACGAGCTTCGGACGCCGCTGAATGCCATCGCCGGCTACGCGGACCTGCTGCTCGCGGGTGTGGGCGGCGATATGTCGCCGCAGCAGGCCGACTACATGGAGCGGATTCGCCGCAGTCAGCAGCGGCTGTTGTCCATCATCAACGACATCCTCAACTTCTCACGCGTCGAAGCGGGGCAGATCAAGTACGACACGGTGGCCGTGAACGTCGCGGACGTGATCGCGGCGACGATCCCGCTCGTGCAGCCGCAGGCGGCGTTCAAGCACGTGGAGATCAAGCGGGACCCGGATCGCGGACTGGTGGCGTGCGCTGACCGATCCAAGGTCGAGCAGATCCTCCTGAACCTGCTCGCGAACGCGGTGAAGTTCACCCCGCCCGGCGGCCGGATCACCGTCTGCTCTGCCTCCACCAGGGACAACGTGCGCATCTCGGTCGAGGATACAGGCATCGGCATCGCCCGCGCCGATCTCGACTCGATCTTCCAGCCGTTCGTTCAGGTCGGCCGGTCGTTGAGCAGCGGACACGAAGGCACGGGCCTCGGCCTGGCCATCAGCAGCGACCTCGCCAGGGGAATGCGCGGGAAGCTCGAAGTGGAGAGTGCGGAGGGAAAGGGTTCCACTTTCACGCTCGTGCTTCCGCTAGACGGCGCCCCGATGCCTTCAGCGAAGGCCGGTTTCGTCGCTCCCGTCGCCGGCGACCGGAAGGCGCCATCCGCGCTCGATGGCCATGAACCGAAGGCCAAAGCAGAGCAGGGCTCCAACGGGCGCGACAACGGCTGAAGGCCAGCCGGCCGTCCGTCCCACGACCACGAGCGCGGCTCCCGACATCCCCGCCACGGCGTACAGCTCACCGCGGCGCAGCACGACAGGGACTTCCGACACGAGCACGTCGCGCAGCATGCCTCCCCCGATGCCTGTGATGCCACCAAGCAGCACGGCGGGGATCGGTCCGAGATGGTACGCGAGCGCCTTCAGCGCGCCGGCGACCGCGTAGAGCGAGAGGCCGGCGGCGTCGAGCATCAGCACGGATTTGGACCACCGCCCGCGTAGCCGATCCCAGTCCTTCACGATGGGAGACTGCGTGACTGTCGGTGCGGCGCGCGTCCAGTAGAAGGCAGCCAGCCCGGCGCCCGTGGCGATCGTGATGTACCGCCAATCGCTGATGCCAACGGGTGGCAGTGCGCCGATGAGGAGATCGCGCGTGATGCCGCCCACAGTCGCCGTCACGAACGCGAGCACCAGCACGCCGAACAGATCCAGCCGGTGGCGAATACCCGCCACGGCGCCGCTCAGCACGAACACGAACGTGCCCACGAGATCGAACAGCAACAGAAAGGTTCCGATCAGAACGTGCTCTTGCGGCAGCATGGGTCGCAGTGTGAGGGTTAAGAACCTAACCCTTCCAGGCATGATTCCCCGACTTTTTCGCACGATCCTGCCGCTCGGCGTGGCGCTCGCCGCCACCAGCGCCGTGGCGCCGCGGCCGGCCGCCAAGCATCACGATGTGAAGCACGTATTCATCATCGTGCTCGAGAACACCGGCTACGACACCACGTTCGGCCCGAATACAGTGGCGAAATACCTCGCCGACAGCCTGCCGGCGCGCGGCGCGCTGCTCCGGCAGTACTTCGGCATCGGGCACGTGAGTCTCGACAATTACGTAGCGATGATCAGTGGCATGCCGCCCACGCCGCAGACGCAGAGCGACTGCGGCCGCTTCGCCGACTTCATCGAAACGGGCACGGCTCCCGACGGCCAGCCGATCGGCACCGGCTGCGTGTATCCCGCCCACGTTCAGACCATCGCGAACCAGCTCGAGGCCAGACATCTGACCTGGAAAGCCTACATGGAAGACATGGGGCTGAATCCCGCTCGCGAAGCGAATCGCTGCGGGCACCCCGTGCTGAACCAGCTCGATTCCACGGAGCGCGCGACGCCCACGGACATGTACGCGGCCAAGCACGATCCCTTTGTGTACTTCCACGCGGTGATCGACTCGGCCACGTGCCGGCAGAATGTGGTGCCGCTCACGGAGCTGGAGCCTGCGCTGGCGCAGGAGAGCACGACGGCGAATTACAACTTCATCTCGCCGAATCTCTGCCACGACGGCCACGACAGACCGTGCCGCGATGGGCTGCAGCCGGGCGGCCTGCGTTCGGCGGACGAATTTCTTCGTCACTGGGTGCCAATCATCACGAGCTCGCCGGCTTTCAGGAAGGACGGGCTGCTGCTGATCACCTTCGACGAAGCGCTGACGCTCGATCCGTCGGCCTGCTGCAACGAGCCGACAGGCCCGAACACGCTGCATCCGGGCGCCGGCGGCCCCGGTGGCGGCCGCATCGGCGCGGTGCTGCTGTCGCCCTTCATCAAGCCGGGCACCGTGTCGGACGTGCCATACAACCACTACTCGATGCTCCGCAGCATGGAAGATCTCTTCCATCTGCCGCATCTCGGCTACGCGGCGCAGAAGGGATTGGCGGGGTTCGGCGACGACGTGTTCATCCACTAGCGATCACGGCCCCTGAGCCCGTGCGATCACAGGGTCAGAGCATCTTGATCCGCAGGATCAAGTGCTCTGACCCTGTGATCGTTCACATCGCGAACCGGACGAGGTGCGCGATGCGCGCGAGCAATCCGCGCGGCGGCGGGAGCAGCCGGTCGATGTCCGCGTCGGTCGTGACCCACGTCGTCCTCGACATGATATAGAACAGATCCACGAGGCCCGACGAGGCGGCGAAACCGGAAACGATCACGCTCGCTTCGCCGTCGAGCATCAGCCCACGGGGATCGTGGTTGAGCGACCCGACCGCGAAGTAGAAGCTCATCCGGTTGCGCTCCGCGGCCGGGATCGCGCGCTGATAGCGCTGGAACATCGAGTCGGCGGCCTGGATCGCGGCACTGTCCGCCGTCGCGTGATCCGCGTTGGCGTCCGCGGCAAGCTTGCTCGTCTCGCCGGACTGCGCGCGGATGCTTCGCGCGAGAATCTGATCCCACCCTGGCTGCCGCACGAGCGCGGCAATCGCGCCGGGGCGAGCGATGAACTGCGTCTTCTGGTGCAGCAGCGGGATCTGGCCGTTGACGTCGGGCGCCATCGCGGTCGCGGCCGCGTCGGATCGGCCCGCCGCAGCGTTGGCCGCGTTCAATGACGCGAGCGTGCTCGAATCGAACGGAATGAGTCGTTGGATCCATGGATTGGCGGCGAGTCCCGCCCGCACTTCGGCGAGCCGCGCGGCCACGTCCGTGATCGGCGCGCGCGACGCGTACAGCCCGATGCGCAGCGCGCCGCCGGAGGCACGGAACTGCGGCGCCATTTCGCGCTGGATCGCGAGCAGCCGCTCCAGCACGACCCGCTGCTCCGCGATGACAGGCGCTTCCTGGTTGGGGTCGTTGGCGAGCGAGGGCGCCACGATCATCACCTGCGCGCCGCGCGCCGCGGCGCCCACCAGCATGGCTCCCCAGGTCTCGCTGAGCCAGAGCGGATCTGGAACGACAATCACGCTGCCTGGCGGGGCAAGACTGTACAGCATCGCGCGCGCGACCGACGCCCGCTTGGGTGCGAACCCCGGCTGGTTGTGGACCTGGAGCGCGCGCGCTGTGTTCGCCGACGCGGCCACGAGCGCGGCGGACGGCGTGCCTTCGTGCGTGACTCGCAGCGATCCGGGAATCTGATCTTCCGAGAATCCGTTCGCCCGCAAGGCAAGCCGCGCCTGTTCGCGCGCCTCGAGGGCGGCCGGCCCCTGCACGCGGAAGCCGCGATCCTCCCACGTGTCGGCTGCGTAGTGCTCGCCGACGCCGATGCCGGTTACGAGGAGCGCGCCGTCATACGGGTTGGACTCCGTGAAGTCATAGAAAGCGAGCTTGCGGTGGTCGCGGATGATATTGTCCGGAATGAACGGCAGCGGCGGCACCGTGCGGGAGCTCCGAAACGAGAAGTCGCTCGGCTGCATCACGTTCACGTTCACGCGCACGACCTTGTCGAGCCACGCGCCGCCGCCGTGCGCCGCGGCTTCCCGCTGGAGGCGGCTCGATCTCGCGACGGCGACCCGGAGCTCGGTGAGGCGCTGCTCGAGGTGGGCCGCTTGCGCGGCTTCGCCTGGCCGCAGCGACACGCGGGCTCGCAGGGGGTTCTCGAGCAACGTCATCCACAAACGACCGCCGCGGGCGTTGTAGTAGAACGCGTCCGCGAGAATCATGTATTGCGGAAAGACCCCGCTCGTGTCGTATCGCGCGACCGCGGCGGTCAGCGCCGGCAGATACGCGTCGGCGACGAGCTTGTACGCAACGTCGTCAAGCTTTCCGTCAGTGAGGCGTGCGGTGAAGTCGTGCGTCCAGAGGACGTGGTAGCGCCGCGCGGCCGCGATGGATCGCGCGATGTCCAGCGACAGGTCGGCGGTGCGGAGATACTGGACGGCGTTGCGGTCGCTGAACGAGCGGCCGGCGGTGCGCGCGATCAGGTCGTCCACCTCGGACTGGTCGTCGTACTGTTCCGGGGCGAGCGCGAGCTGCGGCGCCATCCACACGAGGCGCGAATCCTTCCACTGGCGTAACTGGCGGGTGCAGAGACTGTCCAGCATTCCCATCCACCGGCCGTGCACGGCGAGGACGGCGTCGCGCGAGGAAACGGGCACACCGCTGGAGTCCGTGAGCCATCGCGCGAAGTGGTCGTGCGCGACCCGGAGCATGCCGGTGATGCGGCGATCGTCCTTGACCTGCCCGAAGAGCGCATCGTACGGTAGAATCGCGTCTTCGAGCGCGCCGGCGCTGGCGCGCGCCGCGACCTGGCGGCCGATCGCCGAATCCGCGATCACGCTGCTGAACGCCGTCGCGAGCGCGGTACGATAGCCGGATGTCGCGGCGGCGTAGGACGCGGCATACGGATCCTTTGCATCGGCGATGAGGGTTTTCTCGTTATCCGGCGAATAGAGATTGGTAAATACGTCGATCAGGCTGCTGGTCCGGGCCACCGCGGCGAGTGCCGCCTCGGTCGGAGCCGCGAGCGCCACCCCGTTCGTTGCCGCCGACGGCGCGGAGGCCGTGGGAACCTCCACGCTCGTGCGACGTGGGCGTGTGCGGCCGGCCAGGGGCTGAGCGACAGGCAGCTCGATGCCCACTCCGATCGTCTGGTGCCGGGTCGGCAGCCAGTCCACACGCAGGAGGGACCCGCCGCCGAGCAGACCGCCGCGGCGAACCGCCGTCTTGAACGTGAACACGGGCGACACGGCTGAGTGGTTGAATCCCCAGTCGATGCCGCCTCCGATGCCGATGAACGGGATCTGGAGCAGCAGGCGCGCGCCGACGCCGTCCTGATCCGTGCGGTGCGCGACGTAGAGCTCACCCGCGCCCGACAGCGCACCCGTGATCGGGTTCATCAACGCGTGCGAAACGCCGACGAGGGCCTCGCCGCCCCACGCGCCTCCGCTGTGAAGCACAGCCGCCGCGGCGTACGGCGGCCAGAGCGGAGGCTGTCCGATGGCGTGCGTTGGCGTCGCTGGCTGGTCCGGCGGGAGGGGCAGTCCGCCCGGTCGCTGGCCATGGGCGCCAGGTGCCGCGAAGACGACGAGCGCCAGCGCGAAAATGTGATGCTTCATGCCAGGCGCGAGTGGAAGAATCGCGCCCGGATCGACCGCCAGCTCTACCGGGCGGTCTCTGGCGGTGCGGCCACCGTGGCCGCGCGTTCGGCGAAGATCTGCGCGAGATGCACGAGCGTCTCGGCCGTCTTCTCCAGGG
>Ga0207652_10002766_pt1 | contig 14738 bp, 19 predicted proteins | sample KBSC63BmetaG_FD_184334 | JGI IMG/M metagenome (GOLD analysis project Ga0207652, IMG submission 184334) | Corn rhizosphere microbial communities from Kellogg Biological Station, Michigan, USA - KBS C6-3B metaG (SPAdes) (version 2) | ecosystem: Host-associated > Plants > Roots > Rhizosphere ... | reverse complement strand
GCGAGACGCCGAGGCGCACGGGGCGCGGTCCCGGGTGCCGGTCAAGTGCGTGTGTTTCGACGGGTTCTGCCAGATCGGGACCAAGGACTGGTTCGGGACCGCGTGGCAGGCACTGGTGGATTTGGGGATCCAGCACCACTTCTACGACGGGATGCTGGGGTGCTTGGCGGCCCGAGCTGGCGTGCAGCCCGGGTGGATGATCCCGGTCGCGTGCCACCACTTCGGCGGCCAGACCGCGGTGGGGAGCCCGGCGTACCAGGCGTGGGCGCGGACCCAGCACGCCGAGGGGGATCAAGGGTTCTGGGTCGAGGCGCACCGGATCGGGGCCGAGGAGTTCCGGGATGTGCTGCCGCTGGAGTTGGGGAGGGGTCGATGAAGGACGGTTTTCTCCAAGCCCTGCGCCGCACCGCCGAGACCGGCGAGCCGCCCATCCCCGAGCCCTGCGCCGCGCGCGAGCAGCCGATGGGGGAGTTGCACGAGCAGCTCCTGGCGAGCCTGCAGGAACGCGGCGAGGCCACAGCAGCGTCCCCTGTACATGTACCTACAGCCAGTGGGGACGGGGGCGTTAGCGCAAGCACCTCTCGTGCGCAGGAGGCGGCGAGGCGGCTGACGGGAGTCGCGGCCGGGCGTGAGGCGGCCGCCCGCTTCCAGCGCGACCGCTACGAGGGCGCGAAGTTCCCCGAGGATCTGCGGGATCGCCCGCGGGCCAGCCGTGGAGCGGCGCGCAAGGGCACCATCGAGGAGGCGCTCGGGGAGGTCCCCGCGGCGCAGGAGGCAGACCATGGACGTGATGCGACCGGCGGCGCCCCGACCGTTTCCCAGGGCCGAGCGGCGGCTCCTGACCCTCGGGCATCGGACGATGAAGGACCTGTGGCGGGAGTATCCCTACACCCTGCTCGGGCTGCTGGTGTGGCTGGCGGCGATCACCGCCGGGTGGATCACCGCAGTGATCCTCATCTGGGAGAAGTTCGGGCCCCGGTAGGCACCCCAGGGCACACGGATCCCCGGACCGAGACGTGTACGACGTGCAAGGGGCGCGGGTTCCTCACCTACGGCCGGGTGACCACGCACTGCGAGGCGTGCGGCGGGGAGGGCAAGGTGCGGCCGAAGCTGACGCTGGTGCCGGACCAATACCGCGTCCCCGAACAGGTCACCGCCAGCAAGATCGACGAGTTGGACCGGATCGAGGCGGCGGAGGATGCGGTCGAGCAGGCGCTGCAGGCCGAGGCGGCGGGGGTACAGCCGCTGCCGCTGGACACGCCCATGACCGTGCACCACGAAGTGCTCGGCCCGGAGATCGTGGAGAGTTTTCTCGACGAGCCGGAGGTGGGCCATGTGAACCCCGCCGAGGGGGCGCAGGGGGAGGGAGATTCGCAACCTCCAGGAACTCCTGCGTCCCTCTCCTACGACCTCCCCATCGAGGTGGATCTCCTCCCGCCCTTCTGTTTCATCTGCGGCCCGGCGGGCACGGGGAAAACCTTCTGGGCCAAAGCCCTGGCCGCCGGGGACCGTGAGGGGGTGATCCTCGCCGCCACCACCGGGATCGCCGCGGTGAACCTGGGCGAGGGCACCACGATCAACGCGCTGCTAAAGTTCTACGACACCAACTCGCTGATGGAGGCGTTTACCGGCGGGTGGCTGGAGGCACAACTCAAAAAGCTCCGGCAGGCCGGGCTGAGAAGAATCGTCCTCGATGAAGTGAGCATGCTCGACGGGGATCAACTCACCATCCTCTCCCGGGCGATCGACAACGTGAACCAGGATCGCCAAGCGGACGACGCCGAGATGGGCCTGATCCTCGTGGGGGACTTCGCCCAGCTCCCGCCGGTGCGCGCACCCTTTGCGTTCGAGAGCGCCGAGTGGGCGAGATACGCCGAGGCCACCTATGGGCTGACCACGATTCGCCGGCAGGCGGACCAGGAGTTTGTCAGTGCGCTCCAGGCGGTGCGCCGGGGGGACCATCGCACCGCCCTGGAGTTCTTCGCCCCGCGGCTGGAGCAGATGACCCATCCCACGTTCCAGGGGACCACGATCCTCGCCAAGAACGACGCAGTGGACAAGTACAACCAGTTGCGCCTCGACAAGGTGACCGGCAATGGCATCGAGTTCCCCTCGGCGCGCTGGGGGAAACTGCGCGCGGAATGGGGCGGGCCGCCGAAACCGCCCTATGAGTGGGGGGTCCCCGAGCGGCTCAAGCTCAAGATCGGGGCCCTGGTGATGATCCTGGCCAATCGCAACGTGGCCGAGATGGGCGATCCGCCCGAGTACCTCTATGTGAATGGGGATCTCGGCGAGATCGTGGACGCCACCGCCTCGACCTGCACGGTGGTGCTCCAGCGCACCGGCGAGCCCGTGGAGGTCAAGATGATCACCCGGGAGAACACCATCCCGCTGGAGCCCGGGCGGCGGAAAGCGCTCCGGGAGGAAGGGCATCCCGAGCGGATCACCCCGAACGGGAAAAGCGAGGTCATCGGGGCGTGTTCGTATATGCCGTTGCGGCTGGCGTATGCGAGCACGGTGCACAAGTCCCAGGGGCTCTCCTTGGATCAGGTCCAGGTCAACATCCGGGACCACTTCTTCGCCACCCCAGGGATGTTGTATGTGGCCCTGAGCCGCGCGCGGACCGCCGAGGGGTTGCGGCTGGTGGGGACGGTGGAAGGATTCCGCGCGCGCTGCAACGTCTCGCAGAAGGTGCTGCCATGGCTTTGAACGACAGCGACTACGCCCTCGCCCCGCCCCCCAAGCCCCTCTCGCCCGAGGAGATCCTGCGCCGGGGAATCCTCTCCATCGAGGAGGAGTCCTCCGAGGCGGTCGAGCGGCTGGTGACCGACCAGCAGGCGACCTACCGCGAGGTGCTCAAGCGCCCCGGCGGGCAGGAGGAGATCCTCCAGGCGCTGCTGGATCGCGATCGGCAGCTTGCGCGCACCGGACGCGAGTTGGCCACGGGCCGCGCTGCCTCCAAGATGCTGCGGGAGTTTGTCCGCGGGCTCCTGCATCTGGCCGATCACGCCAGCCTGCGCGCTGTAGGGGACGCCACCAAGGCTGGGAAAATCGAGGGGATCCTGGAGGCCCTGGGGGCCGAGCCGGCGGATCTGAAGACGCTGCGGCAGGCCGGGACCACCTTGGGCACCGGAGAGGACCGGGAAGCGCGCGCCGCGGACCTCGCCAGCGGGCGGAGGAAGTCATGAGCCTCTGGGGGCCGGCCGGGACCGCCACCGTGGTGCTCGGCTATCTCGCCTGGGAGCACCGCCATACCCTGCACGGGTGGTGGTGTCACGTCTGCCACCGCCGACACCATGGACGGGTCGGGATCTCACGCTACGGGGTGATGTGGGCCTGCCAGAAGTGTGACCGGGACTGGTGGGAGGACGCATGAATATCCTCTGCACGTTCCCCGGGCGCCACGGCGACATCCTCTGGGCGCTGCCCACAGTGCGGGCGATCTGCGAGCACTACGGCGAGGCCGTGGACCTGCAGATCGCCGGCGAGTTCGCCGGGCTCAAGCCGCTGCTCACGCCACAGCCCTACATCGGGCAGGTGATCGCCGATGACCACTGGGCCTTGGTCCCGCCCGAGGAGTGGCGGGCGCCGTTCACCGCGTACTACGACGCGGTGTATCACCTCGGCTACCGCGGCTGGCCGCAGGAGCCCCTGGCGCAGGCGACCTACCGGGTGGCGATCGCCGACTACGGCCTGCCCCTCCCGCCGCTCGACCTCGCTCGCTCCTGGATCCATGACGACGCTCCCTGGACGCCGGCCGTGGAGGTGATCGCGGGGTTTGCCGATACCCACTTCGAGCTGAAGATCGGGTTGCTGGCGATGTTGCGGGAATCCCCCCGGTGGTCGATGCTCCTGCTCACCCCGGCCAACGGCGGCGGGCGCTGGGGCAGCGAAACCCCGCGGTGCGTGTCGAGCCGATCGTGTGGCTGGGCCGAGGCCACGCGGCACATCCGCCACGCGACGGTGTTCCTTGGGGACTGCTCCGCCCTCCATGTGCTCGCGGTGGCCGTGGGCACCCCGGTGGTCTTGGTGGAGCCCATGGAGGCGCGGTGGAACCCGATTTTCTACCCGCTGGGGATGGACGGGATGGTCAAGGTGGTCAAAGGGAACGATGGGCGGCCGACCTACGACGCGCGGCACGTGGCGGATGCGCTGCGGGCGGGGTTGGGACGATGACGCCCCCTGTCGATCTCAAAGCCCGCATAGAGGCGTTGCGCAAACATCAATGCTCGTCGTGTGATCGAAGCGATGAGCAGTGGGCACATATCGAAGGCTGGAACGCCGCGCTCGATAAAGTCGCGGCGCTCGTTGGAGAGGAGCCACCAGCCGACCAGGAGGACTGGAAACTGCCGGAGAACGTCGTGGAGGCGCTCCAGCAAGAGATTGCACGCTGGCACGACCAGGGCGGCAGCTACGTGAAGATGCGATTCCATCCGCAGCGGAAATGGTTCAACGGGAACGGCGAGGCGTTGCAGTGGTGCGCGAAGCGCGTGCTCGGAATACTTGCGCTCGCGGCCTCCCCACGGGTCGGATCGGAGCCCGCACAGGAACGAGAACCTATGCAATCGTCGTTCTGCTTATTCGGGGAACCCAACATAAAGCGGCATTCTCTCTGCGATGGTTGGTTTCGACACGGCGGGAAAGTGGACCGTTGCGAGTGCCACTGCCACGCGGAGCCCTCACAGACGAAGACGGAGACGACACATGGCGATTGATTGGGATTACGAACGATCTCGCTGCGCCTTTCCAAGAGAGGACAAGCCGATGACGCCCCCGCTCGCTGAGACGCCCCAAATTGGCGACCGCATTCGCTACACGACGAAAACGGCCAAGCGGGGATGGATGGAAGCCGTGACCCGTGAAGGAGTGATTACGTGCATTTGGGGCAATGGGTGGGACGGCCCACACATCAACACAACCACGGGAACATTCATTCCGTCGCTCGGAGATACGTGGGAGATGATTCATGACCGCTGAGACGCCCCTCGCCCAACTGCGGAAGCTGATTGATGAACTGGACAAAGAAGTGCATCGCATCGGCGCAATCAACACCGCTGAGGATCGTGAGCGCACGCTGCCGGAATTGACAGTGTGGTCATGGTTGCAAAGAGCTAAATCGGCGCTCCTAACGGATCTGGAAGCCGCCCCACCGCGAAAGGTGGCGTGTCCCAACTGCGGGCTCGACTACGCGACCGCGAAAGACTTACGCGCGTGGAAGGACGAACCTGACGAGGGGGAAGCCGCCGCGTCCCGACCCGCAGAACCGCCGAACAAGGAGAAAAGCAGATGGCGACTATTCCCGCAGTGATGTTTCTAGAGATGGCGATGGACGTGCTGAAGTCGCAGGATAGCGGCATTCTGACCGCCGAGACGAAAGAGTGTCGGATGCTCGGTGAGGGCCGGATTGCCGAGATTCGTCAGACGCTGCCGGACAACAGCGACTTTGAGCGCGGCTATTTACTCGGGCTGGAGGTTGCTCGCACGCTCCTGAATGGTCGGCCTGATGCCGTGCAAGCCGGGGTGCAACTATGAGCCTGCCGACGAAGCTCCAAGCTCTGATCGAGAAGTGGCAGGAACAGGCAAAGGCCGAATTCATCAAGCAGCCGATGCTTGGCGGCCCTGGCGACGTGTATCAGCTTTGTGCCCGTGACCTTGCCGAAGCTGCCGCCTCCCCAGCCGTCGAAGGAGGACGAGAGGATTGCGAGCACTGTGGCGGCATCACCTACAAGAGCTGGCACTTCTGCGGATGGTGCGGAGCCGCCCTGCACGGCCGATCCGCCTCCCCCGCCTCCCCGGCTCCGGACGCCCCCCGATGAGCCGCCTGGTCAACCCCGGCCCGGGGGAAATCACCGACCGCCTCACCATTCTCGCCCTCAAGCTCCTGTTTGGGGCTGAAGCGGGGAAGGACTGTACCCTCTGGTCCACCGAGCGCGCCACGCTCCTCGGGATGATCCGCACGCGCACCGGCAACGGGAAGTGGTTCGAGGCGGTGCTGGAGCTGGCGGCGGTGAACGCGGCGCTGTGGCATGCGGAGGATGATCTGCGGGATCTACGTGGCGAGGTGGACGGCCTGGAGAGCAGCGCGGCGCCGGTGGGGTACCTCCAGGCGGGGAGGCTCGCCTTCCGGATTCAGTCCCTTAACGACCAGCGCGCCGCCTTGGTCGAGCGGATCAACCGGGACGCGGGCGAGGGCGGCCCGAGCGACAAGCTGGTACGGGACAACCCCAAGGAGGACGCATGAAGATTCTGGCGGTGACCTCGGTCGGTGGGGCGTGCGGGATCGCCAACTACGCCGAGATGGCGCTGGAGGCGGTGCGCGCGGCGGACCCGACGATCCAGACCCAGTGCTCGGCCGAGGCGCTGGACCCCTTTACGGACCTGCACCTGCACGGGCGCCCCGACGTGCTCTGGTTGAACTATCACCGAGGGCTGCATTCCCGCTGGACCCCCCGCGTGCTGCAGACATGGATGGCCGAGAAGGGCATCCCGGTGGTCATCACCTTCCACGACACCTACGGGGAGTCCGAGCCGGACGATCTCGCCCGCCAGCTCCATGATCTCGCCGACGCCTTCATCGTGCACGAGCCGTGCGTGGGGCTCCCGAAGCAGATCCTGATTCGCCAGGGGGTGCCCGCGCCGGTGACGCCGGCGTACCTCACCCGCGCCGATGGGCGCCCCGTGGGTACCGCTGGGGGCCCCGTGCTCGGCACCTGTGGGTTCAATTTCCCGTGGAAGAACTTTGACCGCCTCGCGGAGGTGACTGCGGAAGCGGGCTGGGGCCTCGTGATTCTCTCCAACAACGCCACGCACGAGGATGTGGCGCGGTGGACCGCGGTGAACCCTGACATCGCCGTGCGGGTAGGGTTCCTGCCCACCGCAACGATGGTGCAATACCTCACGGGGTGCGATGCCACGGCGTTCCCCTACGAGTGCGCGAATAGCGGGACCTCGGGGGCGATTCGCCTGGGGATCGCAGCGCGGAAACCCGTGATCGCGTTCGAGGGCTGCCGGCAGTTCCGGGACATCATCAGCCATCGCGCGATCTGGGAGGCCCAAAACTGGGGCACCTTCCCAGCGCTCCTACAGGAGATCCCCATCCAGCGCGTGGACCCGGCGGTGGTGGCGCTGGCCACCCGGGACTCCTGGGCCACCCAGGGCCGCCGCTACGCCGAAGTCTTCCGCGCGGTGTGCCGATGATCCCCCTGACAAAAACCTGCGACCCGGAGGATCTCCTCGGCCTCCTCGCGCCCCAGGCCCTCCTCGTGGACCAGGTACCACTCGGCGGGCAGCATCCGATGCGCCGCTGGGAATACGCCCTGGCGCTCGAAGCCCTCACCGAGCACTGGGCCACCGCCATGTGGAACGGGCAGATCCAGCCCGCCTACGGGCTCCTCGATGTCGGCGGCGCTGGCTCTCCCTTCTCGCAGATCGTGGACCAGATCCCCGGACTCGCATGCGAGGTCATCGACCCGAAGCTCAACATGGACATCGAGGCGTTCGCGCCCATGAGCGAAGCCGACGCGGTGGTGGCGATCTCCACCATCGAGCACGTGCGGCACCCGACGCCCTTTCTCCGCGCCATCCACCGGGCGCTGCGCCCCGGGGGCCTCCTGTTCCTCACCATGGACTGCTGGAACTGCGAGGGGCCCGACACGGCGCACTTCCACTGGATGCGGGAGCGGATCTACAACAAGGCGAGCTGGCAGGATCTGGCCAAGCACGCCACGATGCACCTCGGGTTCCGGCGGTTTGGCACGGCCGACTACACCTACCATGGGGATTTCGTCTACGACTACAGCTTCTGCTCGTTGGCCCTCGTGAAGGAGACCTAAATGACCCAGCCCGCGAAGTCCGCGCCCGTCGCTCCTGGTCCCGTTGCCCGCACGCGCTGCCGTGCCTGCGAGGGGCCGCTGGCCCATGTCCTCAGCCTCGGCGACATCGCCCTCTCCGATTTCCCGCGCGCCGCCGGGACCCAGGTCCACCCGCCCGTCCCCTTGGTGCTGGTGCGGTGTCTGTCTCCGGCCTGCGGGCTGGTGCAGCTTCTCCACACCACCCCGGCCGAGTGGCTGTTCCGGCTCTATTGGTACCGCTCGGGGGTGAACGAGGCCATGGTGGCCGAACTCCAGGACATCGTGGAGCAGGCGACCGCCCGGGTGGACCTCAAGAAGGGCGACACGGTGGTGGACATCGGGGCGAATGACGGGACGCTGCTCGCCCAGTACGCGATCCTCGGGCACCCGCGCCTCCTCACGGTCGCCTGGGAGCCGGCCGCCAATCTCTACGAGGTGCTGCGGCCCCAGGCCAAGGTGCTGTTCCCGGAGTTTTTCCAGGTCGCCACACCGTGGGAGGCGAAGACCAAAGCCAAGGTGATCACGGCGATCGCCATGTTCTACGACCTCGATGACCCCCACGCATTCCTCAACGGGATCACGAACATCCTGCACAAGGACGGGGTGTTCATCATCCAGCAGGCGTACTTGCCGGCGATGCTCGTGTCGAACGCCTTCGATAATGTGTGCCACGAGCACCTGGAGTACTACGACCTGCACGCGCTGGAGTCCGTGCTGGCGCCCCACGGCCTTCAGGTGGTCGATGTGGATCTCCGCAGCATCAACGGCGGGAGCTTCCGGGCGACCATCCAGTTCGAGGGGCACGGCACCCCCACCCAGAAGGTCGAGCGCCTGCGTCACTACGAGGCGCACCTGTTCCAGGAGGCGGACGCCGCCTTTGCCGGGTTCGCCGATCGGGTCCAGGGAGTTCGGTCGCAGCTCCAGGCCGTGCTGCAGGCCCACGCCGAGACCGGCGGCGCGGTGGATCTCTACGCGGCGAGCACCAAGTCCAACACGCTGTTGCAGTACTGCGGGATCGACGCGCGGGTGGTGCGCCAAGCGTGGGAGCGCTCGCCCGAGAAGTGGGGCCGGTATGTCGGGACCAGCGGGATCCCGATTGTGAGCGAGGCAGTGGGCCGGGAGGATCCGCCGGCGGCGCTCTTGGTGGGGGCCTGGCAGTTCCGCGATCAGTTCATCGAGCGAGAGCACGAGTACCTCGCCAAGGGGGGACGGCTGATTCTCCCGCTGCCTCGGGTGGAGAGCGTGGAGGTGCGCCCGTGACGCTCACGCTGGAGATTGGCGCCAATCTGCGCTACGTCGGGCTCTGGGCGCTCGGCGTGGTCACGCTCGCGTGGTTGGTCAAGGAGTGGTGGGTGGTGGCGGTGTTCAAGGGGAAGCGCTAGTGGTGATGCCGGCGCAGAAGCCCGGGGTGTCCAAGCAGGACTACAGCACCCCGGTCAACTTCATCACCGCCGTGAAGGCGTGGCTGGGGATCCAGAGCTTCGCGTTCGACTTCGCCGCGGACCACGTGAACGCCAAGGCGGTCAAGTACTTCTCGGTCCAATACAGCGCCTTGGCCGAGGGGCGGCGCTGGGCGGACTACCTCGGCCCCCAGGAGTGGGGCTGGCTCAACCCGCCGTTCGGCAACATCCACGAGTGGGCGTGGCGGTGCGCCGATGCCGCCGCGCACGTCCATATCGCCTTCCTCGTCCCCGCCTCGGTGGGGGCGAATTGGTACCGGGACTTCGTGCACCAGCGCGCGCGGGTGCTCGCGCTCAACGGCCGGCTGGCGTTCATGCCGGATCGCCCCACGTGGCTCTATCCCAAGGATTGCATCCTCGCGCTCTACGGCCCGGATGTGGTCCCCGACTTCGAGGTGTGGACATGGAAATGAGCGAGATCGAGACCCAGGACCACTGGGTGATCATGCCCTGGTTGAACAACCCGCAGATGACCCTGCAGGCGGTCGAGGACGGCCTGGCGCAGACCCTTCCGGGGGTGCGCGTGCTCCTGGTGGATCAAGGCGCCTCCCGGGTGGACCGGGAAGCCGTGGACGCCTACATCGACGCTCGGGGGGACCACCGGGTGCTCTGCTGGCACTTCCTGCCGGCGCTGCCCTCCCTGAGCGCGGTGTGGAACCGGGCGCTGCGGTTTGTCTGGGAACTCGGGGGGACCGAGGCGCTCGTGGTCAACAACGACGTGCGGTTGCACGACCAAACCTACGAGGTGCTCCGCAAGACCTTGCAGTCCGAGGCCGCGTTGTTTGTCACCGCGGTGGGCGTCCGCGAGGGGCAGTTCTCCCCCATGGTGACGTACGATCCCGTCGCTGGCACCAAGGAGGGGATGCTCACGTTGCCGAGCGCGCGCGGCGGGCCGGACTTCTCGTGTTTCCTGATCGCGCGCGGCGGCCACGAGAAATACCCCTTTGACGAGTCCTTCATCCCGGCCTACCACGAGGATCTCGATTGCCACCGCCGCTACATGCTCGGGGGCGACGGGGACAAGATTTTCTCGGTGAACCTCCCGTTCCTCCACTACGCCAGCGGGACGCTCAAGGCATACACCCCCGAGGCGCGCGAGGCGTTCAACCGGCGGTTTGCCGCGTGCAAGGACTACTACATGCGGAAGTGGGGCGGGCCGCCCAACGAGGAGCGGTTCTACGCGCCGTTTGGTGAAGGGGCTGAACTGGAACTGGGGAAGCGGTCGTGCAGCCCGGTGACCACCCCGGACCTGCAGCGGTTCTGGCTGCGAAAGGAGGCCCCCGTTGGCGCCCAAGCTGAGAATTGAGGATCTCCCCACCGGCCCAGTAGATGACCGCTGGACCCTCGACAAGCTGCGCCGCGCCGGCTACGACCTCGAATGGGACCGCGCGTGCCGCTCCTGCGGAGACCTCATCGAGGCGTACCGCCACGAGGGGACGCACCGGCTGCTGATTCTGGACGCGGCGGTGCTGACGCCGCATAGCTGCAGCGGTCGGTGATGCTGCATCGTCCCGACGCCTGCCGCGGCTGCGCCCTCGACAGCAACCCCCGCACCCAGGGGTTTGTCCCGTCCGTAGGCCCCGTCACCTCGCCCATCCTCTTGTTCGGGGAGGCGGCCGGCGAGGACGAGGCGCGCTCGGGCCAGCCCTTCATGGGCGCCGCCGGGTCCCTCCTCAATCGCCTGCTCGCGCGGAACCACCAGCGCCGGGAAGCCTTCCGGATTGGCAACACCATCCAGTGCCGCCCGCCGAACAACTGGTTTGACGAGCGCGCCCCCTACTACCGGGACGCGCTCGCCCACTGCCGGGTGCACCGGGACCCCCTGCTCGCGGAAGGCCACCCCGTGGTCGTGGCGCTCGGCGGGACCGCCCTCAAAACCCTGATGCACCTGGAGAAGGCGCGGGTCGAGGACTGGCACGGCACCATCACCCGGGACCCCTCCGACCGCTTCTGGGTGGTCCCCACGTTCCATCCGAGTCACCTCCAGCGCGGGGCGATGAACCTGTTTGGGGTGGTGTCGTTCGATCTCCAGCAGGCGCTGCGGGTGGCGGCGGAGGGGTTCACCCCAGAGACCCCGGATGTCCTGGTGGACCCGCCGCCGGACTGGTTCGCCTGGTGGGTCGGGGAGATCGTCGCGCGCGCCACCCAGGATCCCCTCGCGCTCTGGCTCGCCACCGACATCGAGACGCCGGACAAAGCCGGCGGGCGCGATGAGGGGGACCTCTCCACTGAGGACGCCAGCTATCAGATCACCCGGGTGAACTTCTCGGTCCACCCCGATGAGGGGCTGAGCGTCCCCTATGCGGGGCCCTACGTGGCGCTGATCGAGCAGCTCCTGCGGCTGCTGTGCCCGAAGATCCTCTGGAACAAGGACTATGACGAACCCAGGATCCGCAACGCCGGCCACACCATCGGTGGCGACTGGTACGACTTCATGTGGGCCTGGCACCGGCTCCAGAGCGATGTGAAGCGCGGGCTGGGTTTCGTCGCCCCCTTCTACTCGCGGTTCGGGGCCTGGAAGCACCTCTCGAAGGACCAGCCCGGGTACTATGCCGCCTGCGACGGGTTCCAGACCTACCGGGTGGGGGTGGGGATTACCCAGGATCTCATGGACCTGGGGATGTGGGACGTGTTCGCCCGGCACACGCACGCCACTTACAAGCTGGCGCTGAAGCCCGCCCAGGCGATGGGGGTGAAGATCAATCGAGAGCGCCTCCTCGTGTTCATCGAGGATCTCACCGTGAAGCAGCGGCGGATCCTCCATCAGATGCAGGGGATGGTGCCCGAGGAGTTGCGGCCCCTCACCCCCAAAGCGGGGCTCAAACGTCCCCCCGAGGAAGGCGCGGTCCACACCAAGGGCCGTGCGGAGAAAAAGGATGGCACCGCGAAGAAAGACGCCCCGGACCCGATCAAGCAGGACCTCTACGCGCAGGTCGCCTGTGTCGTGGTTCGCCGTGTGCGTACCCTCGCCTACGCCTGCGACGGCTGCGGCGCTCAGGATGTTGGCCCGAAGCATCGCTGCGCTGCCGGTACGCCAGTGGTATTTCGAGAGATGGAACTTGATCGCTGGTTCTGGCAAGAGCCCTTCAACCCGGACTCCCCGGACCAGATCCTCAGCTACCTCAAAGCCCGCGGCCACAAGCCCGGGCGGGCGAAGAAAACGGGCAACGACTCCACGGACCGGGAAACGCTAGAGCGGCTCTCCAAGGAGACCGGGGATCCCCTCTATCGCGCGATCCTCGACAGCCGCGCGGTGGGGAAAGTCCGGGGCACCTACGGGGTCCGCACCCTGAAGCTGATGGACCAGGAGGACCGCGTGCACCCAGTCCCCACGGACCGCCCCTCCACCGGGCGCCGGTCCTATATCGACCCGAATATCACCAATGTGATCACCGACCGCGGCGGGAGCGAGAACCTCGCCGCGGGGTTTAGGGCCTGCATCATCGCGGAGCCCGAGGATCCGGCGTGGGCCGAGGAAGGCTGGGCCGCGCGCTTTGAGTAACATCGCCCGCGGCTCGCGCTTGTTCGAGATCGACTTCTCCGGCATCGAGGCGGTCCTCACAGGGAACTTCTGCCGTGACCCCCACTACATCTACCTCGCCAAGCTGGGGGTCCACGCGGGGCTGGCCTCGCATATTCTCGGCCGCCCCTACAACCCGGACTGGGCCACTGCCGACATCGCCGCGTACTTCAAGGAGATCAAGGCCACCCAGGAGGTGATTTATGATCGCTCCAAGCGGGTGGTGCATGGATCCAACTACGGGCTGACCGTCTACGGGATGGTCCGGAACTTCCCGCAGACGTTTCCCTCCCTCAAAATCGCCAAGCAGTACGAGTCCGTGTACCACCAGATGGCCCCGGGGCTCCCCCAGTTCCAAGGGGATGTGCGGCAAATCGCCTACGACCAGAACTACCTGGGCGGCGCACTCCCGCCGACCAACCCCTCGAACGCGGTGGCGAAAATCTTCGCCCGCAACCCGGGGTTGAAGGTCCACCCCTTTGGGTACAAACACTGGTTCTGGTCGGTGATTGGCTACCGGAAGATCCCCTACAGTGTCTATCTCAAGCGCCTGCGCCAGCATGAGGCGGTGGCGGAGATCCAGGGGCAGCACTACGCGGTGATCCTCGGGGATGACGCCAAGCGGGTGGTGGCGTTTTTTCCGCAGAGCACGGCGAGCGCGGTCCTCACCGAGGTGATGCTCCGGCTGTTCGACCCCGAGCACGAGAGCTACATCGGGGATGCCTACTATGGGCGGACCCCCCTGCGCGCGCCCATCCACGATTCGCTCCTCATGGAGATCCCGAACCGCGTGTGGGATGCGGTCCTGGAGCGAACCTACCGCGAGATGCTGCGGCCGATCCCGGAACTCCCCCTCGATTGGGTCACCCCGGTGGACAAGGCGCGGTATGGACTCGGGTCCTACCTCTCGATCGGGTGCGAGGGGAAAGCGGGATCGGACTGGAAGGACATGCAGAAGCTCCCCACGCCCACGCTGGAGGAGCTGGGGGTGTCCTCAGACGTGGTGTTCTTCCCCCACGAGGACGAGGACGAGGAGGACGAGCAGAGCCTGGGGACGGTGGCCTAGCGCGGGGGCCCGGGTGGCGGAGTCGCGGCTGCCGTCACCGGCCCGGTGGGCCCGTGACTGGGCGCCATCGGCGGCTCGTCGCTCAGCCCCGCCATCCGCAGCATATTGGCAATGGCCATCCCGGGCGCTGGTCCCGTGACCGCCCGCACCAGCGCCTGGGTGCGCGCCGGCGAATAGGCGGCCCACTGCACCAAGTCCGCGGTCTTGGGCCCTCGCAGCAGCAAGCGCGCCGCCGAGTTGACCCGGAACACGTTCGCCCCGTGCATGGCGATGGTGTGAACTGCATCGCTGGCCAGTTGTGCCGGCGGCGGGGCGCTGGCGAGGCTGGACTGGGCAAACGCCTGCTCCACCGCGGTCGGCTTCTTCGCCGCCGCGACCTGCGTCTTGGTGGCCCCCAGATCCCGGGACTTCTCGTTGATGGCGATCCGCCCCTGTTCCTTGGTCCGCTCCGCCGCCTCGCTGGCGGTCTTGGCCGCGTCCTTCGCGCCGGCCACGGCGGCATCGCCGGCGACTCCGGCCTGTTGGAACGCCGTGCTGATCTGTTGCAGGTTCTGCAGCACCTGCTGCCCCTCGGCGTCCCCGTACATGGTGCTGAGGAAGTCCGGGTGGAGTTTCGCCAGCTTGGCGGGGAAGTTCTCCACCCCGCCTTTGATCAGGTTCTCGTAGGTCCAGGCAGCGCGCACCGAGTTCCACGCCTGTTGGCCTTGCGCCGCGCCCGCCTCGCCCCCGCCCTCGGCCGCGTGGTTGATCAGCACGTCGTGGAGCATCTGGATCTTGGTGGGCTGATCCCCCTTGATCATCTTCACGATCGCCTCGGGGTTGTCGATCGCGCTCTTGGCCAC
>Ga0207652_10002765_pt1 | contig 14739 bp, 8 predicted proteins | sample KBSC63BmetaG_FD_184334 | JGI IMG/M metagenome (GOLD analysis project Ga0207652, IMG submission 184334) | Corn rhizosphere microbial communities from Kellogg Biological Station, Michigan, USA - KBS C6-3B metaG (SPAdes) (version 2) | ecosystem: Host-associated > Plants > Roots > Rhizosphere ... | reverse complement strand
CATTGCAGCCCGCCCGCCTCGCATCAGGCCAGCGTCAAGACGTTTGCCCAGCGGTTCCTGCAGGGTGGAACGGGGACCACGAACGTGGCCATCAAGCCCTCGAAGAGCAGCTTCGACCTGAACTGGATGGGCTCCGTCGACTGGACGACGCCGACGTTGCAGTAGCGGTGGCCAGGGGTACGCCGCGCCGGTCCAGGCGTCTCGCTGATCGATGATCAGGCGAGGCCGCCGGCCGGCGTGGTGTGCGTTGAACTCTCGACGTGCTACGTAAAGGCAACTGAACCATGAAGAACGCGAACCTGATCTTTCTCGTTGGCGGCGTGCTGGGGATGGCGGCGTGCTCCGGCGGTTCCGGGATGGGCAATTCCTCGGGCGGCGCCACCGGCTCGGGCGGCGTCACGGGCAGCGGCTCCGGCGGCGCCACGGGCAGCGGCGGCCACGCCTCCACGGGCGGCGCCACCGGCTCGGGCGGCGTCACGGGCAGCGGCGGCCACGCCTCCTCGGGCGGTGCCACCGGCTCGGGCGGCGCCGTCGCCTCGGGCGGCGTCACCGGGTCGGGTGGGTCCGCCAGCGGCGGAGCGAGCGGGAGCGGCGGCGCCGCCAGCGGCACGGGCGGCAAGGGCACGGGCGGCGGCGGGGCGGCCGGCGGCGCCGTGGGCAACGGCGGTCAGACCGGCTCGGGCAATGCGGGCGGCGGGATGCCCAGCAGCGGCGGCGCGTCGGGTACGGCGGGCAGCGGCGGCATGCAGCACTGGGTCGGCACCTGGACGGCGTCCCCGTACTACGATTCGAGCAATCCGCCCCCCACCTCGCTGTCGAACACGGTGATTCGCCAGATCGCCCACGTCTCGCTGGGAGGCAGCCAGCTCCGCGTGCAGTTCTCGAACCTGCAGGGCAACGGCTCCCTGGAGATCAAGGCGGCGCACATCGCGCGGTGCAAGGGGACACCGGCGGTGGACAGCACCATCGACACCTCGACGGACGAGGCGCTGGCGTTCTCGGGCATGGCGTCGGTCACCATCGGCCAGGGCAAGGAGGTGTGGTCGGACCCCATCGCGTTCGACCTGCCGGCGCAGGGCAACCTGACCATCACCACGGCGTTCGGCAGCGTACCCAGCCAGGTGACCAGCCACTCGGGGTCGCGGACCACGTCCTATATCAAGAGCGGGACCGACGTGACGCCCGCCAGCCTGACCGGGTCCGGCGTCACGACGGTCGAGCACTGGTACGCCATCGCGGGCATCGACGTCATGGCCGACGCGGCCGCCCGAGGCATCGTGGCCATCGGCGACTCGATCACGGACGGGCGCGGCACTGACACCGATCACAACAACCGGTGGACCGACGTGCTGGCGTCGCGGCTGCAAATGAACGACGCCACCAAGAACGTGTCGATGATGAATCAGGGCATCGGGGCGACGAACCTGGTGGGGACGGGGACGGCGGCCCAGGCGCGCTTCGCCCGCGACGTGCTCGGGCAAAGCGGCGTGAAGTACGCCATCGTCCTGGACGGCGTCAACGACATCGGCGGCGGCTCGGGGACCATCGATTCGATCAAGAGCGCCTACATGTCCTTGATCACGATGGCCCACGCCAAGAATGTCGTGATCTACGGCGGCACGATCACGCCGTTCGGCGCGGACGCCAGCTATGCGGCGCACGACGCGCTGCGCGTGCAGGTCAACCAGTTCATTCGCAGCGGGGTCTTCGACGGCGTCATCGACTTCGACATGGCGCTGACGGACGGCGGGAACCCGGCCAAGCTGCAGGAGATGTACGCCACCTGGTCCATGGAGGACGGCCTGCACCCGGGTCCGGCCGGCTACCAGAAGATGGGGCAGACCCCCGACCTGACCCTGTTCACGAAGTGATTCCGGGCGCCGGCAGGCGAAGTCCGCCCGCCAGCGCCTGCCGGCGGCAGACAGGCGCCCGCCAGCCGACGGCCGGTTCGGGAACGGCCGCGACGGCGTTGCGTCGGGACCCTCAAGCCGTAACGCCTGGCGGACGATATTCGGGGTGACCCCCACTTGGGAGGGTCACATGGACATTCAGACCTTCGCGCATACGACAGCAGGTGGATGGGGCAGGGCGTTCCCGGCGTGGGACTCGCCGGCCACGCTGGTCATGGTGTTCGGCGCATCCCGCCGGCTCGATGATCCCGGGCCCCTGTCCGATCTGCTGGCGGCCTATCCCACGTCGCACGTCATCGGCTGTTCGACCTCCGGAGAGATCCGCGGCACCTCCATCGACGACGACAGCTTGTCGGTGGCGGTGTGCCGGTTCGGGCACACGCGGCTGCGCTCAACGGCGGCCGAGGTCGGGCCCCTGGCGGCGGATTCGGCGCGCGCCGGACGTGAGATCGCGTCCGCGTTGATGGCGGACGACCTGAAGAGCGTCCTGGTGATCTCCGACGGGATTCGCGTCAACGGCGCCGAGCTGGTGCGCGGCATGAACGACGTGCTGCCGCCGTCGGTGGTGGTGACGGGCGGGCTGGCGGGCGACGGCGATCGCTTCCAGCGCACCTGGGTGGTCGCGCAGGGGCGGCCCGTGGCCAACTGGATCTCGGCCGTGGGATTCTACGGCGACCGCATCCACGTCGCCCACGGCTCGAAGGGCGGGTGGGACCCCTTCGGACCCGAGCGGGTCGTGACGCGGTCGCAAGGAAACGTCGTGTACGAGATCGACGGGCGGCCCGCCCTGGCCCTTTACAAGGAGTATCTGGGCGACCGGGCCACCGGGCTGCCCGCCACCGCCTTGCTGTTTCCGCTGGGCCTGCTGGAGAAGGGCGCGCCGCCCCTGGTGCGGACCATCCTTTCCATCGACGAGGGGGGCCAGTCGATGACGTTCGCGGGCGACGTTCCCCAGGGCCACCGGGTCCAGCTGATGCGCGGCGTGTTCGATCGTCTGGTCGACGGCGCCGCCGACGCCGGCCGCGAGACGGCGGGGGCCGTGCGGGACGGCGCGCCCGGGCTGGCCGTCGCCATCAGCTGCGTCGGCCGCCGGCTGGTCCTCGGGCAACGGGCCGAGGACGAGCTGGAGGCGGCGCGCGAGGCGCTGCCGCCCGAGGCGAGCCTGATCGGCTTCTACTCGTACGGCGAGATCTCGCCCGCGGGGTTCGGGCCGTGCAGCCTGCACAACCAGACCATGACGTTGACCCACTTCCAGGAGCTGTGAGGTGGCCGACGAGCCCCTCCACCGGCACCTGGTGCGCCAGCTTCGAAAGCTGAGCGCCAGCGAGGGCGAGGCGCCGTCGCTGGAGACCTGGCAGCTTCTTCTGGCGGGCGTCAGCAAGACCTACGAGGACACGGATCGCGAGCGGTACACCCTGGAGCGCTCGGTGTCGCTGTTCACGAAGGACATGGCCGCCCTGAACACGACCCTGGAGGCCGAGCGCACGCGCATGCGCCTGCTGTTCGAGCAGGCCCCGGTGGGGATGGTGCGCAGCGACATCGGCGGGCCCATCACCCAGGTCAACGAGACGTTCACGCGGATGCTGGGATATTCGGACGAGGAGCTCGTCGGCCGCGAGCAGATCAGCTTCGTGCACCCCGACGAGCGGGCCGCGGCGGCCAGCGCCCTGGCGTCCCTGCGGACGATGGCCGGGGGCACCTCCTCTGCCACCGCGCGCCGCTTCCTGCACAAGAGCGGGCAGACGGTCCACACCAACATCTCGGTGTCGGTGGCGCGGGATGCCGCGGGCACGCCGCTGTTCACGGTGTCGGTCGTCGAGGACGTCACCGAGAAGCGCCGGCTGGAGATGGAGCTGCGCCATGCGCAGAAGCTGGAGTCGGTGGGGATCCTGGCCGCCGGGATCGCGCACGAGATCAACACGCCCATCCAGTTCGTGGGAGACAACGCGGAGTTCTTGCGCACCGGCTTCATGGATCTGCTGGCGCTGTGCGAGCGGTACCGCACGCTGCTGGACCGCTTCCAGTCGCAGCTGTCTCCGGAAGATCGGGAGGCCCTGACGGAGGCGGAGAACGGCGCGGACTTCACCTACCTGCGTGAGCACGCGCCGGCGGCGTTCGCCTCGACGATGGACGGGGTGGAGCGGGTGGCCAACATCGTGAAGGCCATGAAGACCTTCGCGCGCCAGGACGGACCGGGCAAGGCGCCCGCGGACATCAACCTGGCCGTGCGCAGCACGCTGACCGTGGCGCGCAACGAGCTGAAGTACGTGGCGGATGTCGAGACCGAGCTGGCGCCCTTGCCGAACCTGATGTGCAACGTGGGCGATCTGAATCAGGTCTTCCTGAACCTGCTGCTGAACGCCGCGGACGCGGTGCGGGACGCCGTGGGGGTCAGCGGGGGGCGCGGCACGATCCGCGTCCGCACGCTGCAGCAGGACAGCGAGATCGTCGTGGCCGTCTCGGACAGTGGGACCGGCATCCCCGAGCCCATCCGCGGGCGGATCTTCGAGCCCTTCTTCACCACGAAGGAGGTGGGGCGCGGCTCGGGCCAGGGGCTGGCCATCTCGCGCGCGGTCATCGAGCGTCACGGAGGGGCGTTGACGTTCGACACCGAGATGGGCGTGGGTACGACGTTCTACGTCCGCCTGCCCATGGCCAGCGGTCGCGCCTCCGGCGCGCAGGCGGCCTGACGCGGCTCAATTGATTTGCCCGGCGGGCCGATGTGCTCACCGGAACGAAGGAGATAACGCCGGGCGTCGTCCGGCGAAAGGTCGTGGTGGCAATAACAACGGGGACGAACAAGCGACGAATCCTCTTCGTCGACGACGAGCCAAACGTGCTCAGCGGTCTGCGCAACTTGCTTCGCAAGCAGCGCCACCAATGGGACATGCTGTTCGCCACCAGCGGACCGGCGGCGCTGGAGGAGCTGGCCCAGGGGCCGGTCGACGTCATCGTCTCCGACATGCGGATGCCGGGCATGGACGGCGCCGCGCTGTTGACCCGGGTTCGGGATCTGTATCCCCAGACGGCGCGCATCGTGCTGTCCGGCCACGCCGAGCGGGATGCCATCGCGCGGGTCGTGTCGGTGGCCCACCAGTTTCTGTCCAAGCCGGCCGACGCGGGGACCGTGCAGGCGGTCATCGAAAGGACCTGCCAGTTCCAGTCGCTGATGCACGACGAGGGCATCCGCCGGGTGGTGGGGACCCTGGACCGGTTGCCGTCCCTGCCCGAGGTCTACTGGGAGCTGGTGCGCGCCACCGAGAACCCCGACACGGGCCTGTCGGACATCGCGCGCATCGTGGAGCGCGATCCCGCCATGAGCGTGAAGGTGCTGCAGCTGGTGAACTCGGCCTACTTCGGCCTGGCGCAGAAGACCGACTCGATCGCGCGCGCCGTGACCTATCTGGGGATCGAGAACTTGAAGGGGCTGCTGGTGGCGGTCCACGTGTTCGGGGCCGACGATGGCGCGCACGTGGAGGGCCTCTCGCCCCTCGCGCTGCGGGACGAGTCGTTGATGACCGCCACGCTGGCGCGCCAGATCGTGAAGGATCCCACGCTGGCCGACGCCGCCTTCACCGCCGGCATCGTTCACGACGTGGGCCAGCTGGTCCTGGGTCGCGTCCAGGACAAGCGATACGGCGACGTGTTGCGCCACGCCCGGGACAGCGGCGAACCGCTGGCCGTGGTCGAGCGAAGGGAGATCGGCGTGACCCACGGGATCGTCGGCGCGTACCTGCTGGGCGTGTGGGGACTGCCGTACCTGCTGGCGGAGACGGTGGCCTTCCATGACATCCCCAGCACGGTGACCGAGGGCAACCTGGACCTGCTGGCCGCCGTGCACCTGGCCGACGGGCTGGTCGCCGCCGCGCTCTCGGGGCACGACGCAGCCAAGGACGGCATCCTCGACCTGCCCTTTCTGGAGCGGACGGGGCTGATGGCCGAGTTGCCCAAGTGGCAGGCCAAGACGGCCGCCATCATGGCGGCGGCGCAAGGACCGCACTGACATGGGCGCCGCCCCGTACCCCACCATCCTGTGCGTCGATGACGAGAAGGCCGTCCTTGACGGCCTGTCGTTGCACCTGAGGCGAAGGTTCCAGGTCCTGACCGCGCAGAGCGGCGCCGAGGCGCTGGCGATTTTGGGTCGCGAACCGGGCGTGGCGGTCGTGATGTCGGACATGCGCATGCCCGGCATGGACGGCGCGACGTTCCTGGCCCGGGCCCGCGAGCTGGCCCCCTCGGCGGTGCGCCTGTTGCTGACCGGCCAGGCCCACATCGACGCGGCGATCGCCGCCATCAACGAAGGGCGCATCTTCCGCTTCCTGACCAAGCCCTGTCCGCCCGCGACGATGATGGCGGCCGTGGACGCCGCGGCCGAGCAACACCGCCTGGTAACCGCCGAGCGGGTGTTGCTGCAGGAGACCCTTCACGGCGCCATCAAGGCGCTGACGGACGTCCTGGCGCTGTCGAACCCCGTCTCTTTCGGGCGCGCCACGCGCATCAAGCAGACGGTGACCGATCTGGCCGCGAAGCTGGCGGTCAAGGATGCCTGGCAGGCCGAGGTGGCCGCGATGTTCTCGCAGCTTGGCACGATGACCTTGCCCCCCGAGACCGTGGAGAAGATCTACCTGGGCTTCCCGCTGACCCCCGAGGAGCAGCGCATGGCGGCCCGCGCCCCGGGGGTCGCCGAGCAGCTGGTCCGCAACATCCCGCGCCTGGACGTGGTGGCCGATGTGCTGGCCGCGCACGCGCGCCGTCGCAAGAGCAACGACGCGGTGGCCGCTGATCCGCGCGCGGCGGCCGTCGAGCTGATGGCGCAGCTGCTTCGGGCCGCCATCGACTTCGATGCCCTGGAGTCGCAGGGCACCGCCGGGGCGCTGGTCATCGACACCATGCGCGGGCGCGTGGAGCGATACGAGGCGCGCATCGTGGACGCGCTGGCCGAGCTGCGGGGCAGCGACGGCCCGCGCGTGGGCGTGCGGGAGGTCTTCCTGTCCGTCCTCACGGTGGGGATGGTGTTCGTCGACGACGTCAAGATGCACAACGGCATGTTGCTGGTCGCGCGGGGGTACGAGGTCACGCCCGGATTCCTGGAGCGGGTGCGTAACCTGAAGGCGGGCACCGTGAAGGAGCCGCTGCGCGTGGTGCTGCGTTCCGCGCTGAAGCAGGCGGCGCTGGAAGTCGTCGGAGGTAAATGATGAGCCCGCCGCCTCGACGCAGGAGTGACCGGGGCGGCGCCGGCAGACCAGGGAGGCAGAGATGAGCGACGTTCAGCCGCACAGCGCCGGCGATCGGCCCCGGCCCCTGGTGCTGGTGGTCGACGACGAAGAGCCCATCCGCATGGCGCTGGAGCGCAGCCTGAAGAAGATGGGCTACGACGTGATGCTGACCGACGACGGCAACCGGGCCCTCGAGCTGGCCCGCGCCCATCGACCGGTCCTGATCCTGTCGGACATCTACATGCCGGGCATGGACGGCCATACGCTGCTGGCCAACATCAACCGCCTGGGCCTGCTGTCCTCGGTGGTGCTGATGAGCGGGCGGGGCGAGCTGGACGACGCGATCAGCGCGCTACGTGAAGGCGCCGTCGACTACATGAAGAAGCCCTGGACGCCGGAGGGGCTGACGGGCGTGCTGAGGCGGGCGATGGGCCTGGCCGAGGCGCTTCAGGATCTGGCGACCGGGCGGGACGAGGGCGTGCCGGCGCCGCCGGGCGCCACCCCCGAGGCGACCGCGATGGACGCGATCGAGCTGCTGGTGCGCACGCCGGCCGCCGATCTGCCGCTGCCCGAGGTGTCGCCCACCCTGACCCGCCTGCGCGCGCTGGCGCGAAGTCGCGAGCGTTCACCGGCGGACGTGGCCGCCTTCGTGGAGAGCGATCCCGAGATGAAGGCCGCGATCCTGCGCATGGCGCAGGCGCAGCCCGAGCACGTGACCGGCGGTCCAGAGCCGCTTCGCGCCGCTCTGCAGGGGCTGGGGGTGGAGGCCGCCTGGGGGTGCGTCGAGGCGGCGGTGCTGCGCGACGCCTTCCCCATCACCACCGGGGCGCTCAGGACGCTTGCCGATCGCATCTGGCGCTTCTCGGTGGCGCGCGCCATCGCCATGCAGGAGCTGGCCCTGCTCGCCGATGACGAGCTCGAGCTCTCGCCGCTGCTGTACTTCCAGGCCGGACTGCTGCTGGACGTCGGCGCTTCGTACTTGCTGTCGGCGGCCGATCGCGCCCTGGTCAGCGGTGGCGGTCGCATCACCGATCCGGCCCGGCTGCTGGCCGCCATCACCGCGCATCACGCGGCGCTGACCGCGCGGATCATCCGCCGCTGGAATCTCCCCACCTCGCTGGAAGAGCTGGCGGCCGAGCACCATCGGGGTGGCGACATCGACGCCCGCCTGGCGGCCGAGCCGCTGTGGTGCGCGGCCAGGCTGGGCGGCGCGATGGCCGTTCGCGTGACGGGATTCGGCGATCCCACCGGCGATCGGCTGCTGGGCACGGACCAGCTGGCCCGCTGCGCGTACACGCTGGGGGTCGGTGACAGCAGCTTGCGCCGGCTGACGAAGGCGCTGACGGAGCGGGCCCACCAGACCTGGGCGGCCTTCGGCTGAGGACGCCCTGCGGGGCATTGCAGGGAGCGGGCATGGGTATCGACGAGTACGAGCTAGGACAGACGATCGCCCGTTCGGCGCGCTCGCAGCTGCAGCGGGCGGTGCGCAAGAGCGACCGCCGGCCCGTCATCGTGAAGCGGCCGGTGGCCGCCTTCCCGACGCCGCGGGACATCGCGCAGCTGGAGTACGAGTACCGACTGCTGGCGCAGCTGAACCATCCGGGGATCATCCAGGCGGTCGGTCTCGCCTCGGACGGCGATCGACTGGCGCTGATCCTGGACGACGTGGGCGGCAAGGATCTTCGCTCGCTGGCCGTCACCCAGGCGCCGCTGGAGCTGTTCTTCGCGATCGCCCTGCCGGTGGTCGATGCGCTGGGCTGCGTCCACGCCGCGGGGATCGTTCACAAGGACATCAAGCCCGACAACGTCGTCTTCAACGGCGAGACCGGCGAGGTCCGCCTGATCGACTTCAGCATCGCCTTCGAGGGGACGCGCGCCCGCGGGGACGCCGGCCTGGGCCACCCGCTGGAAGGGACGCTGCCATACCTGTCGCCCGAGCAGACGGGACGCATGAACCGGGACATCGACAGCCGGACCGACTTCTACGCGCTGGGCGTCACCTTCTTCGAGCTGCTGACCGGTACGCTTCCCTTCACGGCCACGGACTCCCTGGGCTGGATTCACGCCCATGTGTCCAAGGTGGCGCCTGCCGTCAGCGAGCTGCGACGGACCGTCCCGTTGTCGCTCTCCCGCATCGTGGCCAAGTTGCTGGCCAAGGACCCGGACGATCGGTACCAGAGCGCGCTGGGCCTGGCCAGCGATCTCCGTCGCTGCCAGCGCGAGTGGGCTGCCACCGGCGCCATCTCCGACTTCTCTCCTGGTGAGCACGACGCCTGCGACCAGTTCCGGTTGCCGGGAACGTTGATCGGCCGCGAGCGAGAGAGGGCGGCCCTGCTGGCGGCGTTCGAGGAGGCGAGCCAGGGGCCGGCCAAGCTGGTGCTGGTCGAGGGACCCTCGGGCATCGGGAAGTCGTCGCTCATCGAGGAGCTGCGCAGCGCCGTGACGATGCGGGCGGGGACCTTCGTCTCCGGCAAGCTGGACCTGCGGAGCCGCCAGGTACCCTATGGCGCGCTGGCCGGCGCGCTGGGCGATCTGGTGCGCGGGCTGCTGGCCGAGCCAGAGGCGCGGCTGCAGGAGACGCGGGCAGCGGTGAGCGCGGCGCTGGGCGCCCACGGGCAGGTCCTGGTCGATCTGATTCCCGAGCTGGAGCGCCTGCTCGGCCCGCAACCGCCCGTGTCGGAGCTGGACGCGCGCGAGGCCAGCTTTCGGTTCCAGCGCACCTGCCGGGCCTTTCTGGCGGCCCTCGCCACGGCGGAGCGGCCCCTGGTGATATTCCTGGACGACCTGCACTGGGCCGACGGGCCGACCCCGGAGCTGCTGGCGTTCCTCCTCAGCGACGGGGCCCTCGAACATCTGCTGGTGCTCGGGGCCTGCCGCGAGAACGAGCTGGACCCCGGTCACCCGCTGCGCCTGGCTAGCGAGGCCATCACGCGGCGGCGTCCGGGCGGCGTGGTCACCGTCGTCGTGGCGCCGCTTACTGTCGAGGCGGTGGTGCAGCTGGTGGCCGCGGCGACCAGGCGCGATCCGGCCGACTGCCGCCGCCTGGCCGAGATGATCTTCCGCAAGACCGCCGGCACCCCCTTCTTCGTGAACGAACTGTTGATGCTGCTGCACCGGGAAGGCGCGCTGCGCTTCCAGGCCGAGGCGGGGCGCTGGGAGTGGGACGAAGAGCGGGTCGAGGAGGCGGCCATCAGCGGCAACGTGATCGAGCTGGTGGTGCAGAAGCTGAAGCTGCTGCCCGACCTGACGGCGCGCGTGCTGCGGCTGGCCTCCTGCATCGGCCCCCGCTTCGACCTGCTGACATTGTCGCGGCTGGCGTCCCTGCCGGCGGGAGAGGTCGCCCAGGCCCTGCGGGCGGCCATCGAGGCCGACGTCGTGGTTCCCCTGGGCGCCAACTGCCGGCTGATCCGGTGCGACGCCACGTACACCGACGCGGAGCTGCTCGACCTCGACGTGCGTTACCGATTCCAGCACGATCGGGTCCAGGAGGCCGCGCATTCCCAGATCCCCGCGGCTGACCGAGCCCGCATCCACCTGGCGCTGGGCCGCCTCCAGCTGGCGTCCCTGACCGGCGGGGCGGGGGGCAAGGCCACCTTCGAGGTGGTGAATCACCTGAACCTCGGCCGCGCCCTCATCTCGTCGCCCGAGGAGCGCCGCCTGCTGGCCCGCCTGAACGAGGAGTCCGGCGAGGTGGCCAAGCGCTCGGCGGCCTATCCGATCGCGGCCAGCTACTTCCTGGCCGCGCAGGAGCTGACGTCCCCCCAGGAGCGCGAGGCTGCCCCCCGGCAGTGGTTCGACCGCCGCCGTGGCTACGTCGAGTGCCTGTACCTGTCCGGAGAGGTCGAGGAGGCGGGCGTCAGGTGCGATGAGCTGATGGCGACCGCGACCGACCGGGCCTCGGCGACGGCGGCGGCGGCGCTGCGCGCGCTGATCTACTCTCACCAGAGCCGCTTCTTCGAGGCGGTGGACACCATTCGAGTGGGCCTGCGCGCGCTGAACGTGGAGCTGCCTGCCGAGCCCGGCGAGGTCCAGCGGAGGATCGGCGACAACGTCAGCCGCATGCAGCAGCACCTGGGTCGGGTCGCCATCGAGGAGCTGGTCCGGCTGCCCGAGATGACCGACGAGAGCCACCTGCTGACCATGAAGCTGCTGAACCAGCTGATCCCCTCGGCCATCCAGGCCGACCCTCCCGTCTTCATCCTGGCCGAGCTGATGATGTTCGACCTCGCCCTCACGCACGGGACCACCGCGGTGTCGTGCAAGAACTTCGTCGACTGCGGCATGATCCAGGCGGGCAACCTGGGCGACTCCGACCGCGGGTATCGCCTGGGCAAGGCCGCCTTCGCGCTCCTCGAGCGGTACGCGCCGACCAACCTGGATGCGTCCGTCGCCTTCGTGTTCGCCAGCTTCGTCTCGCACTGGCGTGCCCCCTTCCGGGAGAGCCTGGAGTGGTTCGCGGCGGCGCAGCGGCGGGGCCTGGAGGTGGGCGACTTGCTGCACGCCGGCTACGCCATCGGGCTGCAGACGCACCGGGTCTTCGCGGTGGGCATGCCGCTCGACGCGTGCCGCGCCGGGGCCGATGCGGCGGTGAGCTTCCTGACCGCCAACGGAATGCGCTTCGTATTGCCGGCGGTGCGCATGGTGCAGCAGGTGGTGGAGCAACTGGCCGGCGTGGGACCCCACGCCGCGTTGTCGCCCCCGGCAGACGACCCGCTGGCCCAGGAGCTGCTGTCGGCCCGGAACCCGCAGTTCAGCTTCGTGCACGGCAATTTCCAGACGATGGCCAGCTTCATCATGGGCGACTTCGCCCAGGCCCGCCTGTGGGCGCGGTTCACCGAGCCCTTCGTTCCCAGCTGCGCCAGCCACTTCTCGATGGCCGACCACGTCTTGTTCCAGGCGCTGGCGCAGGTGGCGGAGCTGTCGCCAGCCTCGTCACCGGCGGAGCGCGAGGCGGCCCGCCTGACGTTGATCGAGGCCTGGAACAAGCTGCGGGCGTACGGCGAGGGCAGCCCGGAGAACTTCGCCCACAAGCACATGCTGGCGGCGGCCGAGCTGGCGCGCCTGGATGGCAGGCCCATCGAGGAGGTGGCGCCGCTGTACGACCAGGCCCTGGCCGCCGCGAAGGACGGGTTCGTGCACCTGCGCGCGCTGATCAACGAACGCCAGGCCCAGTACTGGCTGGAGAAGCAACGCCCGCGCATCGCCCGTACGTTCTTTCAGGACGCGTACTATCTGTACGGCCGGTGGGGCGCGGCGGCGAAGCTGCGCCGCCTGGAGCGCGAACATGGCGACCTGGTGACACGGGCGCTGGACACGGGCGAGCCGCGCCCGTCGACGGTGGCCTCCGAGCGCGAGACGGTGACCACAGCCACTCTGGACGCGATGTCGGTGGTCAAGGCGACCCAGGCCATCTCGGGCGAGGTGCAACCAGAGCGTCTGTTCGCCACGCTGATGGCCACCATCCTGGAGAACGCGGGCGCCCAGCGAGGCTGCCTGATCCTGCGCCCGCACGACGGCGGCGAATTGACGGTGGGGGCGCGGGCCTCGCTGGCCGCCCAGCCTGGTGACGCCGCCAAACCGACGGCCATCGAAGCTTGCGACGATCTGTGTCCGCGCATCGTTCGCTACGTGGCCCGCACCAGGGACTCCGTGGTGCTGGACGACGCGCGCCGGGATCCCGGCTATCGCGACGACGCCTACGTCCAGGCGAACGGGGTGCGCTCGGTGCTGGCGGTGCCGGTCCTGCACCAGGGTGAGCTGCTGGCGATCCTGTATGCCGAGAACAACGCGGTCACGCACGCCTTCACGCGCGAGCGCCTGATCCTGCTGCAGATCATCGCCGGGCAGGCCGCCATCTCGATACGGAACGCGCGCCTGTACGACAGCCTGGAAGAACGGGTGGCGGCCCGGACCGCCGAGCTGTCACGGGCGAACGAGACCCTGGCGGCCGAGGTGCAGGCGCGGGCCAAGATCGAGATCGAGCTGCGGCAGGCGCAGAAGCTGGAGGCGGTGGGCCGGCTGGCCTCCGGCGTGGCGCACGAGATCAACACCCCCATCCAGTTCGTGAACGACAACATCCACTTCGTGCGCGACGCGATGGGCGATCTGGTCACGCTGGTGAAGCGCTACCAGGACGTCCAGCAGGCGGTGCTGTCAGCCGACGCCAGCCTGGAAGGGGCGCAGGAGCTGGCGCGCGAGGCGACCGAGGCGGAGGAGACGGCGGACCTGGCCTATCTGCTGGAGAACGTTCCGGTGGCGCTGGAGCGGTCCCTGGACGGCATCGATCGGGTGGCGAAGATCGTGCAGTCGATGAAGGCGTTCGCGCACCCCGATCAGGACAGCAAGGTCGCCGTCGATCTGAATCAGGCGGTCGCCAGCACGCTGACCATCGCGCGCAACGAGTACAAGTACGTGGCCGACGTCGAGACCGAGTACGGCGCGCTGCCGCCGGTGACCTGTCATGTCGGCGAGATCAACCAGGCGGTGTTGAACCTGATCGTGAACGCCGCGCACGCCATCGCCGATGTCGTGCAGGGAACCGAGCGGCGGGGCCTGATCCGCGTCCGCACCTGCGTCGAGGCGGGCGCCGCCGTCATCTCCATCTCCGACAGCGGCGGCGGCATTCCGCCGCACATCCGCGACCGCATCTTCGAGCCCTTCTTCACCACCAAGGAGGTGGGCAAGGGGACGGGCCAGGGCCTGTTCATCGCCCGCAGCGTGATAGCGGAGAAGCACGGGGGAAGCCTGACCTTCGAGACGGAGACAGGAAAGGGAACGACGTTCTACGTCCGTCTTCCCATTCATGACGCCAGCGAGCGGACCGCAGACTCCGAAGCCGCGTGAGCGGCTGGGGCTGGCAATGGGCGGCCGCCCCGTTCGTTGCCCATCAAACACGATGACGCCCGCGGCCGGACGAAACCACTTCGATCCGCTGTGGGACATCGTCGCTCCCGCCGCAGGCCTGTGGTGCCCGCAGCAGGCCGTGCAACTGGCGCAGCTGGCGGGCCCTCCGCTGCGGTAGGCGCCGGCTTGCCCGGCGTCGTTTTCCTGCCGCCGGGCAGGTCGTTCCGCGCGCGATCGCCCGGGCCCGGGCGATTCGCGATAGTGTTGCCGGGCGAGCGCATGGAACCCGAAGCGAGTGACTGCGAGGCGCGCCGGCTGGCGGCCGTCCGGCGATACCAGGGGATGTTCGACGCCGCCATGGAGGTCGAACTGTCGCCCGTGACGTCGCTGGCCTCGCGGCTGCTGGACGCCCCGTTCGCCGCCGTCACGCTCGTGGGACAGGACCAGGTGCTGCTGCGCGCCAGGCAGGGCTCGCTTCCTGGCGAGGTGCCACGGGCAGGGAGCTTCTGCGCAGCCACGGTGTCCGCCCGCTCGTTGCTGGCGGTGGCCGACGCCCGCGCCGACGCTGGCTTCGCGGCCGATCCTTTGGTCACGGGGACGCCCCAGGCCCGCTTCTACGCCGGTGTCCCGCTGATCGTGGGCGGGGAAGCGGTGGGGACGCTGTCTGTCCTGGATCGACGGCCCCGCGCGCTCGCCGACGCCCAGGCGGCCGAGCTGTCGTCGCTGGGGGCGCTGGCGTCGCGCTTCCTGGAGGCGCTGGGTCTGCGAGC
>Ga0207652_10002764_pt1 | contig 14740 bp, 10 predicted proteins | sample KBSC63BmetaG_FD_184334 | JGI IMG/M metagenome (GOLD analysis project Ga0207652, IMG submission 184334) | Corn rhizosphere microbial communities from Kellogg Biological Station, Michigan, USA - KBS C6-3B metaG (SPAdes) (version 2) | ecosystem: Host-associated > Plants > Roots > Rhizosphere ... | reverse complement strand
TGATGCCGGGCGACAACATCAAAATGGTGGTGACGCTGATCCACCCGATCGCGATGCAGGAAGGGTTGCGGTTCGCGATCCGCGAAGGCGGCCGCACGGTGGGTGCGGGCGTGGTGACCAAGGTTATTGAGTAAGTCGGGATTGGGTATTCGGGAATTGGGATTCGCAAGAGCAAGATCCGGCGAGTCCCTGCTTCACCAATCCCGAATCCCGTTTCTCGAATCCCGAACATACGCCAGTAGCTCAATTGGCAGAGCAGCGGTCTCCAAAACCGCAGGTTGGGGGTTCGAGTCCCTCCTGGCGTGCCAATGCGTGACCTGGATGCGAAGACAGCAGTGCCGGACAACAAGAAAACCATGAATGCAAAAGCGGAAACGATCGGGACCGGCAAGGCGACGGATGTCGGGCTGCTGACACTGGCGGTGCTGATCGTCATCGCCGGTGTGGCGGCTTATTACGTGCTGCCGACCACCGTGGCGCCGATCTGGCACACGCTGTGCGTGGTCGGCGCGATCGTGGTCGCCTGCGGCGCGGCCTGGTTCACGACCGCCGGGCATGCCGTGCGCGACTACCTGCGCGAAACGCAGTTCGAAATGCGCAAGGTGGTGTGGCCTACGCGCGAAGAAACGATCCGCACGACGCTGGTGGTGATTCTGGTGGTCGTCCTGCTCAGTATCGTGCTGGGCCTGATCGACATCATCCTGAAGTCGGTCATCCTCGATTGGTTGCTGAAGCTTTAAGACATGAGTGAACAGACAGGCAAACGCTGGTACGTGGTCCACGCCTACTCGGGCTTCGAGCACCAGGTCGCGCGCGCGCTGACCGAGCGCGTGGCGCGTTCCGGCATGCAGGACAAGTTCGGTGAAGTGCTGGTGCCGACCGAGGAAGTGGTCGAGATGCGCGGCGGCCAGAAGCGCAAGAGCGAGCGCAAGTTCTTCCCCGGCTACGTGCTGGTGCAGATCGAAACGACTGGCGAGGCGCGCGCCCCACGCATCGACGACGAGTGCTGGCATCTGGTCAAGGAAACGCCGAAGGTGATGGGTTTCATCGGCGGCACCGCCGACAAACCGGTGCCGATCAAGGATTCCGAGGCCGACGCGATCCTCAACCGTGTCAAGGAAGGCATCGAGAAACCGCGTCCGAAGGTGTTGTTCGAACCGGGGGAAATGGTCCGCGTCACCGACGGTCCGTTCAACGACTTCAACGGTGTGGTCGAGGAAGTCAATTACGAGAAGAGCCGCCTGCGCGTGGCGGTGCTGATTTTTGGACGCTCAACTCCGGTCGAACTGGAGTTCGGGCAGGTGGAGAAGGCGTAAGAGCCGGGATTCGGGATTGGAGATTAGGGATTCGGAAAAGCGCAGGCGCGCGAATTGTCTGCTCTTACGAATCTCCAATCCCGAATCCCCAGTCCCGAAACGAAACCAACGGGGAGCCGAAGCGGTGCAATGACCGCAGAGCGTTTGAACCCGAGGAGAAAACACAATGGCAAAGAAAGTCGTCGGTTACATCAAGCTGCAGGTCAAGGCCGGTGAGGCCAATCCCAGCCCGCCGGTCGGTCCGGCGCTGGGCCAGCGCGGCCTCAACATCATGGAGTTCTGCAAGGCCTTCAATGCGGCCACGCAGAAGCTGGAAAAGGGCCTGCCGATCCCGACCATCATCACCGCGTATTCGGACCGCAGCTTCACCTTCGTCACCAAGACCCCGCCCGCGACCGTGCTGCTGAAGAAGGCAGTCGGCATCCAGTCGGGTTCGTCCAAGCCCAACACCGACAAGGTGGGCAAGGTGACACGCAAGCAGCTGGAAGACATCGCCAAGCAGAAAGAGCCCGACCTGACCGCGGCGGATCTGGATGCTGCCGTGCGCACCATTGCCGGCAGCGCGCGCAGCATGGGTCTCAACGTGGAGGGCGTCTGACATGGCACTGAGCAAACGTTTCAAGGCGATGTCGAGCCAGGTTGAACCCGGCAAGCCATATCCGGTCGACGCGGCGTTGAAGATCCTGAAGGACAACGCCAAGACCAGGTTCGTGGAGTCGGTGGACGTGGCGATCCGCCTCGGCATCGATGCCAAGAAGTCCGACCAGGGCGTACGCGGTTCCACCGTGCTGCCGCATGGCACCGGCAAGACGGTGCGCGTGGCGGTGTTCTGCCCGGCCGGCGAGAAGGCCGAAGCGGCCAAGGCCGCCGGCGCCGATGTGGTCGGCATGGACGACCTCGCCGAGAAGATGCAGGGCGGCGACATCGATTTCGGCGTCGTGATCGCGACCCCGGACGCGATGCGCGTGGTCGGCAAGCTCGGCCAGTTGCTGGGCCCGCGCGGCCTGATGCCGAACCCCAAGGTCGGCACCGTGACGCCGGACGTGGTTGGCGCGGTCAAGAACGCCAAGGCCGGCCAGGTGCGTTACCGCAACGACAAGGCCGGCATCGTGCATTGCTCGATCGGCAAGGTGAACTTCGAGATCGACGCGCTGCGCGACAACTTGAACGCGCTGGTCGCCGATCTTTTGAAGGTCAAGCCGTCCACCGCCAAGGGCCAGTATCTGCAGAAGGTCTCGGTCTCCAGCACGATGGGTCTCGGCGTGATCGTCGATCCGTCTACATTGGCGGCGACTGCGACGAAATGATGATTTGAACCCTTTTCCGGAGGGAGAGGGCAGCAAGGTTTTGAGGGCGAAGCCGCGTCTCCACGAGTGGTGCAGCCGTCAAAGACCGCAGGTGGCGAAGCGGGTTTCGATCCGCCGAGCCTCAATCGGAATCGCTGGATGGATTCCTGCCTGCGCAGATGGTGTCGCCCGCAACGAATCGACTGAAAGGTTGATCTCCGAGCGGACACCGCAACAAGGCACCTGGTGGTGCCGGCGGATCGGCAGGATGCCGATGATCCGTTTGGTTCGAGTGCATCGCGCATGGAGCGCGATGGATTCATCGGAGGAAGCAATGCCGCTCAATCTGGCACAAAAGAAAGAGCTCGTTGCCGAACTGGCAGAAGTGGCCGCCAAGGCGCACTCGCTGGTCGCCGCGGAGTACGCGGGTCTTACGGTCGGGCAGCTCACCGAGCTGCGCAAGAAGGCACGTACCTCGGGTGTGTTCCTGAAAGTTGCAAAGAACACCCTGGTGCGTCGCGCGGTGGACGGTACCGAATACGAGTGCACGAAAGAGCACCTCACCGGTCCGTTGCTGTATGCCTTTTCGACCGAGGATCCGGGTGCCGCCGGGCGTCTGGTCAAGGAGTACGTCAAGGCCAACGATGCCCTGAAGCCGAAGCTCGTCGCGGTCGGTGGCAAGGCGTATCCCGCCTCGCATGTCGACGTGCTGGCTTCGCTGCCGACCCGCGAACAGGCGCTGTCGATGCTGCTCAGCGTGCTGGTGCAGCCCGCCACCATGCTGGTGCGCGTGCTGGCCGAGCCCGCCGCGCAGGCCGCCCGCGTCATCAACGCGGTCGGACAGCAGAAGCAGGCCGCGTAAGCGGACGTTCGGACGAACTCAAACAACGTTTTTTCCCAATCAACCTTTCAAAGTTTCAGGAGCAACCCCATGTCCCTCAGCAATGAAGACATCATCGAAGCCATCTCGTCCAAGACCCTCGTCGAGGTGATGGAGCTGGTCAAGGCGATGGAAGACAAGTTCGGCGTGTCCGCCGCGGCCCCGGTGGCCATGGCCGCCGCCCCGGCCGCCGGTGGCGCCGCCGCCGTCGAAGAGAAGACCGAATTCAACGTCGTGTTGGCAGCAATCGGCGAGAAGAAGGTCGAAGTGATCAAGGCCGTGCGCGCGATCACCGGTCTTGGCTTGAAAGAAGCCAAGGACCTGGTGGAAGGCGCGCCGCAGACCGTCAAGGAAGGCGCCAGCAAGGAAGACGCCGAGAAGATGAAGAAGGATCTCGAAGCGGCCGGTGCCAAGGTCGAGTTGAAGTGACCACAGGATGTGGTCACCCCGGACAGTACATGGACGTACGTTGATCCGGGGTCCATTTTGAAGATGCGAAAAACTCAAGATGGATCCCGGCCTGCGCCGGGATGACGACAAGCCAAGGCTGGGGACGCAAGTCCCCGGCCTTCGGCCGTTGCAGAAACAAGCTGTACCAAAAACAGATTCGAGTTGTTCACACGAAGTAGCAACAGATGGGCGTGCTGGTGCCGGCAATACCAGCGACTTCCTAAGTGACAGCTCCACCACGTTTCCCGGGCCCGCAAGCGGCCCCGTGTCCCCAGAACGAGGCGGTAGCATCCATGACGACCTATTCCTTCACCGAAAAGAAGCGCATCCGCAAGGATTTCGGCAAGCGCCCGCCGGTCCTCGGCGTGCCCAACCTGCTGACCATCCAGACCGATTCCTACAAGGATTTCCTGCAGGCCGACGTTGCCCTGAACGCGCGCCAGGACACCGGCCTCGAGGCCGCGCTGAAATCCGTGTTCCCGATCCGCAGCCATTCCGGCAACGCGGAACTGGAATTCGTCGATTACCACTTCGGTGAACCCGCGTTCGACGAGCGCGAGTGCCGCGTGCGTGGCATGAGCTACGGCGCGCCGCTGCGCGTCAAGGTGCGCCTTGTCATTTACGACAAGGACAGCCCGGCTTCCAGGAAAGTCACGAAACTGGTGAAGGAGCAGGAGGTCTACATGGGCGAAATCCCGCTCATGACCGAGACTGGCACCTTCATCGTGAACGGCACCGAGCGCGTGATCGTTTCGCAGTTGCACCGTTCGCCCGGCGTGTTCTTCGACCACGACAAGGGCAAGCAGCACAGCTCCGGCAAGTTGCTGTTCAACGCGCGCGTGATCCCGTACCGCGGTTCGTGGCTGGATTTCGAGTTCGATCCCAAGGAAGTGTTGTTCACCCGCATCGACCGTCGCCGCAAGTTGCCGGTGACGATCCTGCTGCGCGCGCTGGGTTACACCAACGAAGAGATGCTGGACATCTTCTTCGAACACAACGTGTTCCACCTCGGCAAGGAAGGCCACGCCGAACTGGCGCTGGTACCGGAGCGCCTGCGTGGCGAAACCCTGAACTTCGACCTGGTCGCCGGCGACAAGGTGCTGGTCGAGAAGGACAAGCGCATCACCGCGCGCCACGTACGCGAGCTGAAGAACGCCAAGATCACCACGCTGGAAGTGCCGGACGACTACATGGTCGGCCGCATTCTTTCGAACGACATCGTGGACGCGAACACCGGTGAGTTGCTGGCGTCCGCCAACGACGAGCTGACCGCCGACCTCATCGAAGCCTTCCGCAAGGCCGGCATCGACACGATCGCGACGCTGTTCGTGAACGACCTCGATCGCGGTCCGTACATTTCCAATACCCTGCGTGCCGATCCGACCCACACGCAGCTCGAGGCGCTGGTCGAAATCTACCGGATGATGCGTCCGGGCGAGCCGCCGACCAAGGAAGCCGCGCAGAACCTGTTCCACAACCTGTTCTTCACCTTCGAGCGCTACGACCTCTCCACGGTCGGCCGCATGAAGTTCAACCGTCGCGTCGGCCGCGCCGACGTCACCGGTCCGTCGGTGCTGTACGACAACAAGTATTTCTCGACCCGCAAGGAAGAGGACGCGGCCAAGCTGGTGCAGGCGCAGGGTGACACGTCCGACATCCTCGACGTGCTGCGTGTGCTGATCGACATCAAGAACGGCCACGGCACCGTGGACGACATCGACCATCTCGGCAACCGCCGCGTGCGCAGCGTCGGCGAGATGGCCGAGAACGCGTTCCGCATCGGCCTCGTGCGCGTCGAGCGCGCGGTCAAGGAGCGCCTTTCGCTGGCCGAAGCCGACAACCTCGGCCCGCAGGACCTCATCAACGCCAAGCCGGTCGCGGCGGCGGTGAAAGAGTTCTTCGGCTCCTCGCAGTTGTCGCAGTTCATGGACCAGAACAACCCGCTGTCGGAAGTCACCCACAAGCGCCGCGTCTCCGCGCTTGGGCCGGGCGGCCTCACGCGCGAACGCGCGGGCTTCGAGGTGCGCGACGTGCATCCGACCCATTACGGCCGCGTCTGCACCATCGAAACACCGGAAGGTCCGAACATCGGCCTGATCAACTCGCTGGCCGTGTACGCGCGCACCAACCATTACGGCTTCCTGGAAACGCCGTATCGCAAGGTGACGAATGGCAAGGTCACCGACGCGGTGGATTACCTTTCGGCGATCGAGGAAGGCAATTACGTGATCGCGCAGGCGAACTCGCCGCTCGACAAGCACGGCAAGTTCACCGAGGAATTCGTGTCCTGCCGCTTCAAGGGCGAGTCCGAATTGCGCCCGGTGTCCGAGATCAATTACATGGACGTGTCGCCGATGCAGACCGTGTCGGTGGCGGCGGCGCTGGTGCCGTTCCTGGAGCACGACGATGCCAACCGCGCGCTGATGGGCGCCAACATGCAGCGTCAGGCCGTGCCGACACTGCGTTCCGAAAAACCGCTGGTCGGCACCGGCATCGAACGCGCGGTCGCGCGTGATTCCGGCGTCACCATCGCAGCGCGACGCGGTGGCGTGATCGAGCAGGTCGACGCCGCGCGCATCGTGGTCCGCGTGAACGAGAAGGAGGTCGGCGAGAACGATCCGGGCGTGGACATCTACACGCTCACCAAGTACACGCGTTCCAACCAGAGCACCAACTTGAACCAGCGCCCGCTGGTCAACGTCGGTGACAAGGTTGCGATCGGCGATGTGCTGGCCGACGGTTCCTCGACTGACCTTGGCGAACTGGCGCTGGGTCAGAACATGCTGGTCGCGTTCATGCCGTGGAACGGCTACAACTTCGAGGACTCGGTGCTGTTGTCCGAGCGCGTGGTGCAGGAAGATCGCTACACCTCGATCCACATCGAGGAACTGACCTGCCAGGCACGCGACACCAAGCTCGGGCCGGAAGAAATCACGGCCGACATCCCGAACGTGGGCGAGCAGGCGCTGAACCGCCTCGACAAGTCGGGCATCGTCTACATCGGCGCGGAGGTGAAAGTCGGCGACATCCTGGTCGGCAAGGTCACGCCCAAGGGCGAGTCGCAGCTGACGCCGGAAGAAAAGTTGCTCCGCGCGATCTTCGGCGAGAAGGCGTCCGACGTGAAGGACAGCTCGCTGCGCGTGCCGCCCGGCATGGACGGCACCGTGATCGACGTGCAGGTATTCACCCGCGACGGCATCGAGAAGGACGAGCGTGCCAAGCAGATCGAGGAAATGGAAATCCAGCGCGTCCGCAAGGACCTGGACGACCAGTTCCGCATCCTGGAAGGTGCGATCTACGGCCGCCTGCGTTCACAACTGGTCGGCAAACCCGCCAACAACGGTCCGCAGGGCCTGAAGAAGAACGCGGAGATCACCAATGAATACCTCGATTCCTTGAAAAAGGACGAGTGGTTCAAGGTCAATCCGAAGGACGAGGAAACCGCCGAACTGGTTTCGCGCGCGGCCGAGCAGATCAAGCGCCACAAGGAAGCCTTCGACAAGCGCTTCCGCGAGAAGCAGGCCAAGATCACCGCGGGCGATGATCTTGCTCCGGGCGTGCTGAAGCAGGTCAAGGTGCACTTGGCGGTCAAGCGCCGCATCCAACCCGGCGACAAGATGGCCGGTCGCCACGGTAACAAGGGTGTGGTGTCGCTGATCGCGCCGGTCGAGGACATGCCCTACATGGCCGACGGCAACCCGATCGACATCGTGCTGAACCCGCTGGGCGTGCCTTCGCGCATGAACATCGGCCAGATTCTGGAAACCCATCTCGGTTGGGCAGCCAAGGGCCTGGGCGAGAAGATCGGTCGGATGCTGGAAGCCAAGGAGAAGGCCGACAAGATCCGCAAGTTCCTCAACGAGATCTACAACTCCGGCAAGGCCGAACACCACGTCGATCTGGATTCGTTGAAGGATCACGAGATCCTCGCGCTGGCAGCGAACCTGGTGGCTGGCGTGCCGATGGCGACGCCGGTGTTCGACGGTGCCGACGAGGCCGAGATCAAGTCCATGTTGCGGTTGGCGGAGTTGCCGGAATCGGGCCAGACCACGCTGTACGACGGGCGCACCGGCGATGCGTTCGATCGCCCGGTCACGGTGGGCTACATGCATTACCTGAAGCTCAACCATTTGGTCGACGACAAGATGCACGCGCGTTCCACCGGTCCGTACTCGCTGGTCACCCAGCAACCGCTCGGCGGGCGCGCGCAGTTCGGCGGCCAGCGCTTCGGCGAAATGGAAGTGTGGGCGCTGGAAGCCTATGGCGCGGCCTACACCCTGCAGGAAATGCTGACGGTGAAGTCCGACGACGTGCAGGGCCGCAACCAGATGTACAAATCCATCGTCGACGGCGAACACAAGATGTCTGCGGGCATGCCCGAATCGTTCAACGTGCTGGTCAAGGAGATCCGCTCGCTGGCAATCGACATGGAGCTGGAAGAACGTTGACGCGGAATCGGAACGGATGCGCGGCAACCGCGTTCCCGTTCCGTCATCCGTTCTCCCGCTTTTCCATCCGACTCAATTTCTCCGTAATGGAGTGAAGCAATGAAAGACCTTCTGAACCTGTTCAACCAGCAATCGCAGCCGCAGAACTTCGATGCGATCAAGATCTCGCTGGCCTCGCCCGACCTGATCCGTTCGTGGTCGTGGGGCGAAGTGAAGAAACCCGAAACCATCAACTACCGCACCTTCAAGCCGGAGCGTGACGGCCTGTTCTGCGCCGCCATCTTCGGCCCGATCAAGGACTACGAGTGCCTGTGCGGCAAGTACAAGCGCATGAAGCACCGCGGCGTGGTGTGCGAAAAGTGCGGCACCGAGGTGACACTTGCGAAGGTGCGCCGTGAGCGCATGGGCCATATCGAGCTGGCCAGCCCGACCGCGCACATCTGGTTCCTGAAATCGCTGCCGTCGCGCATCGGCCTGATGCTGGACATGACGCTGCGCGACATCGAACGCATCCTGTATTTCGAAGCCTTCGTGGTGATCGATCCAGGTCTGACTCCGCTCGAGCGTGGCCAGATGCTGACGGAAGACCAGTACCTCACCGCGGTTGAGGAACACGGCGACGAGTTCGACGCGCGCATGGGTGCAGAAGCCGTGTACGAACTGTTGAAGTCGCTTGACCTCAACGGCGAGATGGTGCGCCTGCGCGAGGAAATCGCGGCCACCAATTCCGAAACCAAGCTGAAGCGCCTCACCAAGCGCATCAAGCTGGTCGAGGCGTTCATCGAGTCGAAGAATCGTCCCGAATGGATGGTGCTGACGGTGCTGCCGGTGCTGCCGCCGGACCTGCGTCCGCTGGTGCCGCTGGAAGGCGGCCGCTTCGCGACGTCCGACCTCAACGACCTGTACCGTCGCGTCATCAACCGCAACAACCGCCTGAAGCGGCTGCTGGAACTCAATGCGCCCGACATCATCGTGCGCAACGAGAAGCGCATGCTGCAGGAGTCGGTCGATGCGCTGCTGGACAACGGCCGCCGCGGTCGTGCCATCACCGGCACCAACAAGCGCGCGCTGAAGTCGCTGGCCGACATGATCAAGGGCAAGCAGGGCCGGTTCCGCCAGAACCTGCTCGGCAAGCGCGTCGATTACTCCGGCCGTTCGGTGATCACCGTCGGCCCGACGCTGAAGCTGCACCAGTGCGGCTTGCCCAAGAAGATGGCGCTGGAACTGTTCAAGCCCTTCATCTTCTCCAAGCTGCAGCTGCGCGGCATCGCGCCGACCATCAAGGCGGCGAAGAAGTCGGTCGAGCGCGAAGAGCCGGTCGTGTGGGACATCCTGGAAGAGGTGATCCGCGAGCATCCGGTGCTGCTCAATCGCGCGCCGACCCTGCACCGCCTCGGCATCCAGGCGTTCGAGCCGAAGCTGATCGAAGGCAAGGCCATCCAGCTGCACCCGTTGGTCTGCACCGCGTTCAACGCCGACTTCGACGGCGATCAGATGGCCGTGCACGTGCCGCTGTCGCTGGAAGCGCAGCTGGAAGCTCGTGCGCTGATGATGTCCACCAACAACATCCTGTCGCCGGCCAACGGTGATCCGATCATCGTGCCGACCCAGGACGTGGTGCTGGGCTTGTATTACATGACCCGCGAGCTGGCCGGTGCCAAGGGCGAGGGCATGGCATTTGCGGATGTATCCGAGGCGCGCCGTGCGTACGACACCAAGGCGGCCGAGTTGCACGCCAAGGTGAAGGTGCGCATCCGCGAGGTCGAAGTTGCCGCCGACGGTTCGCGCAAGGAAAAGATCACGCTCACCGACACCACGGTGGGTCGTGCGCTGCTGGCCGAAATCCTGCCGGAAGGCCTGGCTTTCAGCCGCATGAACACCGAGTTGACCAAGAAGGCGATCTCCAAGTTGATCAATGCGTGCTATCGCGAGCTGGGCCTGAAGGACACCGTGGTGTTCGCGGACCAGCTGATGTACACGGGCTATCGTTTCGCGACGATCTCGGGCATCTCGATCGGCATCGACGACATGAAGATTCCGGAAGAGAAGAAGGCGATCCTGGAAGAGGCCGAGAAGGAAGTGGTCGAGATCCAGGAGCAGTTCCAGTCCGGTCTCGTCACCGCGGGCGAACGCTACAACAAGGTGGTCGACATCTGGTCGCGCACCAATGAGCAAATCGCGGCCGCAATGATGAAGGGCATCGGCTTCGACAAGGTCAAGGGTGCCGACGGCAAGATTCACGAACAGAAGTCGATGAACTCGATCTTCATCATGGCCGACTCCGGCGCGCGTGGTTCCGCGGCGCAGATCCGCCAGCTCGCCGGCATGCGCGGCCTGATGGCCAAGCCGGACGGCTCGATCATCGAGACGCCCATCAAGGCGAACTTCCGCGAAGGCCTGGACGTGCTGCAGTACTTCATCTCCACCCACGGCGCGCGCAAGGGCCTGGCCGATACCGCGTTGAAGACGGCGAATTCGGGTTACCTGACCCGGCGTCTGGTCGACGTCGCGCAGGACGTGGTGGTGACCGAGCACGATTGCGGCACCCACGAAGGCTTGACCATGACTTCGATCGTGGAAGGCGGCGACGTGGTCGAACCGCTGCGCGACCGCGTGCTCGGCCGTGTCACGGTCGAGGACGTGTACGCACCGGGCGATGACGACAAGCCGATCGTCGAGCGCAACACGCTGCTCGACGAGTCGCTGGTTGAAAAGCTCGACAAGGCCGGTGTGCAGAACATCGTGGTGCGTTCACCGATCACCTGCGAGGCCGATTTCGGCGTTTGCGCACTGTGCTATGGCCGCGATCTTGCCCGTGGACACCTCGTCAACCTCGGCGAGGCGGTGGGCGTGATCGCCGCACAATCGATTGGCGAACCCGGCACCCAGCTGACGATGCGTACCTTCCACATCGGTGGCGCGGCTTCGCGTGCCGCCGCGGTGGACAACGTGACCATCAAGACCAAGGGCACGCTGAAGTTCAACAACCTCAAGACCGTGAAACACGCGCAGGGGCACCTGGTCGCGGTGTCGCGCTCGGGCGAAGTCAGCCTGATCGACGCCAACGGCCGCGAACGCGAGCGTTACAAGGTGCCCTACGGCGCCAACATCACGGTCAAGGACAGCGCCGAGGTCAAGGCCGGCCAGACCGTCGCGACCTGGGATCCGCATACCCACCCGATCGTCACGGAAGTGGCAGGCCGCGTGCGCTACATCGACTTCGTCGATGGCGTGACCGTGCAGTCCTCGATCGACGAGCTGACGGGTCTCGAGAGCGTGGTCGTGACCGATCCGAAGCGTCGCGGCAGCAACGCCAAGGACCTGCGTCCGGCGGTGCGGCTGGAAGACAAGAAGGGCCAGGAACTCAAGCTGCCCGGCACCGACATCCCGGCGCAATCGTATCTGCCGGCCGGCGCGATCGTTTCGATCCAGGACGGGGCCGAAGTCGGCGTCGGCGACGTGATCGCGCGTATCCCGCAGGAGTCGTCCAAGACCCGCGACATCACCGGCGGTTTGCCGCGCGTCGCGGACCTGTTCGAAGCCCGCAAGCCCAAGGAACCGGCGATCCTCGCCGAGGTTTCCGGCGTGGTCAGCTTCGGCAAGGACACCAAGGGCAAGCAGCGCCTGATCATCAAGGACGTGGACGGCAACGAGCACGAGGACCTGATCCCGAAGTGGCGCCACGTCGTGGTGTTCGAAGGCGAGCATGTCGAGAAGGGCGAAACCGTGGTGGACGGCGAGTCCGATCCGCGCGACATCCTGCGCCTGCTGGGCGTCGAACGGCTGGCCGGGTACCTGGTCAAGGAAATCCAGGACGTGTACCGGTTGCAGGGCGTGAAGATCAACGACAAGCACATCGAAGCGATCATTCGCCAGATGCTGCGCAAGGTCGAGATCATCGAGCCCGGCGACACCACGTACCTGCGTGGCGAGCAAGTGGAGCACAGCCAATTCATCGAGATCAACCGCAAGGCCGAAGCCCGCAACGAGCATCCGGCGCAGGCGATCCCGGTGCTGCTGGGGATCACCAAGGCGTCCTTGGCGACCGAGTCGTTCATTTCGGCCGCGTCGTTCCAGGAAACCACGCGGGTGCTGACCGATGCTGCGGTGCGCGGCAAGCGTGACGACTTGCACGGTCTGAAGGAAAACGTTATAGTTGGGCGCTTGATTCCGGCCGGTACGGGTCTTGCCTTCCACGCACAGCGCAAGGCGACCCCGGGTTTGACCGACGCGGAAATGGAAACCCTCGCGAATGTGTCCGCCGTGTTCGAAGAAGCCGGCGAGGCACCGAGCGAAGCCGCGGTCAGCGGCAACTGATGATCACGCCGCGCGCCTCGTGCGCGCGGCACCATCGAAATGAGGCGCAACGGATGCGCTTCGTGTTCGAGAGCAGGATGCCACTACGGCGCGAAAGCTTGTCCGGTCTCGCGATTCCGTGTTAAAATTCCGCTTCTGGGCAGACCGGTTTCCGGTCTGCCTTTGCGTTTTCCCAAGACCCAAGTTTTTTCCAGGACTCGGAAATGGCAACTGTCAATCAGTTGGTGCGCCGACCGCGCAGCCCGAAAACCTACAAGAGTGACTCGCCCGCGCTGCAGAATTGTCCGCAGCGCCGTGGCGTATGCACCCGCGTGTACACCACCACGCCGAAGAAGCCGAACTCGGCGATGCGCAAGGTGGCCAAGGTGCGCCTGACCAACGGTTACGAGGTCATCTCGTACATCGGCGGCGAAGGCCACAACCTGCAGGAACACTCCGTGGTGCTGATCCGCGGCGGCCGCGTCAAGGACCTGCCGGGCGTGCGTTACCACACCGTGCGCGGCTCGCTCGATTGCGCCGGCATCGCCAAGCGCCGCAAATCGCGTTCCAAGTACGGCGCCAAGCGTCCGAAGGGATAAAGAACGTAAGTAAGTGAGGTCGGCCGCTGACGCGGCCTCGTAAAGAGTAAGTAAGAGCAGCGACAACGCACCTGCGATTTTACTGGCTTACTTACTTTCTGACGCTTTCGCTTTTACTAACGCTTTAAGGTTCTAAACATGTCTCGTAAAGGTTCCCATCCCGCTCGCGTGATCCTGCCCGACCCGAAGCACGGCAGCCAGTTGATCGCGCGTTTCATCAACATGGTGATGCAGAGCGGCAAGAAGTCGATCGCCGAAGGTATCGTCTATGGCGCGCTGGAGCATCTGGGTCAGAAGAATCCTGAGCCCGTCGCGCTGGTCGAGAAAGCGCTCAACAACGTCGCGCCCGCGGTCGAAGTGAAGTCGCGGCGTGTCGGCGGTGCCACCTACCAGGTGCCGGTCGAAGTGCGCGCTTCGCGTCGCACCGCACTGGCGATGCGCTGGACCATCGATGCCGCGCGCAAGCGTGGCGAGAACTCGATGCCGCGCAAGCTCGCCGCCGAATTGCTGGAGGCCTCGGAAAACCGTGGCGGCGCAGTGAAGAAGCGCGAAGAAACCCACCGCATGGCGGAAGCCAACAAGGCCTTCTCGCATTACAGGTGGTAACAAGAGCGGTAAAGAGTAAAGAGTGAAGTCGGGCGCGACGCGCCCTGTAAAGGGTAAAAGCGGAGCTTCGTGAAGGATCGCTTTTACTGGCTATTTACAGCGAACGAAGTGAGCGACTTTACAGCTCGCGCAGCGAGCGACTCTCACGAATCAAGCAGCAACACAAACGGTATCACCAGGTTAATTCAATGGCACGCACCACACCCATCGAGCGCTACCGGAACTTCGGCATCATGGCCCACATCGATGCCGGCAAGACCACGACCACCGAGCGCATCCTCTTCTACACCGGCGTCAATCACAAGATTGGCGAGGTGCACGATGGTGCGGCCACGATGGACTGGATGGAGCAGGAACAGGAACGCGGCATCACCATCACTTCCGCGGCCACGACTTGCTTCTGGGATGGCATGGACCACTCCCTGCCGAAGCACCGCTTCAACATCATCGATACCCCCGGACACGTCGATTTCACGATCGAGGTGGAACGTTCGCTGCGCGTGCTCGACGGCGCGGTGTTCGTGCTGTGCTCGGTCGGCGGCGTGCAACCGCAGTCCGAAACCGTGTGGCGCCAGGCCAACAAGTACGGCGTGCCGCGTCTCGCGTTCGTCAACAAGATGGACCGCACCGGTGCCAACTTCGACAAGGTCGTCGGCCAGATGAAGTCGCGCCTCGGCGCGCATCCGGTGCCGATGCAGGTGCCGATCGGCGCCGAGGACAACTTCGAAGGCGTGGTCGACCTCATCAAGATGAAGGCGATCTACTGGGACGTCGAATCCCAGGGCCTGAAGTTCGAGTACCGCGACATTCCCGCCGAACTCGTCGAGACGGCGAAGAAGGCGCGCGAGCACATGGTCGA
>Ga0207652_10002763_pt1 | contig 14740 bp, 13 predicted proteins | sample KBSC63BmetaG_FD_184334 | JGI IMG/M metagenome (GOLD analysis project Ga0207652, IMG submission 184334) | Corn rhizosphere microbial communities from Kellogg Biological Station, Michigan, USA - KBS C6-3B metaG (SPAdes) (version 2) | ecosystem: Host-associated > Plants > Roots > Rhizosphere ... | reverse complement strand
GATGCCGTCGTGGTCCTCCTTCTTGAACTGCACGACATGCGTGCCGTTGGGCGTCCAGTTCGAGTCCTCCACAGTCGTCGCGGCGTCTGATGGGCCTCCGGTATCGCCGGGCTCTACACAGCACGTGCCTTTGCCGGCCGAACACGTATTCGACTCGATGCGACCATCGGCGTAGAGCACTTTCACCACCTGCGGCGTGGTCTGATCGACGGTGACCTGGGTGATCGCCACCTTTCCCTTCTCGAGCTCCTGGGAGCCGACCGGTTTGTGCCCGGGCTTGGCATGAAACGCGTCGAGAAACGCATCCAGCTCGTCGGACTCGGATCCATGAAACTCTGATTTCAGTGCGTCCTCGCCGCCGGCGGCGCCGATCAGCTCCACGACTTCGGAATCCGAGGATCCGCGGAGCAGCTCGAGGATCGCGTGCTCGTCGTCGTCGAGCGTCGGCCCATCGATCATCTCCAGCAGCATCAGCTTCTTCTGCTTGAGCGTCGGCTTGAACTTCTTGTCGCCGGCCCGCCAGCGCTTGATGATCGCGCGCGACTTGTTGTCGCTGTCGTAGTCGCCTTCGATGGCCTCGTGATTGTCCAGATATTGGAGATAGTCGAGCAGCTCCTTGTCCGAGAATGTTCCCTCGAAGAACAGGCGGGCGAGGGTCTCGAAGAATCCCACGCGCTGCATCACGCGGCGCAGCGCTCCGTGACTGGCCCCAACCGACGGGCCGACGCCGGTGTGCACGCCACCCGCCCCTTCACCGCGCACGGCTCGGTCTGCGGCGCGCTCTGCCTCGCGCTCGCTGCTCGAGTCCGGAGCGTCGATGGTCACCGGTGCTCTCGGGTCCTGAACCGCGTCGCGCTGCTGAATGGTGTGAGTCAGCTCGTGCGCGAGAATCTGCCAACCCTCGCGCTCTCGTGGACGGAACTCGCCGGCTCCGAAGTGGATGTGCTGGCCGAGCGTGAAGGCGCGTGCTTCGACGTCGCGTGCGGCCGCATGACTCGTCGCATCGTCATGGAGCCGTACGTTCGGGAAGTCAGTGCCGAACGTCGGCGCGAGACTCATCCGCAGGTCCGCCGGCAACGGCGTTCCGCCTTCGCTCAGGCCATCAGGAACCTGAAATGATTGAGTCGTATCGAGCGACGTGCCGCCTGCCGCCTTCCGCTGCATCTGCTTCTTTTTGCGGCAGCTCTCGCAAGTGCCGCTGCTCTTGCCGCCGCAGGAACACCGCTGCAGTACCCGGTGCGCCGGCGTCGCGGCCGTAGGTCGCGCCACCACTCGGCTAGCGACGGGCATTGGATCCTCCGCGGGGTCCTTCGCGCGCGGCAGAAGACGCCTCGCCATGAATGGCCGGCGCGATCGCCCCGGCAATGTGGCGCGCCAGCGTGTGTTGCCCGGCGGACGGCGACGTGGACAGTCGTTCGGCGAGTGCGTCCTGCACCTGCGTGCGCAGCACATCGGGGCGCATCGCGCCCAACACAGAAGCGTCGATCACCAGATGACCGATCGTGACGTGAAGCCCGCCGTGCGCACCTCGAGTGAAGCGTGCTTCGCTCATGCCGCACCTGTCCCGGGCGGAACTTCAGTGAACGTCCGCTCGAGCTTTGCGAACTCGGCGCGCGCAGCCTCGGCAAGCACCGCGTGGTCGACGCGCCCCGATCCGTCCGCGGCCTTGAAGGCCGCGTTGAGAACGACGCTATGAATGTTGCCGCCCGACAGATTGAGACGCGACAGCGCGCTAAAGTCGATGTCGCCGACTGGCGTCGCGGTCGGCAACTCGCGACGCCAGATCTGCTCGCGGGCGGCCGCATCCGGGAATGGAAAATGGAGGACGAAACGAATACGGCGCAGAAAGGCACGATCCAATGCGCTCTTCATGTTCGTCGTCAGAATCGCGAGTCCGCGATAGGACTCCATGCGCTGCAGCAGATACGCGACCTCGATATTCGCGTAGCGATCGTGGCTGTCTTTGACTTCGCTGCGTTTGCCGAACAGCGCGTCTGCTTCGTCGAAGAGCAGTACCGCGCCGCTCGACTCCGCCGCCGCAAACAGTCGCTTCAAGTTCTTCTCGGTTTCACCGATGTACTTGCTCACCACCGTCGCCAGATCGATGCGATACAGGTCGAGCTCGACCTCATTTGCGATTGCCTCGGCGGCGAGCGTTTTACCGGTACCGGATTCCCCGACGAAGAGCGCGGTCATTCCTTGGCCGCGGGCGTGTTTCGCCGCGAATCCCCAATCGCCATACACGCGGTCGCGATTGCGTAGCTGCGCCGCGATGTCGCGCAACGCGGCCAGCTGCGCTGCTGGAAGGATGAGGTCCGCGAGCCGTGCGCTTCCCTCGACACGTTGCGCCAGCTCGTCGAGGCCGCCGCGAGCGACTTCACGGGCTGCGGCCCACACCAACCCCGCGCGATCACGCGACGGAACGCTGTCGAGCCGCTCCACGATATCACACACCTCGGACGGACCAACGTGGAATTGCGCGGCTGCGCGCTCCAGTTCGGGCACTACGTCGGCCGGAGTTCGATCTCTCTCCAACGTCGTAGCATCACTTTGCGTCCAGTGAGCGATGAGCGTCGCGCGCGTGCGCTTCGCGTCGGGCGCCGGCAATTCGAAGCGCATGATGCGTCGGTCGTCCGGGAGCGCTTTCAGGGCCGGCAGCGGAGCTCCCAACCAGAGCAGTGGGCCCCGCATAGCACGCGCGAAACTCACGGCCGTGCTCTCACTCGAAGCGGCATCCACCGCCAACACGGGCAGCGCATCGGCGAGCGCGCCTTCGCGGTGCACGCGCCGGCCGAGTCGGACGAGCTCCGCGCCATCAGTGGGCAGGTCGCTCGCCACGACCCACAGGGCCGATTGCGCGACTCTACGGACCGCCGCCAGTGCCACATCGCGGAGACCCACGCTATCGGGCGCTTCAGTGTGTACGACGACGATCGTGCTGCGCTCCGCCTTCTTCGTGAATGCGCGTGCCACGCGCTCCGCGAGCACGTCGTCGGTATCGCCAATCGCGATATCGGCAGGATCGATTCGTCGCGCGCGGCCAGATAGGACGGTATCGTCCGCAGCCACACCGGTGATGAAATGCAACACGCGCTCGTCGATGCGGATCGGCGCTCGCGTCAATGTGCCGCCGGCACCAACCCCGTCTTCGTCCACAGTCACGAGTTGCCAGTAGCGAAGCGGCGCGTCGGGCGAGAGCGCGTCCCAGTGCGGCTGCGTGAGAATCGCGAGCGCCATCGCGAAGCTGATCGTCGGCACGCCATTGTTGAGTGCCGCGATCGAAGCACGCAGCCGCTGATCGAGCTCGACGCCGGCGGCAAGCAGCAGAAGCTCGCGCTCGAACGGCGTCAGCCCGAACTCGCTCCCGCACCACAATAGCGCAGGCGTGAAACCGAGCGTCGTCTCGTCGGCAAGGCAATCTTCGACGCCGCGACTCTGCCACGCACCCGGCTCACCACGCTGCGCCTGGATCCGATCGCGAAGGCGGGCGAGCGCGGCGACCAGCCACTCGTGATTGCGTTCGCCCCAGCTGAGTGGTGAGGCGACCGACCGGTCCGCATGAATCTGCGCGCCGGCCGTCATGCGGGCACCGTAAGCTGTTGCGTGATGTCGAACACCGGCGACGGGCCGGATCGATCGAGCAGCACGCTGTCCGCTCCGTCGACGCGCAGACGTACCCAGTGCGCTCCCGCAATCACACTATTCGGAAATTCGAATACGAGCGCATCGCTCGCCAGTGCGCGCGGCAGTGCCACGGCTTCGACCGAATCGAGCATCAGCGTGGCGCGCTGCTCCAGTCGAACCTGAGGGCGCGCGGCCATGGTCACCGTGACCCGCGGAGGTGCGCCGCCGCGTACGACCGTCGCCGCCGGCAGGCCGAGACCCGCATCGGCGGTGATGACCGGAACCGGCGCGAGAATGAGCGGTGCCGCGTTCGTCTCTCTCGGATCCACCTCGCCCGTCGGCGTGAAGCGAACACTCAACGACCACTGCCCGGCGGCGAAGCTCGTCTGTGCCGCTGCGTCATTCGGAAGCGCGACACTGATCGCTGTGCCTGTGGTATTCGGCGCGGCGGGAACCAGCTCAATGGGTGTGCCGACCAGCCGATGCACGAGACGTACGACGTGACCACTGCCGTCCAACCGAACTCCGGTGACAGTCACGGTCTCTCCAAGGCGCGCGGCCGCTTGCTGGAGCGGCGGCGTGGCGTCGAACAGCGTCGGGAGCGGCGGGAGAAGATCCGGATTCACGACGACGCCGCGATCGCGCCCCGTTGTCGGATCCAGCTTACCCCGCGTGAGTACGGGCAGCGGCGATACGCCCGCTCGCGTGCCCTCGATCAAGACGACGGATACGTGATATGCCGCCGATGGCCTGTAGTGGGACTGAATGGCCGCCCAGAGCTTCGACATCTCATCGCCCCCCATCGCGGCGGGCGTCACCTTGATGAGCTCCACCTGATCGGCGAGGTCCGACGCGGCTAGCGCCTGAAACGCGGGCGGCAGCATCCCAACGTCGAGCGGGCTGGGATTCAGTGCGCGACGAATGGCGTCTCGATCCAGAACGGGACGCTCATGCAATAGATGCATCGCGTAGCCCAGCAGAATCTCGGCCTGGAAGTTCGCGCGACCGTACGCCGTCAGCACATAGTGCAGGTCGAGCGCGAGTGGCGCGTTTGTGAGTCGCTCACCGCTCACGCTGCTGCGGGACGGGAGCCGCGCATTCCGCCAACCTGCGTTTGGCGCCACCTGATGGAGAAACAGGTTGAGTCGTGGCGGCTCGTCCGCATCCTCCAGGTCGATCGTGTCCGGCGCGACGGCCGTGACGTTCACGGTGGTTCCCATCGCGGCGCCAGCCTCGATCAAGCCATTGTCGAGTAGGTTGCGCAGCACTGCGCTCACTGCACCGATGGCGAGTGGCGAGCTCATGGCGTCGCTCCGCCGGCGCGATTTCGCTCGGCTAAGTAATCGCTCAGCGATTTTGACGACGGCGTACTCGCCTTGGGCCGGGATGCAGGAGCCGGCGGCTGCGCCGCCGGCGCGCGCACCTCGATTCTGTCGATCGTCACGTGTACCACCGGTTGCGGCTCGGCGCGTGGCGACGCGCTGACGTGCATCATCGGTCGCTCGCGCAGCGGTGAGCGAACGATGGCGGCGCTCGACGCCTCACCCATTGGTTGCGACGGTCCGCTCTCCAGCAGCGACGGCGCGGGAACACGAGCTCGAGGACCGTCATCGTTGGGCGCAACGGTACTCGATTCGCCTCGCCTCGTCGGCGCTCCAGGCGATGGCTTCGATGACGTGGTCGTCGTCGCGGCGCGCATGATGACGCGGGTCGGAGTGCTCGCCTCTCCCGGCACGACATCACGAACCAGTTCGCTCCGCGGTGCACCGGGACTTAGCGCGTGCTCGACAGCCGGTTGCGCATGTCCGGCAACAGTGGCGGGCGTTGTCCCGAATGTGTGCGACTTCACTGATGAGGATTGGACGTCGGCATCGCGCGAAGACGCCAGGGACAAGTGCTCTTCCTCGAGATCGGGCGTGGTGAGCGACGGTGCAAAGAGCGGCGGTACAGGGGCGTATGCCGACGGAGTCGATCCAGCGCGCGCAGGAGCCAGTTGCTCGAGAAAGCGAATGCCCATCACGCCGCTCCGGCACTCGCAAGCTGCAGATATGCGGCACGTCGCGTCGCGCTCAACGACAGCACTTCCGCCTCCGTCCACCCGTACGCGCGCGCCAACGCGTCGATCTCCAGCAACACGCGCTCGGCGTGCGACTGTACTTCGCTCCACACCACGTCGCCGCAATTCATCCGAGCGCTCCAGCGCGCCGCACACTCGGGGCACGCGAGATCGAAGCTCACGATCGCGCCCGGTTCGAGCATCTCCAGCCGCTCGGACAGCATTTCGCCGATCTCGTCGGGCAGCGCCGTGGGATCGAAAGGACTGCCTTCATATTCACAAAGTATGATGCACCGCTCCAGGACCTGGTCGACGAACGAGGCGCCCGTCGCGGCGCGGGCCGTGGCGTGCGCCACGTCGGATCGGCCGGGAACGCGGAACTCGATGCGATACCCGTCGCGCTCGAGCGCGTGCGTTGCTGATCCGTCCGCGGTCGGCCGGAGCTCGCGCGCCAACGCGTCGCAATCGACCGAGAACTCGACCGTCGCTCCGCACTGCGCGCACGCCGATCGCAGCGGCTGCACGCGACCGAACAGCCGCGCGCGCACCGACAGCAGCTCGGCATTCCGTGCGCCGAGCGACTCCGACGGCGAGTCGATGCACGCCGACAGGATCGCGTCCGCGCGGACGTCGGGCGCGGCGCCGATCGCTCGTTCCCACAGCGCGAGAACGTCGCGCGACATCAGGCGGGCTCGGTGAAGCGCGGCTCCGTCGGCTCCGTCACCGCGAGATCACGTTCCCAGCCTTCGTTCTCGAGCTTCAGGTGCTGAATCGCGATCGCGTTCGCGTTCGCGTCGAGATCCGGCAGCGCCTGGAACTCCGACACCCAGCAGCGGAACACCTTGTACGCGATGGCCAGCTGCCCGGCCTCGTTGTAGACCTCGACGATGATGTCCTTACGAAAATCCTTGAGCGACACCTCGAGGCCTAGGCCGGCGCCGAAGTTCCACACCTTGTTGGCCCAGCGCTCGAACTCGAGGTCGTGCGTGACACCGCGCTCGAGCGTCACCGCCTCGTACTTCGTGCGGCCCGGCGATTTGCGTCCGGTGGACGGATCGCCGCCTTCGCGATGTTCAACCACTTCGGTGCTGCGCTTCAGCGACGATACCTTGCTGACGCCAGCGACGTACCGGCCGTCCCACTTCACCCGGAATTTAAAGTTCTTATACGGGTCGAAGCGCTCGGGGTTCACGGAAAACTGCGCCATGGGAATGTCTCCTCTTCCGCGCGTCAGGTTGGGATCTCGCCCGCGATCTGCTGGATCTGGATGACCACGAACTCCGCGGGCTTCAGCGGCGCGAAGCCGACCAGGATGTTCACGATGCCCTGGTTGATGTCGGCCTGGGTCGTCGTCTCGCGGTCGCATTTGACGAAGTACGCGTCGCGCGGGGACTGGCCCTGGAATGCGCCCTGGCGGAAGAGCCCTTGCATGAACGCACCGATGTTGAGACGGATCTGCGCCCACAGCGGCTCGTCGTTGGGCTCGAACACCACCCACTTGGTCCCGCGGTACAAGCTCTCTTCGAGAAAGAGGGCCATGCGCCTGACCGGGACATACTTCCATTCGGACCCGCGCTCATTCTGTCCGTGCAGTGTGCGCGCGCCCCACGCGACGTTGCCGTACACCGGCAGTGTGCGCAGGCAGTTGATGCCGAGTGGGTTGAGCTGACCGTTCTCGGCATCGCTCATCGTGATCGCGAGCCCCGCCGCGCCGTTGATCGACGCATCGCTTCCCGCCGGCGCCTTCCACACGCCGCGCTGGCTGTCGGTGCGGGCGTAGACGCCCGCCACGTATCCGCACGGCGGAAACGCCCGAATCGCCCCCGACTGCTGCGAGTCGGGCGCCAACACCCACGGGAAGTAGAACGCGGAGTTCAGCGCGTCCGACTGCGTGAGACCGGTCGCGCCCGCGTTGAGTGACGACACCGTGGCGGTATCGTCAGAGTCGACGACGAGGAATGCGCGGCGTGCTCGGCAGTTTCCCTGCAGTGTCGTAAGCGTGGTCGCGTCGGTGAGTCCCGGGACGCACACGATGTTGAACAGATCGATCTTGTCCGTGATCGTTCCGAGGCCGAAGCACGCGAGCACGGCAGTGTTGAACGCGCTCGAGTTTCGTGCGAGCACGGTGCCGTCGGTGCCGGCTTTCGTCGCGCCCAGGTCCCTGGGTCCGTCCGTGGGAGCGTTCGCGGGATTCGTGGTCGTGACGCGGATGAAGCGCGAGGTGCGATCGTTCACGACGTTCGAAATGAAGCGCGGGTCCGTGGCGGTCATCGAGAGATTCTCGAACGTCTCCACCGGATTGCCGTTCGCGTCGAGTACCTCGAGCCGAAAGCGCGTCGCGTCGTCCGACCGCTGGGTCGTGCGCACTTTGTACGTGTTCGCCCATGCGCCCGAGGAACTGGCTGAAATGGTGAGCTCGGCGTTGATGGTCACCGATGCCGTGTCCGCGTCGCCGGCGGCGATGCGCACGACGTACGCGTCGTTACCGCCATTGTCGAAGAACTGCCGCACCGAGTAGCCCAGGTACGACCGCGGGTCGACATCGCCGTATTCGCGCACGTAGTCGCTGAAGCTCGAGAGGCGCACTGCGTGATCGGTGGCGCCTCGGCTCGCCCAGCCGACGAATAGGCCGATGGATGTCGCGACTCCCGTGATCGTGCGAACGCCGCTGGGGATTTCCTCGATGTAAACGCCGGGGTATGTGAGAGTGACTGGCATGCTGGCTCTCGCGTGAGGTGATCAGCTGGTGGGACGCGGGCGGTGAGCGACGCGCCGGATCTCGTCGAACAGGTCGTCCATTGCGGCTTCGTGGTGCGCGCGCCGCTCGTAAACCTCGAGGCCGCCGTCGGTGACCACGGCGATGACGGGAACGCTGCGTGCGCCGAACAACGCCTCCTGGCAAGCGTGCGGCACACCGCGCGATGTACGTGTTGTGACAATCACGTCGATCTCGCGAGCCTCGATGAGTCCGGTAATGTCATCGGGCTGGCGACACTCCTCGATGATCACAATGTCCGCGTGAACGAGCGCGGACTGCCGTACGAGCTCTGCTGTGAGCCGGGGAACGCCTGCGAGCACGATTCGAATTGCATCGGCCACCAACGCCGCGTCAGACATGGCGCTAGATGGCGACGAAGCGGCGGACGCGAAATGGATCGGCAGGACAGACTTGGATCGGTCGGCGGATCCAGACCCACGCACGACCAAGGATGAATCCAAGGATCTATGCGGGGAAAAAGTCTCTCGGTACCGACTAAGTGGTTGGGCGAATGTTGTGCAACGACATTGCTCGCGCGATATTGCCGCCCCCGAGGCTGCTCTCTCACTGCGTGGATCAGAACGTGTGGTCGTTCTGTGACCACGCGATGAGAGCGAAGGCGACGACGCAAACGCGAGCCCGGACGCACAGTTTTCCAGCGCGGGGTCTGACGTGAACGACTCGGCCACCCTATCGAGAGAGCGGCGACACAGTGTCGCGTTGCTCGTGGATGTGCGGCTCTACCGCGACGGGCTCATCACCGCGCTCGAGAGCCGCGGCGAGATCGAGGTCGTCGCGTCCGCGCCCGTGGCGCCGGCCGCGCTCGGGCTGCTGGCGACGCAGCGGCCCGACATTGTTCTGCTCGAGTTGGCCGCGGCGCGGCGCCCCGCGGTCGTTCACGATATTCTCAATGCGGTGCCCGCCACACGCATCGTCGCGCTGGCGATCGCGGACGAGGAGGTGGATCCGCTGGCGTGTGCTGAGGCCGGCGCAGCTGGCTACGTATCGAGTGAGGCAAGCATCGACGATCTCGTCGCGACGATCGTTCGCGTTGCCAGCGGAGAATTCCCGTGCACGCCGCGAGTGGCGTCCCTGCTCGCGCAACGGATCTCGGCGCTCGCCGCGCCCATTCGCGAGCTGAACGTGGCGCTCACGGCGCGCGAGCGGCAGATCGTGCGGCTCATCGATGCCGGGCTATCGAACAAGGAGATCGCGCAGCGACTCGGCATCGTCGTTTCGACGGTGAAGAATCACGTGCACAACATCCTGAACAAGACCCAAGCATCGCGACGCGCGCAGGCCGCGGCCCGCATGCGGCCGTGGTTCGCAACCGGCAGTCCTCAATAGTCGAGAACGGTCATCCCCGCACCAGCACGACGATCGAGCGCGGACCCACGACGCACTGCGCGCTCGCCAGCGGTGCTGTGGACGTATCGTCGACGAGATCGTCGGGGCTCGCCTGTCCCGTATCGATGCACGGCCGCCACTGATTCGCTGGCGCTTCCTGCACCGTGAACGTGATCGGCTCCCAGTACGCGTTCACCATTGCGTAGATCGCCGGGCCTGTCTCGTCGCGAACCGAGAACGCCACGGTGTGAGAGTCCCAGGAAAGATCGGGCGATCCGTCCACCCCATACCAATGCACATCGTCGCGCCAGAATCGGTTGCGCGCGAGCACGGCGACGCGTTTGCGCAGCGCGATCACACCGCGCACGAAACGATGCACGTCCTGGTGCTCGTCGAGGCGATCCCAATCGAGCCACGTCCGCTCGTCGTCGATGTTGTAGGGGTTGTTGTCTCCCCCCTGGGACTGAAGAAACTCGTCGCCGGCGCGGAACATCGGCGTGCCGTTCGCGAGCATCAACAGCGTGAAGAAGTTCTTCGCCTGCCGGATGCGCAGCGCGCGCACCGCACCGGGCACATTCGCGTCGCCTTCGACACCGCAATTCCAGCTTCGGTTGTCGTCCGCGCCGTCGCGATTTCCCTGCCCGTTCGCCTCATTGTGCTTCTGGTCGTACGCCACGACGTCGTAGAGCGTGAAGCCATCGTGGCACGTCACGAAATTGACGCTCTGCCAGGGTCGATACGCGTTGGGCGGACCGTCCGGAAAGAGATCATCGCTGCCGTACAGACGTGTCATGAGAGATCCCACAGAGCCCGGATCTCCCTTCACGAAGCTCCGCACGTCGTCGCGAAAGCGCCCGTTCCATTGCGCCCACGAGATGCCCGGAAAACTTCGGCCGAGCTGATAGGTTGCCATGTCCCAGGGTTCAGCGATGAGACGCACATGCCGAAAGGCGGGGTCGTTGCTCATCTCGGAGATGAGCGACGGCGAATCGAGGTCGAGCGACCCGTCGTCACGCCGCGTGAAGATTGACGCGAGATCGAAACGAAAACCATCAACATGGCCTTGCTCGACCCAGAATCGCATGCTGTCGAGGATGAGCGCCCGCACCTGAGGATGCGCGCAACGCAACACGTTGCCGGTTCCGGTGTCGTTGCGATACGTCCAATCATTCGGCACGAGCAGATAGTACGTGCCGTTGTCGATCCCGCTGTAGCTGTACGACGGCCCGCCGGCGCCTGCCTCCGCCGTGTGGTTGTACACGACATCGAGGATCACTTCGATCCCCGCCGCGTGAAGCGCCTTCACCATCGTCCGGAACTCGTCGAACGCGGCGAGCGGATCGCCACCGCTGGCGTAGCGCTGCTCGGGTGAGAAGAAGTGCAGCGGCATATAACCCCAGGTGCTTCCCTCCTGGGGATCTCCCTGCAGCACCGGCATCAGCTCGACCGCCGTGACACCGAGCTGCACGAGATACGGAATCTTTTCAACGATGCCGGCGAAAGTGCCTCGCAGCGCCTCCGGAACGCCGGAGCTCTCGCGGCGCGTGAACTGTCGCACGTGAAGCTCGTAGATGACGAGATCGCCCTCGTGCACCGGCGGGTGATCGTCACCCCAATCGAAGACCGGACGCGCGCTCGGCAGCACGCCCAGCGGTGCGCGTCCTACGTTCGATCCCGGCAGCGACGCCGCGGCTCGGCTGAACGCCGGCGGAAAGTAGACCGCCGGTGCGTAGGGATCGAGCAGGATTTTCGTTGGGTCGAAGCGATTCCCTTCCCCCGCCAGTCCGTCCACTCGATATGCGTACCAGCGCGCGCCGGGTACATCCTGCGCCTGCACGCGAGCGTGCCACACTCGACCCGTGCGGTTGATAAGCCATGTGAGCGGAAGCTCCGCCACGCTCGTCGTCGGGTCATTCGCGTAAAGCAGCAGGGTGACGGCTGTCGCATGGTTCGCGTACAACGCGAAGTTCCACGCGGCGAGCTCTGGCAGCCAAGTGGCGCCGAGCGGTGCAATCGAGCCATCCGACTCCCATGCGCCGGACGGAACGGTAATTGTGCGTGGCAACTCGAGACCGGCAGCAACACCGGCTCCGACGTTTGGCAGCGTGGCGGGAAAGGTCGACGACGGGCTCATTAGTAACCTCAAAACATTCGACACGGGGCGAACTACGGTCGCGGACGGTGCATCTCGAGACGTCGATCGACAATTGGACTTTGGTCGACACGCGCGCGATCCCTGCCGCTCCGTCGAGCGTCGACCGATGTGGATTGCAAGTCGCGGCTGCTGGGAGCCGCTGATCCTGCGCCGTGAGCTCGGCTGGAGACCAGCCGGCACCAATCGAATGACCGCGGGACTCTAGCCGTTCCGCGCGCCGTGGCTAAGTTCGCCAGATGACCGTTGCGATGATGCTTCCGGCGAGCCGTGGCTGATCAGTCAGCGCTGGACGACGTACACGAGTTGCGCGCTGCGGTGGATCTCGTCGGATTGGGGCGCTATCGCTCGGATCCGCTGACGCAGGCGATCGTGTGGGACGCGCGTCTCAAGGCCATGTGGGGTCTCCGTCCCGACGCGTCCGTCGACCTCGCCGTCTTCCTCGCCGGGATTCATCCCGAGGATCGCGAGCGCGTCCAGGCCGCACTCGGCCAAAGCGTGGATCCCGACGGCGACGGCGTGTGCGACATCGAGTACCGTGTGATTGGCGTGAACGGTGACGCCGAGCGATGGGTCGCGACGCGCGGCAAGACGGTATTCCACGAGGGACGCGTTCACTATTTCCACGGCGTCGTTCTGGACATCTCCGAACGCAAGCGCGCCGAGCACACCAATGCGATGTTGATCGCGGAGCTGGAACATCGCACGCGGAACTTGCTCGCGGTGGTCGACGCGCTGGCCGGCGAGACGCTCGCCTCGTGCGCGACGCTGGAGGATTTCGCGGTGCCGTTCCGCCAACGTCTCGCCACATTATCTCGCGTCCAGGGACTTCTCTCGCGCGGTGAGACGAAGCCGGTCACGATCGGGGAGCTAGTCGGGCTGGAGCTGCATTCACTCGGCGCGGATCCGGATGGCGTACGCGTCATCGTGAAAGGACCGGACGTCGCGCTGCCGCATCGGTCGGTCCAGATTCTCGCCCTGGGACTTCACGAGCTCGCGACGAACGCGCGAAAGCACGGCGCCCTCGGCGCGCCGAGTGGGGTGCTTCGCGTCCACTGGCGTGCGACGAAGAAGGATGGCCGGCGAACGCTGCTGCTCCACTGGGAAGAAGATGGCATTGCCTCTCGGCAGGCGGCGCCGATCAAAACGGATCGCGTTGGACTCGGACGCACGCTGATCGAGAAATCGATTCCCTTCCAGCTCGACGCGCAGACGCGACTCGCAATCGGCGACGACGCTGTTCGTTGTGATATCGTGATCGCGCTCGAGCAGTTCGACACACTCCCGTCGTGGAGCGCGCTCGGGTGAGCGGCCCCCGCATCATGCTCATCGAGGACGAGCATATCGTCGTCGAGTCGCTGGCGAGAGCGCTCCATCAATTCGGCGCGCAAGTCGTGGCAACGGCAGCCACCGTCGAGCAGGCGCTGGCGCTGCTCGGCCCGACGCCCGAGATCGACGGCGCGGTCCTGGATATCAATCTTCGCGGCATTCGTGCGTACGCGGTGGCCGACGCACTGATCGCTCGAGGCGTGCCGCTCGTGTTCACGACGGGATATAGCGGTGCAGTCATTCCGGCGGCGTACCGGCATATACCGGTGCTTCTGAAGCCGTTCAGCCCTCACGAGATCCTGGAGTCGCTGTTTCCGCACTCAGACGAATAGCGCGAGACGCGAGTTGGCGTTTCACTCACGGTCGCTGTAACCTGGACGTGCCATCAATCGACGGGTCGAGGCGGAGCATGCGAAATCCGAGGCTCACGTTTGTTCCCGCGGCGTTTGTTCTTGTCGTGTGTGGCTGTCGCGAATCGTCGGACGCGAGTTCGGGATTTGGCGCATGGCCTCCATCGCCTGTCGCGCCAGTACCAGTCGCAGCCCAGCCAGCGGGCACACCCAATTGGAAGGCTGATGCGACGGTGGTGTCGGTTATCTCCGGAACCGCAGTCGCGTGCGGGTGGGGAACGTCGCTTCCGTATACGGGTCATCTTGTCGGTGCGCAGTTCACCGCGACGTATTCGAGCGCGAGCAACTACGCCGATTTCGTCTGCCAATTCAGAGAAGCAAACATCTCGGGAACGTTCACGAGCGATTCGACCTTCGAGGCGACGGAGACCCTCACGTGGGAAACCCCGGCCACGGAAACGACCGTTCACCGACACTGGACCGGATCGCGCCTGTAGAATCGCGGCAGGACCTGCGTCGCAACACGTTCGTGAAGACGCTGAGCCGCCGGAGATATTGGCGTTCATCGACCGGGTGTCCGCCCTCGAGTCATCTGTTACGTATTTGATAGATGCGCTCTCTCCTTCTCGTCGTTGTGGCGGTTTCGGTCTACGCCTGCGACCGGCCAACGTCACCGTCGCCCGTAACATCAGGCCCGCCGCTGCCCGTTTCCGATGATCCCGCCACGGCGCAGATCATCACCTCGGACCTCGCGCACTTCTGGGCTGCCTACGATGCGAACGGCAAGACCGGATCGGCGAGCGCGTTTCAAACGCAGTATCTCGACGCCGCATCTGCGGGCTTGACCGACTTCGTCCGGCTCCGCTCGATCACCGCCGCAAACCTCGCCGCGACGGTGACGAAGTTCCCCGCATATTTCGCGGGCATCCGCGCCAACAATCTCGCGCTCGCGACCAACGGCGCCATCGTTGCCAAGATTCGCGCGAACTACAGCGTGATCAAAACGCTCTACCCGCCAGCCGTCTTTCCCGCGGTGACATTCCTGATCGGGCAATTCGGCACTGGCGGTACCGTCTCAGCGAATGGCTTGCTGATCGGCACCGAGTTTTACTCGATGAGCGCCA
>Ga0207652_10002757_pt1 | contig 14751 bp, 14 predicted proteins | sample KBSC63BmetaG_FD_184334 | JGI IMG/M metagenome (GOLD analysis project Ga0207652, IMG submission 184334) | Corn rhizosphere microbial communities from Kellogg Biological Station, Michigan, USA - KBS C6-3B metaG (SPAdes) (version 2) | ecosystem: Host-associated > Plants > Roots > Rhizosphere ... | reverse complement strand
CGCGTGCAATGATGTAGCCGAATATCGCGGTAGCGAGCGCTATAAGCGCGAGGACTACCAGGAAATTCTGCGACCTGATGTTCTGCACCTCGCTTACGATGGAAGGCGCCGCCGTAGTCGGCGTGGAAGTCGTGAGCGAACTGCGTATACCAGAAACAATCGCAGTTGATACGTCCGACGTGTTGGCGCTAAAGGACGCGCTCACGATGCCGACCATGAAGACCGCAAAGAGTATCTGAAGCGATATGGCGTTTACTTCAGTGCGGAAGAACGGATCGTCCTGATACCTATGCAGCCATCCTGTAACCGATGCCACGGACTGTTTCCAGTACCGCACCAGGGTTTCCTTCACCGAGTTTTCTTCTGAGGTTTTTGACATGTACGTCTACTACGTTGCTGAATCCTGCGTAATTAAAATCCCACAGGTGGCTCAAAAGATCTTCCCGATTTACGACTTGGTTCGGGTGCCTCATAAAGTATTCCAGAAGACCGAATTCTTTCAATGTGAGCGGAATCTCTTCGCCGTTCTTCATCACGCGGCGCTCGCTCGAGTTAAGCTCGAGATCGCCGACTTTCAGCGTTTCCGGCAATGATTCTACCGGCCGGCGCAGAAGCGCGCGCACGCGGGCGGTGAGTTCCGCAAAGGAGAACGGCTTTACGAGATAATCATCGGCGCCTGAAAGAAGAAGTTCGACTTTGGTGTCCGTTTCGGCGCGCGCGGTGAGGACGAGGATGGGAATGGTGATGTTCCATGCGCGGACCTGTTTGCAGATCTCGTGGCCGTCCATGGAGGGAAGCATGAGGTCGAGGATAATGAGGTCATAGTCATTTCGGTGAAGCGAGATGCGGGTGAGGGCTTTCTTGCCGTCAGCTATAGCATCTACCGCATAGCCTTCATGTTCGAGTCCCTTGGAGAGCGCCGATGCGAGCTTTTCCTCGTCTTCGACTAAAAGTATCTTCATATGGTTCAAATATAACCGATAAATTACCTTTTAATTGCACGGCTTCATGGTAGCCGATGAATTATGAAGATTTCATGACGCATCTTCATAATTCGAAGACGCCTATCAATTGCCTTGCATTTCCGCTTTTTTTATCGTTTGTTCTGGAATTACTTCGATGTGGAATCGATTTTGAGCATTTTGAACGCTTCCTGGACCGTGGTCATGAATTGCGCGGGGAATATGATGGTCGAGTTCTTTTCAGTGGCGATTTCCGCCATGGTCTGAAGCGTGCGCAGCTGGAGCGCGACCGGATGCTGCGAAATGACATCGGCCGCTTCTCCAAGGCGCGTCGCCGCCTGGAATTCACCTTCGGCCGCCACGATCTTTGCGCGGCGCTCGCGCTCGGCCTCGGCTTCTTTGGCCATGGCGCGCTGCATGTTGTCAGGAAGTTGTATGTCTTTTATTTCGACGATCGAGACCTCGATGCCCCAGGGCTCGGTATGCTGGTCGATCACGTCTTTTATTTGCTGATTGATGCTCGAGGTATCGGCAAGAAGCTGATCGAGCTGGAAACGGCCGACGACGTTTCTCACAGTCGTTTGCGAGATCTGATTGATGGCGCTCGTGACGTTTTCTATCTGGATGACAGATTTCTCAGGGTCAGACACTCTATAGTAGGCGACTGCGGCAATATCTATGGAGACGTTGTCCTTGGTGATTATTTTTTGCGACGGGATCTGCATAGTGACGGTGCGCAAAGAAACGCGCGACATCATCTGCAACGGCGCGAAGATGAGCGTGAGGCCTGGATTGCGCACGCCGGAAAATCTGCCGAGGAAAAATATTACGCCGCGCTCATACTGCTTTACGATGCGGATAGAGCCGAGCAGATATATGAGTATGACCAAGCCGACCCACACCATGTGAGTAGTATAGCACAAGCGTATTTCAAGCTGGTACTATAAGATGCATGATTCTTGGACGTTATTTCGTGTTGCTTGTTCTTTTTGTTATTGCTGCATCCGGCACCGGCGTCGGATACTACTACTGGGATCATCACACGCAAACGGCCGCGGCGGCTGCCGCAATATACAAAACTCCTGAAGAAGCGGATGCATATACGCGTTTCATTATGGAGGGCTTTGACATCATTCAGGCAAATTATTGGCAGAAAGCCTCCGACGCGGACCTGAGCGCGGTTTTCCTTGCATCTGTACAGAAATTTGCGAGCTCGACTTTGACACTTTCGTCCAGCGACCGCGCCGGCACGGCAAAATTGGTAAACGAAGCGATGGCGGCAACGCCGAATAAAGATAAAGTAACCACGGCCGAAACTATCCTCGGTGCGGTCCTCTACAACATCGCGCCGGTTGGACGCAATCAGTTGCTCACACAGCGCGCGACGCAGGATCTGCACAATGAAGTGAATAACGTGAATCCGAGCACCGACCTGTACGGAGACTTGGGCGTTGCCAAAGGCGCGAGCGCCGATCAGGTGCAGCAGGCATATGAGCTTAAAAGAGCTGAACTTGCCGCCTCGTCGTCACCGCAGGCCGCTCAGGAACTCAAACAGGTCGACTATGCAAAAACTGTTCTCAGCGACGCCAACAACAAAGCCAATTACGATCAGTCCGGCGTGGAGCCGACGGTGTTCGAGCATTTGGTGAATCCGTCGACGCTGTACGTGTATATCGACAAAATGTCGCCGGAAACCGAAAGTGAATTTGAAGATGCGATCCGTTCGTCGGTAAAAACCGGCGTCACGTCGATGATACTGGACTTGCGCGGCAACATCGGCGGCGACCTTACGACGTCCCTTACGTTCCTCGGACTTTTCTCGGGACCCAACGAATACGCATATGATTTCTTCCACCGCGGCGAGTATCAGGCGCAGCGCACGCTAGGGCTTGGTGCGATGCCGGAGCTGAAACAGATCCGTGAGATCGCGATACTTACCGACAGCCAGACGCAATCGACCGCAGAAGTCATTACGGCAGCGATGAAGCGCTTACACCTTGCATATTCTGTCGGCAGCAAAACCCGCGGTTGGGGTTCCATAGAAGGGCAATTCCCGATGCAGACGCAAATAGACCCGACAGGACAGCATGAGATATTGCTCGTGGTTGATCTGACAGTGCGCGACGATGCGCAGCCGATAGAAGGCAATGGCGTCCTTCCAGACGTCGATACAAGTGATCCGCAATGGAAAAGCAAGTTATCCCAATATTTCTTTTCACCGAATTTGATCTCCGCAATAAAGCAGCAAGCCGCACAACAGCCGCAGAAGTAATCGCCGTAGATTAAACAAACGGAAGCTCCTCGCTCTCCGAAAACTCGCCGAACCCAAGCGCGGTATGTCCGCACTTGGGTTCGGCTCAGACAGCTCTCCAAGGGAAAACCTTCCGTTCGTTTACAATTCGAGACCTTTTAGGAATTTCTTGAATTCGCCGTTGAGCTCAGGGTGCTTGAGGGCGAATTCGACGGTCGCTTTCATGTATTCGAGTTTGTTGCCAGTGTCATAGTATTTGCCATTCTGGATCTCGACGGCGTAAATGTCTTCTTCTTTGGCGAGCGCCGATATCGCGTCGACAAGCCAGAGTTCTCCATCTTTGCCTTGCGGCGTTCCGGCCAATATCTCGAAGATGCGCGGCGGCATGATATAAGCGCCATGCGCGGCAAGATTCGAAGGCGCTTCGCCGACTTTTGGTTTCTCTACCATTTTGTTTATCTTGAAGACATTGGACTCTATAGGGGTGACATCTGCGATGCCGTACCTGTTTACCGAATTTTCCGGAACGCGGACGGCGGAAATATTTGCTTTGCCGGTTTTTTCCCAGACATCGAGCATTTGTTTCAGACGCGGCGGATCCGAATGGATGAATTCATCGCCCCAAAGTATCGCGAACGGCTCGTCGCCGATCACTGCGCGGGCATTCAAAATAGGCGTGCCATTGCCGTACGGGCCTTTCTGGCGTACGTAGATGAAATTCGCCATCTGCGCGATCTTTATCACCTCGTCGGCCTGTTTTTCTTTGCCGCTCTCTTTGAGGTAGCGCGAAAGTGCAAAAGGAAAATCGAAATGGTCCTCAATAGAGCGCTTGTTCCAACCGGTCACGATGACGATTTCTTCTATGCCGGAGGCGACGGCTTCTTCCACGACGATCTGGATGATGGGCTTGTCGACGATAGGAAGCATTTCTTTCGGCATTGCTTTGGTCGCCGGGAGGAATCTTGTGCCGTAGCCTGCAGCGGGTATCACTGCTTTGCGGATCTTCTTTTTCACCATTGCGGACATAGTACCACTTTGGCTACAACTTCTCCATGAGTATGTTGTCAAATTTCACGTCCATGAAATCGGTACGAAGCCCGATAGGGTGGGCGCCGGTGATCGGCGGCGTGTTGTCATACTGCGAATCATCTTTCGACGAGAGAAGCTCTTTCCAATTCCCGCTCGACTGATCCTGCATGGAGAGCGTGACAGTGACGCTCCCGTCTTTATTCGTCACCGTGTCGCAGCGCAAACGTATCCAGACGCTATGCGGCAGAAGATCGGGATTGGCATCGTGATCATATGTTCCGGGGAAAATCTGTTTTTGGTCCATCGTGTAGTACGTGCCTTTGTATTTTTTCTTGATGACCGCCGTGCCGTCGACACGGATGCCGGCATAGTACAGAGTCTGTCCTTCGTCGCTGTATCGCGACATGAGGAGAAGCCCGTTGGATTCGTTGCGGTTTGGGCTCGCGCTCAAATTATCCTTCGCGATGTAGTACGACGCTTCGACGCGGACGTTATTCCAGGTGCTTCTTGAAACAAGGCGCAAAAGATTTTGCGGGTGCGATCCGCCATCGGTGTCGTCGGGATTCGTATTTGCGTATTCCGTGTACCAAGGGTCCGTCTTCGGCAGATCTCCTTGGATTGTTTCTCCGACGCCGTTTTGGATGATGAGTTCGCCTCCGGAATTGAGCCACCAATACGGGCTTTTGGTGTCGCCCATGGGCGAGGCTTCGTCGAGGACACCGTCTACATTGAACGTATAGAGAAGTTCCGTATCAACATCGGCTGCCGGTACAGCCTGCGTAGTCCGGGTCGGCGTTTTCGGGGTCGGGTTTTGCACAAGCAGAATGGTTATAACCGCTATTATTGCGACCCCGATGAGCACCCGCACGTCGCGTGCATAGTTTGCGAAGGATCGCGTGTTTTGATTGGGATTCTCCACGGCGTGCATGATACCAAACGGGATTCCTCAACAGTTGCATCATGTACCGGTGCACATGAAGAATTTCGGAAGTGCTAAAGAGTTTGCTGCGTGGTTGTGGCTGGGGAGGATGTGGCAAGTTCTATCCGATACACCACTAGGTCTCCCACAGAAAAATCCTTGTAGCGGTATATTTCGGTGAGACTCACGCCGAAAAGTGCCGCATTTCTCGGTGTTATCTGCGGGTCATTGAGACCAGTTGAGACCAGTGAATAATGCGCGGCGCCGGGATGCGCGGAAAAATCTGATATGAACGTTCTTTCATCTTTCACTTTTTCGACGTAGCACTTTGAATACCAGGAAACGCGCGGACCGTTTATGGCTGTCCAAATATCACACCCATTTGCATCCGCGCTATCTGCCTGCATTTGCCCAAGGGCTTCTACGAGCACTGCATTTGAGATTGCACCGGACTTTTGTAAAAGATACGCATTAGAATTCTGATAATCCGAAACGCCGAAATACAAGCCGATGAGGCCGATAACGATGGGAGACGCTACCGCAAGAGGCAATGACCAATCGGCCAAAATATAGTAAATTCCTGCAACGCCCACACCAGAGAGAAGGACCATCGGGAAAAAAACATAACGCTGCTCGGCGTGCACGAAAAACCCAGTAAGAAAGAACGTAAGAATTCCGATGCAGCCTACCCAAATAAGGCCGGTATATTGCTCGCGCGTCCTCTGTGCCGTGAGCATCGCGAAGGTGGTTGCCGTGCCAAGTATCGCGGTAATGCCAAGCGTCCAACCGCCGATCTGCTGCGGGAGCCAATTTATATACTGCACAACCCCTTGTCCAATGTACGTTCGATGCGCGACGTCTGTAGCGGAATTAAGAACGCCGAAAAGATCGTGCGTTGCGATGAGTGAATATATAAAATGTGGTAGGAAAAGAAGCGTAATAATAAGTACCGCATGGCCGGCCTTTCTGAAATTCGGTCGTTCCATTGACAAAAAGCGAGGGAGCAATATGAGATAGGAGAAGACGGCGATGGCGATGAAAGCAGGAATAGTGCCATAGCGCAGATAAAACGACGAAGCAATAAAGATCGGCAGCAAATAGATGGAATTACTTTTGCCGCTGGATTGAAAATAGATATATATGACCGCTAAGGCCGCAAAAAGCATCGTCGAAGACGGGATATCATCCAAAAACAGCGGCGCCTGGACAATAAAAAGAGATGATGTCGCCGTGACGGCCGCCGCACCCAATGCGATCCACAGATTCGACATTCTCCGGAAGAGGAAAAAGACGACGCCGGGAGTGAGCATGCCGAAAAGAACGCCGACAAGCCGGAGGCTTCGCTCGGAGTCGCTAAAATGGAGCACGATCCATCCGAGAATCGACATGCCTATGGGCCGGTAGATTCCCCATTGGTCCGCGGGAGTACCGTAAAGCCATGCGCGCGCTTTCGTGGCGTAGACAGCTTCGTCTGCGCCGATGATATATGTCAGGTGCGAATAAAAGAGTGCAAGGAATGTCAGAAAGCAAAGTAAAAGAGGTACTGCAACAGTAATGACATTTATTGTTATCGCTTGCGCGCGTGTATCCATATTGAAAGCTTGAAATGCGGAGAAACGAAAGAGCGCGCACGTTTGTATAACTTTAGGAATTCGAAGTGAAAGAACGGTGAATGGTTTCGTTTTCGCTTCACCCAGCGCACACATCTCTTTTGTAGACTCAGGTAATGCCACCGCAGAGAACCACTTGGCTTTCGGTCATCATTCCCGCATATAACGAAGAAGCGCGCATAGGAAATACATTGCGCTCCGTCGACAAGTATCTCAAAGCGCAATCATTCACCTACGAAATAATCGTCGTCGACGACGGTTCGCGCGACGAGACGTTTGAAGTGGTAAAAGGTCTCGCCTCAGAAATACCCAACCTCAAATTCCTCCGATTTGTTAGGAATAGGGGAAAAGGCTGGGCAGTGCGTGAGGGCATGCTTTATTCGGACGGCTATTACCGGCTCTTTATGGATGCCGACGGCTCGACCTCGATAGGACATTGGGATAGGGCGCAGCAACTTTTGGAGAGCGGCGCGGATGTCGTCATCGGCTCGCGCCACGTGCAGGGCGCGGATATTGCGGTGCCGCAGTCGACGCATCGAGAATTTCTCGGACATATATTCCGCGTACTGGTGCGTTCGTTCTTCCGTATGCCCATTTTTGATACGCAGAACGGATTCAAGGCTTTCACCGCCGAGTCCGCCGAGCGGATATTCAGGCGGCAGCAAGTGACGGGTTGGGCATTTGACGTGGAAATACTTTCTATTGCCAGGCGGCTCGATTATTCGATACTAGAAATGCCGATACGCTGGGTAGATGACGATCGCAGCCGCATGACATTTGCCGCTATGCCGAAAATGCTCGGCGACTTGCTGCGCATCCGCATGCAAGTGGTCGAACCGCGCCCCATATACCAAGGCGGTGAGGCACCGCAATTAATACGTCTCTCGTAAAAACCACACGTAACGCATGAGGAGCGAGCGCGCACTTTTGATCGGGGTGATTTTTATCGCTTGTGTAGCAGTTGCATTCTTTTTGAACTCAGCTAAACAACACCGAATTTCGAAATCCGCAGAGGCCTCGAATACGACCGCAACGGCTCCTGTTGCAGGCTCTGCATCGGCAACTTCCGCCTCCGGTACCCTTGCATCGAACTCTCCCGGCTCTTTGTCGGGGCCGCTGGTATCTTTTTCTTTTGATGACGGATGGCAATCGCAGTATGACAATGCGCTCCCCATACTCGAAAAAGCCGGCTTCAAGGGAACTTTTTATATAATATCGACTCGTGTCGGAACGTCTCTGCATATGACCCGATCCGAGCTGCTTCAGATGGAAGCGGATGGCAATGAAATAGGGGACCATACGCGCACGCATCCTGACCTTTCGAAACTGACAGATGCAAATGCCGAGGAGCAAATTGCGGGCGCACGGCAAGATCTTTTAGCGCTTGGCTTTCATGACATATCGACGTTTGCGTATCCATACGGTGGACACAATGATTCTACGCCGGGACTCGTACGAGAGGCGGGTCTTTCTGGAGCGCGCAGCTCGCGCATAGGGATAAATAGCGACGAAGAAGACCCGTATCTTTTACTTTCGTACCATTTGACTGCGAGCACGACACTTGCTGACGCTGAAAAAGAGATCGATACTGCGATCGCACAAAAACAATGGCTCATTTTCGAAGGACATCATATTAATGAACATACCGACGATAACATCTCCTCATCGTTTCTGGCGCAGATTGTGGCTTACGTGAAGGAAAAACACATACGCGTTGTTACAGTGCGCGGCGGCCTCGCATTCCTTAAAAAATGATCACTGTATGGGAGTGCTCGTGCTAGACGTCGTGAATGGGCGCACTATTATCGAGTTTACCTGAAGCGCTGCGGTACCCGGTGTGTCGTTCCATATCTGTACACCGATACCGCCGGCATGCACACGGGCGAAAGAGTCGGCTACCGCGCTGAAGTTCCATGCACACTCGATCGTGGAGCCGCGCACGCGTATGCCGGGACGCACGCCGTCGCCGAATTGGATTTTCGGATTTTGCACGCTCGCCAATGTTTGCGTCACGCCGTCGGTCGAGGACTGTATCTCGACCTTGCCCGGAGAAAATACGCAGGCGTCGTACGTTTTGGAATCCGTCACGTCCGCTTCCGCTATGAGATAGCCGATGTGCCAATTCGCGGACATGTCGAAGCTGTAATCATTCCACAACTCGCTGCCATCGAGGAAACTCGCGACGCTGGTAAGCTGCGATGTCGCGTTGAGCGTAAAATTGTTGCGGCCGAGGTCCGTTACACCCCATGACGTAATCCAGCCGTTATCCTGCGTGAAATCGTCCTGGTACGGGAGACCTTTTTCACGGCCGTTCTCGAGTATCGCGAGGAGACGCGCTCCGTTCCAGTCATGATCGACATGAATGCGCCGCACAACGAAGTCCGTCGCGAGCATGTTCTTCGTCTGCGATGCAATGTCGGTCGCGGGAGCCGCGGAAACGGGGAAATTGTAGGTGAAGCCTTGGTTGTTAGTCTGAAGGAATCCGAACGTGTAGATGTTTTTCGCGATTGCTTCGGTGGTCGATGCGCCGGCCGGATAATTTGCCGTACCGGTTATGTTCGTTTCATTACCGAGCGGGAAGGCGAAGGTATCTATCGGCACGCCATATGTTTGCTGCAAAGCATTCTTTGCGTGCGTTAAGTCGTTGGTGACGCGCGTCGCGAACTCGTCCGGTGTCTCCAGCCGCGCCTGATTCGGGATCCAGAGCCTGTCTGCAAAGAATACGCCGGCGTCTCCTTCTGCATCTGCCGGATACGGGCGGTGACCGTCATACGAGTGCGAGCCGATGGACCAACGGCCGGTTTTCAATATCCATTGGATTTCCTGAGGAGACAGATAATACGTGCTCTCCGGCGTTTGCGAAGATGCCACTATCACATACATTGCCGCGTGATAGTTGAACGCCTGCAGGATAGGGTCCGCTGGGTAGAAACTTTCTTTTGCGCCATCGTCAAATGTGATGAGGAAGGAGCGGTCGGGAAGTTGCTTCTCGCCTTTGAGGTATGCTTCGAAATCTTCGAGCGACACGGCCTGCCAGCCGGCATTTTTTAAGGTCTGCATCTGGTCGCGGAATGTGGCGAGCGGAACATTGCTCGTGTCGTTCGGGTCGTTCACTATGCGGTGGTAGGTGAGAACCGGAATGCCGCGCTCCTCTCCCTGCGTTATAGTGCTGCGAGAGAAGAAGCTCTGCGCAAAGAGCGTGGTTTTTTCGATATCTGCGACCACCGAATTCATAGCGTACTTGGAGCCGACTATGATCGTGTAGAAGAACGGCGTCGAGCCGAAGTAGTGCACTTTTTCGGTGTTGGTGGTGTAGACGCTTATCATCAGAAGAAGGATGAGCGCGAGGATGAATACTATTTTTTTTGCGGAAATATCTATGTACATAGGCTTATCGCGTTCCCCAGCGTGAATCTTTAAGCGTGACGACGGCCCACGGGAGCTGCCACATGAGTATCACCGTGTTGAACCAGAAATTGACCGTCGCAAGCATCCAGCGACGCTGCCCGGTATTGATGCGGTAGAAGATGCCATGGATCACGAGCATTAGGAAAAGTCCCAAGAGGTACACGACCGGCCACTGATGCTCCTGGATGGGATAAAGAATGAGTGCGCGGAAGAATATGACCGGCGAGATGAATGCAAGGAACATATACGCATAGAAGGAGAATGCTGCGATCGGATTTTTCTTCCACATGAACGAACCTGCGATAAACGTCTCGCGCACCCATGACTTTTTCCAGCGCTGCTGCTGCTTCATATACACCTTGAACGTGTCCGGCACGACAGTGAACGCTTTTGCGTCTTCCGAATACACCGCGCGGTATTTGCGTATCATGTAATTGGTGAGCGAGCGGTCGTCGCCGAAGGTGCATTTGGAGCCGAGAAAGATCTGGTTGAGCCATTCGTCGATGAATTCCATCAGATATGAACGGCGGTACGCACTGCAACAGCCGGGGCAGCACGTGACAGTACCGAACACGGACTCCGCTGCCTTGTACACTCGGAACGAAATGTAATAGCGAATGGTCTGCATGCGCGTGAGGACGTTGGTATCGCGGTTGAAAACGTCGGTGTGCGCCGAAACTGCGCCTATCATCGGATCGGAGAAATATTTCGTAAGGTGCTTCACGCAGTCCGGCTCGATGAAGCTGTCGGAGTCTACGAATATGACTATGTCGTTGCGCGCTTGTTTTGCGCCTTCCGCCATGCCTTCGCGTTTGCCGCGGTTGACTTCCCAGTGCGTGACCTCGACGCGGCCGATTTTCCCGCGCAATTCCGCCGCCGCAAGGCGCATCTGCGCAAGCGTGCCGTCGGTCGACCCGTCATCGATGATAATCACTTCTATTTTTTCCATCGGATAGTCGACCATACCGAATCGCCGGATGGTTTCTGCGATATTATCCTCTTCGTTTTTCGCCGGAACTACGAAAGCGACCGAAGGTTGGTAGCTTCCATCGTACGCGACAGCTTTTTTGAAATAAGAGAAGAGGAACCGGGAGAGGATGTAGGTGGTGATGAGGATGCTGTAGAAGCCCAAGAGCATATGGTCGAAGAGGGAATGGAATGTGATGAGCTTGAGCATCAGAACGACGTAGATCGAGAAAAAGAACATGAGCCACGGGCCCAGGTCATCGAGCCAGGAGCGTATGCCTTGGGAGGAAAGGTCCGCAGGTATCGGCCGGAACGGAACTTTCCGATCGTCGTCGGTGCGCGGCCTTGATATTTCATCGCCGACGCGCACTATGCGCGGTATCGGCGGCATGGTAATAGGGGTGTTCATATGCGTCTTCCGATACCTCGATAAAGTACCGAGGAGCCGGCAAACGCATATTTATCGAGGCAATTGCGCCCGTCGATAACGATGCCGACGCCAGCGCGTGAAAAATCCGAGGGCGAAAGGTCGCGGAAAAGCGAATGGTCCGTTGCTATAACCGCCGCGTCCGCGCCTTTAAGCGCTTCTTCCAAGGTGCGAATACCGGAGATGCGCGGGACGTACGGATCGTACGCGCGCACGCGGGCACCTTTTTCTTTGAGTATTTTTTCGATGACGAGCGAAGGGCTTTCACGCAGGTCAGGAACGTCTTTTTTGTATGCGAGTCCAAGCAGCACGACAGTCGCGCCGGAGAGCGATCGGTTACGGCTCTGTAACGCATCTTCAACGAGTTTTACCGTATATGCGGGCATGCGTTCGTTGATGCGACGCGCGGTCGCCAGGAATCTGTGCTCGAAACCATTCTCCGCTCCGTAGCGGATGAGGTAGTAGGGATCGACTGGAATGCAGTGACCGCCAACGCCGCAGCCCGGAAAATGCGGCATGAAAGCGAATGGTTTCGTCGAAGCGCCCTGGATGACGTTGACGATATCGATGCCGGCTTTGTCGAATGCCATCGCGAGCTCGTTGACGAATGCGATGTTGATGTCGCGGAAAGAATTTTCAACCATTTTCACCGCCTCAGCTTCTTTTATCGATTGCATCGGGACGATTTCCGCATCAATTAGCGAACGGTAGAGCGCGACCGCGCGATCGAGACTATGGCTGTTGCGTCCGCCTATAACGCGCGGAATAGTGCGTACGTCCCAATTCGGGTCGCCTGGATTTATTCGCTCAGGGCAATGTGCGAAATAAAAGTCTTCACGCGATAGGCCTGAATTTTTCTCGAGCGCTGGCAGCGATACGCGTTCGCATACGCCTGGGTTTACGGTACTCTCGACGATAACCAAGTCTCCGCTCTTTAAATGTCTGCCTACGATCCGCGAGGCGCTCTCAAGCGGCGTCAGATCCGGCTCGTGATCTTCATGCACGGGCGTCGGGACGCAAATGATGTATGCGTTGGCACTATCGAGCATCCGCTCATCGCTCGTAATAGAGAGTTTTTTAGCGGCTTTAAAGGCTTTTGATTCTCTTTCTGAAAGAAAATTCGCTTCACGCTTTTCGAGTTGGGCGATCTTCACTTCATCGATGTCGAAGCCGACTACATCATAGCCGCGCTCTGCCGCGGTAATCGCAAGAGGCAGTCCCACATATCCTAATCCTACTATTGCGACCGTATCTACTCGTATAGGCTTTGCGCCTTCCAGACGCGAACGCACCTGCGCTGCGAATTCTTGCGGTGACATACGTTGATTTTTTTGTTATCGAATAAAAAGTCGTCGAGGCTGGGCTCGAAGAGAGAGAAGCACATGTGTTAAAAGAGACGTTCCGGCTCGGAAATGCTTACATGCGAACGTACGAACTGTTAAAACTAATATAAAGCGCCGGGGAGGCGACGCGCCTAAGCGCTATCGCCTCCCCGGCTAGTTCGATTATGCAGCGGTCGTCATCTTTGCTCACATACATGGTGGAAGCTCTCTCGTTTCAGTTTATTTTTGATAATTGCTATGTCCCGAGCCCGTGCGAGAGCCGCCTGAGGCGGCTCTCGCATGTGCTCTGAAAGAGCTGATAACTGCGCACATCATGCCCGAGAGGCTATGAAGCAAATATGAAAAGGGGGACGGCGGTAGCTAAGTTTTTTCGCTTCCGAAAACTTGGCCGTCCTGATTTCGAGATGCCGAAATCAGGACGGCCTCAGAGAGCTCTACGGCGAAAAGGCCTTAGCTACCGCCTAAGGTTGGGGAGTGTTTGGGATTTTGAAGGAGTCAATCCACTACGCCCACCAGCCGAGGATGAGTCCCATTATGACGAGATCAACGAGAAAATAGCCGGCATTTATCATCCAAAGCTTCCACGGTTTTCCGTCCCATAAGACGGAGCCGAGCGTAACCGGCGCGACGAATCCGAGCCAGCTTAATATGCCGACCTCGAGTCCCGCTGTGACGCCGCTTTGATGCAGGTACGCGCCCGCAAAGATAACGAAATGCGCGAGGACATATGCCATCAGAAGCGCGCCGACTGCCTGCAGGAGATATTGCGGCCCTACGCCGGCTTTCATCTTTGCTTCCATTTCAGCCTTACTCCAACCCATTAACACTACCCAAGGCTTCCCGAAAAGAGGGCCGTACCAAAGGTACCCGAGTCCCATGGCCGCGACCGCGCTTACCAAAACCGCCCAATAATTGATAGGTATCATACTTGCGGTATTACCCCGATAATTACTTCAAGTATACCGCTCTCAAAATGCACGCGCAGGCAATAGTGGATAACTTGCTGGCGCGAATATAGGAGGAGTACATACTTTAGATGTTTGAGCCCTGCCGACAGGGAGCAGGGGGTCGAGTTACAAATCGATACTATTATATTGATTATGAACAACAAATGGTTGCACATGATCACATGGGTCCTCATCATCGTCGGCGCTCTCAATTGGGGCTTGGTCGGCTTGGGGAACTTCATGGGCGGTAATTGGAATCTCGTCAACTTAATACTCGGTTCATGGCCGCCGGTAGAAAATATCGTATACATCCTCGTTGGTCTCTCGGCAGTATACGAACTCATTGTTCACCGGTCGAACTGCAAAATGTGCGGTTCATCTTCGGCTGGCGGTGGCGGAATGATGTAATTTGCGTTTTTCGCAAAATCCGCCCATCTCGGGCGGATTTTGCTATTGAGCTAACTTCATTTGCCGTTCATTTTCGCGATAGTATAGTATTCGTCAATGAATGAAGTGGGCAGCGCGGCGCAAAACACGACTCCTTTGAAGGTACTGGTAGTCGATGACAATCGTGACGCCGCAATTTTGATGGGAAGACTCTTGCGCACGCTCGGCAACGATGTGCAAGTCGTGCATGACGGGTTCTCGGCGCTGGAAATGGCGGAACAATTCCGCCCTGAAGCGATACTTCTAGATATCGGACTGCCGGAAATGGATGGCTACGACACTGCGCGAATGATGCGCGACCTGCCTTCATGCAAGAACGTGCTCATAATCGCGGTTACCGGCTGGGGGCAGGACGATGATAGGGAAAAGGGAAGGCTCGCAGGGTTCGACCATCATGTGGTAAAGCCCGCCGATTCGGAGACGTTGATGCAACTTCTCGCTA
>Ga0207652_10002751_pt1 | contig 14771 bp, 15 predicted proteins | sample KBSC63BmetaG_FD_184334 | JGI IMG/M metagenome (GOLD analysis project Ga0207652, IMG submission 184334) | Corn rhizosphere microbial communities from Kellogg Biological Station, Michigan, USA - KBS C6-3B metaG (SPAdes) (version 2) | ecosystem: Host-associated > Plants > Roots > Rhizosphere ... | reverse complement strand
CGATAATGCCGAGGTGGTTCTGTCTACAGGGCTGGTTATCAACGGCAAAGATGGTTTAGGAGGAACAGGTAGTTTTGGGCTTCATTCGGCATTAGGAGATATTGATTTGGATTTACGTAAATATGACAAGATGCCGATTGAAGCAAAAACCGATTATAATGAGAGTTCTTCGGATGACTGGGTTATTCCCATAGGCCAAGGGGTTGAAGTCTACGGTAATGGATCTGAAGATAAAACATTTATTCAATCAATGGGTGAATCAATCTCAAACTTTTGGAACAACTATATTGAGCAGTATATAAATCCGCAAAAGCATATTCATGACGATGACAACTAAGAAAGCCAATGGCTTTTTGGCAGTTATTAATATCTATCAAATAATAATATACCTAATCTGTCTTTCTACATTTGTCCTTCAAGCCATAGAAAATTTAGAGAGAAAAATGAATTTGATTTTCGCATTTACTTATATTTTGTTAATAGTGTTATCAGCGTATTCGATCTATCTAAATGCAATCCTTTTGTTCAGAAAGAACAAGCCCAGAAGTTTTATTTCTTTAGTCGCGTGGCTGAATTTTTTGCAAATCTTTTATTTTTCAATTATGGGGCTTACATATTTTTTGTTCCTTGGGCCGGTAATAATGCCTTATTTTAATTATACCGATTCGATGTCACTGGGCGTCCATTTTGATTTACTTAATTCCAATTTCAGCTTATATTATAAAGAAAACGACAAAATTGCAATAGGTATAAATCTAATTCCTATGGTCATCTTTATATTGTTGTCTTGGATCCATAAAAGCGTCCTGATGGAAGAATATGTAAGGCAAATCGAATAACGACTGCTCTGCGAGAATTTATTTATTCGAAGTGGCTTTCTTTAAAAATACATAGATCAATACCTGGCGCTAAAGTAGGATGACCTGACGGATAAAATGTCCAACGCCCGCACCACCGAAACCCAGCTCTTCGACAACCTGACCACGACAGCTGTTGCCCGGTCCACAGCAGCCGGTTATCCGAACGATGTTTCCTTTACCAACCCTAACAATTCGGTATTCAAGGTAAACGGAAATCCCGGAGGCCATAAAACGGGCCCTTCTTTGCTGCTCAAGGTAATGAGCGGAGATAAGATTGATCTGGCTGTTCAGGAATACTATAACAGCGGCAGCACCGGTACGCCAAACACTTCCCTTACGGACGTACTGGCTTCCCTTGCCACCGGCATTGTCAATGCCAGCAGCGGGGGCAAGGGCTCACTCGCTGACCTGAACAATACCACTTCAAGCCCCGTCTATGCTGCGCTGAATAATTTTATCACCAATAAGGATACGCTTCCAACCGGCAAGCCCAAAGCTTACCTGAACTGGATCCTGCTGGATGAGCAGCTCAAATACGTGAACAGTTATCCGCAAAGTGGTGCCATTACGGTTGGTGCAGCAGGCATTTTAAACAGTTTGGGCAATACCGGAATTCCTATAACCAAAAGCGGATATTTGTATATTTGGGTAAGTAATGAAACGCCGAACTGGGATGTATTTTTTGACAATCTAGCCGTGAAACATTATGCCGGGCCTTTGCTGGAAGAAACGCATTATTATCCATTTGGGTTAACTATTGCGGCATTGTCCTCCAAAGCGCTGAAACCTTACTATGCGGAAAATAAATACAGGTACAACGGAAAAGAGTTACAAACCGGTGAATTTATTGATGGATCTGGATTGGAAGAGTATGACTACGGTGCCCGAATGTTTGATCCTCAACTCGGCGTTTGGCACAACCCCGATCCGTTAGCCGATAAATCCAGAAGATGGTCGCCATACAATTACGCATACAATAATCCTGTCAGGTTTATTGACCCCGATGGGATGACGCCTGATGAGAATGCGAATTGGGATGATACTGAGGTTCACCTTTACGGAGAAAAGGGATTGACAGATCGCTTTGAAAAAGACTTCTTTAAGGGTGATATTATACCGGATGTTGATGCAGGAATTGGGAATACTTCCGAATCTGGAACACAGGCTGAAACTACCGATAATAAAGAGAACGCCACTGAAGATAAAGTTTCGGTTGGCAGTGGGGATGGCGATGGGAAAAAAGATGGTGGAAATAAAGGGAAACCTAAACCACCCAGTGCAGCTTCGAAGATTCTAAAAAGTGGGCTAAAAACAGCAGGAGGGATTTTGGTTTTTAGCGGTGACGGATTGAATCCTTATGGTGATGGTGCTGCCTTTTTTCAACTTGTTGGCACCCTACTTCTTGCAGGATACGTATATACCCAAGAAACCGGAAATAAAAGTTTTCCGGGGCCTTGGATTTACACTTATGAGCATCCATCACAAAACCCCATACATCTCAGACCCTCGGGTATGGGTAACAATAAGAATCTTCCAGAAGGTTGGAACAAAGGTTGGCTTAAGTGGGCCCTTGTTGGACTTGGGGCTTATGAAATTTACGAAAAACATGATAGTTATATGACTCGCCTGGAATCAGATAACACCAGAGTTATTAAAATCATACCTTATCAAACATTAAAATCCTCCGATCGATAAAATATTATAAATGATTTGGGAAAGATTGTCAACACTTAGCGCTTGGGTTTGTGGAATTACAGCTATTATCCATATTTTCTTTGGAAAATATTTTAAAGGCTTGAATAGTACATTTATTGCAGTTGAGTCCTTAACTCTAATAGCTTTTTTAACTTCCGAATTAATAAAATTAATTACAAAAATTAAATCTAAAAATAAGAAGCGAATGAAATAACACTAAAGTTGCTTACGATCGGTAAAAGCTATTAACAAACTTGGATTGCTTAAACGAACACATAGCCTTTTTCTTATTGAAGGATTATTTTTTGGATCTTTGGTATCCCAAGATTTGCATATCCTTTCGCTCAAATTTTGGAAATCAGAATCGTATTGCAAATAAAGTAGAAACAAATAATTATGGTTAAACGCTTAAATTTATATTCCAGGATTTCAAGTTTGCTGTTCGTAGCGAGTATACTATTTTACGTTCTTAACGATGCTATTTTTGAGAGCCGTGTTCCATTGGAGATCGTTGGTTATATAATATTTTTTTCCCTTGGAGCTTTTGTTGGCGTTCAATGTTGTATTGATCTTTTGAAGAAAAGTAAAAAAGAAAGCTCCGCACCTTCGGGGAAGGATGGATTAAATTAATCATTTGGGGAAGCTTTGTGACCGGAAAGGAAACCCTGAGATGGCCCTTTGGGAACGCTAATGGGAATTTTTGTTGGCGCATCATTCAGACCCAGCAAAAAGACACGGCCAAATACCTGGCCAGCGGGGAAACGGCTTATCAGGTAACGGAAACGCAACTATTCACCAATCTGACGGAGACGGAAGTTGCGCGGATCTCAGCTCCCGGCTATCCGAACGATGTTTCCGTTACCAATCCAAATAATAGAGTATTCAAAGTAAAACAGCTTAAAAAAAAATTAAATTTGCAGATCATAAACTCTCCAGTGTTATGAAAGGTATTAGCTTTGTTACTGATGGACAGAACAAAAAGGTGGCTGTTCAGATCGAGCTCACAGTGCTTGAAAGATATGATGAGCAGATGGAAGATCTGATCGATGGCGTTATTGCTGAATCCCGAAAGGATGAGCAGCGGACACCCCTGAATAAAGTGATCCGTAATCTTAAACAAGCCGGTAAGCTGAAATGAAACGCTGTACTGGAATCTACATAGGCGTGCAGTTGCACGGTCATTCAACGAAAAGCCCGCCAGTCTTTTTATGGAACCCGGAGCCTTCCGGAATCATAGATTTATTTAGTTTTAGGAAGATAAAACAAAAAACCAGCCCGCGATCAAACGGACTGGTCTGTATTTTTTGAAAAGCGTTTTTGCGCTTTTGGATGTAAAAGAAACCGACGGGTTTTGAGATATGGACTTCTTTATAGGGTACGTCGTTCTTTTATGGCCTTTTCATTGGATCTGGACATTGGCTTTCGGATGGATTGGACTGGTTTTCTTCGGATTTGGATTTAAACTGGTTTCTTCGGATTTGGACTGGTTCTTTTCGGATTTGGATTCTAACGTTGTCTATATTTAGTAACCGCCGGGGAACCCTTCGTAACCGTCGGCAGAAAATAAAAAACCGCCAATTCGGGTCGGCGAATGTCTCTCTGAGCGGCGGAATTCTGCAAGCTGGTAAAATTTGCCATACCTGGCCAAAATGCAATTATCTCCTGGACCTCTTTGCTTTGGGATTATAATCAAGTGCAAGACCGATCCAATAATCGAGCTTCTTTTTGGTTTGCAAAACGGATTCATCTACATGTATATAGCTTTTCATTTTCCGTCCTTTCATCACGACCGGTTTACAACCTTCCAATTCAACAAGTTCATCCTGTTTGCCGGGATCGATCCGCAACATGAGCCGGTCGGGACCGACACTGATGCACATCTTATCATCAACCATGAACGTAATGCCGCTAAACATGGTTTTTTCCTTCACTTTAGGAACGGTTTCCAAAGCGGCCCTGATCCGATTGACTAATTTTTCATTCGCTGACATTTCCGGATTTAATTTGCCAAATATATAGAGGGCCGGCAAGTCGGACAAGTAAATTTTCGGCCCTGCCCTGGCAATAATCCTGCGTTTAACCAGGCAGAAAACTTGGAAGACATTATCTATTGAAAATCAATGTCTAATAAAATTAGTACTGTAAAACTAAATAAATTAGTATTCTTGCGGTGTTATGTATCTCGATTGCAAGACCTATTTCAGCTTTCTGTACGGGACGTTTTCTACCAAAGAACTCGTGCAAACTGCCGTGGAAAAAGGCGTTACTTCTCTTGCCCTGACCAATATCAATTCCACCTGCGATCTTTGGGAGTTCGTCAGACTTTGCCGGGAGGCGCATATCAAACCCATTGCCGGTGTGGAATTTCGCAACGGCGATAAGCTCCTGTATATTTTAATCGCTGCCAACAACAAGGGGCTCGCCTGGATCCATTCTTTTCTCTCAGAACATTTACTGGAAAAAAAGGATTTTCCGGAACCCGGAGCTGATCTGAATTTTTTTCTGGATAGTTGGGATGGATTCGTGATCTATCCCCTAGGTGCAAAGGGGCTGGACGATCTGGTGCCCAATGAAAGGATCGGTTTGTTACCGTCGGAACTAACCAAATTATTTACTGTCGACCTACGGATGCATGCCGACAAATTCGTCATCCGCCAGCCTGTTACCGTTCAGGACAAACAACGTTTTTCATTGCACCGGTTACTCCGGTGCATTTCGAAAAATACCATTCTCGCCAAACTGAAAACGGAGGACCAATGCGAACCAACGGAAACTTTTATTTCACCCGGAGAACTTTTGAATAAGGTTGAGGCATATCCTTTCCTCGTCACCAATACCTACAAATTAATGGACGAGTGTAGCATTGAAATGGATTTCGGAAAGGATAAAACCAAATGGACTTATGGGGGAACGAAGGAAGATGACCGGATTTTTTTAGAAAAACTCGCTCAGGAAGGATTGAAGAAAAGGTTTGGGACAAAAAATAAAGTGGCGGAGGAACGGCTAAAAAAAGAGTTGAAGATCATCAACGATCTCGGGTTCACCAGCTATTTCCTGATCAACTGGGATATGATCCGGTATGCCCAGCTGTGTGAATACTACTACGTGGGACGGGGAAGTGGGGCCAACTCGCTGGTGGCTTACTGTCTTTTTATCACGAATGTCAACCCGATTGAGCTGAATTTATATTTTGAACGCTTCTTAAATCCGCACCGCGAATCGCCGCCCGATTTTGATATTGATTTTTCCCATACCGACCGCGACGATGTGATGGATTATATTTTCAAACGCTATGGCAGGGATCATGTGGCGCTGCTCGGATCTTTTCCGACTTTTAAACAGGATTCGATCATCCGGCAACTCGGGAAAGTGCTGGGTCTTCCGGATAGTGAGATCGTGCAATTGCAAAGGACAGGCAGGCCAACGGATCAGAATGGAAAACTCATCCTGCAATACGGAAGCCTGATGCAGGGCTTTCCATCTTATCCTTCCCTGCATCCCTGCGGCATGCTGATCAGCCAGGAACCTATTTCGAATTACGCGACGCTCTTCATGCCGCCGAAAGGAATGCCGACCGTGCAGATGGATATGTTCTCGGCGGAAGATATCGGCCTGAATAAGTTTGATGTGCTGAGCCAGCGGGGTTTGAGCCATATCCGCGAAGCGCAGCGCCTGATTAAGGAAAATAGAAATATCAGTATTGACATCCATGATATTGAAAAATTCAAAAAAGATAAGCAGGTCGCCACACAGATCCGCGAAGCCAACTCCATCGGTTGTTTTTATATTGAATCACCCGCCATGCGCCAGTTGCTGAAAAAATTACGCTGCGACGACTATATCACACTCGTCGCCGCCAGCTCGATCATCCGCCCCGGCGTGGCCCAATCGGGCATGATGAAGGAATATATTCACCGCTATCATCACCGCGAAGAAATCAAATGGCTGCATCCACTTTTTGAGGAACATCTCTCCGAAACCTTTGGCGTCATGGTTTTCCAGGAGGACGTGATTAAAATTGCGCATTACTACGGCGGCCTGGACCTGGGGAAAGCCGATATCCTGCGCCGGGCCATGTCCGGCAAGTACCGGTCCAATAACCAGTTCCGGATGATCAAAGAAGAGTTCTTTGCCAGCGCAAAACAGCTGGGACGCGACGAAACCCTAACAGCCGAAATCTGGCGGCAGATGGAAAGCTTTGCAGGCTATTCCTTCAACAAGGCACATTCGGCGAGTTATGCGGCGGAAAGTTATATGAGCCTTTACCTGAAGACTTACTACCCGAAGGAGTTCATGGTTGCCGTCATCAATAATTTTGGCGGATTTTATTCAACGGAACTGTATTTTCTCGAATTACTGAAAACCGGTGGTGATATCGAGCCGCCCTGTATCAATAACTCCGATGAGTACACGAATATACAGGGAAGCAGGGTCTATGTGGGATTTGTCCATATCAAAAGGCTGCAGGATAAGCTGGTAAAACAAATTTTGGAAGAAAGAAGCATTAATGGCAGCTACCTGCACCTGCAGGATTTTATTGAACGCACGAATATCGGGATCGAACAACTCAATACCCTCATTAGCATCGGCGCCTTCCGGTTCACCGGAAAAAGTAAAAAGCAGCTGCTCTGGGAAGCCAATTTCCTGCAAAAGAGAAACCAGCCGCAGCTGCATAACGGTCCCGCACTTTTTCAGGAACCGCCGGTCGAATTCATTTTGCCTGAACTTCCGGATATCCGGCTCGATGACCTGTACGATCAGATTGAAATCCTCGGATTTCCGCTTTCCAATCCCTTTGAACTGGTGGACGACGATCCGGCTAAATATGTAAAGGCGACTGACCTGGAAAAGAACAAAGGGAAGACGGTGTCCGCGCTGACTTATTTTATCAACCGTAAACACGTCGTAACGAAATACAACGACGAGATGTTCTTCGGAACCTTTGTTGATGCAGAGCTGAACTGGATCGACACGGTGCATTTTCCGGATTCAGCCAGGAACTTCCCCCTGCACGATAGTGGCTTTTACCGCATCTCAGGAAAAGTGGCGGAGGACTTCGGCGTATTTAGTATTGAGGTGCACAAAATGGAAAAGCTGGGACACAAAAAAAGGATTTACGAAAGTATCGGATAGTGCTGCGGGCAATAAAAGGCATGACAATAAAAACAGACGATGGCCAATGAACGACATATCGCCCACCTGGACCTCGATACTTTCTTTGTATCCGTGGAGAAACTGCGTAATCCCAAACTCACCGGCAAACCCATCCTGATCGGCGGCAGTAATGATCGCGGCGTGGTGGCTGCCTGCAGTTACGAGGCGCGCAAATTCGGTATTCACAGCGCCATGCCGATGTATATGGCCAGAAGATTGTGTTCCCATGCCATTGTAGTGAAGAGTGATTTTGAAGCCTACAGCAAATATTCGCAAATCGTGACCGATATCGTAAAAGACACCGTACCCGTTTTTGAAAAAGCATCTATTGATGAATTCTATGTCAACCTGACCGGCATGGATAAATTCCATGGCTGCAAAAAATTTACCGATGAACTCAGGAGAAAGGTCATTAAAGAAAGCGGGCTTCCGGTTTCCTATGGCCTGGCCAGCAATAAGCTGATCAGTAAAGTGGCGACCAATGAAGCCAAACCCAATGGACAGATCGAGATCCCTTTCGGAAACGAGAAATCCTTTCTGGCGCCGCTCAGCATCATGAAGATCCCGGGCGTGGGCGCAAAGACCGGTTACAAATTGCTGAAGATGGGCATCGAAACCGTGAAGAAGCTGAGTGAGATCCCGGTAAACATGATGCAGAGTTTTATGGGAGCCGGGGGCATCGATCTCTGGCGCCGTGCGCAGGGTATCGACGAATCGCCCGTCATTCCCTACCGCGAGCAGAAATCCATTTCAACGGAAAGAACCTACCAGCGCGATACAATGGATGTCGATTTCCTGACGGGAGACCTCTATCGCATGACGGAAAAAATTGCTTTTGAGCTGCGCAAACAAAACCGGCTGACGGGTTGCGTAACGGTGAAGATCCGCTATACTGATTTTGAAACCCATGATATTCAGAAAGCAATTCCGTATACCAATACGGATCACGAACTATTCAAAGTGGCCCACGAACTTTTTACCAGACTGTTCGAACGGCGGCAGCTGATCCGGTTGATCGGAATCCGCTTTACCCACCTGATCGCGGGAACCTATCAGATCAATATTTTCGAGGATCGGGAGGAGATGATCAGACTGTATCAGTCGATCGATCACATTAAAACCCGGTTTGGGGAGGGCTCGCTGGTTCGCGGAAGATCTCTTTTTCCAAACGGACATGTCCCGGAAGGAGAATTTCATCACCGGTAATAAAACAAAAACTGATTAAAACTTTTAATGGGTTCCGCGCGTTCCGTTATGGAGTTTGCCTTATTGAACATTACTTCCACGTAGAAATCGCAAAGCCGGAACAATCGTATGGACCGGCTTTCGTAAGATTTTTCACACAATAGTTCCCCAAACTCATCTAAGAGCTGCAATTTTCCATGTAAACTGAATTGGCAATATTCGCCCTTGGTAATCTTCATGAATAACCATTGATCCAAAACGCATCACCGGCATCGTTAGTATATTTTATCCTGTGTTTTATTCATCTGAACCAGCACCGCCTGATTAAAATTGTCCTTGCTATTCATATACGCATGCACGGCAACGGGTCTCGCTCCCATTTTCATTTTCTCAATGGAAGCAGAAAAGCCCAGTTCTATATTCTTTTTCCGGAGCTCTGTTGCCCTGACAACCAGTTGATAAAGTGATTGCCGGTATATATTGTATTCCTTATTGTAGCGATAATCAAGACCGATGATCATGGGTATATAGGAATTGGAATTGATATAGCTGAAAACGACAGCCACCGGTTCATCTCTGATAGCCTCGCCATTTAATGTCAATACCATCAATTCCCAATCCGGGTGTTTACAAAGGGATAAGAAAATACTTTTTGGCAGCGGAAAAGTGTTTAGTTCAAACCCGTGACCGTGCACATTGCGATATAGCTCGTAGTACTGGTCTGCCTGGCTCCGGGAACAATCTCCCCGGAAAAAATCCACGCGGAACTTCGTTTCATTTCTTTTTATTTTCTTTTTAAACTGAACCTTAGACCACTTCGACAAGGATTGATAAAACCCCTCCTTATCGGTCCAGTTAACGGCGATCTTATGCGTATCCGGCATGGTAATCCTAAAATAACCGTTGTCGACCATAAAATTGTCCAGTACCTTATTTTCCGACTGGAAATCGCGGATCAGGATCTGGTTCGCTTTATACTGCTCCTGCAGGTAACTGAGTTTTTCAAAAAATAACTGCAGGGCTTCCTTCCATAGATCAGATCCATAGTCTACAAATAAATGTTCTCCTTCCGTAAGCAGGGAGCCGGTGGACAGCACCGTGCTGGTGAGGTAGTACGGATTATTTTTTCGTTCCTCCTCCACCTGCCTGGAGATGGAAGCATGGGAGAGCATATCATCTTTCCAGAGCGTGGTAGTGCAAAAGCAGGCCAGGATAATATTTCCCTGCAGGTCTCTGACGATAATATAGTCAAAGACCCAGTTATTCTCCGGCGCTTCGTTGCCGGTGAATGCCTGCTCCAGCAAATCCAGGCCGCCCGCATCAAAACTTCCTTTGCCTTCAAAAATCCGGTTCCATTCGTTCTTATTCAGTTCGCTAACGCTTTTATACATTTCAACTTTCAGCGATAAACGCTGCTGAATTACCGAGGAGACGGAACGGTTCAGCAGATCTTCTTCGGGCGTAGGGCGCTTAAAGGCTTTATAGATCTGATCCAGGTTCATCCCTTCTTCTTTCAGCGCGAGTGGGAATGCGCGCGCAAGGGTGTGGATCATTTCTTCTATCTGCGTAAAACTGTGCAGCCGCGTGATGGTAAAGCGGATACCCGTGTTCTTCATCGGAACCGCCGGGAAGATGCCGAGGTTGAGATAATAACCCGCATTGAGCATGCGTTTCACCAGGTTGTAACCGAGTTTCGGCAGGCTGACGCCGATAAAAAATATCGAAGCATCGGATTCGGAAATCAGCGGCAATCCATATTTCTTCAGCATGAGGCGGGTGAACAGGATCCTGTCCATCAGATCCTGCTGCAGTTTTTTGATTTCCGGAGAAAGATGAATGTTGGCGGATGCAATGGCAGCGCCCAGCCCCGAAGGCTGCATGGGCCCCGAAGTGATGAGCGGGCCGCCGCAGGTCCTTACCCGCCTGCACCACTCCCGGTTGGGATAAATCAACACGCCCCCGCCCGATGCGAAAGCTTTGTTTAAGGAACTGCCCATGACCATTTTAGGGTGCATTGTGCGCTGATTCAGAACGGATCCCCTGCCGTTTTCGCCAAAGATGCTCATGCCATGGGCATCATCCACGTAATAATATAACTCTGCATAAGTATCCAGCAGATTGTAAATATGATCCACCGGACTGGCGTCTCCGTACATGGAATAGATGCCATCGGCCATGTACCAGATCCTGCGATATTTTTGCCGCAGTTGCCTGACCCTCTCTTCCAGCAGATCCATGCGGTTATGGCGGATTAATTCCACGGGAACTCCTCTTGCTCTTAGCAGGTTAACAGCCGTTTGAACGGAGTTATGCACCTGGTGATCGAGAATGACGACTTCATCATCCTGGACCAGCACAGGTATATTGGAAATATGCCCAAGCGTGGTGGTAGGCGTAACAATGCAGGGATATCCGAAAAGGGTTTCCAGCAGATTTTCGAGTTTGTTGTAGAGCCCCAGAGAAACATAGGCCCTGGATTCCGAAAACTGGGTGCCGAACTCATCTATCGCATCTTTTGCGCCCTGTTTCAGGCGCGGATCAAATTCAAGCCCCAGATAACTGCAGGACCCGAAATTGATCACTTCCTTACCGACAAGTGTGATCTTGTTGCCTTCGAAATGGCTGTCCTCGTTGCAGAGATGCAGTATTTCCTTTTGCACGCCATAGCTTACAATCTGATCTACCGTATCATAAAAGGATGAAGTCTTGGTCATAAAAGAGATTTAGGGGGAAATTAGTGTCAAACCTTCTTTTTTTTGACCGGTGGCACAAGGTATAAAAGACGGAATTTGTAATTAATTCTTAAGTAATAAAGCTTAGGTATAAATACGTACATCAGAAAGAAAACATTTAAACTGATTATATTTGAGTTGCTAACACGCACTTTATGAAACAGGAACTGGACACCAACTATGTTCATTTGGAATTAAGGGATGGGATGCTTGTCGGAACCTATAAAAAGGGATTGAAGATTAATCTTTCCATAGCGCGTGAAATTGTTCAAAGCCGGCTGGCATTTACCAACAATAAAAAATTGCCTGCATTGATCTTTAATCAGGGTGTTATCAGCATGGACAAAGAAGCCCGGCAGTTCCTGTCTTCGGCGGACGGAATTAAGGGATTGAAAGCGGCTGCTATCATATTAGATTCGCCTTTTGGGTCTTTCCTGGGTAATTTTTTCCTGGCGGTCAATAAAACCAGCATGCCGGTCAGGATTTTTACCAACGCCGGCAGCGCATCAAAATGGTTAGCGCAATTCATTCCTTAATGACTTAACTGAATTGCATTGGACGAACGTTTCAATAAGATAAACCGGCTGCTCAGTAATTATTCCCTCGGAAAATTCGACAAACGGCTGCCTATCTCCAGCCGGATGGATGAAGTGGATGCTTTTATCGCCGGCGTGAACATGCTGGGGGAGGAGCTGAAATCCATCACCATTTCCCGAAATTATTTCACCAATATTTTCAATACGGTTTCTGACATGGTTTTCATACTCGATAAAAAGGGTATTGTGGAGAATATTAACAAGGCAGTGAGTGAACAATTGGAATACCAGTTGAAAAATGTGCGGGGCCGCGCTTTTGACGAACTGCAGCCCGCCGGGAAAAGAGAAGTGTTTAAGGAAATTTTGCGGGATTTAAAAAAGGACAGCGGTCCGGCGGTTAAGGAAACCGTTGTTCTTTCCGCTTCGGGTAAACGTATGCAGGTTCACGTAACGGCAGCCTACTTACTGGATGAAGGAGGAAATAAGAAGGCTGTTTTGCTCACGGCAAAAGACATGACCCTGCAACTGAAAACGGAAAACCTGATTATCCGTGCTATTATCGATACGCAGGAGAAGGAGCGCAGGCGGCTGGCGGTAGACTTGCACGATAGTCTGGGTCAGCAGCTTTCAGCCATTAAATTTTTTATCAGCGCGCTGGGAGAAACGCTCGGCAACCGGGAAGAAAAAGAGATCCTGGATAAATCCAATGATGCGCTGTCTGGTATCTTAACAGATATGCGGAATATATGTTTCAATCTCATGCCGGTTACGCTGGAAGAATTCGGATTGCTGGCTGCCGTAAGAGAACTTTGTAACAAGACCCGCTATGGAAACAAAATGGAGTTTGAAATATCTCACACGGAAGGATTTCCGAAATTGCTGAAAAACCTGGAGATTGATATTTACCGGGTTATCCAGGAGTTTATCAATAATTCGATGAAACACAGCAACGCTTCCAAAATCGCTGTTATGTTTAAATACGATAAAAAAAATATGGAAATCATACTCTCGGATAATGGACAGGGATTCGATCAGTCCGGGCCCGCGAGACGTGGGATGGGACTTCAGAATGTACAATCCCGGGTAAAGTCGCACAAAGGTGAAATCCGGATCCGGAGTGAAAAAGGGAAAGGCACAAATTACACATTAACTATTCCACTGGAAGAAGAATAATGCGGGCAAAAGATAAAAATACTAACCGGGTTTGCAAAGTACTGCTGGTAGATGATCATAAAATGGTCAGGGACGGACTTCGCGTAATGCTCGGTTCGCTAAAAAAAGCCCTGCTGTTCGATGCCGACGAAGCGGAGAGCGGCGAGGAGGCACTGAGGAAGGTAAACCGGAACGACTATCAGCTGATCATCATTGACTACCACATGCCGGGTATTTCCGGTCCGGAAACCATTACCCGGATCTTGCGGTACAGGAACGATATAAAGATTCTCGCACTTTCCAATTATGATGAGTTGCCCTATATCCAGGGAATGATCGATGCGGGCGCGCATGGCTACGTGCTCAAAAATATTGAACCTGCGCAGTTGCTGCTGGCCATCAGAACTATTTTAAGCGGTAAAGTTTACTATTCGAATGAAGTGGCTACTAAAATCATAGAAGGTCAGCAGAAGGAACCGGTAATAAACGATGCCGGAATCAGGGAACTTACGAAGCGGGAGATAGAGGTGCTGAAATTAATTGCCATGGAGATGACCAACGAAGAAATAGCAAAAAAACTCGTCGTCGGAAAAAGGACGGTGGATGCGCACAGGCAAAATCTCCTGAATAAACTGCATGTCAAAAATACCGTCGGGTTGATAAAATTCGCTTATAAATCGAAACTTATCGGCTGAGGCCCCGGGGCTCCGGAATTGCGGGTTTTGGAACCATGTAATCTGGCCGGTAATTTGATGCATTATTTTAAAAACCAAAATTATGATACAGGTCCACGATATTTTCGTTTGCAAGCCCGGTAATGCTTCCAAACTCGCGAAGAAATTCAAGGAAGCCCTGCAGGATAGCCCCGATGTCAAACGCATCCTGACGGATATGACCGGTGCATACAACAGGGTGGTCCTGGTGAGCGAATACGAAAATCTGGCTGCTTACGAACAAAGCTGGGAGAAAATGCAAAAGGACGCCGTCGCAGCAAAGAAAATGGAAGAAGCGATGAAGGGTTACCAGGAAATGTATCTTACCGGTTCACGGGAAATTTTTCAGGGCTGGTAGGGGAGATACAGTTTGGGATCAGCCGGAGGAGAAAAGCCTGTTAACCAAATGTGATAATACAGCAGGCCTGGAATTTTTATATTGCTTTTCTGATAAAAACTTTAAATTGGCAGGATATTCTTCAATCCATGCTATTAGTTATTCTGAATTGCCTGTTTTGTGTCTCTTTTATCTTATTTGCCTACGTCAACCTCAATGACCCGGACGCCTGGCTTTGGGTGTCCATCTATCTGATTGCCGCCGTATGTTGCGGACTAGCGGTTTTTAACAAATATTATCCGCTGGTATATTTATTTGTCATTGCTTTTTACCTGGTCTATGCGGTACAGCTCTTTTTTTCGCGGGACGGGGTAAGGGACTGGATCGTCAAATACAAAAGGCCCAGT
>Ga0207652_10002749_pt1 | contig 14774 bp, 9 predicted proteins | sample KBSC63BmetaG_FD_184334 | JGI IMG/M metagenome (GOLD analysis project Ga0207652, IMG submission 184334) | Corn rhizosphere microbial communities from Kellogg Biological Station, Michigan, USA - KBS C6-3B metaG (SPAdes) (version 2) | ecosystem: Host-associated > Plants > Roots > Rhizosphere ... | reverse complement strand
TGATAATATCTTTCCTATAGGCGCCGATTACTTTACGCAATCCAATTTCACCCGACCTGGTAACGCTCCTTGCAACACACAGGCTTGTGTAATTTAAACAGGATGTCAAAAGTATTACCAAAACCAGGCCTCCGAGAATATAATAAACAAACAACGGAAGTGTGTTTGTTGGAGAATTATTGATAACCGGGCCAGGGGTAATTTTTGTTAATGGTTGAAAAGTTAGTTTTGATTCTTTTACCTGTTGATTTTTACTGCCTTTAAAATACTGCAGTGTAATTTGATCAAGCGCCTGTTTCAAATCTTTTTCATGGGCGGTTTTTTTTAAAAGAACATAACCAAAAGTTCCCGAATCGTTATTCCAATCGTCAGAAAGATTTTCAATTTTGTTCTCGGCATATAAACGATCAAGCGTAGACGCTGACATTATTCCGTCAAATTCCAGGTGAGATTTGTAACCATGATCGGCAAATACTCCGGTTATTGTAAACAAACCCCAATCAATAGCCGTGGTGCCTTCATCGGTCCATTCACTCAGTCCACGGTCCGAAAACTTAATAGTTTTGCCAACAGCATTCTGCTTACCAAATAATTTCACAGCCGTGCTGTGTGAAATTACTATCGATCCTGGTTTTTGTAATGCAGTGGCAGCATTACCGGCTTCCAGGTCATAACTAAAAACTTTAAAAAAGGATGGCGTTGAAAAGTATCCTTTTATCTCGGCATATTGTAAGTTATATACTGCATCACCTCCAAACCCCCTTTTCAGGAATACTACATCTTCAACAGCCGGAAAATTTGATTTCAATTTACCAGCAACCGGGAATGGTATTGTCGCTCTTAAATTTGTTCGGTTTAAAGGGGTAGTTGCGAGCCTGTATATTCTTTCTTTATTTTTTTGAAAGCTATCATAAGATAACTGGTCAGAAAGCATTAATATCATGAGCATGCAAACCGACATGGCGACAGACAGCCCGAAAATATTGATAAAAGAAAATGCTTTATATTTTCTAAGATTTCTCCACGCGGTTTTGAAATAATTTTTAAACATGGTATGAGTTTTAAGTGATTAGTCTTTTCGTTTTAAAATTGCCGAATTGTCAAATTGTTATTCCGTCCTCAAACTCTCCACTGGGTTTGCCATTGCTGCCTTTATTGATTGAAAGCCGATCGTTATAAATGCAATCAATAATGCTGCGATGCCTGTAATAAGAAAAACATACCAGCCAATGTTTATTCTGTATGCAAAATCCTGTAACCAGTGATTCATAAAATACCATGCAACAGGCGAAGCAATAACAATTGCTATAATTACCAGCTTTAGAAAATCTTTGGAAAGCATTGTTGTAATGTTCATCACTGATGCGCCGAGCACTTTTCTAATGCCGATTTCCTTTGTACGCTGCGTAACAATAAATGTCATTAAACCTAATAAACCAAGACAGGTTACTAAAATAGCTAAGCCGCAGAAAAGCGACATGAGCGCTCCTGACTTTTGCTCTGTGCGATAAGTGGCCTCATACTCATCATCTAAAAAAGAATAATTGAATGGTCGCATAGGTACATAGCTTCGCCATATTTCTTGTATGCCTGATAAAACGCCCGGTAAAGCATTCGGCGCAACATGTGCTAAAATGCTTCCGAAATATTTCGGATTATTAAATAATACAACCGGTTCAATTTTATCATGCAAAGAACTGGTATGAAAATTTTTCATTACACCTACAATAGTTCCTTTACCGGTTAAACCAAGTAGAACTTCTTTGCCTATTACATCGTTTGGTTTTAGCCTATAATGTTCAAGAAAAGCTTCATTAACGATATACTCATTCGCTGTGTTTTCACCCTTTATTTTAGCGGGATCAAAGTTTCTTCCTGCTATTAACGGAATGCCGAGTGTTGAGAGGTAATGCGTGTCACCTGCAATGCCACCTACAACATGCCAGTCGTCATCAGATGTGGGATTGGATTTTATAGAGAAGCCATTACCTGTAACTGTTTCAAAAGGTGAGCGCCAGGTTAACGCCACATCCTGCACGCCGCTTATATTTTTCAGCTTTTCAGCAAAAGCAGCTAATTTATTATTTAGGTCTGCGTTGCCATGAATTAACAACACATGATCTTTATCTAAACCTAATTTTTCTGATTGCATATACTGAAGTTGCGACCTTACGATAATGGTTCCTAAAATCAGTGCAACTGAAATAGTAAACTGAAAAATCACCAGGCTTTTTCTTACTGTTACGCCGGAGCCACCTGCTTTTGCAAATCCTCCTTTCAAAGTTTCTATAGGCCTGAATCTTGAAAGTATTAATGAAGGATAAAATCCTGCAAGCAATGAAATCAATATGATACCTGCAGCAAGACTTAAAATAAACCCGCTGTCAAAAATGTAAAACGGTATGTTCTTACCTAATAAATTATTCAAATAAGGCAGCAATAAATTAACTGCGATAACAGAAATAAAAACTGCTGTTAACGTAAGTAAAAATGATTCCGTAAGAAATTGTGTGAAGAGCTGTAAAAAACTTGCGCCGATAGTTTTTCTTATACCAACTTCTTTTGCACGAACAGACGCTTTTGCGGTAGATAAGTTTATATAATTGGCGCACGCAATTAATAAAACCAATATTGCAATTGTAATAAAAATGTTTATGTATTTAAAATCTGTTATAACCAGTGTGTTTTTAAAATTATACACCTGTGTATCAAAATGAACATCTTTCAGCGGTTCTAATCTTAAGTGCAAAGAATTTTGTGAAGCTGTTTGATTTGATTGTTGAGGGGGATTTACCCATGCATCAATTTTTTTATAAAGCGCATTAATATTTGTATGCGGCTTCAACAGAAGGAAAGTAGTATAGTTTGGGTTGTTCCATGATTGTTGTGTTTCAAGACTGTCAAAGCCCTGTGTGCTGTAAAACGAAGTGAGAAAATCAAAACTAAAATGTGAGTTAGAGGGAATATCTTCTGCAACAGCAGAAACAGTAAAAGCTTTTTTATTATTAAACATTAATACCTGGCCAATAGGATTTGATTTACCAAAGTATTTTGTTGCAATGCTTTTTGTAATCACAACAGTGTTGGGTTTGTTGAGTGCTGTTTGCAGATTACCGGTTGCCGCTTTAAAATCGAATATTTTAAAAAAGTTTGAATCAGCGTAACAAAAATTCTTTTCGTCAAACAAAATATTTCCGTGTCTTATTGTTCGCGCTGTCCATTCAGGTGAGAAGCGTGTAGCATCTTCTATTTCCGGAAATTTCTTTTTAAGCTCGGGCGCTACAAAAACGGGTACAGAGGGCGAAACAGTTTGATTACCGCCCATCAGTATATCATAATTAACTCTGTAAATGCGGTCTTTTTTTGTGTGAAACTGATCGAAGCTTAATTCATATTTTACAAAAGAAAGAATTAGCATACAACAGGTGATGCCAATTGCAAGTCCAACCAAATTTGTAATTGTATAAGACAGATCTTTTTTAAGTGATCTGAATGCAGTTAGAATATTTCTTTTAAACATAGAAGATGATTTCTTGTTATGATTTTATTTCACCATTGACGATTCACTATTCGCCTTTCTTATTCCGTTCTCAAACTCTCTACAGGATTAGCCACATCCGCTTTTATCGCCGGGAAACTTACCATAATTAATGCAATCAAAATACAGCGGTTTGAGATAATTTTTAAACATCAAGTAAGTTTATTGCAGCTAATAAATCAATACTAAAAATTAAAACTTGAATTAGGTGCAAAACGCAGGTACTAGCATCCTTAAATAATCCCAACCTTTATACCAATGCTTAAGCGCATTGATTTAGAATAAGTAAGAATAAATCTGGCAGTTGAAAGTGTGCGAATATGAACAGTTAGGAACAGAAAGCGTACAGTTTATATCTTTTAATTAAAAAAACTATTTATGAATTCCCAATTTCAGCCCTTCATATCGGGCTTTAGCCTTGATGACAGGTACTTTAATGCAGTATACTGATAAAAAGAAGAACCTAGCCAATATTTGTGAACCTCTAACTCCTGAAATTAATCATGCACTTCGAGATCAATTGAACAATACAGCTATTGCTTTTAAAAAGCAATTTTACCAATTCGGCTACCAATAAATTAGGCTAGAGGAGACAGATTTTTAAACGAACCCGGGCTATTTCATTAAATCCTCTTTTAGAATTTTATTAATTTTGAATCAATTGGTCTATTTTTCAAATTAGCGATTAATTTCGTGTTTACTTACCACGTTATATGGTTAGGAGAGTGTATAATCCAATAAAATTAACAGGTAGTAATAATTATTAAATTGTCAAATTTTCATTAAAAGACGTGCGCAGAATTTTTACCTGTTCACCAACCTCTTAATACCAGGAATTAATTTTAATTTACTGTTTTATTTTTTTATAAAAATTCTTAATCCTTTTAGTAATGGCTCAAAAAAAGAAGAAGAAATATCATCCTGTACATCCTCCTGTTCCACGCATTAAAAAGGAAATAAGAAAAATGCGCATCATATCAGTTGCTGTTATCTTTTTTATAATTTTTGGTGTCGGTATAGCATATTTTGCAGGTGGTACAGGTAATGGAGGCCTAATTACAGGCGGCATAATCGGTGCTATTGCCGGTTATTTTTTTGGATACCAGATTGTGAAAGGATTGCTTAAAAGTTGAAGCAAGCAGACCTAATCGTTAATTGTAACAACCGTTACAGACCACTATAACTTGAATTAATACTATATTTGCGTGCTCTAAAAATGCTTACTATCCGGAATGATACAGATTAAATTTGCTAATTTCTAAAATCTGTTCAACAATTCTGTTTTCAATTATCTTATTAAGGAATAAAATTAAAAATGTATGAAGTTCTTGAATGTTATAATAAAGTACAGGCTTCCACTTGGTATTTTCTTTCTTGCAGTTGCCATTGCTGTTAATATTTTTTCTGGTTTCTGGCCATCGTTTATTTTATATTTAATCGCATTGATTTTAATAGCCGGACATTTTTTATTTGGCCCCATGCGGCTCATACAAGGTTATATGGAAAGTGGCGATATGGAAGGCGCTCAAAAAGTAATTGATTCTATTTGGTTTCCCGGCCTTCTTATCAAGCCGGTTCGTTCAGTTTATTTTACTTTAAAAGGTAATCTTGCTATGGTGAACCAGGATTATGAGAATGCAGAAGCGCACATGAAAAAAAGCCTTAGCCTTGGTATGCCAATGAAAGAAGCAGAAGGCGCTAATAAGCTGCAACTAGGAATGCTCGCAATGCAAAAGGGGAATATTAGGGAAGCTGAGAATTATATCAGGCAAGCCATACGGTCAGGCTTACCCGATAAAGAAAATGAGGCCGCTGCTTATTTACAACTTTCTTCAATAATGATTAATAAAAGAGAATTTCGTGCAGCAAAAGAATATTTCAGAAAAGTAAAAGCACTAAAACCTACCACGCCACAAATAGTTGACCAGGTAAAACAAATGGAAAAATACATTTCGAGAATGCCGGGTTAATTGTGCTAATTTATTCAGCGCTCTTAAGAGGTAAAACACAAATTAAAAATGAAAGCAATCTTTTTTGCGCATGCAATCATTAGTTGTAGGCATCAGACCAATTGAATATTCGGTAAAATTATTAAATGTATAAATCAAACGCGATAACAATACTGTTCTATGCTGCATAATGAAAGAAAGAATTTTCATATATTCATTCTTTGTTTGAATTATGAAAAAAAATACCGACCGCAGAAAATTTATTAAACACATTGGGTTAGGAGGTGTAGCTGCCGGTTTTATACCTGCAGCATTATCAGCCAAAATAAAAAGCAATAAAATTATTTTTGAAGATGATGATGATAAAGCAGAAATAAATAATTCATCACACGTATACAATCAAACTTATTCAGGCGAGTATTTAAACCGTATTGCCTTTCCTGTTGGCGGTATGGGTGCAGGTATGTTTTGTATTGAGGGAAACGGTGCTGTTTCCAATATGTCTGTGCGTAATAAGCCAGATGTGTTTAATGAGCCGGAATTTTTTGCGGCGCTTTCAATTAAAAATGTTGCAAATGGTGCAAAAATTTTAGAAGGTCCGGTACCTGATCGAAAAAAGTTTGGCCAGCCTGGTGCGGCAAATGGCTCAGGCGGCGCTACTACAGGTTTACCGCGTTTTCATGAAGCCACATTTAAAGCACATTTTCCTTTTGCAACAATTAATCTTACAGATAAAGAATTGCCCGTTAAAGTTGCACTTACTGCATGGAGCCCTTTCATTCCAACAGATGAACATAATTCCAGTTTACCAGTTGGTGTGTTAACGTATGAAATTAAAAACATCAGCAGTAAAACTATTGATGCTGTTTTTTCTTATAATGCACGAAATTTTTTACAGGTTAATGGTGGAAAAAATTATATAGGCGCTTATAAAAATGGTTTTATTCTTTCTGAAGTAGGAACAAAAGACAAACCTTTTTTGAAAGGTGATTTTTCTATTTTTTCAGATGATGATAATACTGTTGTTGACCATTGCTGGTTTCGCGGCGGCTGGTTTGATCCGGTTACAATGGCATGGAATGCTATAAAGGACGGAGAAGTAAAATCTGTTCCGCCGGTTGAAGAAGGAGCGCCGGGTGCATCGTTCTATATTCCGTTCAAATTATTTGCAGGCGAGAAAAAATCAATAAAGATTTATTTGTGCTGGTATGTTCCTGAAACTGATTTAACTTATGGAACAAAAGGTGACGATAAAAAAAATTGCGACCCATCTTCCGGTTGTTGTTCTTCACCTTCCCAACTTGATCTTGATGTATATGATAAAGATTTTGACGAAAAATTTTACAAACCTTATTACAGCAGCGTATTTAAAAATGTTGAAGAAGTTTGTGATTACTGGAAAAAAAATTATGATGATCTTTTTCATAAAACAACATTATTTACCAATGCATTTTATGCAAGCACATTGCCGCCTGAAGTAATGGAAGCAATTGCTTCTAATCTTTCTATATTAAAATCACCAACAGTTTTGCGGCAATACGATGGCAGATTGTGGAGCTTTGAAGGTTGCGCTGATAACGACGGCTGCTGTCATGGTTCATGCACGCATGTATGGAATTATGCGCAGGCAATTCCGCATTTATTTCCGCGGCTTGAACGCAGCTTAAGGCATACAGAATTTTGTGAAGACCAAAATGAAGCAGGACATCAAAACTTCAGAACAATTCTTCCTATTAAACCAGCCGACCATTCTTTTTATGCAGCCGCAGATGGTCAGTTAGGCGGCATTATGAAAGTGTATCGTGAATGGAGAATTTATGGTGATGATAACTGGCTGAAGAAAATGTTTCCAATGGTGAAGAAGAGTTTGGATTATTGTATTACTACATGGGATCCGCGGGAAAAAGGTGTGATTGAAGAACCGCATCATAATACATATGATATTGAATTTTGGGGACCCGAAGCATTATGCACCGGCTTTTATGTAGGCGCATTAACTGCATTTATTACAATGGGAAATTTTTTGAATGAAGATGTAAATCAGTATAAAGAATTGCTTGCAAAAGGAAAAGAATATTTAGAGCATAATTTATTTAATGGTCAATATTTTTTCCAGGAAATAAAGTATAAAGGTTTAAATGCAGGCAACCCTGTTGATGCTTCAAAAAAATCGTTTTCCGGCAATTATTCTGATGAAGCAAAAAAGTTATTGCAGGAAGAAGGGCCAAAATATCAATATGGAAAAGGCTGTTTGTCTGATGGTGTGTTAGGTGCATGGATTGCAAGAATGAGCGGGCTTCATGATGTTGCTGATTCTAAAAAAATCAACAGTCATTTATTATCTGTTTATAAATACAATTTCAAAAAAAATCTGAGCGATCATGCAAATCCTCAGCGCCCTTCTTATGCATTAGGCGATGAAGGCGGCTTATTACTTTGCTCATGGCCTAAAGGCGGAAAGCTTTCTTTGCCTTTCGTTTACAGTGATGAAGTTTGGACAGGGATTGAGCATCAGGTTGCGGCGCATTTAATGTTAATGGGAAATGTAAATGCAGGTTTGCAGATTACACGTGCAAGCCGCGATCGTTATAATGGTAAAGTGCGCAATCCTTTTAATGAATATGAATGCGGACATTGGTATGCAAGAGCACTTTCAAGTTATGGTTATCTGCAGGCATTAACAGGTGTACGTTATGATGCCGTTGATAAGACTTTATATATTGATTCAAAGATTGGTGATTTTACTTCCTTCCTTTCTACCGAAACCGGTTTTGGAAATGTGCATTATGCAAAAGGCAAAGCTTCATTGAATGTTGTATATGGTGAAATTGATGCGAAGCATATTGTTGTGAATAGCAACACCTGATTTAATTTCCTATTCTATGGGTTGGTGTTGGAATGCCAGGCTGAAATGCTGATAACGATTGTATTTTGAAGAAGCTATCGGTTTTTAAAGCCGCTTCATCCGCCGCTTTATTAATAATTTTTTCCAAAGTTTCGGGCAACGTTTGCACCCGTGCATTTATTAAAACAGAAGCTTTATTTGAAATGCTGTTAACAGGTAAGTTCTTTTCATTTGAAGTGGCAGTATAACTTATTTTAAATTGTTCAACACCATCATTAATAAAATATTTTAGGTGGCCGATGGTAAGTTGTTGCTGTTGTATTTTCTTACGAATGATTTCTGCAAACATTATAACAGCTTTTATTGCCGCTATTTTTTCTGTGTGAACAGATACAACCGCATCCAGCCATGCAAGCTTCGCTTCGCCGGCGCCATAAATTTCATAATTAATATCGAGTGATGTTCTTTGCTCGGGGTGAAATTCATTAAAACAATTTATCCATTGCTGAATATTTTCATCGTTTAATGAATTTTGTGATAAAATTTTTTTGGAAGGATAATCCTGCTGAATAATATTTTGAACTTCTTTAATTTGATCTTCATCTAATAAATCAATTTTATTCAGAATTAAAATATCGGCTTCTTCCATTTGCTTTTTTAAAATATATCTGACTGCATCATCAATAAAAGAAGACCTTCCTGCAATAATTGAATGCAATAAATAAGCATCCACAAACACAGAAATATTTACGCTAATTTCAGGATGCATTTCAGCCAAAGGCTTTGCAATTGTAGCAACCAAATCTGCGCATGAACCAACGCTTTCAGCAAAAATTACTTCAGGATTTATTTCTTCGATAAAGAGATAGATATTTTCAATCAGAGCATTGTAATTACAGCAGAAACAACTTTTCGTTACTTCTTTTACAGGTATAGAAAAACTGTTTATATACTTATAATCTACTAATTCTTCGCCCTGGTCATTCGTAATAACAGCTATCTTGTTATTCTGTTTTGATAATAAACGGCAGGCCTGTTGAATAGCGGTGGTTTTACCGCTGCCTAAAAAGCCGCCGGTTAAAATCAATTTCATAATGAATAAAGTTATTTATATTCAATAAGACATGGAGAACATTTTATTGCCGCCGGTTGTTGCAGTAAGATGAATGCTTTGTCGCTTTTCATCATTAATAAAATTATAAGCAACATAGCCTTTGGAGTCGCAAAGCGAACATTTGCATGCACAGTATCGCCTTTTGTTGTTATCCATTGATGAAATGATTGGCGCTTCAAATGCTTCGCTTTTTTCTGAATTTTTTACTACTGCTAAGCAATACATTTTGTGGTCTATACATGAACAATCATTTTAAAATTTGAAAAAGAAAGTAACCCAATTTCGATAGACGATAAGACACCACTATACTGTACTATGCCTGAAAATATCGGTAAAATCACATGGCCAACGGCCCCTTTTACTAGTTAACTTTTCGGAACTCCGATTATCGTAGCGTTTTATTCTAAAGTTTGTTGCTTTAGGATACTTGTAAACGACCGCGGTCTTCCCCTTATTTGTAAAATAATTAAATTATAAAGCTACTGTTTCCTGAGCCGCGACGCTGCAAAGGGGAAAGTATTACTTGCTTTTAAACATGGATCAATGAATGTCCGGTTCGATAGTCTTCTTTAAATATATATGCCTTGGTTATGGGGATTGCTGCAGATATTTATTCGCTGTTTTTAAAACATCTAATATTTCATTTCCTTTATATTGGTCTAAGTTTAAGCTCGAATATTTCTATTAGTTAATTTCAACAAAGAATAACTAACTTAAAATATTAGCGTTACTTTTTAATGTGGCAATTGTTAGAGACGAGATTCTGACTAATCAGTTTCCTTAAGTTTTACCTAATCAAAATTGTTTTTAAATTTATGTATAACTTATTGATTTTAAGTGGAGAGTATCGGGGTCGAACCGACGACCTCTTGCATGCCATGCAAGCGCTCTAGCCAACTGAGCTAACCCCCCCTTTTGTAATTCACAAATATAATTAAGAAGATTATAAAAAACCGATGATCTTCCCAAGTGCTCGTGAGATTTAGCCAACTGAGCTAACCCCGTCTTAAATGATTGCGCAAATATAGAATTGAAAATGGTTCATAAAAAACATTTCTTAATCGCCCCAAATTTCCTCTTTACCTTCCAGCCAAAGTTTTACCAGCCTGTTTGAAACTGACTTAGGCCTTTCTAGCGGAAAGCCCAAAGCCCTGTCCCAGCAAAGGCTTGCCAATACACCCAGCGATCTGGATACGCCAAAGAGAACTGTATAGAATTCATATTCTACCATACCATAGTGCACTAACAATGCGCCGCTATGCGCATCTACATTAGGCCATGGATTTTTTATTTTTGCTATTGATTGCAATATGGGCGGTACCGCTTCGTAAATATTCCAAACAGTTTGCACCAACGGATCATCGGGCATGTGCTTCTTGCCAAAATCCATTTGCGCTTCAAAACGTGGATCAGTTTTTCTTAAAACGGCATGACCGTATCCCGGAACCACTTTCCCTTCTGAAAGTGTTTTCTTTACATAAGTCTGTATTTGTTTTTTTGTGGGAACCTCAGTTTTAAGTTCATCCCGCATTTCAAATATCCATTTGATTACTTCCTGGTTAGCCAGCCCATGTAATGGGCCTGCAAGTCCATTCATGCCAGCTGCAAAAGAAAGATAAGGATCACTCAGAGCTGAGCCAACAAGATGTGTGGTATGTGCAGATACATTGCCGCCTTCATGATCGCAATGTATGGTCATATATAACCTCATCAGTTCGCGAAAGCTTTCATCTTCAAAACCCATCATGTGGGCAAAATTGCCAGCCCAATCCAACAAACCATCAGGCTGAATATGATTACCCTGTTTATACTTACGGCGATAAATATATGCAGCTATTCGTGGCAGCCTTGCAATTAAATCCATTGTATCGTCAAACGCAACACCCCAATAATCCCTTTTGCTCATGCCTGCTGCGTATTTTTTTGCAAACTGGCTTTCTGTTTGCAAAGCCATAATTGCTACAACAAATTGTGTCATAGGGTGTGCGGTCAAAGGCAAAGAATCGATGGTATGAAAAACATGCGATGGAACATGGCTTCGGCGTTGCCATACATTGCTTACGTGTTGAACATCGGCTTCTGTAGGCAATTCTCCTACCAGCATCAAATAAAATAATCCTTCAGGTAATGGCTCGTTGCCTCCTTCTGCTTTAGGCAATTTTTTTCGTAATTCAGGAATTGAATAACCCCGGAACCTTATGCCATCCTGCGAATCGAGCAATGATGTTTCTGTTACCAGGCCGGTGATGCCACGCATGCCCTGGTAAATTTGAGAAAGCTTAACTTCTCCTATAACCTTATCACCATGTTTTTTTAATATATCTTTTACCTCGGCAGACAAAATATCTGCTTTTTCCTTAAACTTATCTTTAATTACACCCATATTTAAAAAATATTTAAAAATGAAAACTGCTTTTTTTAGAAGCTAAATGAGTAGCCCTAAAGTTAGCATTACACGTAATGAGAAACAAATGAAATATTAAAATGACGACTGAGTGATTTTTTGTTTATTAAGATCATCTGGAATTGCGGCGATATAAATACCAAGCAAGAATGCCAAAAGCGAAGTTTGGAAGCCATGCAGCAACAAAAGGATTAAAATTTCCCTTCATGGAAAATACTGCCGAGAACCTGCCGACTAAAATATATAATACACATATCATAACACCAATAGCAAGATGAAAACCACTTCCACCGCGGATCTTGCGTGATGCGATAGAAGCGCCAATAATAGTTAAAATAAAAACGGATACAGGATTGGCATTCCTGTTATTTTTTTCGAGCAATAAAGTATTTACATCTTCTGCGCCGCGTAATTTTTCAAGTTGTATAAATTCGTTTAGTTCCGGAGTTGAAAGTTTATCTTTCATATATTCATCCACTTGCAAATCGCGTGGCTTAAAATTAAAATTCATTTTCATTTCAGCAATCTGTTTTACCTCCTGGTGCAATCCGTTTATGCGTCTTTCAATAATATTATTAAGCTTCCATTTTCTGGTAGCCGTGTCCCAGCTAATTGACTGAGCCCTTAAATTATAAATAAGATTGGTGTTATTAAAACGCTGTATAAAAAAATTGCTTCCGCTTCTATTTATAGTATCATAATATCTTATGCCCGCATACGAAAATGAATCCAGCTTAAAATACTTATTGCTGATCGTAGATGTATTTTGATAACCGCCATAATTGAAATCAATATATTTTGAATTGAAGGTCGCCCACTTTTGGTTTGCAGGTGGCAGGACATATTGATTGCACCACCAAAGGAAGGCAGTAAATAATAATCCACCAAACATATACGGCCTCAAAAAACGGGCAAAGCTTACGCCACTGCTAAGTATGGCAATAATTTCTGACCGGTTGGCCATAATAGAAGTAAAAAAAATAACCGAAAGAAAAATGAATAGCGGAAAAAGCATCGCATCGATGTGAGGAATAAACCCAAAATAATATTGATAAATTATCGTTTCAAAGGAAAGATGCGTTTTGGCAAAGTCATCAGTCTTTTCACTCAAATCTACAATAACCACAAGAACGGTGGCTGCAAGCAGGAAAAAGAAAAAAGTAAGAAAAAACTTTTTGAGTATATACCGGTCTATAATTTTCATACAGCCTCAATAATAATGTAAGCTTCAAATGTAATTTAAAATTAATAGTGAATTATGGCTGATGTTAAAACAAATTATTTCTTTTTTGTAACTAAGAAATATGAATCAGATATGAATTGCTTTAACTGCTTAGAAGTAAGTTTTCCATCGACAATTATTGTGTTCCAATGTTTTTTATTCATGTGGTAACCCGGACGGATAGACGAATATTGTTCCCGCAATTCTATCGCATATTCAGGCTCGCATTTTACATTGAATTGTAGCTCTTCTGCAGAAAGGGAAGCGAGTAAAAATATTTTGTTATTTACTTTAAAAACTAATGTATCATTTCCAAACGGAAAACTTTCTGATACATCTTTTAAGGATAAAGCATACTCTCTTATTTCTTCAATATTCATTTTTAAAATTAAATGACGTAAAGATTGATCAAATTTAACAGAATTTAAAAATGAAAAAGCCATCCTAACAGACGGCCCTTTCAATATAACTATTTTATTTGTTTACTTTTTTTCCGGCCGTAAAACTCCTATCAGCACATTCTTAGTTGATAACAATAGTTTTGCAGCATCCTGTACATCTTTTTGCGTGAGCGCATCCACATGTTTTACATAGTTAATAAAGTAATCAGGATTGTTGCCGGGGAAATAAAAACTTTGTAATTGCGAAAGCCACGTGCCATTTTCCTTTATGTTAGTTTTATATTCTTCCTTCCATTGCTGTTTTACTTTTTCAAGATTAGCCTTTGAAGGCCCCTTTTGTATAAGATCCTGAATTTCTTTATTGGCTGCATACAACAATGTATCTACTTTTTCAGGGCCGCACGGAAGCTGCATGTAAAATGTATAATTAGGATAAGGAAGTTTTTCAAGTTGCGCCTGTGTGCCACCACTATAAATTCCCTGTATCTTTTCCCTTAATTCTTCTATAATTCTAATATTGAGGATTTTACTTACGGCATCAGCTTTCAAATCAAGCTCATCACTATAAGGCACGTGGCCTGTATATATTTCAAATATGAGACTCTTTTGTTCTTTGCCTTTATATACATCTACATTTACTTTTCCTTTTACCGGCCTTACTTTATTATCTGCGGCATAAGTATGTTCTTTTGTATTGGATGGTAATGCTGCAATGTATTTCTTCAAAAAGTTTTGAAGACTATCATTATTAAAATTGCCAACGAAAGTAAAATGCATACCGTTCATGTTGCCAAACCTTTCTTTATAAATTTCTATAACTCTATCGAGATTGATCTTATCAAAATATTCCGCTTTGGGAACGGCGATAGGGGCTAAAGGATCATGATGATACAAAGTGTTATATACAGAATCAATAAATACTACCTGTGGATTGGCGCTTAAAAAAGCAAGTTGAGCTTTATTTTTTTGTAAAAAAGAACGGAACAAACTGGTATCGATACGCGGAGAAGTTGCATACAAATAAATTAACTGCATCATTGTCTCCAGATCTTTAACAGAACTGCTGCCGCTAAATCCATCGCTGATGCCTGATAAAAGAGGGCTTACCCTAACTGTTTTACCTGATAAAGCTTTTTGCAGATCCGTTGGCGAGAAATCTCCAATGCCCATGCTTTTTATAACAGACGTGGCATACTCGGCATTGTATTTATCATTTAATCCGTAACTATTTTTACCGCCAGCCCTAATTGCACTCATTAAAATTTCATCATTTTTAAAATCTGTAGGTTTTACAGTCACGG
>Ga0207652_10002745_pt1 | contig 14782 bp, 9 predicted proteins | sample KBSC63BmetaG_FD_184334 | JGI IMG/M metagenome (GOLD analysis project Ga0207652, IMG submission 184334) | Corn rhizosphere microbial communities from Kellogg Biological Station, Michigan, USA - KBS C6-3B metaG (SPAdes) (version 2) | ecosystem: Host-associated > Plants > Roots > Rhizosphere ... | reverse complement strand
TTCGTGCCGTTCGTGCCGTTCGTGCCGTTCGTGCCGTTCGTGCCGTTGGTTCCATTCGTGCCATTGGTTCCATTCGTCCCGTTGGTTCCGTCGGTCCCGTTCGTGCCATTGCAGACAGGCGAAAGGGACTCGACCTCACCGGTCTGCAAGACGCCGTCCCCGGCGATCCCACTTGGGAGTCCATCGTCGCGCCCCACGCTCACCAGGGAACCGCCGTTCGGGCAGGTGTTGCCGGGCGCGATCGTCGTGATGGTCACCAGAGACGCATAGCTCGAGGTCGCCGGGGTCCCGTTGCAGACATAGGCCGTCGACCGGATCTCGCCGGCTTGCAGCACGCCATCGTCGGCGACGCCGCCCCCGGAACCGTCGTCAGTGCCCGCATCCAGGCGCTGGCCGCCCGCCGGGCAGTTCGCGCCGGCCGCTTCGCTGGTCGTCGTCACCAGCGCAGCGTGAACGGCGCCCGGCGAAGTCCCGTTCGCCCCCGGAGCCCCCATCGCCCCGGCAGGTCCCGCCGCTCCCACGGCGCCGTTGCAAACGTACGCGGTCGTGTGCACTTCCCCTGCTTCCAGGACGCCGTCGGCGGCGACACCGCCCGCGGACCCGTCATCGATTCCTGTCTGGATCTTCTGGCCACCGTCGGGGCAGTTCGTACCCGCGGGCTCGACCGTCACGGAAGCCAGCGTGTTGAAGCCGTTGCAGACGTAATACGAGGCGCGAACCTCGCCAGGTTCCAGCACCCCATCGCCCGCGACCGCCACCGCGCCGCCGTTCCCACCAACGCCCGCGGCGCCACTGGCACCTGCGGCGGCCGACATTCCGCCGATGCCACCATCGTCCACACCCACGTCGACCCGTTCGCCGCCGGCCGCACAATGCGGGCCCGCGGGCTCGGTCACGACCGATGACAGACTGTTGTAGCCATTGCTGCCCGGCGGCCCCGAAGCGACCTGGGGCTCCGGCGCCGTCACCGCGGCGGTCGGGGTGCACCCCGCGCCCCCGCACGCCGCCACCACCACCGAAACCCCGAGAAACGTCAGGCCGAACCGGCGCCGTCCACCGAATACCCGCCATCCAGACAACAGAGAGGTCGACATTTTCGTCCCTCTGTCGTCGGTGGTGTCGCGGTTAACTTGAGGTAACCGGGCGACGGTCCCGGCACCGTGATGCGCGCCCCGCCGCCGAGCGCCGCCTACTGGCGGTGGGCGCTGACCACGCCTTCGATCGACTGCAAGTTCCGCAGCACGTTCTTCAGCTGGTCGACGTGGGTCACCGACACCTGGAAGGTGTTGACGGCCTTGCCGTCCTCGGAGGTCCGGCACTTCGCCTGCGAGATGTTGACCCCGTTCTCGGTGAAGGCGCGCGAGATCGACGCCAGCAGGCCCGGCCGATCCTCGGCCTGAACCTCGACCGTGACCGGTCGCGTGGTCTTCGATTCGTCATCCCAGGCCACGTCCAGACGACGCGCGGGATCGAGCGCCAGCGCCTTCTCGCAGTCCGGCGCGTGAATGATCACGGCGTGGCGGCCGCTGATGAACCCGATGATGGGATCGCCCGGCACCGGGCTGCAGCACTTGGCGAACTTCACGAGGATGTCGCTCTCGCCCTGCACCCGCACGCCGCCGATGGCTCGCTTGCCCGACCGGCGCAGGCCGCCCAGAGGCGCCTCCAGCGGCTCGGCCCTGCCGCTCGTCTCCGGCGGCAGCACCTCGGGCGCGCGCGCCGGCGCGATGGCGTTGGCGGCCTGCTCGACGGTCAGGCGGTTGTAGCCGACCGCCACCAGCAGATCCTCCGCCGTACCCACGTGCAGCTTCAGGGCGGCCGCCTCCACGCTGCCGTCACGCTCCAGGTTGGACAGGCCGAGCCCTCGCTTGCGCAGCTCGCGCGCCAGCAGATCGTGGCCCAGTTGCTTGCTGCGATCCCGCTGCTCCATCCGCAGGAAGTGGCGGATCTTGGTCTTGGCGCGGCTGGTGACGACGAACTTCAGCCAATCCTTCGACGGCTTCTGGTTGGCGGACGCCAGGATGTCCACCGTGTCGCCATTCTTCAGCACGTAGCGCAGCGGCACGATCAATCCATTCACGCGCGCCCCGGAGCAGTGCTCGCCGACCTTCGAGTGAACGGCGAACGCGAAGTCGATGGGGGTTGCCCCCTTGGGCAGCGCCTTCACGTCCCCCTTGGGCGTGAACACGAAGACCTCGTCCTGAAACAGGTCGATCTTGACCGTCTCGATGAACTCGGTGGGATCCTTCAGATCGCGCTGCCACTCCATCAACTGGCGCAGCCAGGCGAAGGCCTGCCCGTCCGGCTCGGCCAGGGACTTGTTCCGCTCCTTGTACTTCCAGTGCGCGGCGATGCCCTGATCGGCGATGCGGTGCATCTCGTGCGTGCGGATCTGCACCTCCATGCGATCGGCGCGCGGCCCGATCACCGTGGTGTGCAGCGACTGGTACAGGTTGGGCTTGGGCAGCGCGATGAAGTCCTTGAACCGCCCCGGAATCGGCGTCCAGGTCGAGTGCACCACCCCCAGCACCGCGTAGCAGTCGCGCACGGAGTCGACGATGCAGCGGAAGGCGATGATGTCGTAGATCTGCTCGACGTCGCGGCCGGTCTTGCGCTGCTTCTGGTAGATCGACCACAGGTGCTTGGCGCGGCCCGACACCTGTCCGGCGATGCCGGCCTCCTGCAGCACGCTGTTCAGCTTCTCGACCACCTCGGCGATGTAGCTGTTCCGCGACTCGGCGCTGCCGGTCATCTTCGCCAGCAGGTCGTTGTACGCCTGCGGCTCGACGTAGCGAAACGCCAGGTCCTCGAGCTCGATCTTCATCCACTGGATACCCAGGCGGTTCGCCAGCGGCGCGTAGATCTCCAGCGTCTCGCGCGCGATTCGCTCCTGCTTCTCGCGCGACATGTACTGCAGCGTCCGCATGTTGTCGACGCGATCGGCCAGCTTGATCAGGATGACGCGGATGTCGCGCGCCATCGCCAGCAGCATCTTGCGGAAGTTCTCGGCCTGGCGCTCCTCGCGCGTGGTCCAGGGGATCTGCCCCAGCTTGGTCACCCCCTCGACCAGGAACTGGATCTCCTGCCCGAACAGGCGGCCGATGTCCTCGGCGGTGGCGCTGGTGTCCTCGACGCAGTCGTGCAGCAGCCCCGCGCAGACCGACGCCACGTCCAGCCGCAGGTCCGAGATGATCCGCGCCACGCCGACGGGATGGACGACGTAGGGCTCGCCCGAGCGGCGCCGCTGGCCGGCGTGGCGCTCGGAGGCGAAGTCGAAGCAGCGCTGGATCAGGCCGACGTCCGCGGCCGGGTCGTAGGCCGAGACGGTGTTGACGATCTGGCGGACCGCTTCAGTCATGCGACGCGGGAACGAGGGGCATCACGGTCGCCCCCGGCCCCCCACCCGACCCTTCCGTCAACAGCTCCTCCGCCAGGTGCGCCTGCCGGCTGCGCGAGCAACGCGTCGCCTCGACGATCGCGTTCAGCTGCTGGAAGGCGCGATCCAGGTTGTCGTTGACGACCAGGTAGTCGTACTCGCCGTAGTGCTCGAGCTCGCGCTTCGCGCCGGCCAGGCGGCGGGCGATGGCCTCGGCCGATTCGGTGGCCCGGCGGCGCAGGCGACGTTCCAGCTCGGCGATCGACGGCGGCAAGATGAAGATGAGGACGCTCTCGTCGGGCCACTGGTTACGGATCTGCTTGCCGCCCTGCCAGTCGATGTCGAACAGGTAGTCGGTGCCGTCCTCCAGCGCGCGGTTGACCGTGTGGATGGCCGTGCCGTAGCGGTTGCCGTGGACGGTGGCGTGCTCGGCGAACTCCTTGTTGTCGACCATGCGCGAGAACTCGTCGTCCGAGACGAACTTGTAGTCGACGCCGTCGCGCTCGCCGGGCCGCGCGGTGCGCGTCGTGTACGAGACGGAGAACACCAGCTTCTGCGACTCGGCCAGCATGTGGGCCAGCGTCGTCTTGCCGGCCCCCGAGGGCGACGAGATCACCACCAACATGCCGCGCCGGCGCGGCGCGGGAAAACCACCGGTCATCATTCTATATTCTGAGCCTGTTCGCGGATCTTCTCCAGCTCCGCCTTGCATTCGATGACGTGGCCGCCGATCTCGGCGTCCTGCGCCTTCGAGCCGATGGTGTTGATCTCGCGCGCGATCTCCTGCAGCACGAAGTCCAGCTTCCGTCCCACGGGACCGGCCTCGTCCAGCAGGCCGGTCAGGTGATTCAGGTGGGTGCGTAGCCGCACCAGCTCCTCGCTGACGTCCAGGCGCTCGGCCAGCAGCGCCACCTCCTGGGCCACGCGGGTCCCGTCGAACCCCGGCGACTCGTACAGCGAGGTCAGGCGCTCTTTCAGCCGACGCGCGAACCGCTGGGGGATCCCCTGGGCGACCTCCTCGATGGCCGCGACCACCTTCGAGACGTGGCGGGCGCGCGCCAGGAAGTCCTCGCGCAGCGCCGCGCCCTCGGCGTCGCGGGAGGCGACCAGCTCCGCCAGCGCCTTGGCCACGGCCGCGCGCAGCGCGGGCCAGGACTCTTCGTGGCGCAGGCCGCCCCCGGCGCCGCCAGCGTCCAGGGACAGAAAGGCGGCCACGGCGGACAGGTCGACCGGCGTCGAGATGCCGGCCTGCCGCCGGACGTTCTCCAGCGCCAGAGCGGCAGCGTGGATCCGATCCGCGTCCAGACCGGTGGCGGCCGGCCGTTCCTCGCGGATCGAGAGCGTCACCGCGCCACGCTCGACGGCCGCACGGACCTGCCGCGACAGCTCGGCCTCCAGGGCCGGCTCGGCCTCGGCGAGGCGCAGCTTCAGGTCGAAGGCGCGGTGGTTGACCGACCGGATCTCGACCAGCCAGCGGGTCCGGGCGTGTCCCGGTCTATCGATGTCGGCCGCCGCGCGGCCAAAGCCCGTCATGCTTCGCACGTGAGGTGTCTATACCAGGCCGTTCGGCCGCGAACCTGAATTAGCGGCGGGGCTCGGCCTGCTCGGCGAAGCGGTGAATCATCGCGGACAGGGCCGGGTCGGCAATCTCCTGGTACTCCACCACTTCTTCGCGCGGCAGCGCCGGCCGCTGGGCGGCGTCGGCGTTGATGACCCGGAACGTGATCCACAGCCCCGACAGCGTCGCGGCCGCCAGAAGCCAGAAACGAGGCGTCTTGATAGATGACATAGACCCACCGTATCCCACCCCACCCGACACGCAAATTTTTGGCTATCTGGAGCTCAGGGAACGGGCAGACCGGCCAGTCCGCCCCCGAAGGGTCCCGAGATGACGATCGCCGACTGACCGGAGGGGTGAATTTCGACCGCGCGCGGGACGGCTTTCGCAGCGGGGGCTGCATCCTTCGCGGTGCCCGAGCACCCCGCCAGGGGCCGGCCGGCGACCGCGGCGGCGCCTTTGCCCGTCAGGGACGCGACCACCTTCGCCGTGCGGGGCGCGGGCGCTGGCTCCAGTCGGCCGTCGCGCAGGGCGAACGTCATTCCCTTGCCGGCTCCGGGGTCGAGGCGATAAGCGAACGAGGCCCCGGCCTGCAAGATGTCGAGCCGGCCCAGGTCGCCCGTGGCCCGCCCCTCGCCGACCAGCGACAGGGTGCCGAGATCCAGCTCCTTGACGACGACGCCGCGCAGACGGGGCGGTTCACCGGGCGCCAGGACCAGCTTCTCACCGGTGGCGTAGGCGATGCGATGGCCGTCGCGCGAGCGGGCCAGCAACAGCACCCGACCCTGCTCGCTGGTGAGTTGACGGTAGCGACGGGTGCGAGGCGCCCAGGCGAACACCTCCTGGCGCGGACCGAGCACGAACGTGCCGGCGGTCTGCGCGTCGAGCTTGCCCAGCGTCAGGGGGGCCCGGGTCCGCGCCACGAACAGCACGTCGTCGGCCAGCCGCTCGGCCCATCTCCTCCGATCCTCGTCCAGGATCGCCCGCAGCGCCTTGCCTTCCGGCCGCACCTTCAGCGCCCCCAGATCGGCGGCCGTGGCCAGCTCCTCGCTCCAGGGCAGGTACGCCGTGTCCAGCAGGCGCTTCACCTCGCTGACGGCGTCGCTGAACCGCTCCTGTCGTACGAACGAGCAGGCCACGTTCAGGGCGGGCGCCAGGAACTGCGGATCGGCGGCCTCGGCGGCCCGGTACTTCTGGCGGGCCTCCTCCCACTTTCCTTGCCGGTAGAACGCGAGCGCGTCGGCGTTCAGCTGCTTGGCCGCGTCCGACGGAACATGGAAGGGATCGGCGACGCCGGGGCCGGGCGAGAGATCGTCCGGCACACAGGCGGCGCCCTTGACCTGGGCGGTCGCCGCCAGCACCGCCAGCGCCAGCGAATCGATCACGGCTCGACCCAGGTTCGCCGCAGGTCCAGATGATCCGCCACGGCGGTCAGGTCGTGCACGCGCTTCGAGATCAGCGAGGCCACGTCGAAGCGATATAGAAAGATCACCGGCTGGTCGCGCGCCAGCACCGCGGACACCGCATCCAGGCGCGCCTGGCGCATGGTCGGGTCGGCGTGGCGCAGCGCCTCGAGATCGGCGTCCAGCTCGGCCGAGCGATACCCCCAGTAGTTGTACGGCTCGCCCGTGCCGAACTGCAGCCCGGGATCTTCGTTCGGACTCCCCTGCCAGGCCATGAGCGCCAGATCGAAGTCCCCCTTGCGGACCCGCGTCATCATCGTCGCGGCGTCCACGGTGATCGTGTCGACCAGGACGCCCACCTTGCGCGCCTCCAGCACGAAGCCGCGCGCCTCGGCGGCGGCGGTCCGCCCGCCCCCCACCACCAGCAGGCTGACCCGGATCGCCTTGCCGCCCAGCTCGCGCACGCCGTCGGCGTCGGTGTCGCGGTAACCGGCAGCCTCCAGCAACTCGGCCGCGACGGCGCGTCCCGATTGCGGCGGCTGGGTCGCCCCGGGAGGAAACGCCGCGATGGGCTGCGCCAGGCCGCCGTGCAAGGTCCGCGAAAAATGCCCGCGATCCCACATCGCCGACAGCGCCTGACGAAACTTGCCGTCGCCGAGCGGCGCGTGCTTGTGATTGACGCCCAGATAGGCCCAGCGGTCCGAGGCCATGCGCCACACCGCGAGCTGATCGTGGAGGCTGGCCGCATCGACCTGATCGGGATAGTGCACCGGCAGGATGCGCGGCAGGACGTCGATGTCGCCGCGGCGGGTGCGCGTCAGCGCTTGCGCCCCGTCGGTGTCGATCTCGAAGCTGATGGCGTCGAGCGGGCTGGCCGGGCCCCAGTAGGCGGTGGTTCGCTCCAGCCGGATCCGCTTGCCGCGCTCCCAGCCGGCGAAGCGGAACGGGCCCGTGCCGACGGGCTGGCGCGCCAGCGTGGCCGCGATCGGCTTCGGCCCGCGCAGCACGTGATCGGGCAACATGGGGATGTCACACAGCGCCCACAGCGGCGCCTGCGAGGGCCGCTTCAAGATGAGGCGCACGGTGTTGTCGGCCGAGATCTCGATGCTGGCCACGTCCTGCAGCGCCGCCTTGAGGACGGGCGACGCCGGGCTGCGGGCCATCAGCAGCGGCTCCAGCGTCGCCTGCGCGTCGACGACCGTGAACGCCAGGCCGTCGTGCCACTTGACCCCGCCACGCAACTTCAGCGCGATGCGCATGCCGTCGCCCGAGACCTGCCAGCTCTCGGCGAGGACGGGACGAAACGGTCCCGGGACGCCGGGGGACGGACACTCCAGCAGCGGCTCGTAGACCAGCCCCGCCACCACCGCCAGCGCCGCGGCATCGGCGTCCATCAAGGGATCCAGATGGGCGGGCTCGGCGTCCAGGTTGACCTTCAACGTACCGCCATGGCTGCCGTGACCGTTCGCGGGCAGCTGCTCGGGCGCCGGCAACAGCGGGGGCAGCGGGGGCGGTGGCGGCGACAGCAACTCCGCGACGCGCTTCGATTCCGCGGCGCTGGCGGCGCTCTCGGCGCCGTTCGGCGCCGCCTTCGGGGTCTTGCCGCGGTGGCAGCCCACCTGCGCAGCGACGAGGACCAGCGCGCCCACAGCGGTGATTCGCGCGCAAGAAAAGCTGTGAGCGAACCGACGGATCTTGCCTTGCGGCCCGAAAACACACGTGTTATTCAGGGCGCTTCCGTTGCAACCCGCTGCCGAGGAGAGGCGCTTCATGAAACGACTCGGGTCCCCTGAACTGGCGTCTGACAACCGAAGCAACGTCCGCGTCTCGTCCCAAGCGGCGGTTCCGTCGCGAGCACGGCGGGCTATATATCACCTGATGGTGCCGATGGCATTGGCGCTGCTGTCGCCTTTCACCGTCGGTCGCGCGTTCGGTCAAGGTCAGGAGCTGGCGCCCATCAAGGTCGACCTGCCGCCGACGCCGAACTTCAACGTGAACAACGCGCCCGAGACGTATCCGACGGGCGAGCTGTCGATCTTCGGCCTGCGCAAGCACATGGCGCAGAATCTGGACAAGGACGTTCAGGTGAAGGCGTACCTGATCCAGATCTACGAGTGCCCGGAAGAGCAGCGGAAGTGCAACGACGCGCTCGCCGCCAAGGACAAGAAGGAAAAGATCAAGCAGGCCAAGGCCGCCGCCCGCGGCAGCAAGAAGGGCGCGCCGCCGCCGCCCGCCGCCGAGCCGCCGAAGTCCGCGGGCGCCTGCCATCCCTGCGATCAGCCCCACTTCTTCATGTCCGACACGCCGAACGGGAAGATCGAGCGCGCGCTGCTGGTCGCCGACTACCCCATCAAGGACTGGAAGACGGGCAAGCCGAAGGCCCTGGTGACGCCGGTGGGCAAGCAGTACGTCGTGACGGGCACCTTCGCGATCAACTCGATCGGTGGCTTCGCCGCCTCCGACGGTCTGATCATCCACAAGAAGCTGGTGGACGATCAGGGCAAGGTGATCACCGAGGGCAACGCCGTGCTGCCGCCCGACGCGCAGGACATCAAGCTGCAGGGCAAGCCGGCCGAGAAGGTCGGCGGCGCCCGCCTGGACGCCGGCAAGAAGTAGTCGCCCAGCGCAGCACGCAGAAAAGGGCCCCCCTCACGAGAGCGGGGCCCTTTTGCGTCTCCGCTCCGACGGCGACCTGCACGCCAGAGGGCGCAACGCGCCCGGGTCCAAGCAACGGGAGGCTCGGCTTCGCCGAGCCGGGGTCGACGGCCTACCGGGGGGAGCCCATGAGGGGGCACACCCCCTCATGCTCCGGACTCCCCCTCATGCTCATTCCAGGCCGCGATCGCGCAGCGAGCCGTCGTCCTCGCCGCGCAGGTGGCCGATCTCGTGGAGCAACGTCCGGCGGATGGCCTCGTCCAGGGCTCCCACGTCGTGCACGGACCGCAGCAGGTTGCGGCGGTAGAGCACGATCGCGCGGTCGACGGGGCCGCACTGGGCCGGCTCGGTCGGGCTGGTGCCGGCGACGTTGACCGGCGCGGGCGCCTTGGCGGCCGAGTTCGCGGCGCGACGGCCCTTGTTCGAGGAGCGCGCCGCGGGCGCCGCGTGCGTCTCCGCCTCGGCGTCGAAGCCGATCGGCAAGCCGCGGAACAGGCCCAGGATCGTGGGCGACAGCGGCGGTTTCTCGGCGATCAGATCATCGAGCGCCGGCAGATCGGCCGTCTCCAGGTGCGTCTTGGCCAGGTCGGCGCGCACGTCGGCGGGCAGCTCGGCGACGATGCGGCGCACGCGCGCGGCGAAGTCCTCGGCGCTGACCACCGGCGCCTTGGGGAACGCGAGCGGATCTCGCTCCGTCGCCTCCGCGAAGTGGTTCTCGGCGTCCCGCAAGCGATCCTGGCGCTCCTCGATCAGCCCCAGGTGATACAGCGCGTGCGCGCGGTCCGAGGACGTGGAGGCGACCTTCTCGAAGGCCCGGCGCGCCTCGACGAAGCGGCACAGCTCGAACAGCGCCACGCCCTTCTCGTACTGCGCGGCGTCCAGGTGCGGCGCCAGCGTCAACGCCGTCGACAGGTGGTGGACGGCCTCCTCGGAGCGCCCGAGATCGATCAGGGCCTGACCCTCCAGCAGACTGAGCCGCGCGGCCCGTGGCCGATCGTGGGCCAGCGCGCGGCGGAATGCGCGCCGGGCATGCTCTAGGCCGATGGCGGACCGATCGGCGGACGCCGGTAGCTGATTGATGTACAGATCGGCGCTGGCCTCGAGCGTCTCGGTGTCGTCGGGGTCCAGCGCCAGGGCCATGGCCAGGGCGTCGCGCCCCTCTTCCATCCGCCCCAGGTGCAGCAGCGCAGCGGCCCGATCATGGTGCGCTTCGATCGAGCGCGGCGCTTGCCGGGCCGCCTCCTCCGAACAGGCGAGCGCGCCTTCGAAGTCCTCCGCGTCGAACAGCCGGCCGGCGCGATCGAGCAGGTCGGCGACCGCCCCCTCTTCCCAGGCGGGCCGATCAGGGAAGCAGCGGCGCAGCGGACGCGGGGGCGGGTCTTCCGGCTCGCCGGCCGCCACGCTGCTGGGCGGCACCGCCGGCTTCGCCGCGGGGTTGCTGGGCCCCGGCGCCGTCTTGACGTCAGGGCGCGCGCCACCCCGGCAGGCGATACCTCCCGCGCCCACCAACGCCACGGCCAGGGCTAGCACCGAACGAGCCCGCATCATCAGAGACGCCAATGATATATCGCCCGCGGACCCGTGGCGATTCAAACAAGCGTTACAAAACCAGCCGCCGGTCCCGTCGCCGGGGGCCCGTCGCGGGGGGCCCGGGTCCCCCGTCCCTCAGGGGTGGGCGTCGCCCCACGTATGACCGTGTGCGACCTCGACGACCAGCGGCACCTTCAGCGGATAAACCGCCTCCATCTGGGCCTTGGCCCAGGCCGCGAAGCCGGTCACCTGGTCGAGCGGCACCTCGAACACCAGCTCGTCGTGGACCGTCAGCAGCAACTCGGCGCCTGACGCGTCGCCCTCGCCCGCCTCGATCGCCGCGTCGATCCGGATCATGGCCAGCTTCAGCAGATCGGCGGCCGACCCCTGGATGGGCGAGTTCCGGGCGATGCGCTCGGCGTAATTCCGGTCCTGGCCGCGCGCCGAATGGATCTCGGGCAGCGGCCGGCGGCGGCCCAGCAGCGTCGTCACCTCTGACGTGGCCCGCGCCTCGGCGATGGCGCGATCCATGTACGCCTTCACGCCGGAGTAGCGGCGGAAGTAGCTGTCGATGTACGCGCGCGCCTGGGCGCGCGGGATGCGCAGCACCTGGCCCAGGCCGAAGTCGCTCTGCCCGAACACCAGCCCGAAGTTGATCGCCTTCGCGATGCGGCGCTGCTCGCCCGTGACCGATGCGGTGTCGATCCCGAACACCTCGGCGGCCGTGCGCTGGTGGATGTCCTGCCCGGAATGAAAAGCGTCCAGAAAGGCCGGATCCTCCGAGAAGTGCGCCAGGATGCGCAGCTCGATCTGGGAATAGTCTGCCGACACCAGCGCGAAGCCGGGGCGCGCCACGAACGCCTGCCGCAGCCGCCGCCCGATGTCGGTGCGGATGGGGATGTTCTGCAGGTTGGGATCGCTCGATGACAGCCGGCCCGTGGCCGCCACCGCCTGATTGAACGACGTGTGCAGGCGGCCGGTGTCGGGGTTGACCAGGGCGGGCAACGCATCGATGTACGTCCCCTTCAGCTTCATCAGCGTCCGGTACTCGAGGATCTTCTCCGGCACCGGGTGCAGCGGCGCCAGCTCCTCCAGCGTCTCGGCGTCGGTCGAGGGGCCCGTCTTCGTCTTTCGCACCACCGGCAAGGCCAGCTTGCCGAACAGCACCTCGCCCAGCTGCTTGTTCGAGTTGATGTTGAAAGGTGCCCCTGCCAGCGCGTGAATCTCCTTCTCCAGCACCATCAGGGACGCGCCCACCTCCTGCCCCAGCGCGCGCATGTAGTCGCTGTCCAGCAGCACGCCGCGCCCCTCGATCTTCCCCAGCACGCGGGCCAGCGGCAGCTCGAGGTCCCGGTACAGCGCCGCCTGCCCCGTCAGCGCCAGCGCGTCCGCGTGGCGCGTGGCCAGCGCGAGGGACGCCGCGGCCTCGGCGGCCATGCGCCGGCCCGCCTCTTCCACCGGCACGTCCCCGATCGGGCGCGCGGTCTTGCCCGACCCCAGCCACGCGGTCCGCGCCGCCACGTCGGCGATGCCGGCCCCCATCGCCACCTCGGGGATGCCATACCCCGAGCGGGTCGAGTCGAGGACGTAGGCCGCCAGCATGCTGTCATCGTCGAGACCGGCGGCCGGCAACCCTGCCCGCCCCAGCACCACCTCGACGACCTTGGCGTCGTGGACGGCCTTCTTCAGCACCGGATCGGCCACCACGGGCCCCAGGTGCGCGATCAGGGCGGCCCGCGCGGGGGCCGCAGGCGCGCCCAGGTAGCGATGACCGAGAGGCAGATACAGGCGCGCGCCGTCCGGCAGCGCGAAGGCCAGCCCGACCAGCTCGCCCCGCACGGCCGCCGAACCATCCCACGCCAGGGCCAGGCCCACCTGTCTGGCGCCGGTCACGCGCGTCGCCAGCGCGGCCAGCGAAGCCTCGTCGGCGCCGATGATCTCGGCCGCGACCGGCTCGATGGGGGTCACGGCGGCCTCCGCCGACAGCGGCGTCCCCGCCACCGCCGCGTCGCCCGTCCGGGGCGCCCCGCCGGCGGGCGCCACCGCGCCCCGCGCCAGGGCGTCGATCAGTCGCGTGAACTCCAGCTCGTGGAACAGGCCGCGCAGCCGCTCCTGGTCCGGATCCTGCCGGTGCAGGTCGTGCAAAGACTTCGGCAGGGGCACGTCCTCGCGCAGGCGCACCAGCTCGCGCGAGACGCGCACCACCTCGCGCGCGGCCACCAGCGCCTCCCCCCGCTTCCCCTTCACCTCCGTGGCGTGCTCGAGCAGGTTGGGCAGCGAGCCGTAGCGGTTGATCAGGTCGGCGGCCGTCTTGGGGCCGATCCCCTCGACACCGGGCACGTTGTCGATCGAGTCGCCCATCAGCGCCAGCACGTCGCCCACCTTGTCGGGCGGCACGCCGAACTTCTCCTGCACCTCGGGCGGCCCCAGGCGCCGGTTCCGCATGGTGTCCAGGATGGCGATGCCGTCCCCGCACAGCTGCATCAGGTCCTTGTCGGACGAGCAGATCACCGCCTCCATCCCCGCCGCCACCGCCGCGCGCGCCACGGTGGCGATCACGTCGTCGGCCTCGAAGCCCGGCACGCTGAGCACCTGGATGCCGAAGGCGTCGATGACCGGGTGGACCCATCCCATCTGCACGGCCAGCTCGGGCGGCATGGGGGGCCGGTGCGACTTGTACTGCGGGTACAGCGTGTGACGGAAGTTCTCGCCGGGGGCGTCGAACACGGCGCACAGGTGGGTGGGCCGGTTCTCGCGCTCGATGCGCAGCAACATCTGGCACAGCCCGTAGACGGCGCCCGTGGGCACACCCTTCTGCGACGTCAGCGGCGGCAGCGCATGAAAGGCCCGAAAGATGAAGTTCAGCGCGTCGACGATGTACAGAGTCGGCTTGACGGCCGCGGGCGGCAACGGGCTGGGATCGTGAGTGAACGGGGACATGGTGGGCTGTCTCTGGAGACGGGGCGCTAACAATGGCACATTGGTTGGCGCAGTGTCGCGATTCCGGGCTGGCAAAGTCATCGGTTACGGCGTGGTGGGCCTGGTGGCCCTGCTGACGCTCGCCGTGCTGGGCGCCTCCGTGGTCTTGCAGGGACCGCGACTGGCCGGACTGATCGGCGGCGCGCTGCCGAAGAACCGCGGCAAGCTGGAGATCGCCGGCGTGACCTGGAGCCTGCGCGCGCTGGTGGACATCGTCACCGACGCCCCCAGCCCGATCAGCGTCGACGGCCTGCGCATCGTCGATCCCGAGGGGACCGTGGTGCTGGACGTGCCGCACCTCGATGCGGCGGTGAAGCTTCGCACCCTGATCGGCGGCAGCTTCTCGATCCACGACCTGAAGGTCAGCAAGGCCTCCTGGCGGTTCGCCCAGATGAAGACGACGCCCGAGATCGGCTTCCTGGCGGCGCTGGCGCCGGCGCAGGCGCCGAACACCCCGCCGCCGCCGCCCAAGGATGCGCAGCCGAAGGGACCGGGCAGCTTCTTCGAGATCGCGGACGCGGAGCTGGACGATCTGAACGCCCTGTTCGACTTCCCGGGCGCGTGGGGACTGGAGCTGCGCCACGCCCACGCGAAGGCGTCGCTGATCCAGTCGGCGGTCGACCCGGCGCACCCCATCTTCGGCTTCGACGCCGGACCGGTCACCGCCGAAGGGGGCGGCTGGCTGCGCATCATGGACGACAACCTGCTGCCGTTCGACAAGGTGTCGATCACCCGCGTCGCCACCACGCAAGAGCACCCGGACGACATCTTCCTGGATCTGCGCGAGGCGAAGACAGGCCGCTCGGTGCTGAGCGGCAAGGGCTTCTTCACCGGCATCTACGGGGTGAACGGGCCGGCGTCGATCCCGGGCATCAACCTGCACGCCAGCTTCCAGCACGCCGCCGACGCCTTCAATCAGGTGATCGCCGGCAAGAAGATCGACGGGCTGACGCTGTCGGGTGACGACGCGTCGGCGGTGATGGATCTGCACGACACGTTCGCGGCGCTGAAGGTTTCGGCGCGCTTCTCGGGCCTGGACGTCGCCTATCCGCCCTACCGCGCGCTGGGGCTGGGCTTCCAGCTGGGGTTCGACGGTGGCGCGATGGCGGTGACGGTGAAGGACTTCGGACTGCAGGCGCCGGGTGGCGGGCGGCTGGCGCTGGGGGCGACGCTGGACGCCGCCAAGCTGAAGCTGCGCGCCGATCTGTCGCTGCAACACTTCACCACCGATTCCTTCGTCCCCACGGCGCTGCAGCCGATGGCGGGCGGCCAGCTGGACGG
>Ga0207652_10002744_pt1 | contig 14782 bp, 10 predicted proteins | sample KBSC63BmetaG_FD_184334 | JGI IMG/M metagenome (GOLD analysis project Ga0207652, IMG submission 184334) | Corn rhizosphere microbial communities from Kellogg Biological Station, Michigan, USA - KBS C6-3B metaG (SPAdes) (version 2) | ecosystem: Host-associated > Plants > Roots > Rhizosphere ... | reverse complement strand
GGAGAAGATCCTGCAGATCGACGACCGCAACCAGAAGGCCTACCGCGACCTCGAGCGCCTGTACGCGCAGGATCGCAAGTGGGAGAGCCTGGTCGAGACGTACCGCAAGCACATCCTGGCCACCAACGACCAGAACGAGCGCATCGAGCTGTACACGAAGACGGGCCAGACGCTGGAGACGGAGCTGCGCGATCTGGATCGCGCCATCGACGCCTACAACGACGCGCTGAACTTCGACAGCGACAACGTCACGGCGCTGTCCGGCCTGGCGCGGCTGTACGAGGAGACCGAGCAGTGGGAGCGGGCGGTCGACGTGATGCGCCGCCTGGTGACGACGTCGACGGAGACCAAGCAGAAGGTCGACCTGAACTACCGGCTGGGCAAGATCCACGACGAGCAGCTGCGCTCGCCGGAGGTGGCCGAGGAGTTCCTGTCCGAGGCGCTGGCCCAGGATGCCACGCACGTCCCCTCGATGCTGTCGCTGCTGGCGCTGTACAAGCGGCGTGGCGACTGGGTAAAGGCGGCGCAATTGATGGTGCGCGCCGAGGCGAACACTGCCAATCCGCTGGAGAAGACGCGGCTGCTCCACGAGGCAGGCAAGATCTATCAAGAGAAGCTGGGCGACGAGGACATGGCCACCCAGCTGTTCGGGCGGGTCATCGAGCTGGATCCCGAGCACATCGACACGGCCGAGCCGCTCTCCGAGCTGTACTTCAAGCGGCAGGAGTGGGCCAAGCTGGTGCCGCTGATGGAGACGCTGGCCCGCAAGGCCGGCAAGAAGACGAACCGCGAGCTGACGCAGCTGTACCACCGGCTGGCCAAGGCGGCCGACCAGATGGGCGACAGCGAGAAGGCGCTGAAGTACTACAAGCAGTCCTTCGAGCTGGATGCCACCTATCTGCCCACGCTGCTGGATCGGGCGGCGCTCCTTTACAAGCTCGAGCACTGGGACGACGCGTTCCGCATCTACCAGACCATCCTGGTCCACCACCGGGACAGCCAGAAGGACGATCAGATCGTCGATCTGTTCTTCCGCTTGGGCCGCATCAAGCTGAAGCAGGGCGAGCGCACCAAGGCCGTCAACATGTTCGAGAAGGCGCTGGAGATCCAGGGCGGGCATCGGGCCACCCTGGACGCCTTGATCGACCTGTACTCCGAGTCGAACGACTGGGAGGCGGTCATCAAGCAGAAGCGCGCCCTGCTGTCCGCCAGCCGCGACGCCGAAGAGAAGTTCAACATCAACGAGCAGATCGCGGCCATCTACAAGGAGAAGCTGAACAACCCGCAGAAGGCCATCGCCTCGCACCTGGAGGCGCTGGAGCTGAAGGCGGGCGATCGCCAGCTGCTGCACAACCTGCTGGATCTGTTCAGCGAGACCAAGCAGTGGAAGAAGGCGGTCGAGATCCTGACCAAGCTGGCGGATCTGGAGACGGGCAAGATCAAGGCGCGTTTCCTGGTGGCGGCGGGCAACATCGCCAACTACGAGCTGCACAGCACCGACGACGCCGTCGAGTTCTACAACCAGGCCCTGGACGCCGATCCCGACGACCTGAAGGCCTTCGAGCGCATCGACAAGATCATGACCGCCAAGAAGGACTGGCGGAATCAGGAGCGCAGCTACCGGCGCATGATCAAGCGGCTGGGCGCCACCCCGCCGCCCGAGAAGCGATCGACGCAGATCGCGCTGTGGCACGCCCTGGGCGAGATCTATCGCTCGCGCCTCAAGGACTACAAGGCGGCCACCGCCGCCTTCGAGGTGGCGGTCAGCCTGGACAGGGACGCGCTGCCGCGCCACCAGATCCTGGCCGAGCTGTACCAGCTGTCGGGACCCGACAGTTACGACAAGGCGGTCCAGGAGCTGCGGTTCCTGATGAACGCCAACCCGGACCTGAACCAGATGGCGCCGCACCTGAAGACGCTGCGCCGCCTGTTCACCGAGATGCAGGCGTACGACAAGGCCTGGTGCGTGACCTCGGCGCTGGCGTTCCTGCGTCAGGCCGACGCCGAGGAGCAGCAGTTCTTCGAGCAGTATCGCCCCAAGGGCTTCGTGCGGGCGCGCCAGCGCCTGACCGAGGAGCTGTGGCAGAAGAACGTCTACCACCCCGACGAGGACCGCTTCATCTCGCACATCCTGGCCACCGTCAGCTCGTCGGTGGCGGCGGCCTACGCCAAGGAGCACAAGGACTGGGGCCTGAAGCGCAAGGACCGGCGCGACGTCCAGAACGATCAGCTGCTGTTCAGCAAGATGTTCGCCTACCTGGTGCAGATCATGGGCGTCCCGCAGCCCGAGCTGTACCTGCGGCCCGAGTCGCCCGGCGAGCTGGACATGGCCAACGCGCGCGAGAAGGGGCAGCTGATCCCCTCGTTCGTGGTCGGCGCCAGCCTGCTGCAGGGGCGCCCCGAGAAGGAGCTGGCGTACGTCGTGGCGAAGAAGCTGTCGTTCATGCGGCCGGATCACTTCGTCCGCTGGACCACGGTCGTCCCCACGCTGTCGCAGCTGAAGTTCGTCTTTCTTGCGGCGCTGAAGCTGGCGGTCCCCGCCTTCACGGTGAAGCCCGACGTGGCGCAGCCGGTGGGGCAGTTCGTGGAGCTGCTGCGCAAGCTGGTGCCGCCGCAGATGACGGAGCAGCTGGCCGTGGTCGTGCAGCGCTTCATCAGCAGCCAGGGAGAGGCGGACCTGAACCGCTGGGCGCGCGCCGTCGACCTGACGTCGACGCGGGCCGGCTTCCTGATGTGCAACGATCTCGAGGTCGCGGCGCGTCTGGTGCAGGGCGAGCAGGTGGCCGTCGGCGTGGCCGAGCCGAAGGACAAGGTGAAGGACCTGCTGCAGTGGTCCGTCTCCGACGAGTACTTCACCGTCCGCGAGCACCTGGGACTGGTCATCGGATGACCCGCCGCCGGCCCTTCCAGCAGAGGCGCGCTCGATGATCTCGTTCGCGCTGCTGGGGGGGCTGGTCGTCGTCACGGCTATCGCGGGCCTTCTGTTCGGCCGCATGGTCGCGAAGCGGCGGGCCGACGCGCGCAACGCCGCGCTCAATCTGCTGGTGGGGACGATCTCGTCGTCCGCGGCGAGCGCCTGCAACGAGATCCTGCGCTCGGCCGAGCTGGCCGCGCGCGAGGAGGCCGAGACCGCCAACGTGGCCTTCGACGCCATCGCCGACGTGCGGGAGACGGAGCTGGTGGCGCGCGAGGCGCAGGCGAACGTGCGGGTGACCGCGCTCGAGCGCCTGGAGGTCGAGACCAAGGAACGACGCGAGCGCCTGAACGGGCTGCGCGCCCGGGAGCGCGAGCAGCTGGCCGAGGGCAAGCGCCTGACGGAGAGCGCGGCGGCGGCCGACAAGCAACGCCTGGCGCTGCTGGAACGTCGCGCCGAGGAGTCGGCCGCGGCGGCGCGGCAGTCGATCATCGACGCCGAGACCGAGGCGGCCCGCACGGCCGCGGCGTACCTGTTGCGCAACGTCGACGCGACGGCGGCCGATCCCGATCAGGTGCGCCTGGCCAAGCGGATCATGGGCATCGCCGTGGGTCGCTTCTCGGGCCACTACCTGACCGAGCGCCTGCTGTCGGTGGTGCCGCTGCCCGCTGGCACGACCATCGATCTGATGGCCGGCAAGGATGAGGCGAACCTGCGCGCCATCGAGTCGATCGCGAAGATCCGCATCGAGGTGACCGAGGGGCGCGATGCCCTGCGTCTGGAGGGACTGGACGGCGTGGCGCGCGAGGTGGCCCGCCGTGCCTTCACCTGGATGTCGCGGCATCAGGCCGCCGCCGCCGACCCCGCCAACGTGGCCAAGGCGGCCCGCGACATCGCCCAGACGCTGGATCGCGAGCTGATGGATCTGGGCAAGCGCGCCTTCACCAACCTGGAGATTCCGCCCGCCCACGCCGAGATCGTGGCCCTGGTGGGCCGCCTCAACTACCGCACCAGCTTCACGCAGAACCAGTGGAAGCACGCCGTCGAGGCGGCGTTTCTGTGCGGCATGATGGCCGACGAGCTGGGCCTGGACGTGAAGCTGGCCCGGCGGGCCGCCCTGATGCACGACATCGGCAAGGCCCTGACGCACGAGCTGGATGGCTCGCACGCGGTCATCGGCGCCGACTACGCCCGGCGCCTGGGCGAGAGCGAGATCGTCGCCAACGCCATCGGCGCGCACCACACCGACGAGCCCTTCTCCAGCCCGTACGCCTACCTGGTGGCCGCCGCCGACGCCATGTCGGGCGCCCGGCCCGGCGCCCGCCGCCAGATGGAGGACAACTACGTGGCGCGCCTGGACGACCTGGAGCGGATCACCCGTTCCTTCAGCGGCATCCAGGAGGCGTACGCGGTGCAGGGCGGCCGCGAGGTGCGGATCTACGTCGCCGAGGACAAGATCGACGATCGCGCCGCGGTGGGGTTGTCGACGGAGATCGCCAAGAAGATCTCGGCCGAGATGACGTTCCCCGGCCAGATCCGGGTCACGGTGATCCGCGAGCTGCGGGCCATCGAAGTCGCGAACTGAATCAGCGCCGTTCGGTCGCTCAGCCGATGCAATCGACCTGGACGTCGATCTTCTTCGTCTTGCCGCTGGCCACGTCGTCGCACGCCTGGCCGATGAGCTGGACGCCGCTGGTGCCGAGGATCATGTAGTCGCCCGGCAAAAGGTCGACGCCGTCGGCCTTCACGCCGGACACCCGCTGGCCATCGGCCAGCGCCGGCGCGATGGTGTAAAAGCAGCTGCTGACCATCCCCGTGATGGCCTGAAAGGCGTCCTGCAGATCCTGCGCCTTGTCGATGGGGTAGTAGGCCGGCGTGCCTGAGCGCGGATACCCTCCGTTGACCGCCATCTGGCTGAGGGTACCGTCGCCGGGGGCCTGTGAGGTGCCGATGCCCAGCACGAACGTCGGGAAGCCCATGTCGCGAACGGTCTTCACCATGGCGATGGCGTTGGCGTCGTCGCATTGATCAGGCATGCCGGAGCTGTTCACGCCCGCGGCGCACGGGGCGCTGCCGCAGGTGGGGACCCCGTCAGTCGCCAGCAGGATGAACTTGGGGTTCGAGTCGGTGAGCGTCTTCAGGTAGCTGGCGGCGTTCATCAGCGCGGCCGTCGTCGGCGTCGAGCTGCCCGCGGTGGTCACGGCGAGCCGCGCGTTGATGGCGGCGGCGTTGTCGATCTGGGGCGCGATCTCCGCGGTGGTCGAGACGATGCAGACGTTGTCCGGTGTGGCGAACAGCTTCAGGCCCCAGTTGACGATGCCCTCCACCGTGGGAAGGAACGACTTCAACGTCGCGGTGGCGATGCTCCATTTGGAATCGGCCCCGCAGCCGTTCGCGCACATCGTCCCGTCGAGATCCTCGTTCATCGAGCCAGACCGATCGAGCAGGATCAGGATGTCCGGCGGGACGTTGGCGGTCATCGGGCTCGTCCGCACGCAGCTCACGTTCGCGTCGGCCTGAAACGCCCCGTCACCGCCGGCCAGCCGCACGTCAAGGCCGATGGCCGCGTCGCCCAGGCCCGTGCTCTCCTCGCCGGCGCGGTGAAAGCTGCAGGCGGTGGGCAGGATCCCCACCACCAGCCAGGAGACGAACCAGCATGAGCGTCCCATGAATCCCCTGCGCCTCGTCATGGCTGACCGTGACCTCACAGCGGAACCAGGCAGCAGCCGTTGGCGCACGCGGTCCCCGCGGGACAGCTATCGGTCACGCCGTCGCCCGAACACGACGTCAGCCCTTCGCCGGCGCAGCCGCCGCCGGAGCCGTCGCTGCCGCACTCGGAACAGCCGGGTTTGCCGCCGCTGCCGTCGGAGCCGCACTCCGAGCAGCCCGCCGCCGCGCAGAACGTCACGCACGCCTCGCCCGAGTCGCCGCCGGCCTTGTTTTGATCGCCGTCGTGCACCATCACCTGCAGCCGGTACGAGTGGCCAGCCAGCAACGACACGTTCCAGCGCACCTCGGCGCCGAAGCCCTCGTCCTTGATGCCGGAGGGGAACGTGGCCGCCCCGCTGCCCAGCACCTGCTTGTTCTTCGCCGGATCGGCGTCGGGCGTGATGGTGACCAGCGGCGGAGACTGTGTGTTGTCGACGGTTCGCACGGCCGCCTTCCAGGTTCCGAAGACGGCGGTCGGGTTGTGGGGCACGCCGCCCATCTGCCAGTCGCCGGCTCGGCTGGTCGGATCCGACGTGATGTCGGTGATGAACAGCGCGGGCCACATGGGGCGCAGCGACGTGTCGAGCCCGCTCTGATCGCCGGCCAGGACGTTCGTGCCGGTGGCAGGGCTGGTGACGCTGCCGGGGACGCTGGGCAGCGCCGAGACCGGATAGTCGGTCGTGGTGGTGCCGGACGCGCCCTTCACGACGGTGTTGCGGACGCCCAGGGTCAGCGCGTGCTCGTCGTCATAGAACAGGGAGACCGTGGCCATGGGCCAGCCGCCCGACGCGACGATGGCGCGCAGCACGTCACTCTCGTTGAAGACCACGCTGGTCAGCGGCCGGCTGCTGGCGTACGGGTAGCCGCAGTCCGACACCAGCGTCTGCTGTACGCCCGGCGTGCAGGTGCTGCCCACGCTGACGCCGCCGCCGCCCTGGTTGCCACCGGTCACGCCGCCGCTTCCCGCGCCGGCCCCCGGACCGGGACCATGATCGGGCCCGGCCGGCTTCCCGCCCGCGCCGGCACCGGCGCCCGGCGACGAGACGTGGCCCCCGGGGCCGGGCCCGCCGTCCATCCCCGGTTTGGCCGTTCCTTGTCCGCTGCAGGAGGCGGCCAGCGCCGCCAGGGCCACGGCGCCGGCCAGCCACTCCGCCATCAGGCTTTCAGTCTTCATGACCAGCTCAGGGGCCGCGCGCGCCAGAGAGGTTAGGAAAAAAGACGCGCCGGCGCGCCGGGGGCGAAAATGTCGAAATTCTTTCGGATTGATGTCGATCCGCGGGGACGTCGTTCGTCGCCCAGTCAAGGAGGACCCATGAAGTACCTGTCGTTCATTCGTAGCCCCGAGTCGTTCCGCAACCAGGCGCCCCCGCCCGCCATGATGGCCGCCATGGGCGAGTTCGTGCAGAAGTGCTTCCGGGAAGGCAGCGTCGTCGACACGGGCGGCCTGATGCCCAGCAAGGATGGGTTCCGGGTGCGCGTCGAGAACGGGCAGCTCACGGTCACCGACGGCCCCTTCTCGGAGAGCAAGGAGATCATCGGCGGCTGGGCGGTGTTGCAGGCCGACACCAGGGAGAAGGCCCTGGCCATCGCCACCGAGTTCATGGAGCTGCACCGGAAGCACTGGCCCGGCTTCGTGGCCGAGTCCGAGGTGCGTCCCATCGAAGAGTTCGCCATGCCCGGAAAATGATCCAGGAAGACGAACGCCGCGGGGGATCGTAGGATGCCCCCGTGGACGTCGTCATTCCCCCCCTGGTCTTCTACGCGGTCGGGATCGTGCTGATCCTGGGAGGCACCGCACGCGCCGTGATGCTGGGGCGCCGCAACCCCTCGCGCGAGGTCGCCGACGATGATCCGGCGAAGGCGCGGACGCGCCGCCGGCACCTGACCTTCGGGCTGGTCTGGGTGGCGATGGGGCTGTTCCTGGTCGCCTCCACGGCCGGCATCCTGCGCTCGCGCGCCGCGACGTCTAACTTGTCGCCGGTTCGCGGGGTGGGCTCTTCAGCTCCGACGATCCGGCTCGACCCCGCCCGGCCCACCACGCTAGCACCGCCGGCAAAGCCATGATGGCGGCGGTGAGGCAGCAGACCTCACCCAGGATCGCCATCAGCCCGAAGCCGCGCATGGCCTGGTTGCTGGCCGCCAGCAACGAGCCGTAGCCGACGATCGTCGTCCACGAGCACAGCGCCACCGCCGCGCCCGTCGACGTGACGGCGTTGACGATGTTCTTGTCCTCGCGGTAGCGGCCGAGCACGTTCAGGGCGTACTCGGCGCCGATGCCGAAGGTGATGGGCAAGGCGATGAAGTTCAGGAAGGTGACCCGCACGCCCGCCCAGCCGGCGGCGCCGATCATCCAGATCACCCCGGCCAGCAGCGTTCCGATGGCCATCGCCGCCAGCCGCATCGGCCGCATCATGATCGAGATGACGATCATCACCGCGATCAGCGACGCCAGCGTGGCGATCGGTCCGTCGCGCAGGATGGACCGGATCATCGCTCCGAACACCACCGCCGAGCCCGACGTCTCCAGCACCTCGCCGGTCGACAGGTGCAGGTACTGCAGCACCGTCGCGATCTCCAGCAGGTCGCGGCCGTTCCACACCGACACGCCCTGCTCGACCGGGTAGACCAGCACCACCCGCCCCACGGTGCCGTCCACCTCGGTGAACGGCCGCTGCGCGATGGGTGGCAGATCCTTCGGGTTCAGCAGGTGCAGGGTCTCGGGCGGGTCCAGCTTGGCCAGATCGGCGCGCTCCTTGTCGCTCAGCACCACCAGCGCCGGGTCGTGCACCAGCTTGCGGATGTTCGCCAGCAGGTCCAGCTTCCGCTGCTGCAGCTCCAGCGTGCCGGGCAGCAGATCCCACACCGTGGTGATCTGGCCGATGACCGGGGTCTTCTTCCAGCTGGTGCGGGCCCGCTCGGCGTCCTGGCGACGGATGGTGGACTTCACGTCCTCCACGTCGTCGATGCGGTTGGCCAGGATGATGGTGGGCGACGGCCAGCGTCCGAACAGCTTGTCGATGCTCTGGTTGAACTGCTTGGTCTCGCTGCTGGAGTGGATCTTCGAGCTGAGCTTGCCGAAGTCGTACTCGAAGGGGTCGTGCAGGAAGTGCGTCAGACCGTAGACCGACGCCGCCAGCATCAGCCCGAACACCGCCATCAGCGCGCCGCGCCTGCGGTCGACGAACCGGCCCAGGAACGTGAAGTGCAGCGGCGCCCGGGTGCGGGCGATGCCGGTCTTGCGGCGATCCCACAGCAACAGCATCGCCGGCAGCACGGTGTAGGTCGTCAGCCAGCAGATGACGGCGCCCACCGCGGCCATCACGCCGAACTGGTAGAAGCCGCGGAAGCTGGTCACCATCAGCGACGCGTAGGCCACCGACGCGGACAGCGCCGCGACGGCGGTGGCGCGCCAGGTGCCGTTGATGGCGTTCGCCATGGCGCGCTCGGCGTTGTTACCCAGCGAGCGCTCTTCCTCGTAGCGCGACATCAGGACGATGGCGTAGTTGATGCCGTTCCCGTAGATGATGGGGCCCAGGAAGGCGGTGGCCGAGGTCAGGTACCCGAAGGCCCGTTGCGCCACCGCGAACGCCACCGCGGCCCCGATCCCCGCCGGCACGCCCACCAGGAAAATCGAGCGCAGGCGGCGGAAGTAAAGGCCAATCGACAGCCCCACCACCACCAGGCAGGTGAGGGCCACCGACTTGATGTCCTGCGCCACCGCCTGACGCTCGGCGATACCGGTGACCACGGGACCGCCCGGCTGCACGTGCATGTCCGGGTGGTACTTCGCCGGCGGATCCGCGGCGATCAGCCCCTCCACCTCTTTCAGCAGCGGCTCGCCGCCGCCCTCGGCGAACAGACCGCTGGGGGGCAGCATGGCGATCCACAGGTACTGCCGGTCTTGCGTGGTGAACAGGCCGCCGGGGAACTTCCCCTCCAGCGGATCCTTGTGCGCCATGCGGTCCTCCATCGAGGAGACCGGCTCGTCGTCGCCGCCCAGGTCGACGAACAGCGGGTTCTTGCGGCGGCTGATCTCCTTGCGCAGGCGATCGCGGATCTCGGTCAGATCGTCCTCCGACGCGTACAGCCACTTGTTGCGCTCGAAGAAGTCCTTCACGTCGCGGATGTGGTACGTGGCGATGGCCGGCCGGTTGTGGGGCAGGGCCCGGATCTTCTGGGTCAGCGCCTCGGCGTAGCGCTCGTTCGCGGCCGGATCGGGCGAGTGGATCCCCACCAGCAGCAGCGACATGTCCGGCAGCCGCTTCTCGGTGTCGTGCAGCGCGACCACGCCGGGATCGTCGCTGGGCAAAAGCTCGGTGAACGCGGTTCGCAGCCCTAGCTTCAACGCGAACCAGGTCGCCACGCCGGTGATCAGGGCCGCGACGACCAGGACGGTCCCCGCTCGCCGACCGATGAAGCCGTGGTAGCGCGCGCCTTGGTCCGCAACTCCTGGAGAGGGTCCGGTCATTTTGCGTGGAAAAGGTATCAGGGAGCGGCGCGATCCGCACCGATTCTTAACCACCGCGGGGGCAGGTGTTAGGATGGATGCGTATGTCTTTCTCTCTTGGTCGGCCGCGTGGCCTGGGCGCGGCGCTGGCCGTTATCACGCTCGCGGCGATCGTGACCCATGGGGGAGCCGCCCACGCGCTGGGTGAGCGCGTGGTCGACATCCGGGTCAGCGGCGCCCAGCGGACCGACGAGTCGACCATCCGCTCCATCGCCGGGCTGCGCATCGGCGACACGATGGAGAACGACACGCTGGCCGCCGTGCGCGAGCGCCTGAACACGACCGGCCTGTTCGCCGACGTGAATGTCTACTGGGAGGCCTACGGGGAAGGCGTCCGCGTCAACATCGCGGTCAAGGACAAGTTCCCCTGGGCGCCCGTTCCCACCGGCTCCTGGTCGGCCAACAACAAGTCGCTCGGCCTCGTCTTCGTGCACGGCAACCTGTTCGGCTGGGGCAAGCAGATGGCCATCGGGGGCCGCCTGGCCGAACTCGACTCGGGCGCGCTGATCGCCTACCGCGATCCGGCTCTGTTCGGTACCTGGATGTACTGGGAGGTTAAGGGCTTTTATCAGCGCCAGATCATCCCCGAGTACGACCCGTCGATGTTGGCTCCGGCGGCGCCCTTTCGACAGACGACGTTCGATTCGTTCGCACTCGAGCCCGCGTTCGGGGTGGCGTGGTTCCGGCGCGTGAAGACCCAGATCTCGTGGCGCATGGACCGGGTGAACTACAAGGGGACCGAGTATTTCGACCCGGCCAACGGGCAGCTGGACCTGCCGGCGGGATCGCCCTATGCGGGGCCGCCGGTGTCGAAGGGGGGCCACGTCGCCTTCGCGCGCGCGGCCGTTGCGTTCGACTGGCGCGCGCGCGAGCAGGCCATCATGACCGGCCCGGCGCTGGGCGGTAACTTCGACGTGGGTTCGCCCGACGTGGGCGGCGACTACACGTTCTGGCGCAGCAGCGGCTTCTGGGAGCAAGGCTTCCGGGTGTTCCGCCGTCACAATTTCGTCTACAGCGCCAGCGGCACCCTCGGTCACAACCTGCCCTTGTGGCTGGATCCCACGTCGGGAGGCTCCAACCTGCGCGGGTACCTGGTGCAGCAGTTCCGCGGTGACTCGCAGGTGAACGCCAAGGTCGAGTACCACTTCCCGCTGTTCTCGATCGGGTCGCTCGACTTCCGGGGACTGGTCTTCTACGACGCCTCCGCCGTCTGGTTCCGCCAGGTCCCCCCGCCGGACCCCTACAATCAGGGGTACTACGCCCGGCCGGACGGTGACATGCGGACGTTCAACAGCCTGTACATCCGCCAGGGCCTCGACCTGAACCGGGATCTGCACACCGACGTGGGGGCAGGGCTGCGGTTCTTCCTGCGCTCGGTCGCGGTGCCCCTGGTCGGCTTCGACGTCGGCTACGGGCTGGAGAGCAACAAGCCCCGGTTCATCCTGATCGTCGGGGCGTAGCAGGCGCGCCCCGCCCCCCGGGCCATCGGGTCGGACAGGTAGGTGGGTAGCCCAGGTGTCAGCTTTTCAACTCCGCGTTACCGGTCGGACTGTTGAAGATTCGACACCGGCCTGAAACTGACCTCCTAACAGCTCGACATCGTTAGGGATGGCTCGCCGCGCGCGGTGGATCGGACCTTGCGTCAGCCGCGGACCATGTCAGCTCTTCCCGCCGGCGTCGTCCCCTTCTCACGTCCGAATCTGGTGCCGGGCGGGTTCTCGTCGGTGGTGTCGCTGCCCAAGGTCCTGCTGTGTGACCTGGACGGAACGCTGATCGACAGCATGCCGACCCTGGCCGACCTGGCCGTCGACGTGCTGGACGAGGTCTACGGCACCCCGTCGGCCCTGGCCCGCGAGTTCTACCTGGCCACCTGCGGACTGCCCTTCATCCGCCAGCTGGAGTCGATCTTCCCCGGCGACGCGCGCAACCAGGCCGCCTCGGACCTGTTCGAGGGGCGGAAGCCCGACCGCTGCAACCAGATCCGCATGCCGGGCGATGTGTTCCGCACGCTGGCCGAGCTGAAGAACCGCGGCGTGGCCATCGTCGTCTCGTCGAACAACGGCGTCGAGAACGTGGCGGCGTTCGCCCGCAACTCGGGCTTCGAGTTCGATCTGGTGCTGGGGTTCGGCGGGGGCCTGGCCAAGGGCAAGCCCCACATCGACCTGTGCGAGGCCACGTTCGGCGTCGACCGCAGCGAGATGCTGTTCGTCGGTGATTCGCTGCACGACGGCGAGATCGCCGAGCGGGAAGCGATCCCGTTCGTGGGCCTGGCGGGCACGTTCTCGCACGAGCGCTTCACGCTCCGGTTCCCGGAGGTGCCGGTCCTGCGGCGCTTCGCCGAGCTGCCGTCGCTGTTCGAGGCCGAGACGCCGGCGGTGCGCGGCGACGCGCGCCTGCTGGTCGGCAACGGCTAACCGGCGGGCCGGGACACCGCCATGCAAGTGGTCCTGCTGGCAGCCGGTCTAGGAAGCCGCCTGGGCGCGCTGACCGAACGGCTGCCCAAGGCGTTGATAACCGTGGGTGGCGAGACGCTGCTGGCCCGCGCGGTGAAGTTCGCCGAGCGCCTGCGCCCGAGCGAGATCATCGTGGTGGGGGGCTTCGGCTTCACGGGCGTCGTGTCCGAGGTCGAGCGGCTGCGCCCGCAGGTGGGGGCGACGCTGCGCCTGATCCACAACGAAAACTTTCGCGACGGGAACCTGATCTCGCTGCTGGCGGCGCGCCCGCACGTGCATGAGGACTTCTTGCTGATGAACGTCGACCACGTCTACCGGCCGGCCGTCGCCGAGCGCGTGACGCCGCCGGCCGATGAGGTGACCGCGTTCATCGACCACGATCGCGTGCTGGGCGCCGACGACATGAAGGTCGAGCGCGACGCCCACGGCAAGATACGGTCGATCGCGAAGACGCTGACGGCCTTCGACTGCGGCTACGTGGGCATGACCCGCGTGCCGGCCGCCGCGCTGCCCCGCTACTGGGCGGCCGCCGACACCGTGCTGGCCGAGGCGGGCCGCGCCATTCACGTGGAACGGATCCTGGCCCACCTGGCCACGTCCCCGCACCCCCCCGTCTGCCGCGACATCAGCGGCATCGGGTGGCTGGAGGTCGACGTGCGCGACGAGCGCGAACTGGCCGACAGCACCATCCGCCGCGACCCCAGCCGCTGGTCCTAGTGCACCGCTAGCGACGGCGTCAGACGCCGAGGCGCAGGCGCCACACGATCGTGATCGCCTCGATGAAGATCGTCTGCGACATCTTCGACTGTCCCACACGGCGGTCGACGAACCGGATCGGGACCTCGACCAGGCGGGCGCCGGCCTTGAGCGCCCGATAGGTCATCTCGATCTGAAAGCCATAGCCCTGGGCGCCCACCTCGCGCAGGGGAATCTGCCGCAGGATCTCGCTGCGCCAGGCCTTGAACCCGGCGGTCAGGTCATGGACGTGGACGCCCAGCACCTGGCGCGCGTACATGCTGCCCCCGCGGCTGATCAGCTTGCGGCGGAAGCCCCAGTTCACCGTCGTTCCCCCGCGCACGTAGCGCGATCCCACGGCCACGTCGGCGCCCTCGTCCAGCGCGCGCAGCAGGCGCGGTACGTCGCTCGGGTCGTGCGAGAAGTCGGCGTCCATCTGCACGACGCGCTCCCACCCCTCGTCCAGCAGGGCGAGAAACGCGTCGACATAGGCGCGGCCCAGCCCTTCCTTGCCGGCGCGGTGGCGGACGCGCACCTGCGGGTCCGCCGCCGCCAGCTCGTCGGCCAGCCGCCCGGTGCCGTCAGGCGAGTTGTCGTCCACGATCAGCACCGTCGCCTCCGGCACGGCGGCGCGCACCGCGCTGACGATGGCCGCCAGTCCCTCCCGTTCGTTGTACGTCGGGATCACGATAGCGGTTCGCGGCACCGACACCGGCTATCAGACCGGTAAGTGGTGAGTCAAGGCCGCCCCCGGGCGCCGCCGGGCCGGCCAACCTTGCGCGCGGGCGGTCCGCGCAATATGTTGAGCCGCTTTCGGTTTTTGCCGCCCCCGTCACGGTGGGCGGCCTCATCGAACCAGCACCGAGCCCACCCATGTTCAGCCTCGTCGCCAAGAAAATTTTCGGGACCAAAAACGCCCGCGTCCTCAAGGGGATGCGGCCCACCATCGCGCGCATCGCCGAGCTGGAAGACGGCATGAAGGCGAAGAGCGACGAGCAGCTTCGCAACGTCACGGTGGAGTTGAAAGAGCGCCTGGCCAAGGGCGAGACGCTGGACGACATCCTGCCCGAGGCGTTCGCCGCCTGTCGCGAGGCGGGCCGGCGCGTCCTGGGCATGCGTCACTTCGACGTCCAGTTGATGGGCGGCATGATCCTGCACCGGGGCGGCATCGCCGAGATGAAGACCGGCGAAGGCAAGACGCTGGTCGCCACGGCGCCCGTGTACCTGAACGCGCTGGCCGGCAAGGGCGTGCACGTCATCACGGTCAATGACTACCTGGCCCGCCGTGACTCGGAGTGGATGGGGCGCATCTACAAGTTCCTGGGCCTGACGGTGGGCATCATCGTCCACGGCCTGACCGACTGGGAGCGCCAGGCCAGCTACCGCTGCGACGTCACCTACGGCACCAACTCCGAGTTCGGGTTCGACTACCTGCGCGACAACATGAAGGACTCGATCGAGCGC